>ERZ1673698.70-NODE-70-length-180947-cov-18.057355_pt1 | contig 180947 bp, 138 predicted proteins | sample MGYA00580228_ERZ1673698 | MGnify/ENA primary metagenome ERZ1673698 (study PRJEB41218, sample SAMN15661768) | gut metagenome | host: Homo sapiens | place: Canada: London | collected 2015-08-20/2019-03-30 | study: EMG produced TPA metagenomics assembly of... | reverse complement strand
AGTCACGGGTGTAGACTTCCTTCTTGACAATTTCCTTCATGGGAACCAGCAGCGGATCGCCCTCGTTGCAGACGCCGCCGCCGATGCACAGGATGTCCGGCTGGAAGATGTTGATGGTGTTGGTGATGCCGGCTGCCAGGTACTTGATGTAGTCGTCTACTACCTGCTTTGCAGTTGCATCGCCGGCACGCATATAGTTGAATGCAGTCCGTGCGGAAATGCGCTCTTCGTCCTTCATGGCGCTGTCTGGATTTGCTGCCAGTGCCTCCTTGGTCATGCGCACCAGACCGGTAGCGGAAGAGTATACCTCAAAGCAGCCCTTTCTGCCGCAGGTACACTGCGGACCGTCTACAGAGATCACGGTGTGACCCACTTCTGCGCCGCCGAAATTGGAGCCGCTGTAGATCTTGCCGTCAATCACGATACCAGCGCCTACGCCGGTACCCAGGGTGATGCAGACTGCATTCTTTGCGCCCTTTGCTGCGCCGGCAACATATTCACCGTATGCAGCAGCGTTGGCGTCGTTTTCAATAAAGGTGGGCTTGCCCAGGGCAGTTTCCAGGTACTTTACCATGGGGGTGTTGTGGAATCCCAGGTTGTTGGAATATTCGATCACGCCGGTGGCGCTGTTTGCAACGCCCGGTGTGCCGACGCCGATCCACTCGATGTCAGCCATGGTCAGACCAGCCTGTTCTGCTGCCTCCTTGGAGACCTTCGCCATATCTGCGGCGATCTCCTCTTCCGGACGGGGCAGGTTTGTCTTGACGCTTGCCTTTGCCAGGATCTCATAGCTCTCGTTGACCACGCCGGCAACAATGTTTGTGCCGCCCAGGTCGATACCAATGTAATACTTCATTTCGTTTCCTCCTAAATATTCAAATCCATTGTATGGAATTGTTAACCTAACTTTTCTTCCACGCCGGTGACGATATACCGGAATCCGCTGCCCTTTACGCTGTATGCGCCCAGACCGGCAGGCAGCAAGACGCTGTCACCCTTTTTCATGGGATAGCTGCCGGATGCTGTTTCCAGCACCGCCTCGCCGTCCAACGCCAGCAGGTGGCGGAACGTCTCTGTTCCCACGGTGAAATGCACCTCGCCGGAAACCTCCACCACATCCGAGGCAAAGTACTTGCAGGACTCCAGTCGGCGGACACTGCCGCCGTCAACCGGCTGTGCCGGATACTGAGCGGTCGGTGCGATGGGGCTGAGGTTCGTCACATCCAGCGCCTTTTCGATGTGCAGCGGACGCAGCTTGCCGTCTGCGCCACGTCTGCCATAGTCATAGACCCGATAGGTGGTGTTGGAGTTCTGCTGGATCTCCGCCAGCAGGATGCCTGCGCCGATGGCGTGGAGCGTGCCGGACGGGATAAAGTACAGCTCGCCCGGCTTGACCTCTACCCGGTTCAAAATGTCGGTCAGGGTCTGCTCCTGAATGCGCTTTGCAAACTCCTCTTTGGAGACCGCACGGTTCAGCCCGTAATACAGCGCAGCGCCCGGTGCAGCATCCATGATATACCACATCTCTGTCTTGCCCGGCTCGCCTTCTACCCGCATGGCATAGTCGTCATCCGGATGCACCTGGATGGACAGGTCCTGCTTGGCGTCGATCAGCTTAATCAGTACCGGAACAGTGGTGCAGCCGGCGCAGTTTGTGCCGAGAAAACCAGTGCCGTGTTCGTCCAGGTATTCCCGGAGGTCCTTTCCGGCATCTGCCCCGGTGGTCAGAATGCTGCTGCCGTCCTTATGGCAGGCAAGCTCCCAGCTTTCGGCGATCTTGTCGGCATCGCTTTTCTTGCCGTATTCTTCCCGGAGTCGGTTTCCGCCCCAGAGATAGTCCTTGCAGATCCCCTGCAAAAAAATCGGTTCTGTCATAGTGGTTCCTTTCTAAAATTCCTGCAGTCCGAACTGTTTCCGGAATTCGTCCATGCTGCCGGCGTAGACGTTCAGATCAATATGGGTCTGATAGCCGTCATAGCCCTGCAGTTCCCCGTCGTCCGTATACTGCCAGAATGTCCAGTCGAAATAGGGTTTATAATAGTAGTTGCTGATCCAGATGGGATACTCGTCCGCAAAGCTTTTGATATAGGTGCGGTAGGTGTTGGGGGCTGCATAGAGAATGGGTTTTACCCCGTAGTGTTCTTCCAGCAGCTCCAGCATTTCCCGGATATTCTCCTTTGCAGTATCCGTATCCGGCATCACGCCGCCCAGGGACTCATAGAGTTCCACGTCGATCACCGGCGGCAGCGTGTTTTCCGTCACCGGAACGGTCTGGATGAAGTTTTCCGCCTGCGCCCTGCCGCTGTCCTCGAACCGGAAAAAGTGGTATGCACCCACATAGATCTGCGCCGACTGCGCCGTTTCCCAGTTCTGGGCGAACTGGCTGTCGTTGTGGTCGATGCCCTCGGTGGCTTTGATAAAGCAGAAGTCCACGCCCTGGGATGCCAGCACGTCCCAGTCGATGTTCCCCTGGTAGTAGGACAGATCGACTCCTCGCACCGGATAATCCTGCTTGCTGGGTACATCTGCCGCCTGCCGTCCGGTACTGGTGAGATAGATGTGCAGCAGCCGTCTGCCGCCCACAAAGGCGAACACCAGCCCCGCAAGCACCAGCAGGGTCATGATCCAGCGGAAAATGTATTTTCCGTAATGTTTTCTTCTCACGAGGCAATATCACCCATTACAATGCCACGTCCATCGGTGCAGAAATAAACTCTGCCGTAGACATTGCTGTCCCCGGTGATGTACTTGGGGTTCAGATTGCCGAACTTGTGCTGGTCATCGTTGATCCGGAGCCAAGTCTTGCCCTTGTCCTCGGATTTGTAGATGCCATAGCCGTTTTCGCCGTCATCGCCCTCTGCGTAAACTACTGGATAGCTGTTGTCCTTTTTACCTTTTCCGAAACCAATGCTGTCTACCGTGGGCAGGGTCTTTACGGTCTGGAAGCTTTCGCCACCGTCCTCGGTGTACATAATCATAGTGCTGCTGGAGATCCAGACGTTGCCCTCCTGCCCGAACACGGTCACCGGCTCTGCGGCATCTGCCACCATCTGCCCGGTGGACTCGAAGGTCACGCCGCCGTCCTTGGACACGTAGAACAGTCCGTCACAGGTGGCGTAGAACACCTTGGGGTTCACCCGGTCTGCGGCAATCTTGGCGTTAAAGCCCAGACCCTCTACATAATACCAGGTCTCGCCCAGGTCAGTGGTCACATAGGGCTTTCCGGAGACGCTGTTCGGCACCCAGATGGTGGAGCTGCCGTCTGCGGACATTGCCACCTGTCCCCCGGTCGCCGGGTCGGGCTTATGCTTTACGGTCTCCCAGGTTGCGCCGCCGTCTGTGGTGAAATTGATGGTGGTGGTCTTTTCCTCGCTGAGGTATACCGCCGTGTTGGGGTTCTGGAACGCCACATCTAAATCTGTGGGCTTGCCGTTCTTCATGAAGTGGGCATCGTCCGGGCATTTCGTCACGTCCTCATGGGCGAAACCGGTCAGATCTCCCATGATGGAATACAGCTGGGGCGAATTGTCCTTGCTGGGCGGTGCCAGCATCTTGAACACTGCCGTTTCTTCCAGCCCGTAAGCATCAAAGGCAATGGTCACCGGCTCTGTGCCGATCTTGGTCATATTCTCCGTGGAATAGATGGTCGCACCGGTGCCGTACATCACTTCATCCGAATTGAACGGGTTGATGTTCACATCTGCCACCCACCAGCCGGTTTTCGCCTGGTTCTCGCCTCTGCCCCAGTCCAGCCACGCCGCCCGGGAGGTGTCCATCTGGTAGTTGTTTTCCTTGGTGTTTAAGTTGAACAGACCGCTCCAGGTCTTGCCGCCGTCTGTGGTATAGTACAGGTTGTCACCGTTGTCCGACCACCAGCCCAGGGTGGAGACCACCACGGCATCCGGGTTCTGGGCATCTACCGAGATGCCGCCGAATCCACCCTGTCTACCGTCGCCCAGGTCAGGCGTGATGTCCGTGAAACTGTCTGCCTTGGTATCGTACACACAGACTGCGCCGGCAGTGGGAGACAGGTTCGGACCGCAGTTGTCGGAATATGCCAGATACAGCTTGCCGTCCGCAGAAAACGATGCGTGCAGGGGATACATTCCCGGTTCGTTTGCCGCCAGCGCCGTCCAGCTTTCGCCGCCGTCTGTACTTTTATAGATACAGGTGCCGTCTGTCATGGCTGCACCCACGTACATATCTGTCGAAGTCGGGTCAAATGTCACCCAGAGAATGCCGATGCTGTTGCTCTCCTGCTTATAGTTGCCCTTTACCGGGAACGAAGTGACCTCTTCCCAGTTCTTGCCGTAGTCAGAGGTTTTCCACAGACCACTGTCACGGCTGCCGAACCAGACCTCCTTGTTGTCGTTGGGATTGACGCACATCCGCTCGCCGCAGCCACGTCCGGACTGGTTGCCGCCGCAGCTGAACGGCGCATCAAAGCGTGTCCAGGTCTCGCCGTAGTCGTCCGAGGCAAACAGCGCCGCATCGTCACTCATATAAGTACCGCCGGCAAAATACACCCGGTTCGGTTCTACCGGGTCGGTCGCCATGCTTTCGATGCCGATATAGCCCCACTCGTCTGCGCCCAGAAAATCGGTGAGCGGCACCCAGTCGGTGTCCTTTTTCCGGCGGTACAGTCCGCCGATATCGGTACGGGCATAGACCAGACCCTCTTCCTTGGGGTTATACTCCATGCCGGTGACATAACCGCCGCCGCCGATGGCAACATTGCTCCAGGTATAAGTTTGGGCGCTGCCCGAAGTACAGCCGGTGCCGATGCCGCAGAGCATGGCGCCGCTCAGCAATACTGCCGTAAGCCGTCCTCGCTTTTTCATGTGTGTGTCCTCCGTATTCCATTGCAGGGAGACTGCAAAAATTTCCTACTTTCTATAATAACCGAAAACGGCGGATTAGTCAATATCTCTTTTCAATTTTTAAGGTGCAAATTAAAAAACGATTATTATCTAAATTGAATGAAATTCGACAAAAAATCATATTGACAAATGTTTTTCCTTGTTTTATAATAAAAATATACAATTTAACCATATTATTAAACACAGAAACGCAATTACGTGTCCTCATGGCATGAATAGAGTTGCAGCAAAGCCATCCTATTCAGAGTTTACTTTAATATACAAAAAATATTCACCTTATTACATCTGACCATCGCCGAAATCCTGTATCATAATACTATGTTTTCAAAGGAGGTTATCTATATGAAAAAGAAACATTTTGCTGTTTTAACTTTTGCCCTTTGTTTTTCCCTTCTTTCAACTGCTTGTGGAACATCGAAAAACAGCACTGAATCCACGCAGACACAAAAGGGACTTGTCCTTACAGTCTCCAGCACAGCCGATTTTGTCGATCAAGCCACAACTTTACAAGAGCTAATCGACTCTTCAGACATTGTTGCAAAAGTTAACGTCCAAAAAGTTGATTCCTGTGTTTACAAAGGCACTGATTCTGTTGTTACTTCTATTACCCCAGAAATTTTGGAGATATATAAAGGCACCTATAATGGCGAGACTTTCGATATGTACGGTGGGTATATTAGCTACGCAGAGTATCAAAACGCACCCATTTTTCAAGAGAACGATGACGCTCTGCCTTTCGATACATCAAGTTATTCTGAATCTGAAATCAATAACGCACAACTTTACTGGGACTGGTGCAACGTATATATTCCAAGCGCCGGAGACACACTTCTTTACTTCGGCAAAGTAAGTGACAACAACAACTTTTTCCTTACGAATGCTTATCAAGGACTATTTCATTTAGAAGATGGGAACTGGACAAATCAGGCTTTAATCACTGGTTCACAAACGCAGCAAGAACTGCTCGTCACAGACCTGTTGAACATTTCCGGTTCGTCTGCTGTGGAATCCCCTCAAACCGGAATATCAAAAACAATTGATGCAATTACGTACACCTATCCCGGCAGCGATTACGATACTATGATTTCCATTCCAGAAAGCGCACTCACAGAAGCAATACAAAAAAATATTTCTGATGCAGAATAACAGCAAGAGCGGCAATGCAGCGACATTGTCGCTCTGTTTATTTATCCCCACACCACCGGCAGCGGCGTATCTGCATGGTCACCGATGTGCTTTTCCATCCAGACCATATGATACCACCGCCCGAACTTATAGCCGCACTGGTGGAATTCGCCCACCATCCGGTAGCCCAGCTTTTCATGGAACCGGATGCTGTCCCGTGTCAGATAGGGGTCGGTTTCCCCCATAGGGCAGGCGATGCAGGCGTTCATATTGAGGAAATGCCGCCGCCGCAGTTCCTGTTCCAGGGCATCGTGGAGCAGTCTGCCGATGCCACGGCGTTTCTGGTGCTGTTCCACATAGATGGAAGTCTCCACCGACCAGTCATAGGCAGCACGGTCGTGAAATTTTCCGGCGTAGGCATAGCCCACCGGCACGCCGTCCTGCTCTGCCACCAGATAGGGGTATTTTTTTAAGGTATCCGCAATGCGGCAGGCAAATTCCGTCTCGGTGGGAACGTCGTATTCAAAGGTGATGGCAATCTGTGCCACATAGGGCGCATAAATAGCAAGCAGTGCCAGGGCATCTGCCGGGACTGCCGGGCGTATCTGTATGGACATGATGAGTCCTCCTTTGGTGATTCTCTGTCTAGGGTACACCTTTTGAGACGGATTGTCAAGACTTTTGGCGCAAAACAGCCCCCAGCGGTGCAAATTCCGATGAGGGCTGTTTTATTATGTGAAATTGCTTACACTTTCAAAGAAATGCGTTTTAGTTCTTCATCTCGAAGTGTTCACCCAGGATATCCTTGTTTGCGTCCAGGATCGGCTGGATGCACTCTGCCACGAATTCCTCGGTCTGCTGTTCGCTGCGGCCGGTGAAGTTCTCCGGTTTCAGAATCTTGTCCAGGTCTTCCTTGGTGATCATGAACGCCGGGTCTGCCAGGAGCATATCGCACAGGTCGTTATCCAGACCCTCTTCCTTGACGTGCTTGCCGGCAACCATGGAATAGGTGCGGATCTTCTCATGGAGTTCCTGGCGGTTGCCGCCTTTTTCCACTGCGTCCATCATGATGTTTTCGGTTGCCATAAACGGCAGTTCACGCATGATGCGCTGACGAATCATCTTCGGATAAACCACCAGACCGTCGGTGACGTTCAGCATGATGTTCAGAATCGCATCCACTGCCAGGAATGCCTCCGGAACAGAAACACGCTTGTTTGCGGAGTCATCCAGAGTACGTTCAAACCACTGGGTACCTGCGGTGAATGCCGGGTTCAGACTGTCGATCATCACGTAGCGTGCCAGAGAAGTGATACGCTCACAGCGCATGGGGTTGCGCTTGTATGCCATTGCAGAAGAGCCGATCTGGGTCTTTTCAAACGGCTCCTCCATCTCCTTGAAGCTCTGGAGCAGACGCATATCGTTGGAGAACTTGCTGCAGGACTGTGCAATGCCGCTGAGGGTTGCCAGAACCTGAGAGTCGATCTTTCTGGAATAGGTCTGACCGGAAACCGGAACGACACCGTCAAAGCCCATTTCCTTGGCGATCTTCGCCTCCAGCTCCTTGACCTTGTCGGTATCACCCTTGAACAGCTCCATAAAGGATGCCTGTGTACCGGTAGTACCCTTGGAACCCAGCAGCTTCAGATTTGCAATACGGTATTCCAGTTCGTTGAAGTCCATGAGCAGCTCGTTCATCCACAGGGTAGCACGCTTGCCCACTGTGGTCAGCTGTGCCGGCTGGAGGTGGGTATATGCCAGCGCCGGCATTGCCTTGTATTCCAGGGCAAAACGGGACAGGTTCGCCAGAACGTTAATCATCTTCCGGCGCACGATCTCCAGTGCATCACGCATGATGATGATGTCGGTGTTGTCGCCCACATAGCAGGAGGTTGCACCCAAGTGGATGATGCCGGCAGCCTTCGGGCATACCTGGCCGTAAGCGTACACGTGGGACATGACATCGTGGCGGCGGCGCTTTTCCTCTGCCTCGGCAACGTCATAGTCGATGTTGTCGATGTTTGCCTCCAGTTCGTCCACCTGCTCCTGTGTCACCGGCAGACCCAGCTCCATCTCTGCACGAGCCAGAGCCACCCAGAGACGGCGCCAGGTGGAAAACTTCTTGTCTGCGGAGAAAACGTGCTGCATCTCTTCGCTGGCATAGCGGGTGCAGAACGGACTTTCATAACTTGTGGTATTACGCATATTTTTGTACCTCTTTCTTTTGGAATCCGTTGACGGAATCGTTTCTTGTCCTATTATAGCATATTTCGGCAGGATTGGCAAGAGGGCGAAAAAACCGCCCCGACAGGAATGCCCTACCGAGACGGTCTTTCACGATGACGGAGACAGCTCACACGGAAAATGTGTGCCTTATCCGGTCGTTACGTTTTACTTTTTTCTGCGCTTTTTTCCTGTCACGAGCGCTGCAGCCAGTGCAGCGCCTGCCGGGATCAGAAGTGCCGGAAGTGCCTCGCCGGTCTTTGGCGTTGAGGAGACTCTTGTGCTGCCGGAGGACGAACCGGAACTGCTGCCGCTGCTGTTGCTGCGGGTAGTGGTCGTCGTCTGGCTGCTGCCGGCAGTGGTGGATGCAGAATCACTGCTGTCCGTGCCGGTGCCGTCGGTTGTCACCAGGGTTGCCGTTGTGGTCGGCGTATGCTCTCCATTTCCGGCGGTGGTGTTTCTCTCGGTCGTGGTCTCTTCGGCTGTGGTTGTCGTAGTCGTTGTGGTGGTAGTTCCTTCGGTTTCAGAAGTGGTCGTCTCTGTGCCGATGTACTCATCCACCATGACGATTGCCTTTGTGTCTGCACTATATGCGGTGCTTACGATCTGCCATGTACCGTCCTCCTGGACGACAGGTGCGCCGTTCTCATCGACGGCAACTGTCAGCAGCAGCAGATCGCCGTTTTCATCCAGCTGGAAGTAGATCGGCTCTGCAATTGCATAGTCTGCCGGAGCGAGGACTTCGGTCAGGCAGTACGGTACGCCTGTTTCGATGTTGGCAAAGACGTGAGACACGCCCTCTTCCGATACCCACTGGTCGATGACATTGCCCGACTGGTCTGTGATCGTCAGCGTTGCGCCGCCGATCTCCTTGCCGCCTGCGTCACACTTGCGGATGAGATAGCCGTTCGGACGTTCTGTGGTAACGGTGGTGGTTTCTGTTGTTTCTGTGGTCGTTTCTTCGGTTGTGGTCTCTTCGGTAGTCGTATCTTCTGTTTCAGAGGTTGTTGTGATTACTGTGGTTGTGGTCGTTGCTGCTGCGGTCGTAGTGCTTGTTTCCGTTCCGGTCTCCGATACGGTGGTCGTCTCGGTCGGTGCTGTGGTATCCGTCTCCGTTTCCGTTGCAGAAACAGTCGTGGTATCGGCGCTGACAGATGTTGTCGTCTCAGAACCGGTTTCCGAAGTGCTTTCCGACGATGTGCTTACCGCAGAGGTAGTTGTTCCGCTGGTGGTGGTATTGGTCGGACCTGCACTGGATTCTGTAGAACCTGTGGTTGATGTGACAGTACCCGACGCACTGCCGGATGTGGTCACTGTTGTGCCGCTGGTCGTGGTGTTGGTGGGTCCGGCGCTGGTTTGTGTTGCACTAGTGGAAGATACTGTTGCACTGCTGGTGACAGTGACAGTGTCGGTATTGGTCTGGGTTGTAGCGGATGTAGAAGATTCGGTGACAACGGTAACAGACGATACAGTTGTACCGGATACGGTTGCCGTAGTATTGCTTGCGGATACGGTCGAGGTTTCCGTTGTCTGCGTGCCGGATGCAGATTCCGAAGAGGAACTGCTGCCGGATGTCACGCTGCTGGAAACCGATGTGGTTTTTGTTGTAACTGTTGTCTCAGACGAACTGCTGGTTTCCGAGCTGGAGGATGTCACCTTTTTCAGTGCATCGAACATGGTGATAAGACCGGTTGTCTCATCGTATTTGTTCGTCTTGCTCTCACCGACTTCTACGTTCTGCACCTTGCCTTTCACCACTTCAAATGTGATCTTGGTGGTCAGTTCGTAGCCGTCCGGTGCGGCGGTCTCTTCCAGGGTGTACTTGCCGTCCGGAATCTGTTTCAGCAGAATTGCCTTGTCGCCGGATGTCCAGGTGATGACCTTGGAGCCAGCTTCATTGCCTTCGATCTTGCCGTTTTCTGCGGTTACATGGGACAGGTCTGCGCTGCCCTCATAGGTCAGTTTCATACCTGCGCCGGGCAGTTCCTGTGCAGCGTCTCCATTCTCGCCCATCTTTACAATGGATACTTCGGACGGTGCGTCCTTCATAATCACTGCGTTGGCAGATTCGCCCTCTTCCAGACCCTCACGCTTTGTCACGTTTCCGTGTTCGTCCACCGTAAAGGTCATGGTCTCGGTCTTTCTGGTAAAGCCGTCCGGTGCAGTGCCCTCTTCCAGGGTGTATGTGCCTGCCGGCAGATTTGCCAGTGTGACACCGCCCTTGGCTGCGTCAGAAGTCCATGTGATGGTGTTGTCCTTGACCTGGATCGCAGCTACGCTGTCATCGCCGTAAGAGGCTTTTACCTTGGAAAGGTCTGCATCCTTCGGTGCGATCAGTTTCAGTTCTGCGCCGTCCAGTTCCTCTGTACCGTTGATGCTCTGCTTGCCGATCGTAACGCCGGGTTTCAGTGCATCGAACATGGTGATAAGACCGGTGGTCTCATCGTACTTGTTTGTCTTGCTCTCACCGACTTCTACGTTCTGTACCTTGCCGTCAACCACTTCAAACATGATCTTGGTGGTCAGTTCATAGCCGTCCGGTGCGATCGTTTCTTCCAGGGTATACTTGCCGTCCGGGAGCTGTTTCAGCAGAATTGCCTTGTCGCCGGATGTCCAGGTGATGACCTTGGAGCCAGCCGCATTGCCTTCGATCTTACCGTTTTCTGCGGTTACATGAGACAAGTCTGCATTGCCCTCATAGGTCAGTTTCATATCTGCACCGGGCAGTTCCTGTGCAGCGTCTCCGTCCTTGCCCACCTTTACGATGGATACTTCGGACGGTGCATCTTCCATGACAACAGTCTTATCATCCTTTTTCGTCAGATTGTTTACGGTTTCGACCTTGCCGTCTGCGCCGACCACAAAGGTCATGGTCTCGGTCTTTCTGGTGAAGCCGTCCGGGGGAGTGATCTCTTCCAGGGTGTATGTGCCTGCCGGAAGATCGGTCAGTTCTACGCTGCCCTTTGTGCCGTCAGATGTCCAGCTGATGGTTTTGCCGTCATTTGCGATGCCGTCCGTAGACTTGTCGCCGTAAGCATAACCCACCTTGGACAGGTCAACGCCGTCCGGTGCAGTCAGTTTCAGTACGGCTCCGGTGAGTTCTTCGCCGCCGCCGACTGCCTGCTTACTAACAGAAACCGTTTTCTTGATGCTGTCCTTCATGACGATTTCATTATCAGAAACGTCATATTCCTCAGAAACGGCGGAAGTCTGTGTTACCTGACCATTCTTTATGGTAAAGGTGAAGCTTGTGCTTACCTTATTGTAGCCGTCCGGTGCAGCGACTTCTTCCATGATATATTCGCCGTCCGGCAGACCGATGATGTCAGTCTTGTTTTTGCCGTCTGAAACAAAGGTGATGGTATCGGATGTCTGCGTATACTTGCCGTAATCGGCGTTGTCCTCCAGGGAGTCTGCCTTTGTCAGCGAAGTTTCTCCACGCTTGACCTCCAGCACATCTGCGTTCAGACTGCCGTCTGTCCGGGTGATCTTGATGATTGCGCCTGCCAGTTCTGCGGAATCTGCAATGTCCTGCTTGTCCACGCTGATCTGCGAACGGTTGATAGCGGTAACCTTATTTGCCGCAAAAATACAGTTATTGTTTTCAATCGGGCTGCCGTCCGGATGATTGGCAACCACATAGCCGCTTTCATCTACGCTGAATGTCACGCTCAGCGGTGCGTAGCCCTTAACTGCAGTCTCTGTCAGAGTGTATTCACCCTTTGCCAGATTTGCAATGGTTTCCGGTGCTGTCAAGGTCTTGGAAAAACCGCCGGGACCTGTCAGCGTAAACGCACAGTTTGCCATTTCCCTGCCGTCTACATCTACCTTTGCAAATGAAATCTCTACATCGCTCTGGTACGCATCGGTGATGGTCTTATCGCCCGGAATGCCGGCATCCATAACGACTTCATTGCCGCCATCATAGGATACATGGAATATTTTATCTTTGCCAACTTCTATCGTGCCATCATCAGCAACACGGTTTCCGTCCTTGTCCAGCTCAAAGACGTAGTAGGTCTTGCTGCTGTCCAGTCCCTCAAAGGTAACGGACTTACTGCCGTTGTCACCGGCAGTAATGTTGATGTCTTTCTTTTCAACCAGCTGATAGCTCTCGTCTGCATTCTGCGTATACAGTCCCACCTGGATTGCATGGTCAACTGCCGGTTTGCCGTCCTCGGTAGCGATCTTGGTTACCTTGATCCTTGTGGGATTTTCGGTGGCATTGGTGATGACCGCATCCGCACTGGGTGCATCCTTGGTCAGCAGAATTGCCTGCTCACCGCAGCCATTATAGGAAACGTAGAACGTCGTATCTGTTTTCGTAGTGGGATCCTTGAAATCTGTTACGACGCTCTGGACAAAGGATTTCCCTGCGCCGACACGCTCTTTGCCGTTCATCTCAAAGATGTAATACTCGGTATCAGCGTCCAGACCGTCAAAGGTCACGCTAGAGCCAGCACTAACAGTTTTTGCATCAATCTGTGTATAGGTGTCACCGTTCCTGGTGAACAGTCCCACAGAGAATGCGGGTGTGCTCTTGACATCATCTGCGATCAGCACCTTGCTGACGGTGATGCTGTAGTCGATCTCCTCGGTGTTGGTGATCTCAGTTTTGCCGTCTGCCTGTACTGCCGCCGGTGCTGCCGGTTCGGAGGTATAGCGGATACCGCTGTCTGAGGTGTATTTTGCAAAGTCTGTATCTGCCAGAACGCCGTTTGCATTGGTCTCCAGCACGTAGAAATCCTCGTCCTTGGGCACATCTTCAAATGTCACGTTCTGCTTGCCTGCCTCGGTGAATGTCAGAGACTGTACCGGCGCATCTTCATAGCGCACATAGTCCCCGGCTGCATTCTTGGTGAACAGGGCAAAATAGAAGGTGTCGCCGGTGACGTTTCCGCCTTCCACGCCTGCCAGTGTCTTGGTCAGCGTGATATTGCCCACATTTTTGGTGTTGGTCACGCCGACAGTCTGGTTCGCCGTGGCATCGGTGGAAATTACATTATCGGTATATTTCGGTGTGTAATTCTGAATCCGGTTGCCCTTGGCGTCGGTTTCCAGGAGATAAACGTTATTGGCGTTGTTCTGCTGCTTGATCGAGGACAGGTCTACGTCCTTCATGGTGACGGATGCCGCAGTCTGTCCTGCCGGAACGGTGACGGAAATCACATTGCTCAAACGTGTGGTGTAATTTTCGTCAGCAAACAGGGCAAAGTAGAAGGTTGCATCCTTGGTCTCTGCCTCTGTCAGCGTCTTGTTGACGGTCACATCAATGGTGGTGTCCGGTGTCTGTACCCAGACGCCGACCTTTGCCGGCTCTGCTACCATGACAGTATCGCCCAGAATGCTGGTATTCTGATAGGAATACGCAAAGCTGTTCCATGCGATATTCTCCTCGCCGGTCTTTGCCACATAGCTGGGAACGGTTGCAGTAACTTTGACAACAACTTCCTCACCGACCTTGACGGTCGTATCTTTCAGCTGGATACGGAAGTTCACGGTATCCGCAGAGGAATTGCCCGTCCAGTTCATCACGTCATTCTGTCCCAGCCAGTCCTTGGAATATTCATCCAGGACGGAGGTCTTGTCGGTGGAGTAGCTACAGTTTTGCGGATTATAGACCTCTCTGCCGCCTACTGTAACAGAATCAATGCTCTTGAATTTCACGCCGAATGCGGAGAAACGCTCATAGCCGGAAACCAGACCCAGGTCTCCCACATAGGGCAGACGGTCGATAATGGTCATGTTTTCCAGATCTACCGGCGAGTTGTTCTTGATGTGGAGTTCATAGGTCACATCTTCGCCCTGCATACCCTGCACATAGTTGTGGGTAGGCTGGCGGCTGTAACCGGTATCGGTAGCCGGGTCCGTGTGCGGTGTGCCGGTGTGGTTCTGGTTGGTGTAGGTAATGGTCTTCCAGGATTCGGTGGTCAGACCAACGATGTTATAGTTTGCGTAGCTCCAGATCTGGTCGTCACGCTTTTCGCCGGCAACCGTATCTTCGGTGGAGAACGGCTGTGTCACGCTGGCATAGCCGGTATTGGTGATGACGCCCTCTTTTTCCTGACCGTCCTTGACGGTGGTGGTGAACTGGAATACAAGGCACTTGTTCGGTGCAAGCGTTGCCTTGCCCAGCTTGTCCGCATAAATAATCAGTTTCGAACCGTCGATCTTGTAGGCATCGCGGGGAACAGGCGTGCCGCTTTCCAGCAGACCAGTCTTGTCGTTTGCCTTAAATGTGGAACTGCCGTCGCTGTTATGCGTCAGCGTCAGTTCCTGGTAGGTCATCTGCAAGCCGGTCTCATTGCTGAACTGGTATGTCGGCGGCAGATTGTCGGTCAGCGTCACGCCGTCCAGTTTCAAGTCTGCCACATCGGTGGAGTCGCCTCTGCCGTTATACAGCACAGTCTGCCAGATCAGTGTATCACCGGCGGTGATGTAGCCGTTTTCTACCGGCTGTACGTCATCGGCATTGTAGGTCTGTCCTGCAAAGGATGCCACTGCCAGCTTGGCGAAACCAGGGGCGGGGGTGGTTTTGGTGAAGGAGATGTCCACCTTATCCTCCGGCGAGATCACACGGTCACTGCCGCCATTTTTGCCCTCCACCACTGTCACCTTGGAAAGGGTGTTTGTCAGTGTGACTTTTTTCGCCGTGCTGTTTGCCAGTTCCTGTGCCTTGTCGGCGGTCAGCTTGGCTTGGTAAGTCAACTTTACGCCACCGCCATACTGATATGCAAATTTTTCTGTGGAAACAAATGTAAAGGTCAGCGTCTGTCCAACTTGAGTTGCCTGAATGCCACTCAAAGCTGTATAATTTGCAGTTCCCTCTACACTATCTGGCACATATTCCATGCCGTCCGGCAGCGTATCTTCTACAACGATCGTTTTCCCAGCATAGTCATTATTTGAACCAGAAAGTGCCAAGCTGTAACTAAATGTTTTCTGCTCCAGATCTGCCGCTGTCATATCAACGATATTGGTCGTTTTGTCCGCACTATTTGTCAGTGACTTTTTCGCCTCAAAAACAGTATTGCTTACTGGATTCAAAATCATGTCATGTGCATACCAAGTTACAGTTTTGTTTCCGTGTTCGTTTACAGTCAGACCGCCTACTGCGGTATAGTTATAGACACCTCTCTGTGTTCCGAACTTTGTTTCAAATGCACTTAATGTCTGCATCAATGCACTATTATTCAGATTAGTACCATCACCATACCCCTGAATTCCCCTTTTTTCAGAAGCGTAGTCATTATTTGTATTAGTGACATCGTTTCCAAGTACCACGTATTCCACTGTCACTGATTCGCCAGCCGCCAGATTGATTCCCATAATATTAAAGGTTTCAACCGCATAGCCTCCACCATCAATTTTATTTTGCTCTACAGTAACAGTCTGAATTCTGGGGTTAGACGCATTGCCGTTAATTGCAACGACTTTCAGAACATCAGAAGCTTCCCACTTCAACGTTGTACCATAATCATATAAGTACAGGTTTTCCATGGTCGTGGTTCCGTGGTTGGTAAAAGTCGCCTGATATGTCAGCTTATCACCATTTACAATTTCTGTTGTATCATCTGCTGGTATACCATTTACTGCAATGATTTTCTTTTGCAAGCTATATTTGCTTAAATCTTCACCGCCGTAAATAGTATGCGTCGCAGTACCCTTTACTTCCGCACCTTCATATACTTTTGCGGTATTTGTCAGTGCTGCGGCTGTTGCAGAATCTTCCACATTTGCATATACTGTCAGAGTAATTGACTCCCCTTTTGGAACAGTAATCATTCCGCCGGCAGTCAATGTTTTTGTATCAACGGAAGTAATATTTTCTGTGGTGTCGTCTGATAAGGTCAAAATGCCATATGCACCACTATTTTCACGGAATGTCATGCCGTCCGGCAAGATGTCCTCTATTTTCACATTTTCAGCATCTGCTTCACCATTATTCGTTACTGTAATTGTGTAAACAACATCTTTTGCCGTGCCAAATGTGTAATTGCCGACATCTGCCGTCTTCGTAATCCCCAGCTGTGCTTTCGGTGTATCCGGTGTAAACTTCACTTTATTTGACGGCTTTCCGTCTACGGTTGCAACATTGGAAATTTCTCCGTTCACGCCGTCTTTGATTGTACCAGTTACCGTGATCTGTACTGTCTTTCCTGCCGGAACGTCAATTTTGCCCGGGAAATCAGCCACTGCAGCACCATCTACCTTATAAGTCATATTTTCCAGATACTGCAGCAAGTTCGCATCAGAAACAGCAACATCTTTCGCATCCTTTGCACCGGAATTGGTGACAGAAATGGTATAAGTAGCAGTCTGCCCGGAAATGTCTGTGTAGTACTTCTGTCCCAGGTTCTTACCATTATAGATAACAGAACCACTCTTCACCGGCGTTTCAATCACAGCCTCATCCTTTTTCACCTGGATGGTCTTTTCCGCTTTTTCGCCGTGGTTTCCGGTAACGGTATTGGTCAGCGCCACGGTTTCGTCCTTGTTCACGGTGCATTCGATTTCCTTGGTGACGCTCTTTCCGGCAGGCACGGCAATGCCTGTCCAGGCAGTTTCCCCGGTCGGTGTCAGTCCGTCCGGCAGGGCATCCGTGATATCGATATCACCGTCCATATCGCCGGTGTTGGTCACGGTAATGACAAACTTGACCTTATCGCCTTTTAAGTAGTATGCCTTTTCATTTTCCACCGTTTTGCTCAGACTGAACTGCGGTCCCTTGGGTGCGCTGACCGTCAGTTCCACGCTGTTTCCGCCGATGGACTTTTCCGCTGCATTGTCCCCGTAGGGCTTGCCGGAAACGCTCAGATCGTTGGTGACCTTGCCGTCTGCTGTACCGTTCATCTTTACGGTACTGCTGTTCAGCGGCAGTGCCACATTCAGACGCACTGCCGGCATCTCGGCGTTCTCGTTCTTGCTGTTCAGCACAAAAGAGATGTCTGCCTTTGCGCCTTTTACGGTGACGGTGGGTTCTGCATCATAGCCTGCCGCCTGGATCGCCGACTTTACGGCGTTCCGGATGGCAGCTGCTGCATCGTCGTCCAGGAATGTCATGTTTTCCAGGCTGATCGTATCCCGGAAAGTCAGGCTCTTCACCCACTCTGCGCCTTTTTTCTGGGACGCATTGTTGGAAGAGGCGCTGAGCGTATAGTTCACCGAAGTGCCGCCTGCAATGTCGCTGGCTTTCAGACTGGTGCGGTCCTCGCTCTTGGACGCATTCCAGTTCATGGCTGCAATTGCGGTGATCGTATTGGACACGCTCTTTCCGGAGCCTTCCTGCGAGATACGCACCTCTGCGACGGTGCCGTTCGGCGTTTTGCCGTTCCGGAACTTCGCCTGGAGCCGGATCTGCTTGGTCTGACCGTTGTCAATGCTGAATGTAATATACCGGCTGCCGTCCGGATTGACGTGCAGTACATATCCGTTGTACACTGCGCCGTCCCGGAAACCGTTTCCGGCAAAGTTGGGCAGCAGAAGATTCTGGTCGGTGATCTCGATCCGATAGGTGTCTTCTTCACCCTCATTGACATTGTTTCCGGAGATCGTCGCCATCAGATAGAACAGATCGCCGGATTCTACGCCTTCTTTGCCTTTCTCAGGATCAGGAATAGGGTTGTACTTACTGTCCCGAAATTCTATGCTGGCGTTTGTCAGTACCAGCGGTCCGCCGGATCGTCCGTTATTGTCTGCCGATACCGGAAACAGCATCGACGGCAGGCAGGTCACGATCATCAGGACTGCCAGCAAGACACTGATGACTCTTGTACGCAGGTGTCTTGTCTTTTCTGTCTGCATAAAAAAAACTCCTCTCATTGCGGGAACGCTGCACGCAGTCTGTTCTGCATTCTTTCGTGCAAACTTTGTACGGCGTTTCCTCAGATTTTTTGCACCGTGGCAGCAACATCGACAAAAACGATATACATACCACATTTTTTACGGCAATTTCCACCAACTCTGCCGCTTTCAGCTGTTCAATTGTTTCCACAATCAAAAGAACATTTTGGCACAAATCACGGAAATCGCTCTGATACAACTTTATTATACTGATTATCCGTGAAATTTTATATCATTTTTTATATAATATTTGAAAAGCAAGAGGAAGAATCAGGAAGTCTATTCAAACGGCTTTCTGATTCTCCAAATTTTGCAGCGGCATCTCCGGCGAATGGCTGTCCGAATTTACCCGCATGCAACTTCTTTCAATCACATATGACGAATCCCGCCATTGTTTTTTCAAATATTTCGTGAAAAAAGCTATTGCAACATCGACCAAAATCCGGTATAATAGTATTAGATATGTTCCAACCTGGCGGAGCAGTCTGTATTATGGTGGTTCGGCGCACCATAAAGAGGTACGAATGGGATTCCGGCACGGTTTCTGTGTGCCGGGAACGAGAAGATTCCGCCGAAACTGTTGAGGAGGATAACATGGCAGTAAAAACAACTGGAAATCCCCAGAGAGAAGAATTGAAACAGAAATTTGTAGACAGACTTCAGCTGGAGTGCAGTGTTTCTCCGGACGAGGCATCTGATAAGCAGATCTATCAGGTGCTGTCCGCACTGATGGTAGAAAAGCTGAAGCACAAGCGTCAGCACTTTGTAAACAAAACCAATTCCGTAGGCGGCAAGAGCGTGTACTACCTGTCTATGGAATTCCTGATGGGACGTTCCCTGAAGACCACCCTGTACAACCTGGAGCTGGCAGACGATGTTCGTGCCATCCTGCAGGACTATCACATCAACCTGGACAACATCTTTGAGTGCGAGCCGGACGCAGGTCTGGGCAACGGCGGTCTGGGCCGTCTGGCTGCCTGCTATCTGGACGCTATGGCAACCCAGGAGATCCCGGCGACCGGTCACTCCATCTGCTATGAGTACGGTATCTTCAAGCAGATCCTGGAGGACGGCTGGCAGACCGAGGAACCGGACAACTGGCTGCCGGGCGGCAGCGTCTGGCTGGATCCGAAGCCGGACGAGGCGATCGAAGTACACTTCGAGGGCAATGTCCAGGAATACTGGCAGGATTCTTACCACTACATCTCCCATGTCAACTACAACACCGTTATCGCCATCCCGTATGATATGTATGTCTCCGGCTATGGCAGCACCGGCGTTTCTACCCTGCGTCTGTGGAAGGCACAGGCACCCAGCTTTGACATGAAGGAATTCAACGAGGGCAACTATGAACAGGCACTGTCCCGGAACTCCATGGCAAATGCGATCTCCAAGGTGCTGTACCCGAACGACAACCACCTGGAGGGCAAGTCCCTGCGTCTGCGCCAGCAGTATTTCCTGTGCGCCGCAGCCATCGGTGATATCGTAAACCACCACATGAACGTATACGGCACACTGGAAAACCTGCACGAAAAGGTTGCCATCCACATCAACGACACCCACCCGACTCTGGCAATTCCGGAACTGATGCGTGTCCTGCTGGACGACTGCGGCTATACCTGGGATCGTGCATGGCACATCGTCACCAACACCTTCGCTTATACCAACCACACCGTAATGGCTGAGGCACTGGAAAAGTGGGATGTAAACCTGGTAAAACAGATCGTGCCGAGAATCTTCCAGATCATCGTGGAAATCAACAACCGCTACTGCGCAGGTCTGATGGAGCGCAACGGCGGCGACAGCGCAAGAACCACACGGATGTCCATCATCAAGGACAACCAGATCCACATGGCTACCCTGTGCGTTATGGCATCTCACAGCGTCAACGGCGTTTCCAAGCTGCACTCGGAGATCATCAAGGACAGCGTATTCCACGAAGAATATCTGGACACCCCGAACAAGTTCAAGAACGTCACCAACGGTATCGCATACCGGAGATGGCTGTATCAGTCCAACCCGGGTCTGACCCAGCTGCTGCGTGACAAGATCGGCGACGGTTTCCTGAAGGACGGCAGCGAGCTGAAAAAGCTGGACGTTTTCGCTGATGACAAGGCTGTTCTGGAACAGCTGCGCAAGATCAAGAAGGAAAACAAGGAGCGTTTCGCCAAGTTTGTCAAGAAAAAGAGCGGTCTCATCCTGGATACCGACAGTGTATTTGATGCACAGGTAAAGCGTCTGCACGAATACAAGCGTCAGCATCTGAATGCAATGCACATTCTGGCACAGTACAACGCCCTGCTGGAAAATCCGGATATGGACTTTACGCCCAAGACCTACATCTTCGCTGCAAAGGCTGCGCCGGGCTATTATCTGGCAAAGCAGATCATCAAGATGATTTGGGCGCTGTCTGAGGAGATCCGCAAGAATCCCCGCATCTCCGACAAGCTGTCCGTTTACTTCCTGGAGAACTACTGCGTTACCATGTCCGAGCTGCTGATGCCGGCTTGCGATATTTCGGAGCAGATCTCTCTGGCAGGTACAGAGGCATCCGGTACCGGCAACATGAAGCTGATGCTGAACGGTGCGATCACACTGGGTACACTGGACGGCGCAAACATCGAGATCGGCGACGCAGTGGGCGCTGACAACATCCTCATCTTCGGCATGAAGACCGAGGAAGTCAACACCCTCAAGGCTCGTGGCTATCGTCCGGAGGACTATTACAACAACAACCCGATCATCAAGAGCTGTATCGACCGGATGTATGCCGGCATCAACGGCTGCAAGTTCACCGAAGTGGCTGACTCCCTGCGCACCCAGGATCCGTACATGGTTCTGGCTGACTTCGACAGCTACTGCCAGGTACAGGAGCGCAGTTCCAAGCTGTACACCGACAAGGATACCTGGACCAAGATGTCCCTGCACAACATCGCAAATGCAGGCATCTTCTCCGCTGACCGTGCAGTTAACGAATATGCAAAGGATATCTGGAATATCTGAGAACGTGTTATCACACATTCTGATATAATCTGACGAAAACGGAGCAGCACAAACCCTGCTCCGTTTTCTTGAATGGGATGGGTTGTGTGAGGTATCCCTGCTTTATATTGTAGTGAAAACTATAGAAATAAGCCTTCCTTGAACCAGCGAAGCTGGTAAAGGAATTACAATGAATTTTTCCTTATCTGCAAATTTCACAGAAAAAATCCCTCAGTCAGCCTGCGGCTGCCAGCTCAGCACAAAGCACGCCCTTCGGGTGCCTTTTCAAGGGAGCCTAACCTAATACAGGAAGTATCCCTTTGAAAAGAATACTCTCCCACTCCGCAAAGAAAGGAGCATCTCTGTATGCGTTATTTTTACAACAGCTGGGATTCGGCGTATAAGTCGCACTTCGGTGCCATTGCCAGAAACCAGAGCTGTCAGTTCACCATTCGCCTGCCGGAAGAAACGCCGCTGGACTTTTCTCCGGTGCTGGTGGTTTTCCGCACCGGCTTCAAGGAACGTTTTCTGCCGATGAACGTGAAAGAACACGAAAACGGCTATGTCACATACACCACAGATCTCATTCCCAAGTACTCCGGCGTACACTACTACTATTTCTCCTACACCTCCAACGGTGTGCGGCACTATATCAAGCGGGGCGATGCCTGCCACGGCACACTGGATCAGGGAGAAATGTTCCAGCTGACAGTCTACAACGAGGACTATCAGACACCCCAGTTCCTCAAGGGCGGCGTGATGTATCAGATCTTCCCCGACCGCTTTTGCAGCAGCGGCAAAATGCATGACAATGTGCCCTCTGACCGCGTGATGCGGGAATGGGGAGAACTCCCCTACTACAAGCCCGACCAGAATGGTCACGTCTGGAACAACGACTATTTCGGCGGCGACCTGGACGGCATCCGCAGCAAGCTGGACTATCTGAAAGACCTGGGTGTCACCTGCATCTATCTGAACCCGATCTTCGAATCCCACGAGAATCACCGTTATAACACCGCAAACTACCGGAATGTAGACCCGCTGCTGGGTACCAACGAGGACTTCCGGGAGCTGTGTAAGGCGGCAAAGGTACGGGGCATCTCCGTCATTCTGGACGGCGTATTCTCCCACACCGGCGCAGACAGCATCTATTTCAACAAGTTCGGACGCTACAACACGCCCGGCGCTTATCAGTCCGAGAACAGCCCGTATTACTCCTGGTATCACTTCTGGGGCAACAAGGAATACGAGTCCTGGTGGGGCATCGACACCCTGCCGAATGTGGACGAGAACAACCCCAGCTACACCAAGTACATCTGCGGCGACGACGGCGTACTGGACTACTGGATGAGCCTGGGCGCCGCCGGATACCGTCTGGACGTGGCAGATGAGCTGCCGGACGAGTTCCTGGACAATCTGCGCACCTGCGTCAAGAAGTATGATGAGGAAAAAATCGTCATCGGCGAGGTCTGGGAGGATGCGTCCAACAAGGAGGCTTACGGCGTCAAGCGGCGCTATCTCCTGGGTGACCAGCTGGACAGCGTAATGAACTATCCGTTCCGTGAGGCGATCATCGCCTACATGAAGGGTGAGGCTGCCACCACGTTCCGGGACCGCATTATGGTGATCCTGGAAAATTATCCGAAATGCACGGTGGATGTGCTGATGAACTTTGTCTCCACCCACGACATCGAGCGTGCCATCAACCGTTTCGGCGGTCAGCCCTGCGACGACAAGAGCAAGGACTGGATGGCATCCAACGAACTGTCTCCGGACGAGTACAACCGTGGCAAGGCTCTGCTCAAGGGCGCTATGGTACTCCAGTTCTTCCTGCCCGGCGTCCCCAGCATTTATTATGGTGACGAGGCTGGCTTGCAGGGCTGGAAAGACCCGTTCAACCGCCGCTGCTATCCGTGGGGCAATGAGGATACGGAACTGGTGGAATACACCCGTCAGATGGCGAAGATCCGCCGGGAGCATCCGGCTTTTGCAGAGGGCGCTATGGAGTTCCTGGTACTGGAGGAAAAGGTGCTGGGCTTTGCACGATACATTCTGCAGAACGGTTCCAGCGCTGTTGTGCTGATGAACCGCAGCGATGAGACTGCCATGGTCTCTCTCCGGGACAAGTGCTTTGAGAAGTATGCGTTCAGCACAGTAATCAGCGGCATCTGTGACGGCGATGCTGTCATTCTGCCGGCACACAGCTATGCAGTTGTCAGCGCCGTTCGCTCCAATCAAGCAAAAACGCAGTAAATTCTCCGGGATTTTTCTGCATTCAGACAAAAGGCGGCAGAGATGCCGCTTTTTTGTTGGCTGTTTTTATTTGCGTCTTGTTCTAAAATCAAAGATATCCATTTTATTTTGCAAAGATTTCAAAATAAAAACTTTCTTTTTTTTGAAAGTGTCGAAAAAAGCTTTACAAGCGTCCGGAAATGTGCTATACTATATGAGTCGCCAATCGAGGTGTGGCTCAGTTTGGTAGAGCACTACGTTCGGGACGTAGGGGCCGCAAGTTCGAATCTTGTCACCTCGACCATAGAAAAAGCACGCAGTTTCGGGAAGCTTTCCCGTTGCTGCGTGTTTTGTTTTATCTGAAAAAAATGCGTTTAGGGCACTATTAGGGCACTAAGCCCTCGAAAAGTCCCTGCAAAGTCCAGCAAAATCCGACAGAAAGAAAGCCGCTGCAAGGTGTATCATGCACCCTGCGGCGGCTTTTGTTATGCCCCGGCTTTCGCCTGCTTTGGCTCTGCCGCTGCCTTTGTCTGTGCCTGCTCTGGTTTGGGCTTTCGGCTGACTGTCAGCATACTTTGCAGCACGCCCGCCGCCTCCTCGTCTGCCTCCTGCAAGCAATGCAGGTACTTGTTTGTGGTTTCAATATCCCCATGTCCGAGCCGTCCCTGCACCTGCTTCAGACTAACACCGCCGTATAAAAGCAGCGTCGCCGAAGTATGCCGCAGTGCGTGAAATTTCCGGTGCCGGAATCCGTTACGTTTCAGAAACTTTGAAAACTGCCGTGTTGGCGTACAGGGGTTCATCATTTCTCCGTTCCACTGGGTGAACAGCCAGCCGCCCTCGTGCCACTGGGAACCCAGCCGCAGCCGTTCCCGCCGTTTCTCCTGCTCCAGCAGCTGGACAAGGTCAATGCAATAGGGGCTTACTGTAATAGAACGCACCTCATAATCTTTCGGGGCTTTTGTCTGTGCCGGCTCTCCGGTGAGTTTGATTGCTGCCCGTGAGATCGTGACCTTGTTCGCCGCCTTGTCGATGTCCTCGAACCGCAGTGCCACCAGTTCCCCACGCCGTGCCCCGGTGATAATGGCAAGCTGTATCAGCACTTGAAATTGCAGCGGCTCTTGCTCCAGAGCCTCCAGCATAGCGGCTGCCTCTTGTTTGGTGAAAATGTCGATCTCCGGCTTTACGGGCTTTTTGAGGGTGAGTTTCTCCGCAGAGGCGGGATTTTCCGGCAGGATTCCCAGCTTGACCGCCTGCCGGAATATGGATTGCAGCACACACAGATACCGCTTGACCGTATTCGGGGAAATGGGCTTGTTTGCGTGTGGTGTCTGGGATTCCATGCCGTTTAGCTGGGAAACAAAAGCTTGCACATGAACGGGCTTGATCTGCGAAAGCTTGTGATTTCCCAGAGCAGGCAGAATGCACCGGCGAATCACGCTGCTATAAAATTCATACGTTGCCGGAGAAAGTGTTTCGCCTACGGTTTCCAGATACTGGGGGATAAATCCGGCAAGTGTGAGGTTCTGCTGTGTGCAGACCAGCCCGCTTTTGCACTGCTCCTCAAACAGCAACGCCTGCCGCTGTGCCTCTTTTTCCGCCTGTCGGGGTGTCATGCTGGGGCCGGGTTTCCACGTCATTTCGTGAGGTTTCAGCTTGTTTCCCTCGCTGTCGTAGCCACGGCTGACACGAATGCGGTAGGAGATCACCTCGCCGGCTTTATTCTTCCGTTTCGTGATGTTGGGCATGGTTGCTCGCCTCCTGTTCTTCGTAGTGCTGCCAAAATTCCGGCTCTATCAATAAATTTACTTCTCTACCCACATTGTTTGAACTATAGCGGTCAAAAAGTGTTGTTTCAATGCTGCTAGTCCCTATAACTTCGGGGTAATTTGAGACCATGTCATCAACAGAACTTTCAGCGTCCAACGCCTCTCCCTCTGTCAAAAGATTTCCGAAGTCAAAACAATGCCCCTTAAATCCGGTGACAAGTCTTTTTATACAATCATTGTACATTTCCTTCGTAAGCGTTCCGCTCCTATACACGAAAAGCAGCTGCTGCACTTTTGTAACAAAAAGAGCAATTGCCGGGTTCTCAATGTATATTGTTGCATGTCCGTTTTCTTTATCGTATTCGCTTTTCACACTCATTTCATACAAAGCAATCGCAACACTTTTCAAGTAGTCCTGCAAAGAAAAGCTTGTCACGTCGTCCGGTGTGGGCTGACCGTTTCCGCAAATCCAATCAAGAGAAACACCGAGAGCCTTTGCAATCTTCTGTGCGTTTTCCAGTGTCGGATTTTTTCCGTTTCCGTCTGTGCTTGCTTTTTCATAGGCTGAGATCGTCGCCGGGGTAACGCCAACAGCTTTTGCAAGTTCATTCTGTTTCATGCCTGCTCCGGTTCTCGCTTGTTTCATTCGCTCTGCAAAAATCGTCAATGCCATAATAAAAACCACCTTATCTGCAAAAATCATCTATTTTGCAATTTCATTTCTTTTCTTGCATTATATCATTTTCTGTTGTTGTTGTCAACCCAAAAATATTTACATGGTTTATTTTATTCTATGGGTTGACTTTTCAACTAATTTATGCTAAAATATTGTTGTTGCAAGGAAAAGAGGTGATACCATGACCGGAACAGAAGTAAAACAGCTTGCAAAGCAGAACGGCGTTTACTTGTGGCAGATCGCAGAAAAGCTGGGAATCAATGACGGCAATTTCAGCCGAAAGCTGCGAAAGCCGCTGAGCGACGAGGACACCGCAAAGGTGCTTGCCGCTATCGACCAGCTAAAAGCAGAGCAGGCATAAAAAACGCTTTCCAAAAATGGAAAGCAAAACCCAACGAACAAAGAGCGAACAGAGAGGCACCACTGTTTGCCACTATTTCGGAACGACCGGCAGAAAGCGAGAGAAAAACCATGCACACTACAAGACACCCACCAAGGCAAAAGAAAAAGGCGTGCATCTGTTCGCAGCAGACACACGCCGTGGGCGAATAAAACGTCCCGTGCATTTCGCACGTAAAAAATCACAATAGACTATTCAAAAATAGCCTGCTCCTATTATAGCATATCCGGAGCAGGTTTGCAACCGAAAGGAATGAATCAATGAACAAAGATTTTACATATACCGTTCCACACATGGAAAGCATTGACACCACAGCAAAAGCGTTCGGGCTTTCGTCCTACGCTGTGCGGAAACTGGCAAGAAGTCAGCGGGGTGCAGCCTTTACAGTAAAACTCGGCAGCCGCTACCTCATTAACCAAGAGAAATTCGCAGCGTTTTTGAACTGCGAGGCACTCGACCAAGACACGCCAGAGCCAGACCGCAGACAGACCTCCGCCGGCATTCAGCCTGTGCCGGTGCGGCTGTGAGAGGCGGTGAGAGCCGTTGAGGGCAAAAGAAGAAAAGCCGCTGTTTTTGCAATATGTGGATATGATCTCACAAGGAAACTGGCGGGGATATATTGAAGGGCTGCCGGCTGCAACGATCGCAAGCGAACTGCACACACTGTGCCACGCTGCACTTTTCAGCAAAAGCAGTGCGGAGGCTGTGAAATTTCTGGAGGCGACGCAGGCAAAGCTGGTAGATGCAAAGGCAATTCCGCCGGAACTTTGCAGCCTGCTCAAAAAGACAATGGAAAGAGCCGATGCTGTCATGAGCGAGGGCGGCTGGCAGGCGGTACAGAGCGACCAGACCGAGCCGGAAAACGTCGCCCTGCCGTTTCCCTGTGGGGTATTCCCGCCCATGCTGGAACAGTATCTGGACAGTGCGGCGGAGAATGTACAGGTAGATCGTGCCATGATCGGGGCGGCAATGCTGGCGGCGTGTGCCCTGTGTTTGCAGGGACGGTGCAAGATCAGCTACCCCTCCGGCAGCGGGCACAGTGAGCAGCTGTGCTTGTATCTGGTCATTGTGGGCAGCCCCGGAGAACGGAAAAGCAGTGCGTTTGCAAAGGCAGTGCTGCCGGTGTATCGCTGGCAGAATGCCCGCCGGGAGGTGTACAAGCAGGAGCTGGCAGAGTATGAAACCGCCTGCAAGATCAAAGAAAAGGAATCGGAGGCACTGGAACGGCAGCTGGGAGAAAAGAAGATCACGCAGGAAAAGCGAAAGCAGCTGGGAAACGAACTAATCAGCCTCAAACTGGAGCAGGAGGAAAAGCAGCCGCCCATCTCTCCGGAGATTCTGGCGACGGATACCACCGCAGAGGCACTCTCCAACCTCATGGAGCGAACCGGCGAAACTGCCGGCATTTTCTCCGACGAGGCGGACTTTTTGAAAATCCTTGCCGGACTGTATAACCGGGGCAATGCGGGAAACCTACAGCTGCCCCTGACAGCATACGACGGAGCACCCTTTTCCCGGCTGCGGGGCAAAGGTACCATGTTTCTGAGCCGTCCGCTGCTGTCGATCTGTCTGTATGCCCAGCCTACCCTATACGAGGAAATCCGCAGCAACAGCGAATTGCAGGGGCGTGGACTTGTCGGGCGGCTGTTGTTCTGTGTGCCCCGGCAAATGGCAGGAAAACGGAATGTGCGGAAATGTGTGCGTATCGACAAGGCAGCAGAAACGGCATACTGTGACCTGCTGGGCGGTTTTCTGGACACGCCTCAGCAGCCGGAAAGCACCATACCGGTGATACTGTGGGAGCACGATGCGGCAGAGGAAATGCTGGATTATCTGCAAACGGTGGAGGATTCCATGGACGACGGAAACCCCATGGAGCAGGCAAAGGACTATGCCAGCAAAGCAGGCGGCGTAGTGCTGCGGATTGCCGGGGTGCTGCATATGCTCTGGACACAAGACGCCATAAAGCCGGTCAGCGTGGAAACCGCACGGCGTGCCAAGGAACTCCATATGTATTTCTTTTCGGAAAAGATGGAGGCAATGGAGCAGGAGGAAACGCGGGAGGAACGGCTGGGGCGGCGTGTCATGGAAAAGCTGTGGGAACTGACAATTGCCCGAGGGCTGGCGTACACCACAGCAAGCCAACTTCAGCAAAAGACAAAAAAGAGTGCCGGTTTACAATCTGCAAAGGCACTGGAACCCTTTTTAATGCAGCTGCAAGAGAGTAACTGCATTGAGATCACAGAAGAAAAACGAGGAAAGCGGCTTTTGTATGTATCCCCGTATTTCCAGAAACCCGAAAAAAAGGGACTAAGGGACTAAAGACAGGGAAAAGCACCGAAATTGCGTGGAAAAAACATAGGTATACCAAGGGACTAAGAAGGGGCTAAGGTTCTAAAAAGGGACTAAGGAAACGACGACCTTAGAACCTTAGCCCCACCTTAGGTAATGCGTGGGACTATGAAAAAAGCACCGAAATTGCGTGGAAAACGACGACCTTAGAACCTTAGTCCCTATTTTGGAGGAATCAGCATTGACAAAAACAGAATTTTTGCAGACCATGCGGCAGACGAAAGCGAGGGCTGCCCCACCTGCTCCGCCAGAAGCAACTCCGCCGCCCAACCCCGCCGCCGCAGCCCTCCAGCGTGCCGGCATTCCTGCCGATGCTCCGTACTATGCCGGAGCGTTCCGGAACGTGGAGCAGGCTCTGGCAAGCCGCAAGCCGCAGTCCGTGGCGTTCTGGCAGGCGTACTTGCTTAGCTTGTGCGGACATCTGGAGCGACTGGAACGAGAGGCAGAGCCGGAGGACAAGCCGCAGGAACGCCAACAGCTGCGGGGCGGTATTCATACCGTGCAGGCGGTGCTGTATGCGTTGCAGGAAACAGAACAAACCGAGAGCGAACCGAGAGAAACCGACTAGGAGGTAACTTTTTTATGTACATTGTTAACGACGTAACAGCGAGAATTTTTAACACGGATAATTTGCAAGTTATTCTGATCTCACCCAACGACGATACAGAAATAGTTGGCGTTATGGTGGACTATGAGGACTACACTGTAATTTGCAAGTGCACCTCACATCAAACAGCACGGAGCGTGTGGAGGGACATTGTGCAAAGTCTGCGGGACGGTCAAGAAGTTTTCGAGATCTGCCACACCTGCTCCGGCGTTTGTTGACATCGTTACACGCACGGGAGAACGAGAAAAGCGGCGTAAACTGACATCGTTACACGCACGCACGAGAGCAGGTTCCTTAACCGTTACCAAATTGACGACGGTTTAACTGACATCGTCACACGCACGAGAGCAGGTGAGCCGGAGAGCGTGGGGGTGTGAAAATCCCCACGGAGCAGGCTATGAAAAGACCGGAGCCCAATGCCGTGCAGGAGATCGCAGAATGAACGGGCGGGGGTATTCCGGAAAAGGGAGGTTGCAGGAATGACAAATGAACAGCTGGCGGCACTGGCACAGCAGCCGGAAAACGAGGAACTCGTGCCCCTGCTCTGGGAGAAAGTAAAGCCGTTGCTCTGGTTGAAAGCCAAACAAGCCTATAACGCCCGCCAGAGCGCTTTCCAGCAGTGCGGCGTGGAACTATGGGACATTCGGCAAGGCTGCTATACGGCGTTTCTGAGTGCTCTCAAAGGGTACAAGCCGGAAACAGGCATTAAGTTCATCAGCTACTTGTCTTATCCGTTCCACACGCTGCTTGCAGAGCTGACCGGGACACGCTCCACCAAACGGGAGCCGCTGAACGAGGCTGCCTCTTTGGATATGCCGATCAAGAACCAGTCAGAGGAAGGAAAGGTAACGCTTGCGGACATCTTGCCAGACAAGGGGACAGACATTGAAACGGCGGTATTATCTCAGCTGGAGCAGGACGAAGAAAGCCGCCTTGTGCATGAGGCAGTGGACAGACTGCCGGAACGTCTGCGGGAAGTGATTGAACTGTATTTCTTTCAAGGCGTTTCCCTCGTGGACATTGCCCAGCGGTGGGGCTGTACTTACCAGAATGTTTCCAACAAGAAAAGCAAAGCTTTGCAGGAGCTGCGGCGTTCTTCGGTGCTGCAAGAACTGCGGCGGGAATACCAAGCACACAAGCGGTGGAACGCTGTGCAGCATATGGAATACTTGCCAGATCGCTTCGATCTTGTGCAGCAGTGCAGAGAATAGCAGAAAAGCCGGCTGCGGGGTGTGTGCCCTGTACAGCCGGCTTTTTGTGTGGTATGCGGTTTTCGTTCTATGCCTGCTCGTTGTCCTCCTCTGTGTACTCCATGAGATCGCCTATATTGCACTCCAGCAACTCACATAGTTTTGCAAGCACCTCAAAAGAAACGCTCTGCTTGTGCCGCAGCCGCTGCAAAGTGGCTTGCCCGATCAGCTTTTCATTTCTGATTCTGGCGGACGTGTAGCCTTTTTCTTTTAATGCTGCCAGTACGTCAATCTTATATCGAATCGGCATTGTTTCCACCTCTTTTCCACGGAGCAGGCTTATTCTTCGTCGTTGCCTTGCTTTTGCATCTCCGTGAAACCATCTTTTTTCAGCTGTTCGTTAATGGCGTGTTTTACATATCCGTTGATACTGCCGCCCGTGGTTTGTTCTGCGGCGGCTTTAATAATGGCTTTGCTGCCTTTGGGGACAACAATACGAAGGCTATCATAGTTACTTGCGGCGTATTTGTTTTTAGCCCTTGTGCTTGCGTTTCCTGCCATTGTTTTTCCTCCTTTATAAACGGGTGCTTTGTACAGACACCACTCCTATTCTACAAATATTATACCACAATTCAAGAACTTGTACAAGTATAAAAATCACCAAATATACTTGTACAAGTTTGTTGATTCTGCCAATTGATATACTTGTACACGTATGATATAATATAGACAGTGAAAGCGACAGGCAGCGGAAAACTCACCCAGAGAGCAGGAGAAAACCGAAACGGCTTTTGCGGAACAAAAAAGCGAGGTGATACTATGAACCAGACAGCAGAAACGTGCACAATTGCCGGAACAACATACACGGTGGAGGAATATGCACAGGGCGTGCCCGTAATCGAATTGAAAATGATGAGCGATTACAAGTGGCAGCTCCGGTGCCTGCAATCACGCTTGCAGCACCCGGAACTCTACGACGGCGAAGAAGTACAACAGACCACCGCAAAGCTTGTGCAGTGGCTGAAAGAACACAGTACGGAGGCTTTATCGCTGGAAACAAGTGCGGCGTTTGACCTGCTCCAGCGATAACCAAAAGAAAAGCCCTCCTGCAAAACCGACCAAGGAACACAGGAGAGCCAAACCATAAGCACTGAAAAAATGCTTGATAGTGATTATAGCACGTTTTTTGGTGTATGTCAAGGAGGAATTTCTACACATGAAAAGTATTTTGCAGCTGGACAGAGAAACCCAGCTAGACCGGCAGCGGCGGCTTTTGTTCTGCTGGTGCTACACAGAGGCAGCAAAGACGTTTCAGCCGTCCGAATGCGGCTACAGACATGACCGCTTTCAGATGCTCTATGAAACGCTACGCATTTTCCTTTTCCGTACCGTAAAGGTGTATTATTCGCATCATTGCTATATTCCGAACGCCGTTGCAGTGCAGACGTTTTTGTGGTTTGCCCATGGTGGGAAGTTTCCGGCAGAACTGAGGGGATTCGACCAGCCGCCGAAAGTGTGTGCATGCGTTCCTATTTCCGTTCAGTACCGTGTGGCACAGCAGACAAGGGAAGAAATACTGTGTTATTACCGCTTTCGGGCGAACAATGTTGACAAGGATTTCACCGACGCAGAGCAGGCAGCAGCACAGGAAAAGCTCCGGCAGCTTTCCACACTGCCCCACGGGCTTTAAGCGGCAATGATAATATAGATACATACCACAAGAGCAGGCGGCAGCGTCTGCTTTTTTTATTTTTCCGAAAAACCGGAAAAACTTTCAGACAAAATTGTCCAAAAGTCTTGCTGCTCAAAAATGAGCAATAGCTTTTTGTGCTTTTTGAAAGCCTCAACATTTCTCAACATTTCCGCACGCTGTACATTCTTATAGCTGCGTTCGCTGGGGACTGGGCGACAAATTGACGGGTTGTAGTTTCGTGTCGCTCTGTAATTTGTGGAGTGGGCACAATTCTGTGCCGATCTCACGCAAAGAGCAGCAGAGCAGAAAAGCCGCTTGCACACAGACACCGTCACAAGCCCCGCAGAGCCGCCTTGCATTTCCTCTGGCTCTTTTCCGAAAGAGCAGGCAGAACGGCTCAGAGGGCGGCACAGGGCTTTTCTGGGGCGGGTTTACGCTAGGCTAGACCGTGGAGCCTGCTCTGGCGGCACAGCTTTCGCTCAAAAATGAGCAAAAGTCCTTTGCAGGATTTCACCACGCACAAAAGCAAGCCGCTCAAAAATGGGCGGGTTCGCCCTTGCGGGATATGCAGCAAGGACGCTGCCGATCAGATCGAGGACACTGCGAGGGCACTATGAGGGCACTAAAAGCCGGTTAGGGCACTACAGAGGGCAACAGATTTCGACAGGCGGAAACGGGAAAAGTGCGGGAAATGCGTTGGTTTCAGCAGAATTGAAAAGAGTTGAAAAGGTGCATACCCACGTTCGGGACGTAGGGGCCGCAAGTTCGAATCTTGTCACCTCGACCAATTACAGAAGGCTGAATTACGAAAAAAAGCTCGTAATTCAGCCTTTTTTCGTTACCTGGGGTGTTTTGCGAAAAACAGGTTTTTTCCCAAAATGGCAAGTAAATACGGGCAAATGGCAAGTAAAATGGCAAGTGGAAAACGGTCAGTTTGTGCCAGTTGTTGGAATTTTTGGAGTTGCCTAGCGTTGTCCAATCAAGAAAGAAGGCAAATGGATTTGAACAAAAATATGAAAAGCATACAGCCTATAGACCCCGTCATTACACTTCCAGCCTATCCGAATCAAAGGCAATACCGTGCAAAGTCACCAGACGCTCTTTGTGCGGTATTGCCTTAAAATAAAATAGGCAAAGGATTTGTCACTGCCAATCGCAGCAAGTCCTTTGCTTTTTATTATTTCCGTTCCGACCGCCTGTGATTTCTGTACTCCTTAGGCGTCATTCCATAGAGTGCCTTAAATTTGCGGCAAAAATATCCCACATTTTCAAAGCCTGCTGTCTGAGCTATAACGAAAACGCTGTTTTCAGTTTCCGTAAGAAACTTGGCAGCACGCTTCAAACGATATTCCAGAGCATAATTAATGGGCGATGTATGCAGATAGCTTTTAAAAATATTCAGCACACTGCTTTTGCTTATAGAAACAGATCTTGCAATGTCTTCCAAGGTTATCCGACGATAATAGTTTTTGTGGATATGCTGCATCATTATCTGCAGCTGTGCTTGTGCCTGTGCGGAGGTCTTGTTTATGTTTTGAGTGTCGTTCCAACTTATGCTTTCGTAAATCTGCCCCCATAGCTTCATAATAAGTTCGGTTGTTTTCAGTTCGGATATGCTTTTCGATTCCTGTATGGCAAACACATTTCGTATTGTATCAAGCATCTCACATTGCTTTTCATCTGTCGGCGATATTATCAGGCATTCAACCGAGGACATAAGCACAGGCTTTATATATTTGCGGTATATCAAACTGTTTTCTGCGGCTATCAGAAGCGGAGAAAAGACCATATTGGGAATAATTGTACTTTCGCTGCTCTCAAACCGATGTATCACCTGTGTGTTGATGAAAATTGCTTCCCCTGTGTTAAGCACATATCTGCTGCTGCCCACAAAAAAATCTGCCGTCCCATTTTCTACAAGCACAAACTCAACCTCGGGGTGCCAGTGCCAGTCAATACAGTGCAGGTCAAAGAGCCATATATCCTCATAATAATATCGAAAGGGATATTCCTCACTGCCGTGACTTATGGTTTCACGAAGAGTTTCGTCAGTGATGATCTTTGCGTAGCCGTCGTTTAGGTTTTTCAAATTTATCCTCCATTTTTGCGATATAGTGTAATAAAAATGCGATATTGTACATTGAAATATGCCGTTTGTTATGATATGATACAATTATATCAAAAAGCGAAAGGAACGTCAAGATGAATTACAGAAAAACTCTTATTGCCTGTTATCTTGGATTTGTTACACAAGCTATTACAGCAAATTTTGCACCGCTGCTATTTCTCACATTCCACAATGTTTACAATATCCCTCTCGGAAAAATTGCGCTCATATCATCCGTTTTCTTTATCACCCAGCTTATTGTGGATATTCTCTGTGCAAAGTTTGCGGACAGAATAGGCTACCGCAGATGCGTTGTGGGTTCTCAGTTGTTTTCGGCAGCAGGACTTCTGGGACTTGCGTTTCTTCCTCAGATAATGCCCGACCCGTTTATAGGAATAATCATCAGCACAATTGTGTATGCGGTGGGCAGCGGTCTTACGGAGGTGCTTGTCAGCCCTATCGTTGAATCCTGTCCCTTTGAGCATAAAGAGGCGGCAATGAGTTTGCTCCACTCCTTTTACTGTTGGGGCTCGGTAGGAGTTATCCTGCTTTCCACAGTATTTTTCTCGGTGTTCGGTATAGGCAATTGGAAATGGCTTGCTTGTATCTGGGCAATAATTCCGCTGTATAATATGTTTAATTTCATCACCTGTCCCATTGAACACCCTGCCGAGGACGGGCAAGGTATGAGTATCGGAAATCTTTTAAAAACCCCCGTGTTCATTATTTCCATACTGCTGATGATATGTGCGGGAGCGTCGGAGCTTTCAATGGCACAGTGGGCATCTGCATTTGCAGAATCTGCTTTGGATCTTTCAAAGGCTATGGGAGATATTGCCGGGCCTTGCCTGTTTGCGGTGACTATGGGAATAAGTCGCTCACTGTATGGAAAATACGGCGACAGGCTTGACCTAATAAAATTTATGATAGGCTCAGGCATGCTTTGCCTGATATGCTATCTTGTTGCTTCCCTGTCGGATATTCCCATGCTTGGGCTTGCAGGCTGTATAATATGCGGCTTTTCCGTTGGAATTATGTGGCCTGGAACCATAAGCATCTGTTCGGGGAAAATGCCCTCAGGCGGCACAGCAATGTTTGCCCTTCTTGCCATGGCAGGCGACCTTGGCGGTGCAATAGGTCCGGGTATCGTAGGAAACATTTCACAAAGTGCAGGAGATGATATTCGCAAGGGCGTGCTTGCAGGCTGTATTTTTCCACTTGTGCTTGTTATTCTGACTTTTGTGATTTCCAAAAATGTCAATAAAAACAGGCAGGAATGAAAGAGTATGACTATAAGGCAATACCGTACAAAGAGCGTCTGACGACTTTGCACGCCATGTGCTTGCAAAGTCCCGTCACATTTCACAAAAATGCTCGTGAATACAGCAAGTATTCACTCCGCTTTTTGTTTCATCTGACGAAAAATTTGACAACGCATCTGTCGCACAATCTTTGTGCGCTATTGCCCTGAATCAGTACAATGTGATTCATATCGATATCCAGCAGTTTGTCAGCAAATATCCTGTGATAAAAGACATGGTGGCACGCTTAACAAAGGAATTGTTGTTTGATGTGAAAATGGAAATGCCGGATGTTACATTGTTTGATGAAACAGACTTGGTAAGGACATCAAAAGATATTTTTTCGCAGAAACGGGAAAAGTTTATCTTTATCATTGACGAATGGGATTCCATTTTCCGGGTACATCGGGATAATGCAACTGCTCCAAAGGAATATCTGGATTTTCTGCGGGATCTTCTGAAAGAGCAGCCCTATGTGGCACTTGCCTATATGACAGGCATTCTCCCAATCAAGAAATACGGTCAACATTCTGCACTGAACATGTTCAAGGAATAAGCTATGACCAATCAATATGCACTCGCAAAATTCACTGGTTTTACAGAGAGGGAAGTTCGTCAGCTCTGTGAACGTTATCATATGTCTTTTGAACAAACGAAAGATTGGTACGATGGCTATACTGTCAATGGTATATCCATTTATAATCCAAGATCTGTAACATCAGCGATGATGAACGGCATCTTTGACAGTTGCTGGACACAGACTGAAACCTATGAGGCTTTGAAAATGTATATCGTCCGCAATGAGAACGGCTTGCGGGATAAGATCATTCGAATGATTGCCGGAGAACATATTTCCATCAATACGAAAACATTTCAGAACGATACGTGTACTTTTGAAACCGCAGATGATATTTTGACCTTACTGATGCATCTGGGCTATCTGACATACGACTTCGATACAAAAACCGCCTGGATTCCCAACAAGGAAGAGCGGCAGGAATTTCTCAATTCCATCCAGGGACAAGAATTTCAGAACGTCAACAATGCCATCCATCGTTCCGACAAGCTGCTGCAATTGACGCTGGCACAGAATGCGGAAAAGGTAGAACTTTGAAAAATGATCCTCAAAATCGGCTAACTTCTTTATTCGCAGTTGCACTTTGTTCCGACTGCAGGCAACTTTTCTATCGGAAAAAGGTCTTGACAAGGTACTGCAATTGTGGTAAAATGAGAACGAAAAGAAATAATGTAGTGGCAATACAGTCACGCAATAAGAAAGCCCCCAGAGTTGCGACCTCTGGGGGCTTTCGCCTTATCTATACGAAATCAGGCAATGTTAGGCTATTTGTCGGGCTACTTCCTGCTCAGCCACTTGTAGAAGAGATATAAAATCTCATCTGCTACAACAGAATTTAAGAGAGATATTATGTAATATAGCATTAAGCATACCACCTCTTTATTTGCAGTATAAAATTTTTATAGTACACTTAAAAAACTATTGATTATTTCTATCTTTTTATGGTATACTATAAAAAGAGGTGATTGTATGGTAGAACGTAAGATCTATATGGATAAAATCAAAAAACTGCAGGACCAACAGATCATTAAAGTTGTGACAGGTGTCCGAAGATGCGGAAAATCAACGTTGCTAAGACAGTTTCAGTCGTATCTTCTGAACACTGGAGTCGAACAAGAACAGATCATTGCAATCAATTTTGAAGATGTTGAAAATGAGGGTTTGCTGGATTATCATGCGTTGCATTCTTATGTGACAGAGCGACTGGTTCCCGGTAAGATGACTTATATATTTCTGGATGAAGTTCAGGCGGTTCCGAACTTTCAGAAAGCGGTAGATTCGCTGTTTCTTCGTGAAAATACGGATATTTATATTACCGGGTCTAACGCATACTTACTTTCTGGTGAGCTTGCAACACTTCTCTCTGGAAGATATATTGAGATTCCTATGCTGCCTTTATCTTTTGCGGAATATCTGGAATTATCCGGTCTTGAAAAGCATTCTGCATGGCAGAAGTATTTTCAGAACGGCGGGTTTCCATATGCCGTACAAATTGATGATGATGCCATTCGGCATGATTATCTGGACGGCATTTATCACACCGTTTTGATCAAGGATGTGGCTTCTCGCAAACGAATCAATGACATCAGTTTATTGGAAAGTGTAATCAAGTTTATGTTCGACAATATCGGCAATATTGTATCCTCCAAGAAAATTGCAGACAGTCTGACTTCTTTTGGACGAAAGACTACTTCTCTCACAGCTGAAAACTATGTAACTGCTTTGACAGAGGCATTTATTCTTTACAAAGCTGAACGCTATGATATACAGAGAAAACAGCATTTAAAATCTCTGGAAAAATATTATGCCGTCGATATGGGACTTCGTCAACTGCTGCTTGGAAACCGCAGACGTGACATCGGACATATCTTTGAGAACATTGTATATCTGGAACTGATTCGCAGAGGATACCATGTCAGCATTGGTAAAGTGGGTGAACTGGAAGTAGACTTTGTTGCAGAACGCAGCGGAGAGACAGCATACTATCAGGTTTCTGCTACTGTTATGAGCGAAGATACATTCGACAGAGAAATTACGCCGTTAAAGCGGATTCGTGATAACTATCCGAAGTATATCATCACAATGGATGAAATGCCGATGGATGAAGATGGGATCAAGATCATAAATGTGATCGATTTCCTTTTGAAAAGTTAGACTGTCAAGTCAAGTAACAGCACAATCAGGGAAAAGCTATTAAGCACTTCGAATGACGCAAGGGATTCTGCAACTACTCGCACAGGATAGCATGAGCGGTTTTATATGCCATTTTGTGCTGCACTGATAAAAAAACGGACTGAAAGCCGCAGTCTCTGGCTTACATCGGACTTCCCTGTGTTCTGATGCCGATCATCATCATTGCGTCTGTCTGGGAAAGCGGCTATGCCGTTCGGTATATGCTGGACTTCTCCTGGGAGGCAGCACTGGGCATATTTTGGAAATAAGAAATGAAGTGCGGTTCTGTGGATGGCTTGTGTGATGTTCCCCCTTGATGCTGTTTGTTGGTTTGGGGTGTATGGCTTGCTGGAATAAACCTGGATCAAAAAGTTCCCGCCACGTTTCGTCTTGCTTTTGCAGGAGTAGGGTAAGTGGCGGGATTTTTGTTTGAGGATGGTTTTAGTTGATTTTCACGCTGTTTCATGATATAATAAATGCAAGTGAGAAATCGTTATAAGACTATGAAAGGAGTTACACCATGCGTTCCGAAAGAAAAATGCTCCCCATCGGCGTTGAGAACTTTGAAAAGCTTCGCAGAAACGATATGTACTATGTCGATAAGACAGAGATCATTGCAGACCTGCTCCGGAATCATGGGGATGCAAATCTGTTTACCCGTCCCCGGCGATTCGGCAAAACACTGACCATGGACACGCTGAAAACATTCTTTGAGATCGGGCAGGACGCATCGCTGTTTGAGGGGCTTGCCATCAGCAGACATTCCGACATCTGCGAAAAGCACCAGAACAAATACCCCGTTGTATTTATCAGCTTAAAGGGTGCGGCTGGGAATAGCTTTGAAGATGCAAAAGCAAGAATCCGTGCAATTATGTCAGCTGAGGCAATACGTCATTCATATTTGAAAAACAGCGACAAGTTAGAAGAATCAGAAAAAAAGTATCTTCTGAAACTAATGAACTGTATTTTAGAGCCGATGGATATCACAGACAGCTTAGCTATTCTAACAAGCCTGCTGTGTAAGCATTACAATCGAAAAGTCATATTGCTCGTTGACGAATATGATGTTCCTTTGGATAAGGCATTTTTGAATGGTTACTACAATGACATGGTCGGCTTTATCCGGACATTTCTCGGAGGAGCTTTAAAAACCAACGACAACACAGAATTCGCCGTTGTAACCGGCTGTCTACGAATCTCCAAAGAAAGTATCTTTACCGGTCTGAATAATTTCTCTACGTTCACCATAACAGACGATCTGTTCTCGCAGTATTTCGGATTTACAGACGCCGAAGTCAAAGAAATGCTGGATTACTACGGTGTGTCAAACTACTATTCCACTGCAAAGGACTGGTATGACGGGTACTCGTTTGGCAAGACAGAGATTTACTGCCCCTGGGACGTGTTGAATTATTGCAGCCGCCTTCGGTTTGAGTCGGACAAAGCACCACAGGCTTTCTGGATCAATTCCAGCGGCAACGATATTATTCGTAAGTTCATTGAAATGGCGAATTCCACCACAAAGTCCGAAATTGAATCGCTGATTGCAGGCGATACGGTGGTAAAAGAAATTCATCCGGAGTTGACTTATTCTGAACTGTACACATCGATCGAAAATATTTGGAGCGTACTCTATATGACAGGATACCTTACCAAACGTGGTATCCCTGAGAGAAAACAATTCGAACTGGCAATTCCCAACCTCGAAATTCGTGAAATATTCGAAGAGCAGATCTACGAATGGTTCAAGGATTTCAGTCGAAAAGACTCCTCCACCTTGAATACGCTCTGTCAGGCGTTCGCAGACGGCAATGCAGAAGAGGCACAGAAACAGTTTACCGCTTTTCTCAGGAAAACCATCAGCATTCGTGACACTTATGTAAAGGCTGCGAAAAAAGAGAATTTCTATCACGGGATTCTCCTCGGTCTGCTCTCCTACCGGGACGACTGGATCGTAAAGTCCAATGTGGAATCTGGCGATGGGTACAGTGATATTGTTATCAAAATTCCCGATGATGAAATCGGCATGATCATCGAGGTCAAATACGGCGAAGATGCCGACATGGACAAGGGCTGTGCAGATGCTCTGGTGCAGATCGAACGCATGAACTATTCTGCGATTCTGGAAGATGACGAGGTGCAGACGATCTATAAGTATGGTGTGGCTTGTTATAAGAAGAAATGTAAAATCGTAAAGGCGTGAAGAAAAGATATTTGATAAGAATTTGAGGTGAAGATGATGGAAAGAAAACCATTGCCAATCGGCATAGAGGATTTCAAACGATTGATCGATGATAAATATTACTTTGTCGACAAGACTTTGATGATAAAAGAGCTGATCGAAAGTCAAACAATAGTCGGACTTTTTACCAAACCAAGAAGATTTGGCAAAACTTTGAATATGAGCATGATTCAACGATTCTTTGAAAAGACAGATGAAAGCAATGCGTATCTTTTTGATGGATTAAAGATTTCAGAATATCCCGAATGTATGCAGTATCAGGGGCAATACCCTGTCATCAGCATTTCTCTGAAGAGTATGAAACAAGCGACATTTGAAGAAGCTTTTGCTGTTTTCAAAGATCTGATACGTGCTGAGATACTGCGGCACAAAAGTGTATTATTTCAGAATGATGCAATTGAAAAAACCGATTTGGACAGGCTGACAAGGTTCATCGAGTTAAAAGCGGAGAAAAGTGACTATAACACTTCCCTCGGATTTTTATCCAGATTACTGGCATCTGCGTACAACAAAAATGTCATCATTTTGATCGATGAATACGATGTTCCGCTTGAAAACGCATTCTACCAGGGGTTTTATACAGATATGGTAAATCTGATTCGTTCTGTCTTTGAATCAGCACTGAAAACCAATCCCTCTCTTGATCGTGCGTTTTTGACAGGCTGCCTGAGAGTTTCAAAGGAAAGTATTTTTACGGGGTTAAACAACCTGGATATTTTCACTATCATTTCTCCCATGTTTACGGATTCATTTGGATTTACTCCTGATGAAATAACGGATATTTTGAAGTATTACAAGCTTGAGGATAAAGCGAACGAAATCAAGGATTGGTACGATGGTTATTTATTTAGTGATACGCAAATATACAACCCCTGGAGTACAATTAATCACATTAAAAATCTCACAGTAAATCCAAATTATCCGTGCAAACCCTACTGGTCCAACACCAGTTCCAATGAAATCGTAAAGCGTCTGATCGAAGAATCCAACGACAGAACGAAAAATGCGATAGAAGAGCTGATAAACGGCACACCTGTCAAAGCACAGATCTATGAGGATATCACTTATGGAACGATAGATGTGAACAGCGAATACATCTGGAGCTTTTTGCTTTTTACAGGATACCTGAAAGTGACCGCCTACGAAACCATCGGCGACGAGACCTATTATGAAATGGTGATCCCAAACACTGAGGTAAAGAGCATTTACAAGAACACCATTCGTGCATGGTTTGAGAAGAAAATCAATGCAGACAGCAGAACGGATATTCTGGAAGCAATATTGAAAGCAGATGCAGAAAAACTGGAAGATCTGCTCTGCACCTGGATGGTAAATACGATCAGCTGTTTTGATGAACAGGAAAACTATTATCATGGCTTTGTGACGGGACTTGTTTCGGGATTCAATGGCTATATGGTCGTTTCAAACCGTGAGTCTGGAAATGGCCGATTTGACCTGGTTGTGAAACAACGCTCCAAATGGAATTATGCTGCCATACTGGAATTCAAAATCGTGGATAAGTACAATCAGATGACAAAAGCCTGCGAAGATGCCTTGAAACAGATCGAAGAAAAAGACTACGAAGCGTCATTGAGAGATGAGCAATACGAAAATATCGCCAAACTTGGCGTATGCTTCTGTCAAAAACGGTGCAGGGTGAAATCTGGCGGCGTAGATCAATTTGAATATTAATTTCCAAAGAGCTCAGAAAACGCAATGTTTTCGGGCTCTTTTTGGTTTATCCGTCTGACATCGTTGTTGCTTTTCTATCGGCTTTATGGTATAATAATATACAATAATAAAAATCAGGAAAGGAGTTCTATGATGAGTCTGACAAGAAAAATGCTCCCCATCGGCGTTGAAAACTTTGAAAAGCTTCGCAGAAATGATATGTATTATGTAGATAAGACAGAGATCATTGCAGACCTGCTCCGGAATCATGGGGATGCAAATCTGTTTACCCGTCCCCGGCGATTCGGCAAAACACTGACCATGGACACGCTGAAAACATTCTTTGAGATCGGGCAGGACGCATCGCTGTTTGAGGGGCTTGCCATCAGCAGACATTCCGACATCTGCGAAAAGCACCAGAACAAATACCCCGTTGTATTTCTCAGCTTAAAGGGTGCAGCTGGTTCCACTTATGAAAACGCTTATAGCATGATAAAGCAGCTTATTGCAGAAGAATATCAGCGTCACAGTTACTTAGCCGACAGTACTGTTCTTGATTTGGTAGAAAAAGGTCAATTCAACAGAATCCGAAGTATGTCACTGAACGAAGGAGATTTGGAAAATTCACTTCGCACGCTGACACGCCTGCTATACAAACATCATAATCAAAAAGTCATATTATTAATTGATGAATATGATGTTCCTCTGGATAAGGCATTTCTGAATGGCTACTATGATGATATGATCAACTTCATACGAATCTTTCTCGGCGGAGCATTAAAGACCAATGACAACACAGAATTTGCCATTGTAACCGGCTGTCTGAGAATATCGAAGGAAAGCATCTTTACCGGTATAAATAACCTCAAAGTATTTTCGATAACCGACGCCAGATTCTCTGATTACTTTGGATTTACGAATGAGGAAGTAAAAGGAATGCTCTCATATTATGGTATTATCGACAAATATCAAACAACCAAGGCCTGGTATGACGGATATTTATTCGGTAAAACAGAAATTTACTGTCCTTGGGACGTACTAAATCATTGTGACACTGTTGTTCATACTGATGATGCCGAACCGAAAGCATACTGGATCAATTCCAGCGGTAACGATATTATTCGCAAGTTCATTGAAATGGCGAACTCCACCACAAAATCCGAAATCGAGTCGCTGATTGCAGGTGATACAGTAGTAAAGGAAATTTACCAGGAGCTGACCTATTCTGAATTATACACATCGATTGAGAACATCTGGAGCACGCTTTTTATGACGGGATACCTCACGCAGAGACGCAGTTTGGGAAATGACACCTATGAACTGGCAATCCCGAATCTTGAAATACGAAAGATTTTCCAAAGGCAGATCTACGAATGGTTCAAGGATTTCAGCCGGAAAGACTCTTCCACATTGAATTTGCTCTGCCAGGCGTTTGCAGACGGCAATGCGAAAGAGGCACAGAAACAGTTTACCGCCTTTCTCAGAAAAACCATCAGCATTCGTGACACCTATGTAAAAGCTGCAAAGAAAGAGAATTTCTATCACGGGATTCTTCTCGGTCTGCTCTCCTACCGGGACGACTGGATCGTAAAGTCCAATGTGGAATCTGGTGATGGGTACAGCGATATTGTCATCAAGATTCCCGACGATGAAATTGGCATGATCATCGAGGTCAAATACGGCGAAGATGCTGATATGGAAAAGGGCTGTGCAGATGCTCTGGCACAGATTGAACGCATGAACTATTCTGCGATTCTGGAAGATGACGAGGTGCAGACGATTTATAAGTATGGTGTGGCTTGTTATAAGAAGAGATGTAAGATCGTAAAGGCGTGAGGAAAAATATTCCATAAGAATTCGAGGTGAAAATGATGGAAAGAAAACCGCTGCCAATCGGCATAGAGGATTTTAAAGAAGTAATCGATTCAGGGTATTATTTTGTAGATAAGACCCTCATGATAAAAGATTTGATTGTAAACAAGGTAAAGGTCGGACTTTTTACCAGACCAAGAAGATTCGGCAAGACTTTGAACATGAGCATGATTCAGCGCTTCTTTGAGAAGACAGATGAAAGCAATGCGTATCTGTTTGATAGATTAAAGATTTCAGAATATCCCGAATGTATGCAGTATCAGGGGCAATACCCTGTTATCAGCCTTTCTCTAAAGAGTATGAAACAGGGAAGCTATAAAGATGCCTTTCATATGTTCAAAGTTTTGATTGCAAGAGAATATGACAGACACAAGGACATTCTTAAAAACGGCAAAATATCCGATTCAGAAAGAGATCTTTTTCACAGTATCCTAACTCAAAAAGCAGAGGATGCGTTTTATCTTGATTCTATAAAATTCTTATCGGACATAATGGTGAAATATTACAATAAGAACGTCATCATTTTGATCGATGAATACGATGTTCCGCTTGAAAACGCATCCCACCAGGGATTTTATACGGATATGGTGAACCTGATTCGTTCTGTATTTGAATCAGCACTGAAAACCAACCCCTCCCTTGACCGTGCGTTTTTGACAGGCTGCCTGAGAATTTCAAAGGAGAGTATTTTTACTGGACTGAATAATCTTCAGATTTTTTCAATCATGAGCACAAAGTTTGATGACAGTTTCGGATTTACCCAAGAAGAAATCAACGTCATGCTTGAATGCTATGATTTAACAGACAAATCCTCAGATATTGCACATTGGTATGATGGCTACAAATTCAACGATGTTGACATTTATAACCCGTGGAGCGTTTTGAATTACCTGTCAGAGGCAGTTGAAAAAAGTTCTGCTCTATGCAAACCCTACTGGTCTAACACCAGTTCAAACGAAATCGTAAAGCGTCTGATTGAAGAATCCAACGACAGGACGAAAAATGCAATAGAAGAACTGATAAACGGCACGCCTGTCAGAGCACAGATTTATGAGGATATCACTTATGGAACGATAGATGTGAACAGCGAGTACATCTGGAGCTTTTTGCTTTTTACAGGATACCTAAAAGTGACCGCTTACGAAACCATCGGCGACGAGACCTATTATGAAATGGTGATCCCAAACACTGAGGTAAAGAGCATTTACAAAAACACCATTCGTGCCTGGTTTGAGAAGAAGATCAATGCAGACAGCAGAACGGATATCATCGAATCCATTATTTACGGCGAACCAGAAAAACTGGAAAAGCAGCTGCGGCACTGGCTGCTTACTACGATCAGTTATCATGATGAGCAGGAAAGCTATTATCACGGCTTTGTGACAGGACTTGTTTCGGGATTTGCAGATTATGAAGTGCTGTCTAATATCGAATCTGGTGAAGGCCGATTTGACCTGGTTGTGAAACAGCGTTCTGACGCTGAATATGCTGCAATATTGGAATTCAAGATTGCAAAGACATACAAAGAGATGTCTGCCAAATGTGATGAAGCTTTACGGCAGATCGAGGAGAAGAACTACATCGCAGGGCTGCAGGATGAGCTTTACCGAAATGTTTCGAAGTATGGTATCTGTTTCTGTAAGAAGCGATGCCAGGTGAAATTCGGCGGCGTAGATCGATTTGAATATTAAGGAAGTAGTGCATTATTATGCTGGTCAAATAATGCCTGAACCATGGGCATCATGGTATAAAGGATATTAAAGCGGTGTTTATGGAGGAAGCTGTATGATTATATCATGTAATAATATTCGTGAAATTGAAAATATCAATTTGCATGATGCGTATATTGAAAATGTAATCTATAATCATTCCAATAAGGTAATTAATGTTGAGTTAGAAAGTGAATGGGAAAAAACTGATTATGATTTGAGCTTTCATGAAGTGTTGTATTATGAAATGACTTGTTGCGATTTTTGGGGCTGCGGATATAACGTGATTTGCTGGTCAAAATTTGATACAACTGAAATTTTCGATAAGTTATTGAGAATCGACAGAATAGAAAAAGCAGAATCTAATTCTGAAAGTAATACGATAATGGATTTATCAGAATATATTGGAATAGATATATTGCTCAACTCCGGAGACCATCTAAAAATAATATGCAAATCAGTGATAATTAGCTAAAAATAGCTTTTATTCAGTAATATGGAAAGCTTAACCAGACTAAGACCAACACCTATGACGGTCTGAATCAGCTGATTGGCTTTACCGATGGCGAAAAGTCCGGATATACCTATTACACTCAGAATGCACACGGTGATGTGGTAAATTTGACCGATGCGACAGGTGCAATTACCAAGTCCTACACCTATGATGCGTTTGGTGTGGAGAAGAATATCAGCGTCACAGTTACTTAGCCGACAGTACTGTTCTTGATTTGGTAGAAAAAGGTCAATTCAACAGAATCCGAAGTATGTCACTGAACGAAGGAGATTTGGAAAATTCACTTCGCACGCTGACACGCCTGCTATGCAAACATCATAATCAAGAGGTGCAGATGATTTATAAGTACGGCGTGGCTTGTTATAAGAAGAAATGTAAGATCGTAAAGACGTGAGGAAACATTCAGAGAGATTTATCAAGCCATTACAACCAAAAGTCAAAGGAGGCAGATTGACAGATATGCCAATTATGATTGAAAACATCAACGCCCAGACGATCACCCCGGCACTGGGAAAGAATCCACGACAGCTTTATGAGCATCAGGAAGAGGCAATCCGGAAGTTAGATGCCATGGACAAAAGAGGGTCATTCCGTACCCTGCTTGTTTTGCCCACAGGCGGCGGAAAAACGTTAACAGCCGCATATTGGCTGCTTCGGAATGCAGTAGACCAGAACAAAAAGATTCTCTGGCTTGCACACAGGCATCTGCTCCTGGAGCAGGCGGCAGAGGCTTTCGCCCGAAACGCCTATACTGATACAATGGTAAACCGCACAGTTTTCAATTACCGCATCATTTCCGGAATGCACGATAAGCCCGTACATATTCAGAAAACCGACCGTATTCTTATTGCCAGCAAGGACAGCATGATCCGCAGTCTGGATAAACTGAAAAACTGGCTGAATGGGGAAGAAATCTATCTGGTGATCGACGAGGCACATCACGCCGTGGCGAAATCCTACAAGAAAATTATCCAGTATGTTGCAGATCACACGAAATCCATGAAGCTGCTGGGACTCACGGCGACACCGTTCCGTACCTCGGAGGACGAGCAGGGTGCTTTAAAACAAGTCTTTACAGATGATATTGTGTACAAGACCGATCTGGATACCCTCATCAAAAAGGGCATTCTCGCAACGCCTACCTTTATTGACTGCAACACCAATATACAGTTTACAGAACATCTGGGAATTCAGGCGTTGAAAAGCATTGAGAATCTGGATACGCTGCCGGAAAATATTGCAAATGACATTGCGGACAACAAAGAACGAAACCGCATCATTGTGGAGAAATACCTGCACAACTACGAGAAATACGGACAGACCATTGTATTTGCACTGAACAAAGTTCACGCCATCGCTTTGAACAAGCTCTTTAACGAGAAAGGAAAAGCATACGGCATCCGATCTGAGTTTATCATTTCCGAAGTACAGGATATGATAACGGGCATCACCATTTCCAATGCAGACAACGAACGTAAAATCGAAGCATACCGCAATGGAGAAATCCAGGTACTCATCAACGTCAACATCCTCACAGAGGGAACAGACCTGCCAAAAACCCATACGGTATTTCTGACACGCCCCACCGTTTCCACAACACTGATGACGCAGATGGTTGGAAGGGCACTTCGGGGTCTTAAAGCTGGCGGTACAAAGGAAGCATACATTGTCACCTTTATTGATAACTGGAACGATAAAATCGCATGGGTAAATCCGGAAACACTTACGGAGGCAGAGTATCACGAAAAAGAGACCCTTGCCGAGACCCAAAAGCAGCAGATCCGGCTGATCGCAATTTCAAAGATCGAAGAGTTCGCACGAATGGCAGATGCTGCCGTGGATACGTCCGCATTGGACAGCACGCCGGCAATTGAACTGATTCCTCTTGGTATGTATATGCTGTCCACGCTGGAATGCAATCATCAGATTCTGGTATACAACAGCACACAGAATGCCTACCAGAGCCTGATCCGTGACCTGCCCAATCTGATGGAGCATTACGGCATTGAAGGTGAAACCATTCCGGAAGAAACGCTGGACGACATGACCGAGCATTGTTTCCAAAGCTACTTTGACGAAAACATGATTCCCTCCTGCAATCGGAACGACATCGAGCATCTGCTGAAGTTTTATGCACAAAAGGCTGTTGCACCTCTGTTTGTGACGATCGATGAAATGGAGCGAAAAAAGCTGGATGTTTCTGAAATCGCAAAGAAGATCTATGATGAGGATATGCGTAGAAGCGAGAAAAATGCCTATATTCAGAGCCTTTGGGCAGAAGAGGGCAGCCTGCTCCCCGTGTATTATACCAACCCGTACTTCTTTAAGAAGCTGATCGATCTGGAACTGGACAAGCTGGACGGAGACATTGAAATTGCAGCAGCAGAACCGCAGACAGAAGCGGAACTGCGAAATCTCGAACAGTTCCCCCTGCAGAAGATCATTGAACTGTATCCGAAAATTGGCTTGCAACTAAAGGAAGATGCTTTTGCTGCTGCAAGAAATGATGACGGCAGCTATGTGTGTGCCGGCTGCGGTGAAGTATTTCCGACACGGCTCTTTTTGCAGGTAGATCATATTGTCCCCATGGCAAAAGGCGGTCTGAGTGTTCCGGATAATTTACAGGTACTTTGCAGAACCTGCAACCAGCGTAAGGGAGATCACTGATGTCGCATACAGCATATTGGATCACGCCAGACGATGTTGCGGTATATCTGTTTCTCGAAAATACGTCTCACCAAAGAGAAAACGAGATCTTATGGGACTTGTTTGAAAATCACAAGGCACATATCCCGACAGAATATGGCAGCACATATTTGCAGTTCAAGCAGAGCGTCATGAATCTGCTGAACATTTATGAACTGGATGCAGTTTCCTATGACGAAGCGGCACTGATCCTAATGGAAACAGAGCATACTTCCCTTTATTCCGAGGAAGAATCCGATTGCTTTGACGCTTATTTTAAGCTGATCTGGCTGCAATTGAGGTATTCCGGCATCGCATACCGGAAAGTGAAACTGAGAAAGCTGCTACGGGATTTTGGCTACAAAAGAAGGTCGGAGAAACTGACAAGCCGCATACAGCAGGCAATCGGCAAGCTGGAGCTGAAAACGTACCTGCGGGGATATGTGCCATGCAGCATTGATGCTATTTCGCTTGAGGATGTGATTGTGATTCGGTTGGGTGAGGGCAGCATGTTGTAACAGAATAATACCCCATATCCTAAACACTGCGGCTGCCTGCAACTGCACTTGGAAAGACTTTGAAAATTGAATATGTATGAGACAAAGAGCGGACAATTAATGGTTGTCCGCTCTTTTTTTCGATACAGTGAAACGCAGCCATTCACCTGCTGCGGCCATACCCATTGTCAAGCAGCTTTGGCTTGAATTTTTCTTATTAAAACTGGCTCACTTTTTTATTAGTGAGGTGGCTCAAGTTTTTATTCGCAATCGCACTTTGGATTTTACAAATGCAGAAGATGTATTTCTTCATTCTATAAAAAATCTGCAATAGAATCCAACACTTATCAAATTTTTTTGCAAACCTACTTGACAGGATCAAGCATATGTCGTATAATGAATATAGGATAAATCCTATACAAGAAGAATAATGATGCAGGATTTTGATATCATATTTTATGATAAGCCAGATGGAACGGAACCTGTGAAAGAATTTTTGGACAGCTTGGACGTAAAAATGAGGGCAAAAATGATCCGCACAATTGTAATGCTGCAAAAAAATGGCTATGAGTTGCGTGAACCGTATTCAAAAATGCTAAATGAAGGTATTTTAGAATTGCGTGCAAAAGTTGGTTCCGATATTTCACGAGTTTTGTACTTTTTTATTGTCGGCAAAAAAGTAGTGCTGACAAATGGCTTTATCAAAAAACACAAAAAACGCCAAAAGAAGAATTGGAACGTGCGAAACAATATAGGGCAGAGTATCTGAGCAGAAAGGAGCGTGATCTGCCATGACAAACTTCAACGATTATCTCACCCAACAGATGAAAGATCCAGCATTCAAGGAAGCATATGAACAATTGGAACCGGAATTTGCAATCATTCAAGCGATTATTGACGCACGAAAGTCTGCCGGAATCACACAAAAAGAATTATCGCAAAAATCCGGTATCGCACAAGGAGATATCAGCAAACTGGAAAATGGAAATGCCAATCCTTCAATCAAAACGCTGCAACGGCTTGCAGCTGCACTTGGAAAGACTTTGAAAATTGAATTTGTATGAGAGAAAGGGCGGACAATTGATGGTTGTCCGCTCTTTTTTCCGATATAGTGAAACTCAGCCATTCGCCTGCTGCGGCCATACCCATTGTCAAGCAGCTCTGGCTCGAATTTTTATTGGGGTTCGAAATGAAGCATCATTTGTTACTAGGGTGCATTTTGACTTAAATCAAGCAAAAATGCACCCTAAAAAATTTGCGAGGGCTTGATTTTTAGGGTGCATTTGGGTATAATATAATAAAGATTTGCACCCTATAGAGGGGGCATTCATATGCGTGATTTTTCTTGGCAGATGTTCCTATATGTCTCCTCTTCCGATAGGGCTTGATGTTCAGCATACAATTTCAGAAATTGTATGCAACGATAACGAAGATGACGTAAACACTGCAATCAAGCTGTGCCTTTACTGTATGAAAACGCAAATTTTTATGGACGGCAATAAACGAGCATCTGTGATATTTGCAAATCATTTTCTAATCTCGCATGGGCAAGGATTTTTGGTAATTCCAGAAAAAGATGTTCCGGATTTCAAACGACTGCTCGTGAAATATTATGAGGATGATGAAATTGAAACTATCTCCAATTTTATGATAGAAAAATGCTGGAAAAATTTTTAAGGTCTTGCCCGCATAACAAAAAAGAAAAGCCTGCCCCAACAGGGCAGACCTCTCCTCTCATCTAAAGCATCATAAATCGTCAATCTCAGGCCTTATATCCAGATATTCTGATGTGCGAAGTATCAGCTGTTCAAAAGTTTCTGTATCATTGTGTAACATAATATATGATCTCGCTTTCGATTAGGTTTCTCATCGCTTTATCAGGAAATAGTGGGGCATATCGTGATATTTGTTGTCTGTTGATGCCTTTTTCCTGTACTAAACTGCAAAGGATATCCCGCTTTTCATCATCAAAAGAATCCATTGATAGGTTATTCATCAATTCAAGAAAGCTTAGAATATCCACATTTTCATTTGTAATAGCCGTTCGGCTTTTACGCAATATAACACTTATATTGCCTACCTTTACACTGCGAAGTTTAGAGGTTTCGTTATTCGTACAAATTTCTGTGGTATTCGGGACTTGCGTTGTGAGTCCATATCTGTTGAGTGCAGAAAGTCCCATGTAAAATCCGTTTATCTTGCCGCGTTTTTCAATGTATTTATACTTGATTATTTTATTAGGGTTCAAAACACTTGCACCAAATGGCGTTTGCGATGGAATATAGTAAATTCCTCTTTCATATCTGACAATCTTTTTCGATTTGCATAATTTAGAAAGCTCTTTATCTATCCAGGGTCTTGAATAACCTCCATACTTTATATCACTTACAGAAATCGGCTCATTTGTTCCAAACGTATCAAGTAAATATTCGTACAACATACTGACACCTCCTTGCATTTTCATTATATCATATTCAACCATATAAGTCAAATGAAATATAATCACTTGTCAGATTTCACCACAGCGAATTCGTCAAAATAATCACAAAAAAAGAAAAGCCTGCCCCCAACAGGGCAGACCTCTCCTTCTATCCCAAAACCTCGCAAATCCTCAGTGATTCTGAATAATCTCGTTGAAATAGCCGTCGATCACGCTGTCCGCCTTGTTGCGTTCGCTGTCGAAGGTTTCCTGGTACACGTTCTTATACACATCCGGTGTACTCCAGCCGCCCATTTCCATGGCATATTTCTCTGGAATGTTCAGCATTGCCGTTGTGCTGGCAAAGATATGCCGCAGATCATGAAAACGGATCTCTTCCAGTCCGTGTGCCTCCAGCAATTTCTTGAACCGCTTGCGGATGGTGTTCGGTGTGAACGGAACAATATGATCGGTTCCCGACTGATGGGGCACTTGCTGTATCAGTGCATAAATGTATGCCGGCAGATTGACATAGCGCATACTCTTGACAGTTTTGCAGTGGTCGATCTCTGCCCAGCCGCTGTCCACCTTGACGATCTCCCGGCGTACATAGAGCCGCATCTGCACCGGGTCAATGTCGCAGAACTGCAAGCCTGCCACCTCTCCGATGCGCAGTGACAGCCACATGGCAAGCAATACCGGCAATTCGCTGCTTGTCCCCTTGACGATGGCATAGATCACATCTGCGGACGGGAGTCTTCGTTCCCGCACCTCCTTTTTCGGCAGGCGAATGCTGCCCATTTTGATAGTAATATCATTGGCATTCAGCACCGTGCGCAGGAATCCGACTGCGTTCTTGATGGACTTATAACCGAGACGCTGGGCGTCCACATTGATGGCAATTTGAATGTCACGGGCAGTCAGATCTTCGATTTTGATGTCCATGATGTACTGCAGCTTGTTGCGTAGCATTTCCCGATAACAGCACAGGGTGGTGGGTTCCAGCACTCTGCTTCTGCTGTCAATAAACTGCAGCATGGCTTCTCTCACAGTATAAGGATTTCGTTCCTCTTCCTCAATGCCCTTGAGCCACTTTGTCGCCTTGAAATACACTTCGTCCTCTGTGCTGCCGGTAAACATTCTGCGGTTTCGCTTGCCGTCCGGACGCACGCCCTTGGACACCTGGGTGAAATATGTGCCGTTTTCTGCCTGCTGAATGACCAGTTTTGTCTTTTTCATTTTCATAAGCTCCTTTTCAAAATGTGCAGGTTGGTTGAAACGTAGCCTGCTCTGTGATTACGCCGCCAATAGATCGTCCAGTGTCAGATCGTTGATGCAGAGGAACGTGTCCACCATTTTCAGCGTAAGTCCTCTCGCATCATGATCGTAGTTCTGGAGCGTTCTTGTGGAACAGTTCAGATACATCGCCAGCTCGTCATCTGTCCAGTCGTGGAGCAACTGCCAGTAACGAATCTTGCACCAGATGGTTTTCTGGAGCGGAATGTGTTTTTGCTTGTTTTTCATAGCCATTGTAATTTCCTCCTCGTTGGAATTTGGGATATTGCTTTACGTCTGCAAATTCAGAATATGCTGCTATAACTTACTGTTTTTCATGTGTCACACCACCTTTCTTTTTATCCAACTGTTTGGGCGATTGTATTTTTCAAATTTTGTTTCCGAAAAAAGAAACCATTTTCCTTGTGGGAAAGCAGTTTCTTTTTGTCAGCGGTGTGTGATTTGTCCTATTCGCAGCAGAACTCCTCTTCACACCGAACCGCACAAAGCGTCTCCAAAAGCAAGTTGCTGTCGCACAGCATCTCTTCGATCTCATCGGCAGAATAGCCGTAGTCCAACAGTAGCAAGATGTCATCTTCTGTCACACCATAGCAATTGCACATCTCCAGCAGCAGTTCCTCCTGCTGCGTGTAATACTCTTCCTCCAACTCATCATACCAGTTGTACCATTTGCCGAACCGGAAACTTTCCTGTATCTCAAAGGTAGAGCCGCTTAAAAACCCATAGCGGTCAATCTTCAAGATCGTGCCTTCTTCCACATGCAACACTTCAAACGGATACTTGTGGAAACCAGACTTCTGCAATGCCTTTTTCAGGATACTTTCGGTTGAGGCATAGATGTAAAGCCCCAGCTGTGCAAAGTGGAGCAGGCACATGGGATTGCTGCCTTTGACGATATAGAGCGTATTGTTCTCATCCAGAGCGGTAAAGCAAAAACTACCCTGCACGGATTCTGCCATGCTTTTGAGTGAGTCAAAGTCCAACTTGCCCTGCTGTTCCAACAGCTGTACTGCAACATAACTGTCAGTTTCGATCTGCGTTTGCGGCAGATGCTTTTCCACACGCAAATTCTTGTCGTTATACAATACGCCGTTATGTGCAAAGGCAAAGTCCACATCGGCATGACCATAAAAGGGGTGATTGTTGTAGTTGAACTTCTCGTTGCCCTGTGTGGTCATGCGAGTATGTCCCATGACTGCCCTTGTACCGTTGGGTGCGTTAAAGCGAATCTTGTGGGCTGGTTTCGGTCTTTTGTAGATAGTAACCTTGTCGCTTTTCACATAGGCAATGCCAGACGCATCCGTCCCTCGTTCTTCCGCCGCATTTGCTAGAGCCTGCGTCAGCTTTTTCAGCAACTTGTCCGACACGATGCCTTTGTAATCCAGCCAACCAAATAATGCACACATTTTACATCTCCTCCTCTGTTTGAACTTCTTCGTTGATGTACAACTGCCGCTCTTTCAAGTACTGAATCAATTCTGGCTCTGTGATGTCTGCCACAAAATCCGACCATGACAACTTTGCAATGGAATCGTCTGTGTTGTACATGGCAGCATCACAGATTCGATTGACCAGCTGAATGGTCGCAATGAACGTGTTGTATTTCAAAGTGCCTCTGAAAAGTCTGAACTCCACAGTGTGATAGTTGCAGAGATTGACGGCAGCATATCGACCGTTTCCACCCTTTTTTGCCTTGTCCATGATTGCCTTGGGCGTATGCTCGTAACCATATCTCGCAGCCCAACGGTTCATAGCGTATTCGGAACGACGAGAAAACTTCAAAAGCTCGTTCCAGTGATGTTCTACAAAGTACAAAATCCTTGAAATTACCTCGTCCTGTTCTTCCTGGTTGTCCGAAAAGGCGTTACGGTTCACGTGGAGATGCAGACCGCAGGTTGAAGTCTGATGCGAACGATAGCCTTGACGAATGGCACGGTGCATGATGTCTTCCCACGGGAACTCGTTAATGTGATAGTCCATGGTGCAAGGGTGAGAGACTAGCTCCATGCCATCGTCCAGTGAGCCGTCTGTCTTGATGTAAAGCAGGTCGGCGTGGGCATTTGCAATGTCCAGCAGTTCTTCCGCAAAGTCGTCATCTTTTCCTGCTCCGTCAATTTCCAGTTCGATGCCAAAGTAACGGTTGCCTTCGCCGTAGAAAATTGGATTCGGCTTGTAGCCGTACTCGTGGATCAAATTGCTTTCCTCTCGCTCGTCCTCGTAGCAGTCACGGCAGTATGTCTCGCCGTCCAGATAATAGGCATCGTCCTCGTGTAAAAGAACGTCACAACAGCTACATCTGGTGTAATTGTGGTGATAGCAATGACTGCAAAGAGTGATGTCGTTATCGCCATAAACATCCTCGTCCCAGATGCGTTCCCCACAGCATTCACAGGTGGTAGTGTGGTTTTCCAGACAGTCAGAGCAGATGATCTGTCCGTTCCACTCGGTGTAGTCATCGTCATCAATGACACAGCCGCAGCACTCACAATACAAGGATTCTTCCTGTTCGTTCTGTTCTTTTTTTACTTCTTCACTCATTTGAAATTCCTCCGTAAAATGAAAATAGCCCTACCGATTTTCTTCGGTAGGGCTTTGTGTTTGGGTTTAATATTCTTCTGCTAAGAGCATGGTCGAATGGTCGGTGTCGTCAATGACATAGACCTTTGCGGCAATGGGTTTCTCTGTAGAAATTTGATATTCCTTGCTGTACTCCGGCTGTTCGGAAAAGTGGTGGATGTGCTGTTTTCCGTCAATTTCTTTCAGTGCAAAGACTTGAAAGTAATCCTGTTCTTCTGGTAGCTGATCAATGCAGTGCCATAGAAATAATTGCAGCTCTATTGGTATTTCTGCTTGTACGCCTCTGGTCAAAAATCGCTTGTTCTGGAACATCTTTTTCCCTCCTTTCGCTAATTTGTTATGTCCCTATGCTCCGCCCGAAGGCGGTTTTTCTATGCGGTCGACATGATCGTATCATCAGTACCTGGCACAGATTCACGATAATGATACATAATTGTATCCGTTGACTTTTTCAGTGGATTACAGTGATTTTGCAATGTTTCAGTTTACGAACTGTGGTATGTTCAGGGCAAAAAAATCCCCTGTACGCTGTTGTACAGGGTGTCGCAGAGGATATGAGGGCTGACACGAGGAGTGGAAGGGCAAAGGCAATTGCAGCGTTCCTTTACCCCTCTGCTGAATCCGAGCCCTCACTTAATGGAAGTCTCCTCTCTCAGATTCAGCTTGTTTCTTCTTTTTCATACATCGTCTTTTCAGGTAGTGATCATTCGGTTTCGGTGGTGTGTTGATGCAAAAATATGTGGTATGTTTGTGTGTGAAATAAAACCGATCGTGTGGCGGATTTTCCTTGAAATATCCGCAAAAACCATGGACAGCATACCCTATAGAAATTATGTATACTGCTATTATCCATATGTTTGCTTGAAAGTTGAAAATCATCCGGCACTGCTGATCGTTTCTTCCATGGTGTTTTTGTCTCCCCGGTCGACAAACACCACAGAAGAACAACCAGACGGGAAAAATGCACAACTCCCTTATTTATATAAGGGCAGTGTACAAAAATCCCGTTCTTTCTGGCGTTTTGGTCTGTGCGTGACGGCGCACAGCGACGACGGCACGCATGGACGGAATTTTCAGCACCGCCGGTTTTCAAAATAAAACAGACAGAACTATCTGGTAAAAGATAATGCACGAAGGGGGAAGATAACGTGAAATACGTCATTGCACTCAAACATTTTCAAACCGATCCTCACGGAGACCATATGCTGAACCTCGCCTATCACTACGGGATCCTATACCAGGAACAACACGGCGATATGCTGTTCTTTTTCCGGGAGGAGCTTGCCGACAAAAGAACCGCACGGTTTTTTGGCGACCTGCTCTGTGCGATTTTTCAAACGCAGTATGCAGACCGAACCTATGCCTATCCCACCCAATTTGAACCACGCTTTCAGATCAGCATTTACGATGTCCTGTTTGCCTTTTTGAGCTATGTAAGAGGCTTGACCGATGCCAAGCACTACAAGGAAGTGCTGCGAAGAGAATTTGCAAAAGAAAAGACAGAGGTCGAAGATACGCTCCCCATCCTCTACCTGCTGAAAGACAACACCTATTCCGTCACGCCTCTGGATGCCTGCACCTATGGATACGAGACAAAAATGGTCATGGCGAAATGGAAGCTCCACGGCAAGGCCCAAGCCAGACAGGGTGTCCGGAACAAGCAGCGAAGAGCGGTCTACCGCAATTTCAGCTGGGAAAACCTCTATGACTGCTGTCCGCTCTACTGGGATTTCACCGAGGGCAGAATCGAAAACACCCAGGACATCTATTTTCTGGCAAGAGGCATGTGCGGTGCGGAAAAGGGAAAGCAAAAGTTTCTGGAGATCATGCATTCGGAAAAGAATGCCGAACAGCACTACCAGAATATCAACTGGAAGGAAATTCTGACAGCAATCATCAAGGACAATCTGCCTGTGCCGTCTTGCGAAAACTGCGATTATTGTGACCGGTGCAGCCATTCCGAAAATATGCTTTCCACGGCGAAACCGACCCGGAGAGAAGTGTGCATTTTGAAAAAGGAACGCTATGTGGATTTGGAAACGGCTCACCAGGACCTGCAAAACGCCTTTCAAACGGCAATGGCATCTCCGGAAAACAAGCTTTACCTCATCAAGGGGCAGACCGCTTTGGGCAAGACCACCACCTATCTCAACTACATGAAAGACAGCGTGCGTCCTGTTGTGATCGCTGTGCCGACTCATGAACTGAAACAGCAGATATTCTATGATGCGAATTTGCATGGAATCGAAGCCATTTGTGCCACACCGGATATTGCCACATACGGCATCTCAGAGGAAGTGACCGAGGAGATGCAGGATTTTTACGACATCGGAGCAGGTGCGTATGCACTGCGGTTTCTGGCGGAAATGCTACAGCATATGGGAAAAGATAACCCGGATTATGCGAAAATCTCCCGGTTTTTGAAGGACTGCAAAAGCACTGCCAGATTTCAGGGGCATATCATCACCACCCATGCCAAGCTGCTGCATCTGCCGAAGGAGGTATTTCAGACTCATGATGTGATTCTGGACGAGGACATTTTCCGGACGATTTTCCGCACGGAGTCTGTTTCGATGCAGACGCTAAAAGAAATGACTGGCAGTCGGTATCTTCCGGACTCGGTAAAAAGCCGCCTGAACGGAATCTGCCTGAAACGGGGTTATCATCAGATGGACGAGTTTGAAGTGGAGCTGGAGGAAAAACAGCTGCGGAAGATACGCCATTTTGGGGTGAATCTATACGGTCTGCTGCGTGCAAAGTACATCCATGCGGACAGAGAACGGGTGACCTTTCTGATCGAAGAATCGCTGCCGGACTGCAAGATGGTGATGCTTTCGGCAACGGTTTGCCGGGAACTGTATCAAAAGGTTTACCCCAACCGGGCAATTGACTTTCACGAATGCCCGAAGGCAGAATACAGAGGGCAAGTTGTTCAGTACACCGATTCCAGCTACAGCCGATATGCTTTTCAGAATGATTATGACAAAATACGCCTGCTCAAAGAGTTGTGCAGAGATACCACAGTTATTACTTTTAAGGACATTGAAAAAGAGTTCATCACACACTATCACTTCGGCAATGTGGAGGGCATCAATGCACTGAAAGGAAAAGATCTGTCTGTTGTGGGCCTGCCCAATCTGGACGAGGTGGTGTATGGTCTGTATGCGATGCGTGCAGGGGCAAGTCTGGCAAAAGTGCATATGTACCCGCAGAGAATCACCTATCAGAACAAGTCATTTTTTCTCAACACCTACAAGGACGAAACGCTCCGGATGGTGCAGACCTGGCTGCTGTCCTCCCAACTGGAACAGGCAGTGGGACGTGCAAGACTGCTGCGGGAGAACTGCCGGGTATTTGTCTATGCCGGATTCCCGGTGGAACAGGCGAAATATATAGACCGCTTGTGTGTCCAAAAAACGGAATAAACCGGAAAAATCCAACAAGGGACTATGCAGGCAAAAATAACGGCGCTATGGCTTGAAATCTTTTACAAACGACCTAACATAGAGATAAAAAAAGCAGAAAAATACGAGAAAATGCGGAAAGGAGTCCTGTAACATGGAAAATGAGATCATGAAGTTTGAGGAGGTCATGGAGTTTCTCAGCGTTGGAAAAAATACATTGTACGCACTCCTGAACAGCGGTGAGATTCAGGCGTTTCGGATCGGAAAGGTCTGGAAGATACCGAGAAAGTCGGTGACGGCGTATGTGGAGGGGAAGCTTGCGGGGAAGGACTGAAAAAGGCAGAGCATGCTTGTAAAAAAATACAAGCATACAAACATTATAGTAATGGTTGTAAGAATGCTCTGCAGGAAACAATATGCAAAGCGACTGTGATGATTTCATATAACAGGAGCAGGCAAAGTCCTGCTCTTCCTCCTTTTTTGTAAAAAAGCAGAGCACGAATTTTGACATACGAAAACAGTTGAGATGGAAGAACAAAAGCACCAAAGAAAACAACCCCGCACAAAACCGAAAAAACAAGTTTTGTACGGGGTCATTTTATATGGTATTGCGGAATCCTTTTCCGATAATTTCGCTGCTGTTGGTAATCATCATAAACGCCTGGGGCTGTACCTTTTTGATGTAGTTTCGCAGCTGCACAGCCTGGCTTCGTTTCATGACGGTCAGTACAATATATTCCTCCTGTCCGCTGTATGTTCCCTCCGCAGTAAACAGCGTCGCGCTTCGCCCCAGTTCTGTGTGGATAAAGTCACAGATCGGCGTGGGGTCTTTGCAGACAATGGTGAAGTATTTGCATAGGTTGATGTTTTCAATGGCGGTGTCAATGACAATGGTTTTCGTAAACAAGCCGCACAGGGAAAACAGACCGGTAGTAATATCGAACACAAAGCAGGCAGAAACGGCAATCAGCAGATCCACCGCCAGCAAAGCAGTCCCGATATTCATGGAGGTATACTTTTTCAGGATCATGGCGACGATATCCGTGCCGCCGCTGGAAGCACCCATGTTAAACATGATTGCGGAGCTGATGCCCGGAATGGCGATGGCAAAAATCAGTTCCAGAACCGGCTGGTCAGTCAGCGGTCCGGACATGGGAAACAGCTTTTCCGCCGCAGACAGTGCCACAGACATCAGAACGCTGATGTACACCGTCTTTACGCCAAAGCCTTTCCCCAGAAACAGAAATCCCAGCACCAGCAGTGCCATGTTGATGATAAAATTGTACGTTCCCGCAGACAGCGGTGAAACAGCACTCAGCACCACCGCCAGACCGGTAACACCGCCAAAGGAAAAGTTGTTTGGGAATTTGAAAAGATAGGTACCTGCGGACATCACCAGTGTTGCCAGCGTCAGAATGGCATATTCCTTGCACACCGATGCCGCCGTTCTCTCAAATCGCCTGGTTTTTTTCTGCATTTGCATCGCCTCCTTGTATGAGAAATCCGTATCAATGACTAAATTGCGGATATTTACAAATAAATTGTTGGAATATAGCCGCAGTCCAATGTATAATTTTATTATAATCTATTACACCGCAGCTGTCAATACCAATTGATTCAAATTTTCTCCCCGGCAAAAACTCACAGATACTGCCGCAGTTCCTGCTCGTATGGTTCGTCAAAGATGCAGTCGTCAATGGTGACGGTTTTGTTGAAGTGGTCTATGGTGATGTAAATTTCCATATGAATACACATATAACAAAAGGGACACAGACGAGATGTTCGCAATTTGAGATTCACTATTTCAGAATCTTGTATCTCTGCAACACATTGACAAAGCCTTACAATAATCAACTGAAGTGCATCAAAATTATGGCTGATATTAGGATTCGTGCTTTGTGAAGCTAAAATGCTTAATAATCTTCTTTTCACCGATTCATTGCAATATAAAATATTGTATTGCTGCTGCGCAATTGGTGGGATATAATATGGATTTAGAACACGGTATTTTCTATGAAGTATTTCATTTACAACAAATGTAAAGTTATCCCAGAATCCTCTTTTGAAGATCCAGTCACATATCGTCATGACTTCATCACTGTATGTGCTCATCATAAAAACAAACTGTATAATGTTATTTGCTTTTCTAATATCATTTAACGTCTGAAACAAACAAGAAAATGATTTTTGCATCACCAACAACATATGTTTTTTGATAGCATTTCTGCATTCTACAATTTCAGGTGAACTATACATTTTTAATTCACAATCAGAAATAAAATCTTCTAAAATTATTTTAGAATGCCATTCTCTTCTGTCTGCTCTTTCTGTTCGCTTTGTATGTTTGCCTTCAGAACTATCAGTCAGTGATTTCACATTCCTGTCCGTACTGTAACTTTTAAAAATTGCAGGAAATGTTTTTTCTACCCTTGTGCCTTTCCAATTATACGTTTCCAGTTTTCCCTCGTATTGCATTCCTTCACAAACTGATTTGAACAACTTACACCATTGGCAGATCGAATTTTGCGCTTTAGAGAAAGAAAAGTTAGGCTCTATCAAATTTTCCATATATTTTATAATCTTTGAAAACTCGCCCCGGCTTTGAAAAAATTCTTTTCCAGGAATCACAGGATCATATTTCGATGTGATCACTCTCCATAGGTACAACTTTTCTTCATCACTGCCTGAACGCAATAGATCCAAAAATTCTTCAAATGAAACCTCTTTCTTATAGAACTCATTTTCCAGAAGTTCTTCCACTACCCTTGTATCCATTCCACTATAAGATGAATCGATTTCTTTTGTATAGTCAAAATTGATAAAAAGCCTATCATTGATTTCTGCCCTTTTTCTTGCAGTAACCATCATAAGAAAAAATCGTTCCTTCACATTGGTATACGTTTGCAGCTGTGATTTTTCTGTATTCTTCTGTTCCGAAATAAAATGATTTGGGTCAAAAGCAATTCTTTCAACAGCATCTCTTTGCTTTTTGATCTCCGAAAGTTTGTCCTGATAAGCACTGCTTAAACCAACACCAAGATAAGAGATTGCATTCATAAGAGTCCAGTTATTGTATAAGTCATCTACCGTATTCTCAATTTCATCTACATTTTTCACAGACGCTTGGACATTCGTGTATACCGTTTCAAATGCATCCATAATTTCATTGTCGTAATCATCATAATTATTGTACATATACATCCCTTTCGGGTTTGCGATAATATCCACAACCTTGCATCGGCTCAAAAACTCCCGTTCCGGCAGTTCGGCATTTTTCGCTGAATATCGGTATACGCCAATCTTTTCTGCAACGTAGATCTGTTTCAGCAGCCAGAGCTTGTCCGACTTTTCCTCCGGACTATCTGTTTCTTTGAGTTCCAGATCCAGATTGATCTTATTTTTTATCTGTGGGATCAGTCCACCGGCTTTGTTCTTTTCGACATAATAAAAATGCCGCTTGATCTGTTCTATGGTGCTTGGACTTTCCTCTGCCTCGCCATATTTGTCAGCGTGTTCCTGCCGATATATATCATAAGAATCCCATATGTCTGCTATGGTGTTATAAAGTTCTTCCATCGATGCCATACGGATGCAACCCCTTTTGTTTTACAAGATATCTATATCATACCACATATTCCGGGGAAAGAAAAGAGGATTTGAAAAAAACTGTTCTTTTTTCAGCTGCCTGGCAGCACTATAAATCTCTTTTCCAAAATTTTTTTACCTGGCACACGGCACAGCCCCAATTCCCTCACCCGCATAATTTTTACCTGGCACACGGCACAAGAGCGTCCTCCGAAAAAAAATCCGGAGGATTTTTGTTCCCCTTTTTCCAAAAGTGCATCGGAGAAGTTTGATTTTCGCCCAAACAGGAATATTTCCGGCGGCAATTTCAGAAAAGGGGTACAAAAACAAACGGGTTTTGATTTTTTCTGTGCCGTGTGCCAGGTGTTTTTTGTTTGTTTTACGTTTTCCGCCCCCTCCCCCAGAGCGCCTGCAAAAAAATAAGAGCGTTTTGTCTGCATGAAATTTTCCGATGTGCTATAATGCTTTTTGGAAATACAGAACCGCCTGTGCCGTGTGCCAGGTAAAATGTATTTCAATAAAAAGTTTTTAGGAGGTCACCTATATGAACGGAATGTACGGAATGTCAACCGCAGAACAATTGATCGCCATAAATCACATGCAGGTAGCTGCAAATCATGCTGTGCCAAGCGGGGCAATGCCATTTCAGGAGGTTCTCAGAGTATATGGCGAAGATCAAATAACGGGTGTCGGAAGCTGCATAGATTACGAAAAAAGAAAAATAAAAAGAATCGGCAAGCTAAGAATTCACAGCATTCACCATTGCTATATTGACAAAGACGGACAACGAAAAGAGTTTTTATATGTCTCATATTCCAGTATGGATGACAGCACCCATCTTGCAGTCGTTCCTTGTGACAAATTAGCCAGCAAGAACCTGCTGCCCCTGTTTGAATCTTTTCAATGGATGTGCAAAAGCAAGGCGATGGCAAACGATTATATTGCGTACTGCATTCGCTGTTTTCCCCCCCAAAGCACGCAATATTTTCCGGAATATGCCGGCTTTTCTTTCATTGAACAGAGTGAAAACAGCACCTTTATTCGATTTGACTGCAACAGAAAATGCTTTGACATGAAATTGCTGAAACACTGCTCCCCCTATTTCACCAAAAAAGTTCTTCCCAGTACAAAAGACCGCCCTCTCGGTATAAAGGGAATCTGCGAAAAGTACCTTGACACAGACAAGAAGATGATGCTCTTCGTTTTTTCCCTCTGCGGTCTGCTGAGTTCTTTTTTCCGGGAAGAGAAATACAGCATGGAACGTATTCTGACCATATCTGCACCTGATGCCGCATCGGAACGGTTTGCGACGCTCCTCATGCAGATTTTCAACAGAGGCACAAAGCCGCTGACCCTCTGTTCCAACAAGAGTGCTGTGAAAACGGAACTGCTCCACGCAAAGGATGAAACCGTTATCCTGAGCGACCGCAGCATTATCGACGATGACAAAAAAAGAACAGAAATGTTGCAGCACATCCTAACAGAAAATGACAACATGGATTGTCAGCCCCATAATCTTGCGATTTTCTCCACCCATGCACAATACCTGCTTCCTCCGGAGAAAAAGATTTGTCTGACGCTGCCGAAAAATTTTGCCCCTGCTATGACAACGGAAGAAGAGGCGGAGATGTGTGATGATTTGAATTATCTCGTAAACATCATCATATCCCGTATTTGTAAAAGCTATACCGTACTTCCAGGGTCATTTCGAGACGAGTTCCATGAACAAATAGACCTATACACCTCTTATTTCCAAGGTAAAAGCAAAGAAATCATTACGGCTAGTGCATTACTGGATACCGTTTACTCTTGTATGATAGCCTGTTTTCTTGAGTTCGACAGTCAGCCTATCACGATGTTGATTCGCTCCGTTTTATCCGATTCTCAGACAGTTTCCGGCACTTCAGAAGATGCGGTGTCAGAGCATTTTATTGCTGCGCTCAATGATGCCATTCGCAGCGGCAAGCTCAAGATCCTCCGGCACAGCAAGGAAATGGACTTCCAGGAAGGCACAAACCAGCTGATCGTCAAGGACAAGTTGCTGATCCTGGAAGAGTCTGCAATGGAGAATGTGCTGATCCCGTCTATGAGAACTGCCGACAACACCTGCCGCATTCTGAAATGCCTGAAAGCGTGCGAATATCTCCATGCCACCAAGAAAAACCGCTATCCGCTGGTGGTGTATTCCCACCACAGAAGTCTGCGGCCTGCTCTGATTGCCCTGAAAAGCGACCGGATTCTGGATTCCGACGTGGAACTCATGATCGAGGAAAGCCGCTATGCAGAATGGTACAGCACAGCGCCTGTACCGGAGCATTTTATCCCCCTCACGGAAAACCGCATCGGCGGTGTTTCCTACCAGGTCTTTGACGAAAAACGCAAGGATAATATGCACTTCTTTGCACTGGGAAAAAGCGGTTCCGGCAAAACACACTGTCTCACCGAACGAATGGTGAGCCTGCAAAAGCTGCACCGTCCCGTTATTGTCTTTGATACCAGTGAATCCTTTACAGAAGAGGAGATACTGGAAAAGCTGTCTGTAGGCTGCGGTGAAACGGCAGAGAAGAAGGTTCAGGCGTATATCGCCGAGCATATCACCTTCCACCGCATCGAAGAGGACGGAATCCCCGTTGACCTGCTCAAACTGGGCGACTCCGGCAATGGGGAAGATACCATCCGAAAAATCGAGTCCATTGTGGAATCTCACAACCCCAATATGGGCAGCAAGCAGCAGGCTGCTGTGCATGCTGCCATCAGCGATATGATCCAGAAAGGCAATGTGGATATGACATCTCTGTATGAGGTGCTGACAAGTGAACAGATCCCGTATGATCTGGCAGATCAGCTGGCGGATACGCTCTCCTTTTTTGTGAACTTCAAGGCAAACGACAGAGACTGGGGCGAGCTGATCGAAGAGAGCAAGGATATTATTATCATTTCCACCAAGGCGGTACGCTCTAATGGCGGTTCTGGTCTGATCGATATGCTGCTGATGTCTCTGTATTACTATCAGCAGGCACACGGCGAGAAGCAGCTCAGCGTATTCATCGACGAGATCAGAACGCAAAACCTCAGCACCAAAGGCCCCATCGCCAAGATTCTGACGGAGAGCCGCAAGAACCGCATGAGTCTGAATTTTGCCACCCAGTTTCTGCCCAAGTCCGCCCAGGTCCGGGAGATCATGGACAATGCAGCGATCCATGCCTTTTTCCCGCTGGACGACAGAACCGCCGCCTCTGCGGCAAAGCTGCTCAATATCGATCCCCAGGCGCTGACCCTGCTGGAAACGGGCGAATGCTATATCAAGGGAACGTTCTACAACCAGAACAGACAGAAAGCGATCCCCGGCATTCTCCACGGCACAACATACCGCAATTTCAAGAAAGCCAAACCGAAATTGCACAAACGTCCCTTTATTGATGTGCCTTGCTTTGACGAAAAACGCTGCAATTTTCCCCCTGCAAAAAATTAAGAGCGTTTTGTAAGACGGCATTGCAAAAGTGTGCTATAATACCGATTGTACAGAGGCGACGGCAGCATATCGCTTGCCGCTTCTGAAAAAATGAAAGGATCTGATCAGTATGAACGAAACAGTCAACACCCACAAGAAGATGGAAGAACTGGACAGAATGAGCATTCCCTATGAGGCGATCCCACCTTCCGAATGGAAGCGCAACGCCTACGACAGCAACAACAGCGTCAGCATAGATACATTATGTATTTTTTACAAATGTGCAAGAGATTTGGAAAAGATAATAGAGGAACAGGAGGGTGACGAAAAGGAGGTCGAAGAATATATCATCAATCTCCTCTCATTGATACTGACACAAAAGCTCCATCTCATCGTCTACCATGACAGATGGCTCTATTTCTTCAACGGAAAATACTTTGAACCGTGTCCGTCTAAACAAGAACTGCAGTGTATTCTCCGTGAACTGTGTGAGGCAGCTGCTTACCTTTGGAAACGTTTTTCCGTACACGACAAGACCGTAAAGCGATTGCTGAGCCATGTGCAGCAAAACGCTGTCAAAGTGGATTATCCGCCGGATATCAGCAAGTATGTTGTCTTTGAAAACGGCGTCCTGAATCTGGACACCTTAGAGCTGGAAGACTTTACACCGCAGAAATTCTTTACCAGCATGATCCATGCGGACTGGCTTGCGGAAAACAAAGCCTGCCCGGAATATGAAAAGGTCATCAACACCTACACCAATCACGAAATGCCGCTGAACAAGCGAATCAACGAAGTCCTGGGCGTTTGCCTGACCAACGATATGGTCAAGAAGCTGTTCTGCTTTTTGGGTGTGACCAACTCCGGCAAGACCCTTCTGCTGAGCTTTCTGATGCGTCTGTTCAACAACTCAGCAACCGTTACCATGCAGCCAAACGACCTGGGTCGCCAGTTTGCGCCCAGCATGGTCTATGGAAAATCCCTCTGCTGCTGCATGGACATGGACTCCGCACCGCTGAATACCAAGGCGACTGCCTTTCTCAAGGGCATCTCCGGCGCTGATATGCTTTCAGCGGAATTCAAGGGCGAAAACGGCAGTGTCCCGTTCCAAAGCCGTGCACACATCATCAACGCCTCCAACTACGACATTACCACGAAGATGCCGGATGCGGCATTTGATATGCGTAAGCTTGTGATCCCGTTCAAGTACAGACTGACCGACAATGCAGAGCCCTTTGAGGTACTGATGGACAAGCTGGAGCGTGAGAAGGCAGCCATTGTGAGAAAGCTGATTCTGGCGTACAAGGCGCTCAAGGACAACCACTACGAATTCAGCGACTCCGAAGAGGGCGAAAGCTATGACAGCTATGTGCCGCCCACGGCAGTCAGCCGCAGCACCAGCAAGTCGCTGGACTTCTTCTTTACGGCCTGCTATGTACGCACTGAGAACGACGATGACTACATTTTCACCGAAGATATGTACGCCGATTACAAGGAATATGCCCTGGATGAGAGCTACGCGTACTGCTTCCCGAACTACGATGCCTTTACGAAGGCTGTCAGAGCAGAGTTACAGCTGAAGTCCGGCCGCAAGCGCAAAAGCAGCGATGCCAACCCCAAGCGCTGCTACCTGGGCATCAAGCGAAAAGCACTGGTGACAGAAGAGCAGGCGGAAGACTGAGTTTCCGCTCCGAAAGCACAAATCACCCAAATTTAAAATGATTTTTTACCCGATGGAAGGTGATCCATCGGGCTTTTTTGATGGTGCAGAAAATGCTGCTTTTTCGTTCCCCAGCGTGAATTCCTGCGAAATTGACAGATATTCCGACGGGAAATTGACAATATGAACAGAAAAAATTAATTTTTCGGTGTTATTTTTTCGGTTTGTGAGCGTATTTGTCGAGGGATTTGCTTGACACTTGCGGGGGCGTGTGGTATAATTGTTTTATATAGGTGTAGGCAGATGTAAGAGGCGTTGGAAAAAGCTTTTTGGTTTGAAAAAACGTAGTATTCTGCCGTGTTTTATGGTGCTTTGCACAATGATAGGCTACAATTGAAGTTTGGAATCTAGAGACGTTTTGTATTTAGATTTTGGCCTTGGCACAAAAATATCTTTGTGATGTCTTCCGGTTTTTTGTAGATGGGTAAAATAGAAAAAGAGGAGCATAATTTTGGAGAATAAAGCTACGATCATAATAGCTACGCATAAGAAGTATCAAATGCCAGCAGATAAAATGTACTTGCCTGTTCATGTTGGAGCAGAAGGAAAAAAGGATTCTGATGGAAAAGAATTGGACTTAGGATATATTAAAGACAATACAGGAGATAACATTTCCCTTAAAAACCCTTCGTTTTGCGAATTAACAGGTCTTTACTGGGCGTGGAAAAATGTTGACTCAGACTATATTGGCTTGGCGCATTACAGACGCCATTTTTCTCTGAGCAAGAAGTCTAAAGATCCCTTTGACAATATTCTCACATACGATGAACTTGCACCGCTTCTGAGCAAATATAGAGTGTTTGTTCCTAAGAAACGGAAGTATTATATTGAAACGCTCTATTCTCATTATGCACATACACATTATGCAGAGCATCTTGATGTGACAAAAGAGATTATTGCCGAAAAGTACCCTGAGTACACAGATTCCTGCAACAAAGTATACAAGCAGACCTATGGGTATATGTTTAATATGATGATCATGAGAAAAAGTCTATTCCAGAACTACTGCGAATGGCTCTTCAATATTCTTTTTGAGCTAGAAAAAAGAATTGGAGAATCTTCTAAAGAATTATCATTTTTCCAAGGTCGTTTTTACGGAAGAGTTAGTGAGATAATATTTAATGTCTGGCTCGACTACCACGTGAAATCGGGTACGATAAGCCAAAAGGATATCAAGGAAATACCCTGCATTTACACAGAAAAAATCGACTGGAATCGAAAAATCAAGTCGTTTATAGGTGCGAAGTTTGGGCATAAGAAGTATGAGGGAAGCTTTTGATGAAAGAAAATCTTATCTCTGTTATTTTACCAATTTATAATGTTTCTGATTATCTTGACCGATGTATGAAATCCGTTATCAATCAAACATATAAGAATATTGAAATTATAATGGTTGATGACGGTTCAACAGACGATTCTGCATTAAAGTGTGATGAATATAAGGAAAAAGATGATAGAATAGTTGTTTTTCATAAAGAAAATGGTGGACTTTCAGACGCCAGAAATTATGGTATAAAACGAGCATCAGGTAATTATATAACGTGTATCGACTCAGACGATTTTATAGATTTGGATTATATAGAATATCTATATAATCTAATCACTAAGTATAATGCAAAAATGTCAATATGTCAACACAGAGTCTTATATAGCAATGGCAAAGTTAAAGAGTTTGGAAAAAGCGGTGAAGAGGTCCTTTCGAGTAAAAAGTGTCTGGAAAGAATGCTCTATCATGATGTTATAGATACATCAGCTTGGGCAAAACTTTATGACCGTAGTTTGTTTTCAGATGTTGAGTATCCTAAAGGAAAACTATTTGAAGACATTGGTACAACCTATAAATTGATGTTGCAATGCAATAATGTAGCTGTCGGTTACGAATCAAAATACAATTACATAATAAGAAGAGATTCGATAGTTAATTGTTCTTTTAATCCTAAAAAATTTGATTTGCTTGAGATGACAGATAAAATGGCTGATGATGTTCTAAAACTGTATCCGGATCTGAAAAAAGCCGTTTTGAGAAGACAAGTTTATGCAAGATTTAGCACACTAAATCAGATGTGTAAAACAACTAGGTGGAATAATGAAAAAAAAGAAGTTATTGCGTATATAAGGAAGAACTCAAAAGCAATACTTTTTGATAAAAAAGTTCCACAAAGAGATCGAGTAGCAATAATATTACTTTTATTGGGCTATCCTATTTATAATGTGTTTTGGAACATCTATTGTAAAAACAAATAAGTGGTTTATGGGGGGTCACAATTCCATAAAGTATGCTAAATGCACTGCCTTGCATTCCCACAAGTGAGTTCTATTTGCAAATATAAAGTTTATGGAGCGCAAAGAATGAATGATATCAAAGAAAAAATGAAAATGGCATATATAAAAACATTTAGAATTATAAACAAATGTTTTTGCCTAAAAAAAATAGAAGAAACCAAAGTGGTTTTCGAGGCATTCTCAGGAAGTGTATACGGTTGTAACCCTAAATATATTTCCAAAAAAATACATGAGATTTATGGCGACAAAATAAGACTTGTATGGGCGGTCAAAAATCCCGATCACTTTTATAATTATACTAAAAGTGATGGGATTGAACTTTGCCAATACAGAAGTATTCAACATATTTACCAACGCATGACAGCTAAAGTGTATATATCAAATTTTCTTGAAGCAACAGAGATTCCAAAACGTAAAGGTCAGTACTTTATCCAAACATGGCATGGTGGTGGGTGTTATAAGAAACTAGGTAGTAGTGAAAAAAAACACCAAAGCATTCATGATAAACGCAGAAATATGCAATTAGATGAAACAGATTTATTTCTTGTAAGTAGTCGCTTTTTTGAAAATACTGTAGTTAGAAAGCAACTTGGATACAAGAGGGAAATTGAAAAATGTGGAATGCCAAGGAATGACTGTCTCTTCTCAATTGATCTGAAAAGCATCAGGAAAATAAAGACAAGACTTAAAATTGCAGAAGATGCGTTTGTAGTACTTTATGCACCTACATGGTCCACAAATAAAGATAAACTTGAAAAATTAAATCCATCACTAATATCGATGGCCTTTGAAAAAAAATTCAAGAAAAAATGTGTGATCTTATTTAGAGCACATCCAAATGACAAGTCAAATTCAGATAGAATGATCGATGTAAGCGACTACGATGACATGCAAGAGCTTCTTTGCATAAGTGATGCCCTTATAACGGATTATTCATCATCAATATGGGATTTTTCATTTACTTATCGTCCATGCTTTTTGTTCGCAGTTGATGCAGAATGGTACACTTCAAATAGAGGATTTTGCATGCCAATTGATACTTGGGGGTTTCCTGTTGCAAAAAGCAATCTAGAACTTGTAAAAAATATAGATAGTTATTCTCAAAGTGAATTTGTTGAAGCTATGAAACAACATCACAAAGTTCTTGAAAGCTATGAAGACGGAAAAGCTTCAGAAAGAGTTGCTAAAATAGTAGGAAAAACTTGTGGATTAGAAAAGGAATATTAATGTGAATAAACTAGATCAAGTAAGAACTTGGATTAAAAGATATGGTCTACAAAATGTCATTCTAAGAGGTGCAAAAATGATTTTGCCAATTCAAAGAATTGCAAATAATAAAAAATTACGTACTATTAATTGGCAGTCCTATTGCAAAAAAAAATTAAAAAAGCACCTTGTGTTTAAGGAAAAAGAAAACATCGACAACTCATATTCTAAAACAATCTGGTGGCTATGGTTTCAAGGTAAAGAGCAAGCCCCATTAATTGTAAAAAAATGCTATGAAAGTATAAGCAAGTATTCAAAAGAAATTGGATTTAATCTAGTAGAATTAAACAAAGAAAATCTTCGAAAGTATGTTCAATTTCCAGAAAGAATATGGGAACTTTGGGAAAAAGGCTGTATAATGCCTGCACATTTCTCGGATATGTGCAGAATAAATCTCTTAGCTTTTAAAGGGGGGATGTGGATTGATTCTACAGTTATGCTTACAGGAAAAATAAACAATGAGATTTTAAATTCAGATATGTTCTTTTATAGAGCATCATTTCTTGATTTATCAGAAACACAGATAAGTAACTGGTTTTTATATTCAAAGAATTCGGGGGAGTCTTTTTTCCTTTCACTCTATTATTCGATGGAAAATTGGTGGTTACATAACAAAACAGTAAATGATTATTTCATTTTTCATTTATTTGCTGCTTTACTTATTGAATCCGGAAAATTTGAACGTCAGCTTTATGAAATGCCATATTACAGCAACACTTATCCAACGCTGCTTCAACATGAATTAAAGAAGACATTTTCAAGCAGCAAATTTGATTCGATAAAATGTAAAACAAATGTGCATAAGCTTACATATAAAAATTTGGAAGGTCTAAAAAACGACACCTTTTATCATGTTATTCTTAATTATAACTTGGAGGAATTAGACAGTGGAAAAGTTAAGCCTTAAAGATTTACAACATTTAGAACTTGAGATATTTAAATATTTTATTTCTTTATGCGAAAAATATAAGTTGCGCTATTTTCTAGCTGGAGGAACACTTCTTGGGGCAATAAGGCACAAAGGATTTATTCCTTGGGACGATGATATCGATGTTCTGATGCCAAGAACAGATTACGATAGATTACAAAACATCGGCAAAAAATTATGCGATAAAAGGTACAAATTAGCTTCTTTCGAACTTGGAAATTTAAACTATCCTTTTGCAAAAATATTTGACACACACACACAGATTAAAAAAATTTTTGATTTTGATGAAACTGAACAGCAAGTATGGATAGACATATTTCCCTTAGATGGACTTCCAGAAAGTGATGCTGAAACAGAAAAAATCTTTAAAAAGTCATTGTTCATGCGAGATATTTTAAAGATTCAAAAATCACAAGATGGAAGCGCAAAGAGTACTTTCAAAAAAATTGTAAAACCTGTCTTAAAACCTATTCTTCTTAAATGTATTGGAATAGAAAAATCTGTCGAAAAAATAGATAGATTTGCCAGAAACTACTCATTTGATGATTATGATTATATTGGTGGAATTGTATGGGGCTATGGCAAACAAGAGAAAATGAAAAAAACAGAATACCTCAAAACTGTCCAAGTAGATTTTGAAGGTCTTAAAGTTAATGCACCTGGATGCTGGGATAAGTATCTTACAAATCTATATGGAGATTATATGCGACTTCCACCAGAAGAGCAGCGTTTAACTCACGATATGGAAATTTGGCTTATAAAATAAAAAGGAGTGATTTGTATGAATATAGCAGTGATTTTCGCAGGCGGCGTCGGCAAAAGAATGAAATCGAAAGATAAGCCCAAACAATTCCTCATGGTTCATGGAAAGCCAATTATTGTTCACACTATTGAACTCTTTGAAAATCACCCAGAAATTGATGGCATAATATGTGTGATTGTTAAAGATTGGATTCCTTATATGAAAGAAATGAAATATCGCTATCGCCTTGATAAGATAAAAGCAATTGTTCCGGGTGGTGAAACAGGGCAAATGTCTATTTATAATGGCCTTTGTGCTGCTGAAAAAAATTTTGGTGCAGAAGGTAATATTGTCCTTATTCATGATGGTGTACGCCCACTTATAGATTCTGAAACTATTAGCAATAATATTGCTTCAGTAAAAAAATATGGTACAGCAATAACATGTACAGTTGCAAAAGAAACCGTTATTCTTGTCGACAAAGACAATAATGTTTCCGAGGTTCCTAGTCGTGAACAATCGAGATTTGCAAAAGCTCCTCAAAGTTTTTGGTTGAAAGAAATTCTTGATGTTGAACGTCAGGCCATTAATGAAGGCAAAACGGATATGATTGATTCTTGCACTTTAATGCGCCATTATGGGAAAAAACTAAATGTTGTAGTTGGACCTAATGAAAATATAAAAATTACTACCCCAGATGATTTTTATATTTTCAGAGCACTATATGACGCAAGAGAAAATCAACAATTGGAATAAGGTGGAATAATTAAGAAAATGAGATATATAGTAAGTGAAGTGCAATATGATTCAGGTGTTCAGCGTACAGCTGGAACAAAAGCAAGAAATGATGTCGAAACAATACTTTCTAAAGAAGGATATAAAAAAATAACTATAGAAAAGAAAATAAAGAAATCAGAGCTCAAATTTAAAAGTATTTCTTATCATTTTTCTTGTTTTAAAGAATGGAAAAATGCATTTCTTAAAACAAAGATAGAGAAAGATGATGAAGTTGTCATTCAGTTTCCGCCAATTAATCATACACTTTTTTTTGCCGGACTTATAAAAAAATATGTAAAAAAAGGTGCTACAATTAAATTGCTTATTCATGATATGGAAATACTCAGAACTGCAACAAGAGATGATATAAGCTTATTAAAAAAATTCAGAATAAATTTTGAGGAAAAAAAGACACTTAAAGCTGCAAGCTCAATTATTGTCCATAACAGTAGTATGCTTAAAAAACTTATATCTTTAGGCATAACAAAAGATAAATTGATTAATCTTAAAATCTTCGACTATCTTATCGAAGATAAGGGGAAGATATACAAAAACCGATTAGCCACAAAAGATGATCCTGTTATTATTGCAGGCGCATTGAGAAAACATAAAGCTGGATATGTTTATAATCTCCCTTCAAATGTTAATTTTAATCTTTATGGCGTAGGCTATGATGACTCAAAAAAAGATAATATTAATTATTTTGGTTCATATCCTGCAGATAATCTTCCTTTTGAACTTTTTGGAAGTTTTGGATTAGTATGGGATGGCATGAGCTCAGAAACTTGTAAAGGCTCATTTGGAGAATACCTTCGGATAAATAATCCTCACAAAACTTCACTTTATCTTGCTTCTGGCATACCTGTTATTATTTGGAGCAAGGCTGCACTTGCCGAATTTATAGAAAAGAATAAATGTGGAATAACGGTAGACTCGCTCTATGAAATTGCTGACAAATTAAAATCAATGACAGATAAGGAATACGAAGACATAAAGAAAAATGTTCAAGCTATATCTCCAAAACTTAAAAATGGTTATTACACGAAAAAATCCATTGAAGCATAATCACTTTATGCTAAAGGAGGAATTTTAAATTATATCCATGATTATTTTGGTTTTAGGATTTTTAATCATAATTGGTGTGTGCTTTCTAACATCACAAAAGATTATTCTAACACCTCAAATGTGTTTTGCTTTATGCTTTCTCCCTGGAATAATATATGCATGTTTTTATGTTGACGCATGGGATTTGCATCCATCACCTCTAACACTAATTACAATGATTGGTGGAACAGCTTTTTTTGCAATTATCTCAATTCTCTTGAGTAAAATTCTAAAAAAAAGAACAATATCTGCAATTATTATAGATGGCGTAAACACTGATTATTTAAATCACGGATTTTATAAAATTCGGCTATCTTTTATTGTCTTAATTGCATATACATGCATTCAACTACTTACATTGCTAATGCTATATCGGTTTATTACTTCATTGACAAGCGGCTCATTATCTGAAGCAATATTCTATTTTAGACATGCACGCGTATTTACGAATAATACTATTGAAGTGCCTGGCTTTTTAGGCTTATTAAAGTATTTTGTCTATTCAACAGGTTATATAACCGGCTATATTTTAATTCACAGCATCGTATATAAATACTGGTGTTACCAGCCATTACTTATTTTAAACATCTTACTTAGTGTAGCTTCTGATATGCTTTTCGGAGCAAGAACAGGAACATTTCAACTGCTTATCGCAATGGCAATTGAATTTTACATAATTTATGGAAAGAAAAGTGGTTGGAAAGTTAAAATAAATAAAAAGATACTGCTGATTGCAGGAGTTGCAATTATTGCTCTCATAGTAGGATTTAAAGATATCGGAAATCTTCTTGGGAGACAATCAGAACGAGAAAATGGAGAATATCTATCAGTTTATATTGCAGCAGAAATAAAAAACCTTGACACATTTATTCGTGAAGGGAATTTTGGATCAGATATAAGTACAAATCAAACACTAGTAAATTTCATAAATCTTATAGCTGCCAAAACGGGTCACAATGAATGGTATCATAAAGTTGACATTCCATTTAGATCTATAAACGGCCACACTCTCGGAAATGTATACACAATATTTTATGCATTTATGTACGATGGTGGTTTAGTAGGCGTTCTATGTTTTACTGGTTTAATGGCTATTATATGCCAGCTTGTATTTAATAAAGCAATTCAAGAACGAGACAATTCAAAAATTGATATATGGGTTGTGATATATTCCTATCTATGTTGCTGCTTGATTTTTTCATTTTTTTCAAACACCTTCTATGAACAAGTATTTAATTATGGCTTTTTAAAATTCATTATATTTTGGATTGGGCTAAAGTTGATTTTTGATAAAATTCGCATAAACATAAAATTTCCAAAACTAAAAAAAATAAAATTTGCAAAATAAAGGAGAGCATATATGAACAAGAAAAAATCAATAAAATTGAACTTTGTTATGAATGCTCTACTTAATATGTCTTCATTTATTTTCCCTCTGATTACATTTCCATATGTTTCAAGAATTCTTCTTCCCGAAGGAACCGGAAGAGTTAATTTTGCAACTTCTTTCATTGCATATTTCACAATGTTTGCACAACTAGGCATCCCTACTTATGGAATACGTGCATGTGCAACTGTACGTGATAACAAAAAAGCTCTTAGTAAAACTGCTCATGAGCTATTGTTTATTAATATTGTAATGAGCATCATATCATATGTATTTTTGTTTGTCGCCTTGTTTACTGTGCCTAAACTTAGAGAAGATAGATTTCTATATATAATTGTAAGTTCAACAATTTTCCTTAGTGCTATAGGAATGGAATGGTTGTACAAAGCGCTTGAACAATATACATATATAACCATTCGTTCTCTTATATTTAAAGTAATTGCATTAATAGGAATGTTTATGCTTGTAAAAACAAAATCTGATTATGTTATATACGGAGGAATTACCATTTTTGCGGCATCGGCATCAAATATATGCAATTTTATAAATGCTCATAAATATATATCTTTTAAATTTATTGGACATTACTCGATACGTCCACATTTAAAAGCAATTAGTATTTTCTTTGCAATGGCGTGTGCAACTACCATTTATACACATCTTGATACCGTGATGCTTAAATTTATGGCGACAGATATAGATGTGGGATATTATGGAGCGGCAACAAAAATAAAAACAATTCTTGTTAGTGTAATCACATCTCTTGGAACAGTCCTTCTGCCAAGAGTTTCATATTATATAAAACAAAATATGGTTGATGAGTTTTATCGTATCACAGAAAAGGCTCTGAATTTTGTTTTTATTTTAGCAATGCCACTCTCTTTCTACTTTATGGTATTTGCAAAGTATGGAGTTTTATTTTTATCTGGTAATGAGTATGAAGGTGCGATTTTACCAATGCAAATAATAATGCCAACATTGCTTCTGATAGGAATTACAAATATTCTTGGTATTCAAATTCTGGTACCACTTGGAAAAGAAAAATATGTCCTCTATTCTGAAATAGCTGGTGCAATAGTTGATATTATTCTAAATGCTTTATTAATTCCTTTTATGCAAGCATCTGGTGCAGCAATTGGAACTTTAATTGCTGAAACTGTAGTGTTTATTGTTCAATTTATAGTGTTAAAAGGATCGATAACAACTGCTTTTAAAAAGATTAAATATTGGAAAATTATGCTTTCTATATTAATAGGTCTATTAGCATCATTATGGTGCATATATTTGAATTTAGGAAATTTTATAACACTTATTATTTCCGCATTTCTTTTTTTCTTGACCTATACAGTGGCTATGTGCATCATGAAAGAAAAGCTTGTTCTGGAGATATTATCCCAGATTTTGAAAAAAATCCATATTTTATAACTGCTTCTTCAATGCACTCATAGTATTAATAATTACTTAAACACAGAGAAAGTGCAGTTTACTCTTGTAATGGTATATATTCTATTAGTTTATCCTAGCCAAAAAATAATGTTATAGTAATTTTTTAGAACATGAAAGGTAGGTTGAAAGTGAATATAATTAATGATTCAACTCTTAAAGAAGATATGGAATTTATAAGCAACAGTATGAACTTTAAGCAACTTGAAGATAAAACAATTCTATTGACGGGTTCTACAGGACTTGTAGGATCACAATTACTCAGGGCACTTCATTATTGTAATAACAAATACAATTTAAATTTGACTATTGTAGCAATCGTAAGGAATATATCAAAATTTGAAAAAATGTTTGGTATGATAGATAAAAAGGATAACATTATTCTTATTCAAAGTGACATTACAGATATAACTGAAAACAACATACCCTCTAACATCTCTATTGATTATATTATACATGCTGCAAGCATTACCGCTTCAAAACAAATGATTTCCCAACCTGTAGATACAATTATGACTGCATTAATGGGAACGCACAACATACTTGAAATTGCAAAAAAACACGCTGTAAACGCATTTGTGTACATTTCTTCAATGGAAGTTTATGGTTCTTTTAATGATGAAACATATGTACATGAAGATACAATGGGATATATTAATCCCCTGGCTTTGAGAAGCAACTACCCTCTCGGCAAAAGAATGTGTGAAAATATGTGTATTGCTTATAGTGAACAATATAGAGTTCCAGTACGAATTGCAAGACTTTCACAAACATTTGGAGCTGGGATTCTTCCAGGTGAAAATAGGGTGTTTGCACAATTTGCAAGAAGTGTTATTTACAATAAAGATATAGTACTTCATACTAAAGGTCTTTCGGAAGGAAACTATTGCTATACAAGGGATACTATAACTGCAATTCTTACAATAATGCTTAATGGTGAAAATCAAAATGCGTATAATGTTTCAAATGAAGAATGCCATACAACAATAGCTGATATGGCAAAAATGGTTGCATCAAAACTCGCAAGCGGACAAATAAATGTTATTTTTGATATTCCAGAAACTAATAGCTATGGCTATGCATGTGATACAAAAATGAAATTAAATACAGATAAGCTCAGAAAATTAGGATGGAAACCGAGTGTGAATCTTGAAGAAGCATATAGAAGATTAATAAAAAGTATGATTGAAACAAGAATGACTTTATAATAAAGTTAAAAGGAGAAAAATAAAATGAACTACAACTACCTTATCGTCGGCTCCGGTCTATACGGAGCAACAATTGCCCAGCAGGCAAAAAAAGCCGGAAAAAGTGTGCTTGTAATAGATAAGCGCCCCAATATAGGCGGAAATATCTATACAGAAAAAGTCGAGGGCATCAATGTACACAAGTACGGTGCACACATTTTCCATACCAATAACAAAGAGGTATGGGACTATGTCACAAGCTTTGTTGACTTCAACCGATTCACAAACTCTCCGGTGGCCAATTACAAGGGCGAACTCTATTCCATGCCATTCAACATGTACACATTTAATAAAATGTGGGGCGTTGTGACTCCCGAAGAAGCCGCAGCCAAAATTGAAGAGCAGAAAAAAGAAATCACTGGTGAGCCGAAAAATCTGGAAGAACAGGCCATCTCGCTTGTTGGACGAGATATCTATGAAAAGCTTGTAAAAGGTTATACAGAAAAGCAGTGGGGACGAGACTGCAAGGATCTGCCTGCATTCATCATTAAGCGACTTCCAGTTCGCCTGACATTCGATAACAACTATTTCAACGCACTCTATCAAGGCATTCCCATCGGCGGATATACCAAGCTGATCGAGAAAATGCTGGAAGGTATTGAAGTTCGGCTGAATGTTGACTATCTGGAAAACAAAGAAGAACTGGATAAGCTCGCTGAAAAGGTAATCTACACCGGTCCGATCGATGCGTATTTCGATTATAAGCTGGGTACTTTGGAGTATCGCTCTGTCAGATTTGAGAATGAGATTCTTGATAAGCCAAACTTCCAAGGCAATGCAGCTGTAAACTACACAGACAGAGAAACTCCCTGGACAAGAATCATTGAACATAAATGGTTTGAGTTCGGCAAAGATGAAAACGGAAACGATCTGCCGAAAACAGTTATTTCGAGAGAGTATTCTTCGGAATGGAAACTTGGAGATGAACCCTACTACCCCGTCAACGACGCTAAAAACAGCACACTGTATGAACAGTACAAAGCCCTTGCAGAAGCAGAAGACAATGTCATTTTCGGTGGCCGCCTCGGCGAATACAAATACTACGACATGGATAAAACCATAGAAGTCGCCCTCGCCGCAGCAAAGAAAGAACTCTCCTAAATTATCGATACCATTTCAGATATTGCCTATCCCCATATCCCCCAATGTACCGTCCACCAGCGGTACATTTTTTATTGCAATTTCCCCCAAAGTATGCTATAATAAAAACAACACACTTCATCCTAAGGAGTATCTATCATGACCATTATCGTAACTGGCGGCGCCGGCTTTATCGGCTCCAATTTCGTTTTTCATATGCTGAAAGCACACCCAGACTACCGCATCGTTTGTCTGGACAAGCTGACCTATGCCGGCAATCTGTCCACACTGGAACCGGTGATGGACAATCCGAACTTCCGATTTGTCAAGCTGGACATCTGCGACCGTGAGGGCGTGTACAAGCTCTTCGAGGAGGAAAAGCCCGACATCGTTGTCAACTTTGCAGCTGAGTCTCATGTAGACCGCTCTATCGAGAACCCGGAGATCTTCCTCCAGACCAATATCCTCGGCACAGCGGTTATGATGGACGCCTGCCGGAAGTATGGCATCCAGCGTTATCACCAGGTTTCTACCGACGAAGTCTACGGCGATCTGCCGTTAGACAAACCGGACCTGTTCTTTACCGAAGAGACTCCCATCCACACCAGCAGCCCGTATTCCTCTTCTAAAGCAGGCGCAGATCTGCTGGTGCTGGCTTACCACAGAACTTATGGTCTCCCGGTAACGGTTTCCAGATGCTCCAACAACTATGGCCCGTATCACTTCCCGGAAAAGCTGATTCCGCTGATGATCGCCAATGCCCTGGCAGACAAGCCGCTGCCGGTTTACGGCAAGGGCGAAAATGTTCGTGACTGGCTGTATGTGGAGGATCACTGCAAGGCAATCGATCTCATCATCCACAACGGCAAGGTCGGCGAAGTCTACAATGTGGGCGGCCACAACGAGATGAAGAACATCGACATTGTCAAGCTGATCTGCAAGGAACTGGGCAAGCCGGAGAGTCTGATTACCTATGTCACCGACCGTAAGGGCCACGATATGCGTTATGCCATCGACCCGACCAAGATCCACAACGAACTGGGCTGGCTGCCGGAGACAAAGTTTGCAGACGGTATCAAAAAGACCATTCAGTGGTACCTGGACAATCAGAAATGGTGGAAGGACATTGTTTCCGGCGAGTATCAGGACTACTATGAAAAAATGTACAGCAATCGGTGAGGGATACAGATGAAAGTATTTGTAACAGGTGTCGGCGGACAGCTCGGTTTTGACGTGGTCAACGAACTGAAAAAGCGTAGCTATGAGGCAATCGGCAGCGATATTCTGGACGAAGTCGCTGCGGACTGTGCCTATGTCAAGCTGGATATCACCAACGCAGACGCCGTTGAAACAGCGATCACAGAAGTGAATCCGGACGTTGTCATCCACTGTGCCGCATGGACCGCAGTAGATGCTGCCGAGGACGAGGAGAATCTCCCCAAGGTACGTGCCATCAATGTGGACGGAACTCAGAATATTGCAAATGTCTGCAAAAAACTGAACTGCAAGATGATCTACATTTCCACCGACTATGTTTTCGATGGACAAGGTACAACACCATGGCAGCCAGACTGCAAGGACTACGCACCGCAGAATGTCTACGGACAGACAAAGCTGGACGGTGAACTCGCAGTAAGCAGTACACTGGACAAGTATTTCATTGTCCGCATTGCCTGGGTATTCGGCAAGAACGGCAAGAACTTTATCAAAACCATGCTGAACGTGGGCAAAAAGTACGACACTGTGCGGGTGGTCAGTGACCAGATCGGCACACCGACGTATACCTATGACCTGGCACGGCTGCTGGTGGATATGGCGGAGACCGAGAAGTACGGCTATTACCACGCCACCAATGAAGGCGGTTATATCAGCTGGTATGACTTCACCTGTGAGATTTTCCGGCAGGCTGGGTATTCCACAAAGGTGGTTCCCGTCACAACAGCAGAATATGGTCTTTCCAAGGCAGCAAGACCCTTTAACAGCAGACTGGACAAATCGAAACTGATTGAAAACGGTTTCACTCCCCTGCCGGATTGGAAGAATGCACTGGAAAGATATCTGAAGGAGATTACAGACTAATGGGACAGATTACAGTAGAAAAGAACGTAGGCGGCATTGAAGGGCTTTGCGTCATCACCCCTACCGTTCACGGCGATAATCGTGGATACTTCATGGAGACTTACTCCCAGAGAGACATGGAAGAGGCAGGCATCCATATTAACTTTGTACAAGACAATCAGTCCTGCTCTACCAAGGGCGTTTTGAGAGGGTTGCACTTCCAGAAACAGTTCCCGCAGACAAAGCTTGTCAGAGCCATTAAAGGCAGCGTTTTTGATGTTGCCGTTGACCTGCGAAAGGATTCCAAAACATACGGAAAGTGGTACGGTGTAGAGTTGACAGAGGAAAACAAGAAGCAGTTCTTGATTCCCAAGGGCTTTGCACACGGCTTTCTGGTGCTTTCGGATGTGGCAGAATTCTGCTATAAGTGCGATGATTTCTGGCATCCCAATGATGAAGGCGGCCTGGCGTGGAATGACCCGGAGATCGGGATCGTTTGGCCAGAGTTGACCGGCGAGTATCACGGTTCGGCATCGGCTGAGGGCTATGCACTGAAAGATGGCACGAAGCTGAATCTGAGTGAGAAGGATCAGTTGTGGGTTGGATTAAAGGATACATTTCAGTTTTGAAAAGGAGTAATCGGATATGAAAGGAATTGTTCTTGCAGGCGGCAGCGGCACACGGCTTTATCCGCTGACAAAAGTCACCTCGAAACAACTGCTCCCGATCTATGATAAACCAATGATCTACTATCCTCTGTCCACACTGATGCTGGCAGGTATTCAGGATATTCTGATTATCAGCACACCTGACGATACACCACGGTTTCAGGCACTTCTCGGTGACGGCAGTCAGTATGGGATCAATCTGTCCTATAAAGTCCAGCCCAGCCCAGATGGACTGGCACAGGCTTTCATTCTCGGCGAGGAATTTCTCAACGGAGAGGCTGGCGCAATGGTTCTGGGCGACAACATTTTCTATGGAAACGGATTCCGAACACTGCTCAAATCTGCTGTAAAAAATGCAGAAGAGAACGGCCGTGCAACGGTATTTGGTTATTATGTCCCCGATCCGGAACGATTTGGCGTCATTGAATTTGATGAAAACAACAAAGCACTCAGCATTGAAGAAAAGCCATCAAATCCCAAGAGCAATTATGCAGTTACAGGTCTTTACTTCTACCCGGCAGGCGTCAGCGACAGAGCAAATGCTGTTAAACCTTCGGCTCGTGGAGAACTGGAGATCACCACACTGAATGATATGTATCTCAACGACGGTCTGCTTGATGTGCAGCTGCTTGGAAGAGGTTTTGCATGGCTTGACACTGGAACCGTTTCAAGCCTGCTGGATGCAGCAAACTTTGTAGAAATGATACAAAACCGCCAAGGAATCACCATTTCAGCCCCAGAAGAAATTGCATTCATCAACGGCTGGATCAGCAAAAACGACCTGCTCCAATCCGCTGAGGCTTATGGAAAGAGTCCTTACGGCGCACATCTCAGAGCTGTGGCTGAGGGAAAAGTGAAGTATTAAACTTGACTCTGCAACTTTTTTAATCCTCCCCTAAATTTTCAATGGCAACCAAAAATGGCAACCTTCCCAAAAAAAGCCCGAAACTACGTCAAATCCACCCCAAATCCCGCAAGTTCGAATCTTGTCACTTCCCTGCATCATCAGCAATAACACGTCACATAACACAAAAACGCTGTACCCAGATCACTCCGGGTACAGCGTTTGTCGTTTTATCTGTCTTATTGTTTTGTCGTGTTATGCAACCGGCAGAGAAGTGAAACTTCTCAGCAGATACTGCATAATCACAGTTACATCCGTGTTGTCCAGTTCGCTGTCCTTCTGGCAGTCCGCATTGGCGAGCTGCGTGTAGTTCAGCTGTACGCTGCCGTTCAGATACTTTTGCAGCAGAACGGCATCCAGAATATCGATCGTGCCATCGCAGTTGACATCGCCGTAGAGCGAAACATAGCTCTCGTCCACACGACCCATGTCAATGTCAGTGGTAGTTGTCGGTGCTGCGGTGGTCTCTGCCGGTGCCGTTGTATCCGGTGCGGCAGTTGTAGTTGTAGTCGTTGTGGTTGTAGTTGTCTCTTCCGGTGCAGCCGTTGTAGTTGCAGTGGTCTGCGCACTCTCCTGCTTGAGGTAATCCATGGAGCAGTAACCGCTGACGCCGTTATAGGAAACCGCTGCCCACTTGCCGTCTGCGGCAGTGACTGTTACCTTTGCACCGTTGGGAATGCTGCCCACCTTAGAGGCAGACGTAGACGGCGCACTGCGTATGTTCAGAGAAGATGCAGTCACGCTGTAGGTACCAGCATAGCTTTCGCTGAAATTGGCATCCGAAGGTGCCGCAGTAGTTGTGGTCTCTGCCGGTGCAGTCGTCTGCGGCGGCGCTGTGGTCTGTGCAGCCTCCTGCTTGAGGTAATCCATAGAGCAGTAGCCGCTGATACCGTTGTAGGAAACCGCTGCCCAGCTGCCGTTGGCAGAGGATACGGTCACCTTTGCACCGCTTGGCAGTGTGCCGACCTTTGCACCGGAAGTAGACGGTGTGCTGCGCACGTTCAGCAAAGATGCAGTTACCGTATATGTACCGGCATAGCTCTCTGAGAAGTCAGAGGTATCTGCACCGCTGCTGCCGTTGTCGCCGCCGGGCGTTGCCGCAGCATCGCCCCAGCCCAGAGAAACAATGGTGTTGTACGCATTGTTCAGACGGCTGGTGTAATAGCTGGAACTGTTGGCAAGCGCCGTGCTGTGCAGCTTGGACAGCGTTACACTGCTGTAAGCGCCTCCGTTTGCAGCCGCATTCAGAATGCGTCTCGCTACGCCCATGCCCCGGTTATACAGCTCTGCATAGTAGACCAGAACGCCGGCATTGGAAATGCCCAGATTCTGACCAGCGCTGATATAACCCTGCACATCGCTGTACGCCAGCGCATCCTGCTTGGACTTGCCTGCCGCAGTGGTCAGCAGGTTTGACGCTGCCGTACCCTCTGCCGCAGAGAACGTCCGGGAATTCCAGCTGGAGGCAGTCATCACTTCGTTATAGAAGGTGCTGCCCAGAATCGACTGTGCCGAACCGGTGTCCGCATTGGCGATAGAACGCATCAGCTGAAGCGCCCGGTCGGCGTGCCACTGTAACATACCGATGCTGACCGCACCGTTGTCATTCCGGTTGATTGTACCATAAGTACCCTCACTCCGGGAGATGATCTGTACAGCGGCTTTTGTCATTTCGTCCACGGAGACCGCAGATGCCGAAAACGATACGGCAAAGGACGAAACGACCAAACCAATAATAGTAAGACAGGATAAAACGACTGCCATGATTTTTTTACGCATAAAAACGCTCCTTTGTGGTGTTTGCGCTGACAGCAGTCGCTGCATCGCAGTACGGCAAGGAACTGCCGCTGCAATGCACCGCAGGAATACGGGAAGTATCATTTCCCATTCCACACAGTTTGCGGCACACGCCTGTCCGGTCCGAAGGCGGAAAGGTGTACTGCGCTCTGCCGACATTGTCCTGACGGATCAGAGGATCTGTCGCAGTCCGGACAATCCGCCCGAGATGTGCCATCTCTTGAAACTTGTGTGCCGCCTGCATTGCACCCGCCCTGTCCGTGTGTACCGGACAAAAGCGGACGGCAGACGTGAATTCCCCACGGACCAGCGAGTGCTTGTCCACGGGGCGGTGGTCACCGTACAATTGCTATTATACCACGTTTGTAACCGTTTTGCAAGACTTTCCGACCGGATTTTCCGGAACTTTTGCACATCTGCACAAAATCTTCTGTGGAATCCTGGGACTATCTCACGAAATCCGCACCCTTTTCCGGCAAATTTTGAAATCTATTTTGTAACTTTTTAAGGAACTTTGTCATAGTTTGCGCAGACGCCACGGCAGTCCAACCACCAAAAAGCGGCTTTCCCTGCATGGGGAAAACCGCTTTTGTCGTTCTTTCTGACCGCAGCGTTACTGCAATGTAATGCTGTTTATCAGCGTATCTGCAAATTCTGCCGCACTGTCCTCCTGGTAGCAATAGCGGATCGCCAGCATTTCGGGATTGTCGCCGGTCTTGTTGATGAACCATGCCACGCTGGAAGTTTTGTCAGCGCCGGCGTTGTGGTTGATGACCATTTGATATGCCGCATAGCCCAGCACGGTGCATTCCTTGGAGGTTACCAGTTCATTTCCGCCTGCCCCGACCCATGCAGACTGGTTCTGTTTTATGGCGGCATAGAATTCCGTATCCGAAACGCTCATAGACTTTGCTGCAATGAGCGCATAGTCCATGTCACGGTTCAAGAACAGGTCGTAGTTGTCGAAACTGGAGGTTATCGTCTCCAGCCCGTAGGAACTGCTGGTATCCGTCAGCCGCTCCCAGCCCTCCGGCAGGCTGATCTGATAGCCGATGGCATCATTGGAATAGGACAGCGGCTCCGGTTCCGGCGCATCTGTCAGCTGGTCGTTTTCCACCACATAGCCGTTCTGGTTCAGATAGATGTGGTCTGCCAACTTGTCCCGGTAGTTCTGAAATTCACCGGTCATGTCCCGCATGGAAAAGACGAACAGCTTGTTCTCCTCCGGGCAGTTTGCCGCCAGGATGGTCACATACGCATCTTTCCCGGCAATTGTCCCCAGCGTCTCTCCCACATACGCCTTGCAGGAAACACCGTCCGCATTGGGGATCTCCGTTTCCCGGAAATACTGCACCTGGGGCAGTGTGGTCGAAAAGGTCAGCAGTTCAAACAGGTCGTTCTCCTGGAACGCATCGAACGTCTCTTCCGGCTTGGCATCATAGACAGCTGCCACAATGCAGTCATCGGTCTCCGTCCCATTAAAGGAAAGGTGTCCGGAGATCGCCGCCCTGCTGCTGTCCGCCGCAAAGCTGTCCGGCACTTCCACCGCACAGCCCACGCCGTCCATGGCATACGGTTTCAGCTGAAAGTCTGCCTGCTCCACCGCCGGGCTTGTCTCTTCTGCCGCAGAGGTTTCAGCCGCCGAAGACGACTCGTTCTGTTTCGCCGAGGTGTCACGGGCGGCAGTCTGTGACTTTCCGCATCCGGTCAGCAGCAGCGCAAACGCCGATGCCACGGCAAGGACGCCTGTCCAGATCGTGTTTTGTTTCATGTCAGATCTTCCTCTCATTTTTTTCAAAATATTTTTACCACAAAGATAACATATATATCTTACCATATCTCTTTAGAAAAGTCAAGATAATACAAAAAACGGCTCTTCCGCTCCGGGAAGAACCGCTCGTTCTGTTTGTATTACGCCTTATCCCCGATCCGGCAGCGTATCAATGATATGCGCCAGGAACTGCATCAGCAGAATGGCGTCCGTACCGTTGATCTCGCCGCTGACATCGCAGTCTCCGTTGCTCCGCTGCTGGCTGTCGAACGATACTGCACCGGAAACCGCCTTATTCAGCAGTACAGCGTCTGTGATATCCACTCTGCCGTCTACATTCACATCTCCGTAGAGGATGCTCTGTACTGCCGCTGTGGTGGTTGTGGTCCCCGAGGAGACTGTCGTCTCTGTGGTGGTCTGCCCAGATGCACCGACCCGGATCGAACCGCCCACCGTCAGCGGCACGCCCGACAGCCCGGTGAGATTGTCCGTCCAGCGGGCATCCTTGCCGCCGGCAGAGCGTGCAGACAGGTTCACCACATAGACATCCCCGTCCTCTGCATCCTCCGGCAGACGGAACCGGACATAGCCGATCTTTCCGGCAGGCACATTTCCGCCGGCGCTGTTCGCCCACCAGATAAAGCGGTCACCCTGTCCGGCAATGCCCATGCCCTTATCTGCGCCGCTCTCCACATAGGTCAGACGGCTGTCCCAGGTGATGCCGAAAGCGATGGTAGAATACGACCGGTCTGCGGAAATGGGCAGCTCTACGATGTTATCTTCTGCCGCCAATTCTTCCGGGGTCACGGTAACATTTCCCACGGAAACGGTCAGATTCTTTCCCGGTGCGGCAGAGGTTGTGGTCTCTGTGGACGTTGTTACAGATGTAGTTTCCGTGGTCTGCGTGGTGGTGTGGTCTACGATCTGGATAGAACCGTTGCCGGTAGTAATGCCGCCGGAAGTGCCGTCAGAACGGTTCCAGCCGCTGGATGCGCCTGCCAGCACGTCGGCATAATAGGTATCCCCGGCAGCCGCACTCTCCGGCAGCTGGAAGGTGATCCAGCCGATCTCGCCGCCGGGAACATCCTCGCCGGTCAGACTGGAAACGGAATAGCTGGAATAGCCGTCACTGGACGCAGACATTACGTGACAGTCCTTGATCTCACAGCCCACCTGTTTCAGCTGGCTGCTGGTTTGGACGGCAAACCGGAGCGAGGAGAACGAATCCGTCACATACAGGGGCAGCTTGACCCGGTACTGGTTCTTCTCCAGATCCTCCCGGCTGATCTGTACATCCAGCAGTGCCACGTGGAGTTTCTGCGCCTCTGCGGTCGTGGTAGTGACTGTGGTGGAAGTCTCCGGCGCAGAGGTAGTGGTAGTCACTGTTGCAGAAGAGGTGCTGCCGCCGGTAATGGTGATGGAAACATTGCCGCTGCACTGGATGCCGCCGGAATTGCCGCTGGCATCTGACCACTGCATCGTCTCTTCTGCTGTGGTCTCCAGCGTATAGACATCGCCCGGCTGTGCATCTTCCGGCAGGCGATAAGCGACAACGCCTGCGTTTCCTGCCGCAATGTCATCCCCGGCGCCTCCCTGTACCACACACGTGGTACGGGAACCAATCAGACTGCTGTGTACACTCGACAGTGCGCCAAATCTTGCGCCGTCAAATACCAGCCGCTCATCTGCGTTCACGCTGAACTGAATCTTGTTAAAATCTCTGGAGGCATACACCGGAATATTGACAATATAATTTGCCTTTTCCAGCTCTTCCAGTGACAATTCTACATTGTGAAATGACAGGTAAAGCTCGTCATCCGTCGGTTCCGGGCGTGTTGTCGTCTGAGACGCCTCTTTCACGGTCACTTCTGCGGCATAATCTGTACCGTTTACCGATGCGATAACAGATGCAGTGCCTGCGGATACTGCCGTCACGGTATTGCCGCTGACCGTCAAAACAGAGGAATCGGAAGAGCGCCAGCTTGCCGAAATCGGTTCTTCCGCAAGGAATCCCTTTTTCTGCTGATAGGACATTTCCAGTTCCAGCGTCTGTGTTTCACCCACTGTCATTTCCTCCAGCCCCTTCGGCTGAAATGTCAGATCCGCAGTTTTTACCTCGATCTTCTGCACACAGTCCCCATAGGTGAAGTCCAGGGAATTTCCGGAACCGACAGAATTATACTCCGCACAGGTGGTATTCGGATACCGTGCCAGCTTGGTATAAAATGTGCCGATGCCCACCCGGGTGTTTTTCGGGTCGATCATGCTGGTATAGTGTCCGGTGACACCGCCGGTGTTGTTCAAATAGTCCGATTTTTCCTCGTACCACTGTTCGATACCGTCCAGCACGTTCTTGCTGTAGTTCCACGCCAGACACTCGCCGAACGAGCGCATCCCGTTAGGCGAATAGATGTTGAAACAGCTGTTTCCGTTTGTGCGGACATGACCCATGGTCTGAGAACTCTCTGCCGCACGGATTCGTGCAATGTATTCCAGGTCATCCGACCACTGGATCGGCACATAGTCCGAGGAGGTCAGCGCTGCGCCAGTGCTGGGATTGGGATAGCCGTTGTCGCACGCCTCTTTCCGGTAACTGTTTATCAGTTCCAGCGCCTCGTTGATCTGCTGGATATACGTACCCGGTATGCCCACCAGTGTGGTGTCCGATGTGCCTTGGGTCACGTCGGTCTCCAGCACAGGCAGGGTGGTTTCCGCATTTACCACGCTGTGCAGCGACAGCCCGGTGACCAGCAAAACCACGGATACCACTGCCGCCGCCATCCGTCTCAGCAGACCGGCGCCGCTGTGGGTATCCCCGGCAAGTCTTTGTTTGGTTTTCTCCATCTTCATTCTTCTCCTTTTCCTGACGATCTGCCTCTTTCGGCAGAACTGGTATTTCCTCTTGTTGTCCATTATATCATACTGAAAATAATGAAATGTAAACTTTCCATTTCTATTCAGCGTATTTGGCGATTTTTGGCGTTCTACACAAAGAAAAAAAGCCGCTATGGGTGACTTTTTACAAAGGCGACACCCACAGGCGGCGTTATATTGCGATATGTTCCGGAAATGCCGGGAGCGTATCCCCGGGCGAGACACAGCAGGAGACCACATGACCGCTTTCCAGCCGGAACTGCCGGAACTGCCAGCCGTCCGGGTGTGCCGTGACCGTTTCGCCGTCCAGGGCAAAAACCGCCGTGTGGAGCGGATAGGAAATGCCGATTCCCAGCGCCTTGACAAAGGATTCTTTCAGCGTCCAGAGCCGGAAAAAGGATTCGTCCGGCACGGGGCTTTCCAGCACAAACCGGGATTCATCCGGCGAAAAAGAGCGGTGCAGCACGCCGGGCCGCAGAGGACGGATAAATTCGCAGTCCACCCCCAGGACGTCATCAGAGATGCCGCACGCCGCCAGTCCACGGCAGTGGCTGAGGTTAAAACAGATCTCCGGGTGCGCCGGAAAATAGGGCTTTCCATGAGAATCCCGTGCGATATCGGGTAAGGGCATATGGTAAATGACTTCCACTGCATGGGTTAGGAGCGCATAGGCGGCGGCGTGTTCCAGGGATTTTTCATGTGTGGGGAGCTGAGCGGTGAATAGGCGCATAGCGGCTTTTTCCTTTCAGAATGCGGCGGGTTGTTGTATCGTACTGAGGAGTCACACTGCCAATCGTGTAATACGTTGCCTTGCAGAACAAGGGTAGGCGAAAAGCTTTTCTTTTTTTGCTTCTTTTTTTCTTTTCAGTAAAGAAAAAAAGAAGAATAACTCTTGGGAGAACTTATTGGCAAGACAACTCCTCTGCCCTGTCGGGCATCTCCTCTAGAAGAGGAGACCTTTTGCGTGGCAAACGCCATAATAACAACATAAACCATCTGCACAAGAAATATCTTGAAAATCAACATTACAAGTACAGGAAAAGGCAGACAAAGGCGTTTGCACAGCCAGAGGCGGACAGCGAGGCACGAGCGAATTCCGCCGAACGGTTTTTGGGAGTTGTCCCTAGGACAGTGTTTCCAGAAATTAAGGGGCGATGCGAGCATCGCCCCCTACATTTCTCTTTTCAAAAGGGACAAATCGACTCCTCTGCCCTGTCGGGCATCTCCTCTATAAGAGGAGATTTTCTTTTGGCTCCTCTGCAGAGGAACTGGCAAGCCGTAGGCTTGACTAAGGAGTCTCGGGCGAACAATGTTCGCCCCTATGAGAAACCTTTCAAAATGCTACGGAAACAGCCTGCGTGCTACAACAAAAAGGCACTTGACAAATACTGCATTCTAGCGTATAATAGAGATAAAGAGAGGGCATACCAGTAGACGGTCTGCTCCCATCAAGTTTTAGTTATAAAATAACCGCCTAAGTTGGGAAGCTGGGGCGGTTATTTCTTTTTGTATGTTAAGTACGCAAGAATCGCACGAAAAACATTGCAAAGAATGCTTACGATAAAGGAAATGACATCCATCACCACGCATCACCTCCCATCGATTATAAAATCATGGGAGCAGAAACAAACCGCCTACCGTTATTGGTATGCCCTCAGAATTTTAGTATACCATAAACGACAAAAAATGTCAAATAAAAGCCGCATCAATTGCAGAGACAAACCGTATCCACCCCTGCGCCTTCCCCCTAATTGATAAAATAATCCAGCACCGACCGCAGGGTCTCACTGGTGCTGTCCCGTGAAACCACATTCTGCACCATGACCGGATCGTCCGTGATGATACTGTCCACGTGGAGATTGCACAGACTGCGCACCTCCGACACGCTGTTCACCGTCCAGGCGAATATCTGCTTGCCCTGCTGATGGGCTGCATTGACCACCTGGCTGGTGACGAACACCTTGTTCAGACTGAATGCGTCCGCATATTGCAGGGAGTAAAACTGCCCGTATGCCACGCTCATCAGATATCCGGTGCGAATATCCGGATTCACCTCTTTCACCTTTTTCAATGAACCATAGGAAAACGATGTCACATAGCAGGCATCCGTGTAGTGATATTCCGTGATAAGATTCGCCACATCCTGCTCCAGGGTATCCGAACCGTGCTTTGTGGGCTTGATCTCGATGTTCAGCTTTGCCCGTTTGTCCACAAATTGCAGTGTCTCTTCCAGGGTCGGGATACGTGCGTTGGCATACGCCGGGTCAAACCAGCTGCCGGCGTCCAAATCCTGGATGTCTGCATAGTTCACATCCCAGATGTCCTTGTTTACGCCGGTAGTGCGTTTCAGATTGGAGTCGTGCATCACCACCAGAACGCCGTCCTTGGTCTGCTGCACATCCAGTTCAATGAAATCCGCACCTACGGAAATGGCATCGGAAAACGCATAGAGCGTATTCTCCGGCGCATCCGCAGACAGTCCCCGGTGCGCCATAACGGTGGGATTCTGGAACAGCGTCAGCTGGAAATTCGCCTTGCCGGTGAACACGCTGTACACATAGGACAGGTTCAGCCCCAGGGCTGCCACCGTGAAACAGCCGGCAGTCACCAGCGCTGTGCTGCGGCGAATGGGCTTTGCGCTCCGGCTCAGAGGAATGGGTTCCGGCAGGGCCACCTCTGGCAGCTGGGCGCAGCGCTTTTCCAGCAGTGCCGTCAGATGCGCCATGCAGATGGGCGTTGCGAAGAACGAAAAGCTCCACAGCACCAGCTGTATCAGCAGTTTCAAAATGCGCATCGCCTGGGATGTGATGACATTGCTGTTTCCCGTCCCGTGAATCACCATCAGCACGCCCAGCATGATAAGGCATAAAAATGCCAGCAGCACTGCAAAATAACAGCAGTTCCACAACAGCACGGAGAAAAACGTTTTCCAGAAACGTCCACGTACCAGCTCGGCGCTGGCGGCTCTGACACTGCGATAGCTGCACTGGTTCTGGGTAAACAGCACGCTGGAAAAGATCCAGCGAATGGAGAGCAGACAGCACAGGACGATCACCGCCACATAGATGGGCAGGAGAAATTCCTTTTTCGTCATATAATAGGCGAAAAAATCCGGGATTCCCATTGCGGTGAAAATACCGGAAGTCGCCGAAAACTGCATGAGCGGGATCAGCACCAGCAGGTGCAGCACCAAAAGCGGTCCGCCGCCCCGAAAAAAATGCACCAGGGAATGCAGTCCGGAGCGCACCATATGCCCCAGCGTGACCCGAACACCTTGCTGCCGGGGCTGGCGGAAACAGGTACAGACTGCCGAGATCTCGAACAGGGTATACAGCGCCGCCAGCAGAAGGATCACTGCGATCAGCAGAATGGTCCAGGGCGAACGGAGAAATTTCACCAGGTTGGATGTGGTGAGATAGTTCAGCTTTGCGCCACGAATAGCAAGCTGGATGAGTCCGGCACACGCCGGGGCGATCACCAGCACAGTCAACACTTTCCACAGCAGTTCAAACAGCAGCAGCGGTTTCCAGTGCGATGTCAGCCGCCGCAGTCCCACACGAAACTGATTCACAGCCATTCCTCCTTCCACAGAATTTGCAGGCAAAATGCGTTTGCCTTACCTTATTTAGTGTACCACAATTTTTTTGAAAAGTCAACGACAGCGCCGGCTGCGATGCTACAGACAATCACAGTATACCCTTTGCCGCTCATAAATTGCATGGAAACAACACGGCAAAATGAAAAAGCGGTGCAGGACAGGCTTTTGTGCAAGCCCTGCATCGCTTTTTCACAGATTGAAAAGAGAAAAATAAAGAAAAACAAGTGTGATAAAATCTTTTTTTATACGCCGCCTTAGCTGAGCAGTCCACGCTGCATCAACAGCTGCATCAGCAGCAGTGCGTCCCGGCTGTCCACATAGCCGTCTCCGTTCAGATCGGCGCTCTGGCTCTCATCCCCGTCCGGGGTGACCTGTCCCACCAGGATCTTATTCAGCGTTACCAGGTCGCTCAGATCGGTCTGGCTGTCTCCGTTCACATCGCCGGAAGACTGATTGGCTGCCGCCAGGACTGTTACCTGGCAGGAATACACCTGCCCTGCATACAGTACGGTGACTTCCGTCGTGCCGGTTCTGCCGCCGACCAGTTCGATCTGCGCAGCATTTCCGGTGGGAGAAACCTTTACCACATTGGGGTCAGAGCTGAGCCAGACGCAGTCCTCGCCGCTGCCGTCCGCCGGATAGAATTCCAGACGGCTGGTCTGTCCGGCACGAATGGTAAGCGTCGTGCGGTTCAGCCGATTCCCACGAACCGTTGTGCTGTGACTTGTGGTAGTTGCCGGCGCAGTCGTTTCCGAAACTGTAGTTGTCGTCTCGGATTCTGTCGCAGTTTCTGTTGTCACTGTGGTTTCCGTCGTTGTCTCTTCGGCGGTGCGGCTTTCCGAGGTGGTCGTCTCCGCCGAAGTGGTGGTTTCTGTGGTCGATTCTTCCGCAGAAGTGGTTGTCTCTATGGCAGTTGTTGTCGTCGTTGTGGTTTCCGTGGTGGTTTCTGTTGTGGTTTCCGTGGTCTCTGCCGGTGTGGTTTCCGTGGTGTCCGGATTTGGCAGGATGCGGATAGAGCCGGAGACCAGCGCCGGAGACGAAAGCGAGCCGTCGGCGGATTCCACCGTCGCCACCACGCCGCCTGCAGACAGGCTCACGCCGGAAAGGGTGATCACATCTCCTGCTTTCAGATCTTCACTGAGGCGCAGCTTGAGAACGCCCAGGTTCTTGTCCCAATAGACATAGCCGCTGGACGGGTCTACACAGTTGAACTCCAGCCACGCCTGGTTCGGGTCTGTGGTAAAGTCTCTGTTTACGCCCAGGACGGAAATATCCGTACTGTCCAGCACACTGGCGTGATCTACGCCCTTGTCCCATGTAACACCGAAAGAGATGCCGGAAATGCCGCTGTTTCGATTCAATGTAATGGGAATATCCACCAGATAGCTTTTCAGCCACAAATTATATTCGGTGATTTCCACATCGCCGATCTTCACCGTTGCCGCAGCAGTCAGCTCATCGGGGCTGACCAGCTTGATCGAACCCTTCTGCATATTCAGATCGCCGTATGTTCCCTTGGTGCTGACGATCATCATGCTGTCGCCCTCATCGCTGGTGTCCGAAGGGGTCAGAATGATCTTGTCGCCCAGAGAAATATCCGAGCGCACCCGGAACGTCAGCGTACAGAGTTCCGAACCGGTAAAGGCATCATACGCCCCACGATACAAAAATTGCAGCCATACGCCGTCATCGTTTTCATAATAGGACTCCATCATGCCCAGATTTTTGGTGTCGTCACAGGTACAGCTGACAAGACTCAGATCATTGGTGTCCCACTTCACGCCGAATGCCAACTGGGTAAAGCAGCTGCCCTCGGTAATGGTAATCGGAACAGAGACCAGATAGTCGCTGGACTCCAGATCCTCCATTGCCACATTGATCTCCGGCAGTATGACCTTGCCGAATGCAAAGGGATTGGCTGCCTGTGTGGTTGCCGCCATGATCTTGCCGTCCTGTATGGTAAGCGTTCCTGCCGCACCGGAACGGTTTGCAACCGATGCGGTCTGTGTTCCGTTCTGCATACAGCCCGTGATGGCAAAAGACTGCCCGGGCTTTGCGGTGTCCGGAATCGTAAACCGCAGGGTGCAGATCTCCGACCCGGTATAGGGCGTGCTGGAGATGACATGAATCCACCCCACGCCATTTTTGTTGTCAATGGTTGGGATCAGAGACAGCCCTTCCGGGGTATCTCCCGACGGCGGCTCTGCGGTGACCTTGCTGGTATCCCAGCGGAAACCAAAGACCATGTCACAGAATCCCGTATTTTTGGATGCCGTGACCGGAACTTCTACCATATAGTCATTTTCGTCCAGATCACGCATACTGACCTTTACGCTGCCCAGCTCCAGGTCTACCTCAGATGCCACATCGTCCACAACGGTGATCGAGCCGGACACGATGTTGACATCATGCGCTTTCATGGACGGGTCTGTATACTGCGCCGGGTTTCCGGCATAGTCGCTGTATGCACCCTCTAATGTAAAGGTATCGCCCACTTTGACATCGCTGTTGAGCAGTGCTGTCAGCGAGCAGAGGTTGGTCTCCTTGCAGTCCGCCTCCAGGAACATCATCCAGATCTGCCGCTTGTCATCCGAAAACGTCAGCACAGGCAGCTGAATATCGCCGGTGCAGCGTGCGCCCTGGACGGACATTTTTGTCACGTCCCACTTTACGCCAAACTGTAAGATCGAAAAACCGGTATTATTGGGCATAGTTACCGGAATTGTGACCTTATAATGATTCTGGATCAGCTGATCCAGCGGAATTTCCACGTTTCCGATATAAATATCTCCCATGTTTCCTTCTGTCTGGGATGTGGTCTCATCGACGGTCTCAAGATCGTCCACCGCCCACGCTGAAAATGTTTTTTCCCCTGCAAGCACAAATGTTGTTACTGCAAGCAATATTGCCGTAAAAATTGCCAGTATCTTTTTATGGATGCGTTTCATGATATATCCATCCTCTCCATGCAAAGTGGGAAAACGCACGAAATCTTCTCTTCTTATTATAGCACTTTTATATAATTACATCAACAGTTTTTGCCACCATTTGTATAGTTCAACAAATAGACATCCCACTTTTTGTGCGTTTGGTTCTTTTTGGTCGATTTTCCTTCTTATAGTCAGTGTACCATGATTTGCATATTTTGTCAATTGACGGAATGTATAAAACAAACCAAATGTACTGTGCAATTCTTATTTGAATTTATGGAATGGTCTGTAGATAAAGCATGACGCACACAATCGTCTTTTACGGGAGGACAGCAAAAAGCCGCACCGGCTTCTGCTTGTACGCAGACCTGCGGTGCGGCTTTTCCATGCGTTATTGTATATCCGTTCTATGCGCTCCGGATCACTGATTCAGATAAGACTTTACCAATGCCTGGAGCAGTTCATCCCGGTCAATGTGACGGATCAGCGTTCTGGCATTATTATACGTGGTTATGTAGGTGGGATCCTCGGAGAGGATATAGCCTACAATCTGATTCACCGGATTATATCCCTTTTTCGTGAGTGCATCATATACAAGCATCAGCGTTTTCTTCATCTCAATCTCTTTTTCATCACTGACAGAAAACGTCATCGTTTTATCATACATGAAAATTCTACCTCCTTCGGAACTTGAGTACTCTCTTATTATACCCGAAAACCATGCAATATACAAGGGATTTCCCCTTTTTTTGCCGTTTTGCAATTTTATGCACCCGTTTTTTTGTGCAGTTTGACGAAACCAGCCGGATATTTCTTCCGCCCAGCCCTATGTAGCCGGGAAAAATGCGGTGCCGCACTTTTCCCGGCGGCTTTCACCGCACAGGCGGAATTCCTAGACTCAGCCCTCAGCGCCGCTGCGCTTTACGAAAGAATCGCAGTTGGTACATTCCGGAACTGTGGGATTGGACTCGTGGGTACCCACGCAGATGCAGTCCAGACCGCAGTAGTTCTCGTTGACCATGTTGTGCTTACACTGGGTAACGGAGCAGTGGATGTTGCTGTTCTTCTTTTTGATCTCCATGACGTTCTCTCCAATTCTAAAGGAAGTTACCGCCGGATCAATGCGCCGGGCGGTACACTTTCAGTATGTCCGGAAAGTGCCGGGTTATACAAAAGGATTTGAAACAGCCTTATCCTTATTTCCCGTTTTCCTTTTTCCAGACCAGGTATTCCTCATAAGTACCCTGACGGTCGATGCAGCCGTCCGGGGTGATCTCGATAATGCGGTTTGCCACAGTCTCCAGAATTTCGTGGTCGTGGGAGGACAGAAGAACAACGCCCTTGAAGTTCACCAGACCGTTATTGACGGCGGTAATGCTCTCCAGATCCAGGTGGTTGGTAGGTCTGTCCAGCAGCAGCACGTTGGAGTGGAACAGCATCATCCGGGCAAACATACAGCGCACCTTTTCGCCGCCGGACAGCACCTTTACCGGCTTATAGATATCGTCGCCGGAGAACAGCATTCTCCCCAGGAATCCCCGGAGGAAGGTCTCGGTCTCGTCTGCGGTGGAATACTGCCGGATCCAGTCCAGGATGGAGTCGTCATTGTCGTTGAAATAAGCGGAATTGTCCACCGGGAAGTACGAAGTAGAGGTAGAAACGCCCCACTTGAACGTACCCTCGTCCGGCTCTTCCTCTTCCATAAGGATCTTGAACAGCATGGTGATCGCCTGCTCGCTCTCGCCGATAAACGCCACCTTGTCGGTGCGTCCCAGGGTAAAGCTGACGTTGTCCAGCAGTTTCACGCCGTCCACCGTCTTGGAAATGCCGCTGACCTGAAGGACTTCCTTGCCCAGTTCCCGATCCATATCGAATCCGATAAACGGATAGCGGCGGCTGGATGCCGGCAGTTCCTCTACGGTCAGATTATCCAGCAGCTTCCGGCGTGAAGTCGCCTGCTTGGACTTGGACTTGTTGGCAGAGAACCGGGCGATAAAGGTTTTTAGCTCGGCGATCTTATCCTCCACCTTTTTGTTCTGCTGTTTGATAAGGCGCTGCATCATCTGGCTGGACTCATACCAGAATTCGTAGTTGCCCACGTACATTTTGATTTTGGTATAGTCGATGTCCACGATGTGGGTGCAGACGTCGTTAAGGAAGTGGCGGTCGTGGGAAACCACGATGACCGTACCGAAATACTCGGACAGAAAGTCCTCCAGCCAGGCGATGGCGTCAATGTCCAGGTGGTTGGTCGGCTCGTCCATGAGGATGATATCCGGATTGCCGAACAGCGCCTGCGCCAGCAGGACTTTCACCTTTTCGTTACCGGACAGGTCCGCCATCTGCTGATAGAGCAGACTTTCCGGCAGACCCAGACCCTGGATCAGCTTAGAGGCGTTTGCCTCTGCCTCCCAGCCGTCCAGTTCGGCAAACTCCGCCTCCAGCTCCGATGCCAGGATGCCGTCCTCTTCGGTGAAGTCCTCTTTGGCGTAGAGAGCGTCTTTCTGCTGCATGATGTCATACAGCCGCTGGTTGCCCATGATAATGGTATCCAGGACAGTGTATGCGTCGTAGGCGAAGTGATCCTGCTTGAGGACGCTCATGCGGAGATTTTTGGGGATGGTCACCTCGCCGGTAGTGGGCTTGAGCTGACCGCAGAGAATTTTCAGAAACGTGGATTTTCCGGCACCGTTTGCGCCGATGACGCCGTAGCAGTTGCCGGGATTGAATTGAAGGTCTACATTCTTAAACAGCGTGTCGCCGCCGAATTGCAGACTGACATTGGAAACAGTAATCATATTGTACTTGTACCTTTCTATCATATGCGGCAGGTCACCGCTGTAATTCTTATATATACTACATATCGCACATCACACTGCCAGTCGTGTGATACATTGCCGTTTTTATAAAAGGGTAGGCGAGCGGCGAGTCGCCGCTGACCTTTCGCCCCAATTTAACGTTCAAAAAGGGCAGTGTTACGGCGGCAGCAGCCGCCTGTTACCCCTCCGGGGGATTTTTGTTGTGCGTAATCTAATCGCATCACACTGCCAGTCGTGTGATACATTGCCTTTTTATAAAAGGGTAGGCGATAAGCTTTTCTTTTTTTGCTTCTTTTTTTCTTTTCAGTAAAGAAAAAAGGGTGATTTTTGCAAATCCCTCTGTCAGCTACGCTGACATCTCAGCACAAGGCACACCCTGCGGGCGCCTTTTCAAGGGAGACAAGGCAACTCCTCTGCCCTGTCGGGCATCTCCTCTATAAGAGGAGACTTTTTGCGTGGCAAACGCTATATAAAAACAAAAACCACGCCCAGAACAAACACCCAGAATGCCAACACTGCACACACAGGAAAAGGCAAACAAAGGCGTTTGCAAGCCAAAGGCGGACAGCGAGGAACGAGCGAATTCCGCCGGACGGGTTTCGGGAGTTATGCCTAGGACAATATATCCCCCCTGCCCTACCGGGCATCTCCTCTAAAAGAGGAGACTTTTCTTTTGGCTCCTCTACAGAGGAGCTGGCAAGCCGTAGGCTTGACTGAGGAGTCTCGGGCGAACAATGTTCGCCCCTACGGTGAGCCTTTTTCAAAAGGGACAAATCGACTCCTCTGCCCTGTCGGGCATCTCCTCTATGAGAGAGCCTCCTCTACAGAGGATGTGGCACGCAGTGCGGTCGGAGTCGCTAGGCTTGACTGAGAAGTCTCTCATCCCACATGATAAAAAATCGCCCTGCCTGCGGAGAATCCCCCACGAACAGGGCGAATATTTCTTGTAAAAACAGCGCTCACATTGCTGTCCGGTTTTCCAGCGCCTTGAACAGCGTCACCTCGTCGGCATATTCCAGCGAGCCGCCTACCGGCAGACCGAATGCCAGACGTGTGACCTTGACTCCCAGCGGTTCCAGCAGCTGCGCCAGGTACATGGCGGTGGCATCGCCCTCCACGGTGGGGTTCGTTGCCATAATGACCTCCCGTACCTCGCCGCTCTGCAGCCGTGCCAGCAGTTCCCGGATGCGCAGCTTGTCCGGCGTCACCCCGTCAATGGGGGAAATCAGACCGTGCAGCACATGGTATACTCCGGTGTATTCGCCGGTGCGTTCCAGCGCCGTGACATCCTTGGGACTCTCCACCACGCAGATCACGCTGTGGTCACGCTCATCGTCCGCACAAATGGGACACATCTCCAGATCCGTCAGATTCTGACAGCAGGGGCAGTAATGGATGTCCCGTTTTGCGGCAAGCAGTGCGTTGGCGAACCGCTCCACGTCCTCTTCCGGACGGGAGATGATGGAATACGCCAGGCGCTGTGCTGTTTTCAGCCCGATGCCCGGCAGCTTTGCGAACTCCTCCGCCAGAAGCTCCAGCGGAAGCGCATTGTATCCAGCCATTCTTACCGATCAAAACAGACCCGGCAGAGAAACACCGCCGGTGATCTTGCTCATCTCTGTCTCTGTGGTAGCCTCTACCTGGTTCACTGCCTCGTTGACAGCGCTGATAATCAGATCCTGGAGCATCTCGATGTCCTCCGGATCAACGACCTCCGGCTTGATCTCCAGTGCCTTGACTGTCTTTTTGCCGGTTACAGTTACGCTGACTGCGCCGCCGCCTGCGGTTGCAGTAAACTCACGACTCTCGATGTCCTCCTGGAGTTCGGAGATCTCGTCCTGCATCTTCTGTGCCTGACGGATCATTGCGTTCATATTCTGGGCGCCGCCCTGGTTCTGTTTCGGTAATCTTGCTCTCATGAGATAATCTTTCCTTTCAGTATAGCAATATATCACAGCGCTTTATCGCTGATTTTGATATTTTGAAAATGTCCCCCTTGAAAAGGGGGATGTTAGCAAAGCTGACAGGGGGATTTTGCTTTTTCACTCCTCTGTCCGCTCTGTGAACATCTGCCTTTCTTTTTAAGGCAACACACAAAACAAATCAGCTCTATCCAAACGCTGTCTTGTCTTTCGCATCACTTCGGATGCGGTTTTCACAGTATTATTCGTTCTCCACAGCCGTATCCAGGTGGTTCGCCATGGCTTTCTGCACCAGGTTCTGCGCCTTGGATGCCTGCTGTTCCGGCTCGCTGCACTTGGCACGGATGTTATACTCCACGCCCAGGAACTGCTTGACAGTCTCCCGGAGCGAAACGGCGTTTTCCTTGCTTTTCAGCAGCGTGAGGAAAAACCGGTTTTTCGCCACGATCAGCATGGTATTCCCTGCCACAAACGCCGAAGATTCCGCCAGACTGCCGGAGACCGCCGGGTTGACTGCCTGGTATGCTGCCAGAATGTCTGCCCAGTTGCCCACCGGCTTGAAGTCCGAGGCTTTCAGCGGCTTGGATTCCGCCGCCGGAGATTCGCTTTCTGCCGGCTGGGCGGCAGGTGTTTCCGGCACAGCCGGCTGTACCTGCGGCGCAGACGGAGCGGCAGCCTGTACCGGAGCGGTCTGCACCGGGGCAGCCAGATGCGGCACGGCAAGCTGCAGCAGCGCCATTTCCAGTTCCACACGCTTGCCCGGATTGCGCTGCATCCGCTCCCGGCAGTCCTGTAACAGTGCGATCTGCCGCAGGATGGTATCCAGGGACGGCTGACGGGTCAGCTCTTCCAGCCGTGGCTGCTCGTCCGGGAGACAGGTCAGCAGTTCCGGCTGTCCCGACCCGGATTTCAACAGCATCATGTTTCGCAGCTGTTCCAGCAGTTCGTCACAGAGCCGCACCATGTCCTTGGACTGGTCGTAGAGCGCCCCGGTGATCTCCAGCGCCTTTGCCGCATCCTGTGCCTGGACAGCCTCCAGAATGGCAAACACGCTGTCCCGTCCGGCAACTCCGGCAGCCGCTGTGACCGATGCCGCCGTGATGGCGTCGCCGCCGGATGCACACTGATCCAGCAGAGACAGGGCATCACGCATACCGCCGTCCGACAGATGTGCGATCAGCTGCGCCGCCGCCGGGTCGAGAGACAGGTTCTCCTCGCCGGCAATATAGGTGAGCCGTGCCGCAATGTCAGCAGTGCGGATGCGGTGGAAATCATAGCGCTGGCAGCGTGAAATAATGGTCGCCGGCACTTTGTGGACCTCCGTGGTCGCCAGGATAAACTTCACGTATTCCGGCGGCTCTTCCATGACCTTCAGCAGAGCGCCCCAGGCGCTGGGAGACAGCATATGCACCTCATCGATGATATACACCTTATAGCGGCAGCGCTCCGGCAGATACACCGTACCTTCCCGGAGATCCCGGATGTCCTCCACGCTGTTGTTGGACGCTGCGTCGATCTCGATGATGTCTGCCAGCGCTCCACGCTCTGCGTCCCGGCAGATCTCGCATTCCAGACAGGGATTCCCTTCCGGGGTGCGGTGTTCGCAGTTCACCGTCTTTGCCAGGATACGGGCGCAGGTGGTCTTTCCTGTACCACGGGAGCCGGTAAAGAGGTAGGCGTGGGCTGTTTTTTCTTCCCGGATCTGATTCCGGAGCGCTGTGGTGATGTGCGGCTGTGAGATCACATCGTCAAACGACCTCGGCCGCCACTTCCGATACAATGCTTGATACAACCCTTACACCTCCCAGCAGAAACGCATTTTTGCGTCAAAAAATTCCGGAACATAGGTGTGCAGGTTTGCTGCGGCACACAAACACATCCGCTTAATGCTGCTCGGTCCCCCGCCTGACATGGTTCACGGTGCTTTGTTGCACAGGACCCGCACACCTATATTCCGGAATCCGTCCTGATGTCAACGCATCAGATAATTGTATTATAGCATACTCTTACAGAAATTGCAAGTGTTTTTCGAAAAAAACCACAGAAATTCCTGCAAGCGCTGTTTTGCTCAGATCACAGCATACCGCAACCACACAGCGCCGCTTGCAAAAGGCTTGACCTCCGACAGCTTCAGCGGTGTGACCGGACGGTCTGCCGGCAGCCCGTCAAAGACCGCCGTCATGCCGCCTCTGCCGTCAATGCCTGCGCCCACCAGAACGCTCACCTCATCCAGCAGTCCTGCCGCCAGGAATCCGGCGTTGATGTGACCGCCGCCGACCACTGCCATCCGCTTGACGCCGAACTGTTCCGCCAGAATGCCGCACACCCGGGGCAGGTCAATGGTCTCCTTTCCGCAGGCGATCCACGAAATGTGGTTTTCCTCCAGATAGCGCAGATATGCGCCGCTGACCGCCTCGCTGGTGACGATGAGCAGCGGACGCTCGCTCGCCGCATCCTCCTGCCACAGCAGCGTGCCTCTGGTATCCATCACGATCTCATAGCCGTCTGCCTCTGCCGCCTTGAAAAAGGCAGTCTTTCTCAGCGGCTCGACATTTTCTGCCCGGAACTCGCCGGGCAGTGCCATTTCCAGCTGTGCAGTCACCCGCCCGCTGACACGGCTGGGTGCAATCAGCGCATCCAGGGTGTCATAATATTCCGAAACGCCGGGCAGCTGTTCCGTCATGGCGCAGTCAATCCTGCCGTCTACGGACGTCATCATGTGGCAAATGATATATGGTCTCTCCATGGTTTCCCCTCGATTCTATTATCGCTCTTCCAGCGGCACATATTCCTGCGGCTCTGCCACGGAAAGATATGCCGGGCGAATGATCTTCCGGCAGTTGATGAGTTCTTCCAGCCGGTGCGCCGACCAGCCGGCGATGCGTGCAATGGCGAAGATAGGCGTAAACAGATCCATGGGCAGCCCCAGCATCCGATAAACAAAGCCGCTGTAGAAGTCCACGTTGGCGCAGACACCTTTATAAATCTTCCGGTTCTGGGTGATGACTTCCTTGGCGAGACGCTCCACAGACGCATAGAGCTGGTACTCGTCGTGGCAGCCCTTTTCGTTGGACAGCTGTTCCACAAAGGATTTCAGGATCACGGCTCTGGGGTCGGAGACGGAGTAGACCGCATGACCCATGCCGTAGATCAGACCGCTGTGGTCGAAGCCCTCGCCCCGGAGCAGTCCCTGGAGATATGCCCGGAGTGCGTCCTCGTCCGTCCAGTCGGGACAGTGCTTTTTCAGATCCTCGAACATTTCCATGACCTTGATGTTTGCGCCGCCGTGTTTCGGTCCCTTCAGCGAACCCAGCGCCGCCGCAATGGTAGAATAGGTATCCGTTCCGGAGGAGGAGACCACGTGTACCGTAAAGGCAGAGTTGTTGCCGCCGCCGTGTTCTGCGTGCAGCACCAGGCAGAGATCCAGGAGTTTTGCCTCCAGACGGGTGTATTTGCCGTCCGGGCGCATCATATACAGAATATTCTCCGCAATGGAAAGGTTCGGGTCGGGATTCCGGATGAGCATACTCTTGTCGTTCCGGAAGTACATGGATGCCTGATAGCCGAACACCGCCAGAGACGGGAACTGTGCCACCAGCTGGATGCACTGCCGCATGACGTTGGGCAGGCTGGTGTCATCCGGCTTGGGGTCATAGGCGTGGAGCGCCAGGACGCACTTCGCCATGGTGTTCATGATATTGTCGCTGGGCATCTTCATAATAACGCCGCTGTTGAAGTGGTTGGGCAGTTCCTGATAGTCTGCCAGCAGCCCCTTGAACTGGCGGAGCTGTTCCTCCTGCGGAAGATGTCCCATGAGCAGCAGATAGACGATCTCTTCGAACCCAAAGCGGTCATGGGTGATAAAGCCCTGCACCAGCTCTTCGATGGGGATGCCACGGTACAGCAGCTGTCCCGGCGCAGGCACTTCCCTGCCGTCCACCATCTGGGTCGCAGATACCTTGCTAATAGTCGTCAGCCCGGCACGAACGCCCTTGCCGTCCAGGTCACGGAGCCCACGCTTTACCTCATGTTTCACATAGAGTTCCTGCTCGATCTCATAGTGGGGCGCTGCATCGGCAGTCAGCTGATCCACCAGCTGCATATCGTGCTTATATTGTGTAATCATTTTCTGGATCTTCTTGGAGTGTAACAGTGTTTCTTTTTTCATCTTATCAGTCCTCTCTCGGTTGGGACAGCCCGGGGCAATTCCGTCTCGGCTGTCTCTGCTGCGTTTCTCGTGCCGGCAAAACTGCACCGGAAATCTCCGGCGGCTCTGCCCATCTACCCCGACTGTGCAGAATGCAACACTTTGTGAACATTCTGCATAATAGCATCCTAAAAAAGTTGATTACTTTTTATTATACCCATTTTCGGCGGTTTTGTCAAGTCGGGGAAAGAAAATCAATTTTTATAGAGGTGGATTTTTGATATTAAAGTACCTGTAGGACTTGTCTTGTTCTGAACTGACAAGCCCTATCCCCCTGCCAGCTTACGCTGACAGGGGGATTCAATCCACAATCAAGCCTGCAACTTACTTTTTCAAGTCCGGCACACCTTTTTAAGCAAAAATATGAACAAACAAAATCAACGCTCTTCCAATTTCTCCGCAGTTCCAACCGCACCGGCTGCCGGTGTCCGAATTTTCTCACGCATTTTTCTATCTTTTTTCGGTTGTGGCATAACCTGTTCCGTTCCGTGTCATTTTTGTAAATTTTTAAGCAAAATCCGCAGACACCTTGCAAACCGGTTTTGCATATGGTAAAATAGATAAATAAGCGTCCGTTTCGTATTTAGCCGTGTGCAGATTGCACAGCATCCCGAACGGGAATCCTGCGAAACACGCTCAGCAATCTGATTTCAAAAAGAGGAAGAAAAACATGAATGACTGCGGTATCAGTAAACTGGATCTGAAACGGCGCAACCGGATGCAGATCCTGAAGGTTGTCCGGGAACAGGGTCCCATCTCCCGTGTGGACATTTCGGCAATTCTGGGGATCACCCGTGCGGCAGTGACGATCATCACTAACGAAATGATCGACCAGCACATCCTGGAAGAGGTCGGCGAAGAGCCGGTGAACCCCAGCGGCGAGGTCCGCAAGGGCAGACGAAAGATCCTGCTGGACATCAATGAAACATATAAATTTGCAGTGGGCATCTACGTGGACGAAAAGGAAGTCTCCATCGGTCTGACTACCTTAAATGCGGCAGCGCTGGATAAACAGCTGATCGCCCACGAGGGTGACATGACACCGGAAAAGCTGGTGTCGCTGCTGGACGACATCCTGGAAAAAATGCTCCAGAACAGCTGTCTCTCCCGGGAGAATCTTCTGGGTATCGGCGTGGGCATCATGCCCTCTGCCTATGAAATGATGGGGTTGGAGGAAGGCACGGAGACCTGTCCGGTCTTTCCGGCGCTGCAAAAGGCGCTGGAGGACAGCATGAACCTGCCGGTCTATATCAACAGCGCCGTCATGGAATTCGCCATGGCAGGGCTGCACTACAACGAGATCCACGCCAAGGCGGAGAACCAGGTATTCCTGTACTGGGACAGCGGCAGCTATCACGCCATCCCCATCAACGGGAACACGCCCCTGCTGGCGGCAGCTGCCGGAGATGCCTTTATCGAGCGTCTGTGCGTCGATCCGGACGGCAGAGCCATGGAGGGCTATCCCAGGGGCAGCGTCCGGGCAGAGCTTTCCGCAGAGGCTGTGGCAGACAAAATCCGCCCGGTCTTCTCCGAAGAGAACACCCCGGCACTGTTTGCGGCGCTGAACGGCGACCTGTCCCGGCTCACGCCGGCATCCCTGCTGACGGCGGCAGAGACCGACCAGCCCTTACAGGAGATCGCCGCAGAGACGGTGAAAAAATTCTGCGTGATGCTCCAGGCACTGCACTGCCTGTACGCCGCAGAACACGTGAACCTCTACGGTTTCGGCTTTACGCCGGAGCATCTGGAACTGATCCGCAAAACAGCGGAGGAATTCGCCGGCGAGGCATTCGCCCAGTCTATCCTGCTCTGTCCCATCGGTGACCGCTATCATTTCCTCAGCGGCTGCACCTATATCATCCAGGCAGGATTCTACCAGCGTGGCGGTCTGGTCTGACCGCAAACCGTTCATACCGCAGCCCTTCCCATTCCGGAAGGGCTGCTTTTGTCTTTCTCTTCCACGGTGTGCGTAAAAAATTAACGAGTGTTTTTTCACGGAGAACACTTGCACTCCAGTGAAAGATGTGTTATAATAAGAATTGCAGTGTGTGCAGGACTGCCTGCGCACGGAGTATGTCTTAATTCCGGGGAACGACTCCCCAAATTTATGCAAAAGGAGCAGTGTCCGCCGGGAGGCGGACCGGGTGAGAAATCATGAGAGTAGCAGAGATGAATCGAGAAGCACTGGAAGAATTTGCCGCTGACTGTAAAAAGCAGTACGAGGCGTTTCAGGCACAGGGTCTGAAACTGGATATGTCCCGTGGCAAGCCGTCGCCGAAACAGCTGGATCTGACCAACGGCATCACCGACTGCCTGGCTGAGGATGACTATAAGGCATCCAACGGACTGGACTGCCGCAACTACGGCTGCCTGGACGGACTGCCGGAGGCAAAGGAATTCTTCGCTCCCATGCTGGGCGTCAAGCCGGAAGATGTCATCGTGTGCGGCAACTCCAGCCTGAACATCATGTACTGGGCAATGTCCCTGGCAATGACCAACGGCGTCATGGGCAGCAAGCCCTGGGGCAAGTATGACAAGGTGAAGGTTCTCTGTCCGGTGCCGGGCTATGACCGCCACTTTGCAGTTAGTGAATTCCTGGGCATGGAGCTGGTGAACGTTCCCATGAAGGAAAACGGTCCGGATATGGACATCGTGGAAAAGCTGGTGGCTGAGGACGACACCATCAAGGCGATCTGGTGCGTACCCATGTACTCCAATCCGGGCGGCGTGGTATACAGCGACGAGGTTGTAAAGCGCTTTGCGGCACTGAAGCCCAAGGCAAAGGATTTCCGTATCTTCTGGGACAACGCTTACTGCGTACACCACCTGGTAGACAATCCGCCGGTACAGGCAAACCTGCTGGAAGAGGCAAAGAAAGCCGGCAACGAGGACATCTGCTATATGTTCGCCTCCACCTCTAAGATCACACATCCGGGTTCGGGTATTGCGATGATCGCAGCCAGCCAGAACAACCTGGCATATCTGAAAAAGGCGCTGGGATTCTCCACCATCGGCTACGACAAGATGAACCAGCTGCGTCACCTGCGTTTCTTCGGCGGCAAGTTCGAGAACCTGGTAGAACACATGAAAAAGCACAAGGCTCTCATCGCTCCGAAGTTCCAGATCGTAGAAAACACCCTGGAAAAGGAACTGGCTGACCTGGGCATCGCCAACTGGTCCAACCCCCAAGGCGGTTACTTCATCTCCTTCAACCAGAAGGGCTGTGCAAAGCGCATCGTTTCTCTGTGCAAGGAGGCTGGCGTAGTTCTGACCGGCGCCGGCGCATCGTTCCCCCACGGCGTAGATCCGGAGGATGAAAACATCCGTATCTCCCCCACATTCCCCACCGAGGAAGAACTCCAGATGGCAATGAACGTATTCGTTTGCGCTGCAAAGCTGGCAGCCGCAGAACAGGCTCTGGCAAAGTAAGACAGCGGAAACCCATGAAATAAAACAAAAAGCACTGTGCAGAAAACCGGCACAGTGCTTTTTTACAGCGTACACAAGCAAAAACGCACCATGCAGAAAAGCCGCATGGTGCGTTTGTTTTTTTATTGCAGAACCTGCTCACGCCAGAGAATTCTTTTGTGAGGGTACGGCATAGAGATTGGTCTCCCATGCCGGAATATACAGCTGATGCCGGATATACAGGTCATAGCCCGGATTCAGCCGCCGGATGAGTAGCGGCAGGGCGAAGATGTCCTCATTCCGGTGATAGAGCGAAACCATCAGCTTCGGGGAGAAGTGTGCGATGGTCTGGGATGCGCCCCAGAGCGCCTCACGCTCACAGCCCTCTACATCCATTTTGATGATGGTCGCCGGTCTGCCCTGGAGGATGCTGTCCACAGAGCGTGCGTCGATCTCCTGCCCGAAGGCAGAGACAGCAGACTGCCGTCCTGCCTTGGTGGAAAACGGCACCGTGGTATCCAGACACCATGCCACAGCGTTATACGCATAGACATAGTTCATGCCGTCCAGATACTTGCACAGTTTCTTGAAGTTTTTCCGGTCCGGTTCTACCGCATAGATCCGGATATACTTGCCACGGGTGTGCTGGAGAACCTCTTCGATGGTGTCTCCGTTATACGCTCCCAGATCCACATACACCTCGTTGGGTGTGAGCCGGATGATCTTGCGGTAAATCTCCGTTTTCGGCGTGGTCACGTCCATCAGATAGCGGATATTGCCGCTGATGCGGAAGTTGATGATGTTGGCATACACCCGGCGTGACTCATCGTCCGCCAGCATCTCGTATACCTCTTCCAGCTCCGCAGCGTGTTCCACGCAGTAGTCATAGGTGAACAGTCCGCCGCCTGCCACCGGAACATCCGGCACGATCAGGGTATGGCGCTGTCCCAGCTCCACGATCTTGTCCACCAGAGACTGGTATCCGGCGGCAAACGCCAGAACAATGACAAAATCGTCTACCTGTGCTTCGATCTCGGAAAGCTTCCGCACTTTATAGCCTGCAAACGAATGACCTCGCACGAATTCATCGCTTGCAAAAATGCCGGCAAGCGGAATGGACTTTTCCCGAAAGACACGCATGATCTTTTCTGCACCATCGCCCATCCCGTAGATAAAGATCGGACGGGTCTCCGCCTGCAATTTTTCCCACGAGGACTGCTTTTCTGTGATAAAAGAAAGCAATGTGTTCAGGACCTCCTTTTCTCTTTTTCGCATGGTCGACAGACTGCTTAGTCGTTACAGCAGTCGTTATCTCCCCATGCTTCCGGCGGCATACCAGCCGGACCCATCATATCCCGTCCACGGATGCCGAAACGGTCACGCTGTTCATTGATGAGCGCCGTAATCAGATCCGAGACCTCACGGGGATTCTTGATGGAGTGAATGTGTTTTTCCGGTGTATCTACGTCTTTGCTGAACAAAATGATCGTTCCGCAGCCGAACATCCGCTGCCCCAGCGGAAGTTCCATCTTCTTATCGTTGATCCGATAGATGTCCAGTTCATCTTCCACCACGGTGAGGAGTCCCACACGGGTGATGAGCCGGCTCTCCGTCAGATAATACCGGGTAAAGGACAGGGGCAGCCCGAACAGGGTACGCTTTTTGTCCGTCCAGAGATACTCCAGCCCGTCTTTTGTTTTTCCTTTTGCCATGACTGCCGCCTTTCCATTTGATGACTGCATTGATTTACGGATAAGCCGCCGCTTTCAGAGGAGGCTTATTTTTAGGCAACACCGCACAAAGCTTGTGCGTAAGATGCGAAGCCGGATTTTTTGACAGATTGCACAGAAATTCCGCAGGCATACTGTCGTATGTCAAGGGATTTCTGTGCAGTATGACGGAAAATCAGCAAGCAGATTGCGTACAAAGCCGCCGAGCGGGCTTTGTGCGGTGTTGCCTTTACAGTACGATCTCGCCCTTGCCGCCCTGCATGGTGATCTTCTTGTCTGTGCCAGCCACAGAAACGGTAAAGGTCTTGTCGGTGTTGCTGCTCTCGATGGAGATGACATTGCCCTTGCGGCTTGCCTTGAGGATCAGCACCAGGTTTGCCTTGGTGTCATAGATCGCTGCCTCAGCAGTCTTGCCGTCCTCCAGGCTGCAGATCATAGCGTCTGCGCCGTCCAGGTAATCATATTCGAACTGGTTCTCGAATGCGCCGAATGTCACGATGGAGTTCGGCTTTGCCAGAACCGGCATTTCCATAAAGGTGCAGGTTACAGAATGATACTTGCCGCCTTCATAGGTCTTTCCGGTGATGATGTCATACCACTTGCCCTCCGGCAGGTAGAAGTTTGCCACGCCGTCCTCACGGAATACCGGAGCGCACAGCAGGTTGTCACCCAGCATATACTGCTGATCCAGATAGCGGCAGGCGATATCGTCGGTGTAGTCCATGACCATCGGACGCATCATCGGGATACCGGTGGTGTGGGTCTTGACAGCCTGTGCGAACAGATACGGCATCAGCTTGCCCTTGAGCTTGGTAAAGAACCGCAGCACATCGCAGGACTCCTCGTCGAAGTTCCACGGCACACGGTAAGAAGTGGAACCGTGCAGACGGCTGTGGGTGGACATCAGACCGAATGCACACCAGCGCTTGTAAACGTCCGGAGATGCCTTTGCCTCAAATCCGCCGATATCGTGGCTGAAGAAACCGAAACCGGAGGAGCAGAGCGACAGACCGCCACGGAGTGTCTCTGCCATGGAGGTGTACTCTGCGGAGCAGTCACCGCCCCAGTGTACCGGGAACTTCTGACCGCCGACAGTAGCGCTTCTTGCGAACAGGCACGCCTGTCCCTTGCCGTAGTATTCTTCCAGCACCTCAAATACTGTCTTGTTGTACAGATAGGTGTAGTAGTTGTGCATATGGATCGGATCTGCGCCGTTGTAGTATACTGCCTTTGTGGGGATACGCTCGCCGAAGTCGGTCTTGATGGCAGTAACGCCCATCTCACACAGCTTGCGCACGCCGGCAGCAAACCACTTTGCAGCCTCCGGATTGGTGAAGTCTACGATCGCCATGCCCGGCTGCCACAGGTCGGTCTGGAATACGCTGCCGTCCGGGTTCTTGATGAAGTAGCCCTTTTCCATGCCGATATCGAACAGCTTGGACTTCTGGGAGATATACGGGTTGATCCAGCAGCACAGACCCAGACCACGGCTTGCCAGACGCTTGAGCATTGCCGGCGGATCCGGGAACTGATCCAGATCCCACTCGAAGTCAGTCCACTGGTATTCCTTCATCCAGAAGCAGTCGAAGTGGAACATCTGGAGCGGAATATCCCGTTCTGCCATGCCGTCGATGAAGGAGGTAACTGTCTCTTCATCATAGGTGGTGGTGAACGAGGTGGACAGCCACAAACCGAAAGTCTTTGCCGGCGGCAGTGCCGGCTTGCCGGTCAGATCGGTGTAGTTCACCAGAACCTCTTCCAGATTCTCACCGCCGATGAAGAAGTAGTCCAGCTCTTCGCCCGGTACGGTAAAGGAGACCTTGTTGATGGTATCAGATGCCACTTCAAAGGAGACCTTGTCTGCGGTGTTGACCAGCACGCCGTACTTGTTGGAGGTGATATAGAACGGGATGCACTTATAGCTCTGCTCGGAGCAGGTGCCGCCGTCAGAGTTCCAGTTCTCCACGTTCTGACCGTTCTTCACGAAGGTGGTGAACTTTTCGCCGAAACCATAGACGCATTCGCCTACATCCAGGGTCAGCTGCTCCCGGATAAAGGTGTTGTGTGCGTCCTGCGGGTAGTTGAAGAAGTCGTCGTCGGTCTGGACAGCCAGGCGTGCGTCACGGTGGAACTTGTTCTCCTGGATATAGGAGGTAGAGCGCCAGCCGCCGCCGGTGAGCCGCTTTCCGTCACGGGAGAACGACACGTCCCAGCCGTCTGTGCCCTTCTTTACCTTGACTGTGGTATGACCGGCAGTCATGGAAACAAAGCCCTCTTCCTCGTGGATCTCATCCGGCACATAGCCCTCCGGCAGATTCAGGTCAAACTGGGGCTTGTTCTTCAGGCTGCCCTTGTGGTGGCAGATATGCACACGGATCACGTCCGGTGCAACGGCGGTATAGGTGATCTCAAAGGTCACGCCGCCCAGTGTCATCGCACGGTTCCAGATCGCACTGGATGTTGCATAAATTTTGATGGTGTTCTTTGTGGTTGTGACATCATACGCCTGAACAGCATAGGAAACGTCATAGCCTCTCTGGTTGAGCCAGAGTCCGTCAGAAAATTTCATAGAGTACCTCCTGCGTTTCAAAATAGTATCTGTTGTATTCTATGCGACTTTCCGGTACACCGGAGTGTTTGCCTGTGCCCGTACCCATCTACATATGCTTTCATTGTACCATACTTGTCATGGAAATGTCAATCTGTTTTCGTGAAAATCGTATATTTTTCTTGAAAATCGTATATTTTTCCCTGTCGGAGTGACCATATGCCAAGTTTTTCTTTCGCCCAGAAAAAGGAAAACTGCTCGCCTCACAGAGGGAAACGATTCTTCAAAACTTTTCTGCCGCCCAGGTGAACAGCTTTACCACCAGCGGCATGGTCAGCATGGAGACCAGGGTGGTGACGGCGAAGATGTGGGAGGCATAGGCATCGTTCATGCTGTGCTTCTGGCACTGGAGCGTACACATTGCCGCAGAGGGCGCAGCCATCAGCAGCAGTACCACCAGGCGGATCTCCTGGGGAATAAAGCCCAGCGGCAGGAACAACAGCCCCAGGAGCAGCGGCACGATCAGCAGCTTTACGGCGCTGACGTAGTACACCCGGGGATTTTTCAGCGCATGGAACAGGTCCGCCTGCGCCACGCTGATGCCGGACGCCACCATCGCCATAGGCGTGTTCATGCTTGCCACATAGCCGAAGGTCTTTTCCAGCAGATCGGGGAGCGGAATGCGGAAGAAGAACAGGAGCAGTCCGATGACAATGCCGATCATGGTGGGCGAACAGAGCTTTTTCAGCAGAGCCTTCCGGTCGTGCTGCCCGGTCAGCAGCATGATGCCATGCGTCCAGGCAAAGCAGAAGAACACGCTCAGGAATGCCGTGGTATAGAACACACCCTCATTCCCCAGAATGGCGCTGGCGAGCGGAATGCCCATAAAGCCGCAGTTGCTGTAGATGGCGGAAAAACGCTCGATCTCCGTCTCACGCCCCGGCTTCGGACGGATCAGCAGATACACCGCCGCAATGAATATCCCATACGCCGCCGCAGCCAGCAGGAACGTCCACAGCATATTCACCACCAGCCGGGACTCATACTCCACATCGGCATAGGCGTTCACCACCAGCACCGGCGTCACGATCTCCAGCACGAAGTTGGAGAACTGCCTGCCGCCGTTTTTATCGACGACCTTTGTCCGATAGGCGATGATGCCCACCACATTCAGCAGCAGCATCAGTATCGCCTGTTTTAATATGATCCATGCCAAAACAGAACACCTCTATCCCAAAAATCGGCAGAGTCCGGACGAGCCAGACCCTACCGATCAGTATATCACATAAAGTTTTCTGTTTTGTGTCCTGCGTGTGGCGACTGCCGGAATTTTCGGGAAAAGCGCCGGATCTCTGCAAAAAACCTGCTGTCTGACCCGGTTTTCATCCAAAAATGGGCTGAATCTGTTTGCCCTCCCGTGCCAGCGCCACCGTCTCCGGCAGCCGGGAGAAGTCTGCCACCAGGGAAGTGGGCTTTTCCCGGGGCGCATCCTGGCGCAGGGGAACGAAGTAATAGTGCCGGGTATTCAGCAGCAGCCCGATGTTTTTCGCCGATGCGCCCAGGGCATCGTTGGTTGCCACGGCGAGAACCACCGGTTTTTGCCGCCGGAGCATGGATTTCACCGCCATGGTTGCCGTATTGTCGGTGATGCCGTAGGCAAGCTTGGCGGCGGTGTTGGCGGTACACGGCGCAACCACCAGCAGATCCAGCATATTTTTCGGCCCCAGCGGTTCGGCGTCGGGGATGGTGCGGATGGCTTTTCTGCCGCAGATCTCCTCCAGCTCTGCCACCCGGTCTGCCGCCTTTCCGAAACGGGTGTCCGTCCCGGCGGCGTGTTCGGAAAAGATCGGCGTCAGCTCTGCCCCGGCTGCCCGGAGCTTTGCCGCCTCTGCGAATGCGGCGGAAAAGGTACAGAACGAACCGGTCACCACAAACCCGATCCGCTCACCTGTCAAGTCGTTCATGGGCGAGTCTCCTCTCTTCGAGAATGTTGCAAATGGTGTCTGCGATGATCTCCCCGGCGGTCATGGGTGCAACCTTTCCCGGAGCGGCGGTGCGGCGTTGGCACATTTTCAGTGCAAAACCGCCTCGCCGTGGTCGGGATAGAGCCTTACCTCCCGGAGCAGCAGCGCCGCCGCCTGTCTGCGCTGTTCCAGCCCGGCAGTCTCCCACCACGCCGCCCAGCTGCCGGCAGGTGTTTCCGTTCGTCCGGTCGATTCCCGGCGCAGCTGCTGTTCCAGTTCCCGGCGCTCCTGTGCCAGGCGGTTCAGCTCTTCCCGGAGAAAATCTGCCGCCGCCGTGGGCTGGGACAATTCCGCCGCCAGGCAGCGCATCCGCTGTTCCAGTTCCTCCAGCGCCACCGCCGCCGGGTCGAGCCGGGGCGTTGTCTCCGCATAGGGCAAAAGCTGTTCTGCCTGCTGTGCCAGAATGGGCGAAACGGCGTCCTCCACCCACTGGGTGCGCAGACCGGGGATGCCGGGACAGATGCCCTGGCGCTTGCCCCGGCAGACGAAATAGGTATACGCTGCGCCCTTGCCGTTATTTCGGGCGTAGCAATGTGCGCCGCAGAGACCGCAAACCGCCAGCCCCTGGAGCCAGGAGCGATGACCTGTGCCACGGTTGGTACAGCCGCCACGAGCCGCCAGCCGTTCCTGGACGCTCAGCCACAGGTCGCTGTCCACGATGCCGGGGTGAAGTCCTGCCGCCATATGTTCTCCCTGCAGCCGGGTCAGCTTTGCGCCGTGGCGTGCGGCTGGACTGCCGTAGACCAGGTAGCCGTTGCCCTGGCAGTACTGTTCCAGCGGATGGGTCAGTTCCACGCCCTGTTCCTGCAAAAAGACAGCGCTCCGGAGGTCGCCCCGGACATACACCGGGCTGCGCAGGATACGCAAAACGGCGCTGTTCGACCAGTTCGCCCCGTTTCGGGTGCGGCTGCCGGAACGGTTTGCCGCCTGCACCAGCTGTTCCACGTTCTGCCCGGCGATGCCGTAGCCCGTATAAAACGCCTGCACCTGCGCCGCCTCGTCGGGCTGAACTTCCAGAATAGTGGCGGTGTGGTTCGAGATGCGGACGTTTTTCCCGGTGTATCCATACGGCGGCGTTCCGCCCAGTGCCAGCTGCTGGGCGGCTCTGGCGTAGTAATTATCCCGGACTCTACCGGCGATGGTTTTCTGCTCCAGCTCCGCAAACATCATCAGCAGATTCAGCAGCATTCCACCGATCTCCGTCCGTGTGTCGAAACTCTCCCGGACGGAGTGGAGCGTCACATTCCGGCGGCGGAACGTCTGCATCATTGCGGCAAAGTCGCAGAGGGAACGGGAAATCCGATCCAGCTTATACACATAGACGCTTTCCACTTCGCCCTGTTCCACCGCCTCCAGCATTTCCCGGAACGCCGGGCGGTGGGTGTTGGTTCCGGTAAAGCCCCGGTCAGTAAACACACGCACCTCCGCCTCGGCAGGACAGATGCGGCGGCAGTGTTCCACCTGCATGGCAATGGAAATGGAATCGGGGCGCTCCACCGACTGACGGGCATAAATTGCGATCATGATGCTATCACCTCGCTATACTCTATGCGCAGGAAAAAACAAAGAGGACACCTCCCGAAGGAGATGCCCTCTTTTCACGCATAAAATGCGTTAAGATTCAGTTGCGCTATTTGCTGCTATCGCAGCGAAAGCTTACTTTCTCTTCTTAGCTACCAGTGCTACGCCACCGATTACAGCTACAGCTACAGCTACGCCAGCTACCGGCAGAGCGTCGCCAGTCTTCGGAGAAGAAGTGGACTTAGCAGCAGCCTTCTTAGTGGTTGTAGTAGCAGCAGTTGTGCCAGTTGCTACCGGAGCAGTTGTCGGAGCTTCAGTCGGAGCTTCGGTCGGCTTAGTTGCATCTGCAACGATAGTGATGGTGCCTGCGCCAGAACCAGCCTCACCAGTTTCACCGGTTACACCGTTCTTGTATTCCATAACAGTGCCGTCAGAATCCTTACCAGCGATGGTCAGGTTGAATACGTCGCCAGCCTTAGCTGTGGACGGAACCTGTACAGTGATCTGAGCGAACTGACCAGCCGGCAGAGCCTCGAGCGGAACAGTTGCATAGCTGAACGGCATGAATACGAAGCCGTTGCTCTCTACAGCCAGACCAGAAGCGCCATCAGCAGTAACCTTCATGCCCTTCTTTACATAGGACAGACCATCCTGCAGAGTAACGCCTACGCCTACGCTGTTGAATTCAGCGGTAGAACCGATCGGCAGGGTAACTTCATAGTTAGCAGCCTTCAGTTCAGACTCGGTCAGAGTTGCGCTACCGATAGTCAGGGACATACCTGCAGCACTTGTCGGAATAGCCATAACAGCAGCGGATGCAGCTACAACAGCAGCAGCAGAAAGAGCTGCCATTGTCTTTTTCAATGTAGTCTTCATTGTTTCTATTTCCTTTCAAGAATAAAATTATATGTGATATATCAGCGGTGTGATATGCACCTCACACCACCAACATATACAAGCTTAAATAAGAGTTGCGGGAAAAGAGATTCTTACTTACCGCCGTTAGCGATCTTCAGAGCCTCTGCCCAGTCGATGTGTTCACCAGCACCGTTGTATGCCTGGTATACCTGAGTGTACAGCATATCGGTGGAATCCAGCTTAGCATCGTCTGTGTTTGCGCCAGCCTTGGACTCGGTATCAATATCAGATGCCAGGTAAGCCAGCTTGGTCTCCAGTGCAGTGCCATTCTTTACGGTGTCGAAGTATTCCTTCTCACCAGCACCCTTCAGTGCGATGTACAGCATGGTGTCGTACAGGTCAGTACTTGTTACCTTACCATCCAGGTTTGTGTCGCCCTTCAGAGCTACAGCAACCTTAACGGTTTCGCTGATGGTCAGATCTTCTTCACCCTTGTACTTCAGACCAACTTCGCCGTTGAAGTAAACCTTGCCTGCGCCAGCCTTCTGGTCAACAGTTGCATAAGCCTCGGCCGGAGTCATTGCAAAGTCAATTGCAGTTGCCGGATCCTGTACCTGATAGTCAGTACCGTCTTCCAGGTGCAGAGTTACGGACTCGATCAAACCAGCAACGTCGAAAGACTCTTCGTTGGACAGGTAGATGTCCTCAGCGGTCTCAGCGTCAACCAGCTTAACCTCTACAGAAGAAACGCCAGTCGGCAGAGTCTCGGTTGTACCTGTGCCAGTGCCGGTTCCAGTTTCGGTATTGGTTTCTGTGTTGGTCTCAGTATTGGTTTCAGTATTGGTTTCAGTATTGGTTTCTGTGTTGGTCTCAGTGTTAGTTTCTGTATTGGTATTGGTGTTGGTCTCAGTATTCGTCTCAGTGTTTGTTTCAGAGCCAGATACAGTTGTTACAGTAGTCTGCGTGTTGGTATCTGTGTCAGAGCCAGTTGCAGTTGTTACAGTGGTCTCTGTAGTATCAGTTGTTTCAGAAGTGGAAGTTGTGGTTTCCTTATCCTTCAGAACAACAACAACGTCACGCTCAACATTGAAAGATGCAGTGCCAGCAGCTGCGCCCTTAACGGTAACAGTCTTGGTGGTCTCTACGCTTTCAACTTCCTTGTTTGCCAGCTTGTCGCTCTTTGCAACTTCAGCCTTTACATATGCAACAACTGCATCGTATTCAGCATCAGCAACTTCGAAAGTAGCGGTGTAAGTGCCGGCAGCTGCGCCAACAGTTACATTGGACGCGCCGTTCAGCAGAGCAGCAACATCGCCGGACTTTACAGCGATCTCAACATTTACGCCGGCATCCTGCAGGCTGCTGTTTACAGAAGAAACAGCCTTGTCGAACTGTGCGCCGTACTTGCCAACCAGACCATTAACGGTTGTCGGCAGGTTTGCTGCGGACTGGATGCCCTTCTTTACAGCAAAGTTAACACCAGCTGCGATTGCCTCGTCAGCAGTGCCGTATGTCTTAGTTGCAGTAGACAGGTTCTTTGCAGCGTCATACTTCTTCTTCACGGTGTCGATCTTGCTGCCCAGCTTGTCGGTCTCAGCCTTCAGAGCTGCCAGGTCGCCTGCGATGTCGAAGTCAGCGTTTGCACGAACTTCATCTTCTGTCATGCCGTACTGCTTTGCCAGATCCTTGACCTTCTGGTCAACAGCAGCCTCAACCTGGGATTCCAGGCTGTCATATACAGCGTTCATGTAATCTGTAGCAGTATCTACAGTGTAGGTCTTGCCGCCGGCTGTGAAGCTCAGGTCAGCCTTTACTTCCTTGCTGTTTGCCAGATCAGTGGTGATGGTTGCGGTGTAGGAAACGCCCTTCAGGATGGAAGTATCCAGAGTTACGTTCTCATAGCCGCTCATGCCAGCCAGCTTGTCCTTCAGCTGCGGAGCCAGATAGCTTTCCAGATCAGCAGTGCCGGAGATCGTTACAACGCCTTTTTCTACCGTAGCGGTCGGATTTTCAGAGGCGTTTACGATGTCCTTCAGCAGTCCAGCGTAGTAGTTGTTGGTGTTGAAACCAGCAACCAGATCCTTAGCATTCAGGGTGATGGTCTTGCCGTTTGCAGCAGACTCTACCTTCTTACCCAGTACAGTGTTCCAGTCGGACTCTACTGTGTATTCAATGGTATCGCCCTCAGCGTCAGTCGGGAAACCAGTCTCCGGGTTTACCTTCAGCAGCTGATCTGCGGTGACCTGCATTGCTGCCGGAGCTTCCGCAGCGTTTGCAGAAATTGCAAGAATCTGACCCAGTGCAACCGGAATTGCGACAGTTGCAGCAAGAAGTCTGTTGAATGTCTTCTTCATTTCTCTTTACCTCTCTTTTAGTTGAGTTTCATTGCCGTCTGCATGGATGTGATTCACCCAACCCCAACAGTCGCATTCGCATCCGGGCAATCCCGCTTCCATACCCGAAAGACGCACGCTGCGGCAATCTTCATGCTTACAAGCACCTATAAAAAGCCCTCGTAAACAATTTACATACGTATTTTAACATATTATTGCGCCCGTGTCAAGCCCATTGACTCAATTTTCTTTAGATTCTTTGCTGGATATTATCCCCGTTTTTGTCGCTTTTTCACAATTTTCAGCCTGGAATTCTTAATTCAACAGTCTTTCCACCGACTTTTCAACATTTTTAACGCCTGGAACCCCTTTCCAGCGTGTGTCAACGCCGCATTTCCGGCGGAAGGGACAATGCCCACACCACACGTGTTCTCAGGCGTTTTGCCGCCTCGAAGTCCGTGCCGCCGGGACGGGACGCCAGGTCGATCACCAAGGTTTCCTGCGGCAGCCCTTTCAGCACAGTCTCATCCAGCACCAGCGCCGGGACGGTGTTGAAGATCACCAGGGCTGCCTTTGCCGCAGCCGGGAGCTGTTCCAGCGGCACGGCAGCGAATCCCTGCATCTCTGCCAGCGCCCGGGTCTCGCACCGTCTGGCGCAGACAGTCACATCCATCCCCAGACCACGCAGCCGTGGCGCAAGCGCCATGCCGATCCTGCCGTAGCCGATCACCAGCGCCGCCGTGCCGTGCAGCGTCCGGGCGGTCTCTTCCATGGCGATCTGGATGGCGCCCTCCGCAGACGGCACGGCATTCGCCAGGCAGAGTTCCTCCCGGCGGAGATAGTCCGCCGCCGCCAGTCCCCGGGATTCCAGCCACGGAAGAATGCCGCCGCACGCTCCGCCCAGCACCAGCGCCCCGGGCTTGCCGTGCGCCGCCAGCGTCTCCAGCGGGAGCGCCGCCTTTCCGAACGGTGCCGGGACAGTTGTTCCGTCCGGACTCGCCGGAACAGGCAGCACCAGAACGTCATACGCCGGCACTTCCTCCAGCGTTTCCGCACTGTGCAGCCCGGACTGCGCCGGAAGTCCCAGCGTCCATACGTCTGCCCCGGTCTTTTGCCGCAGCCGCCGGACGGCGTACTGCTGCCGCAGGTCTCCGCCTGCCACAAGAATCACATTGTCGGATGTCATAGTTTTTCCCTCCGCTCCGCATTTCTGCGGTTTTCCACAGTGAAAAAGTGATGTTTTCAACAGGTTTTCAACTTTTCCACTCATTTCTACGTGGAAAACCTGTTGAAAGCACTGCCGCAAGGCATTCCTGAAAAATAGATTTCCGGACAGCACGCAGCGCTGCCCTTACATCCTTAACGTATGCAGATTCGGGAAAAGGGGTGCGGAACATTTGATCTCTTTCTATATAAGAATAGATAGAAAAACCAAAAGGCGCTCTCCCAGCGGAAAGCGCCTTTCAGAACCCGTCTGCAAAAGACCGGGTACATCTTATTTCGAAATGTTATCCAACCAGACCGGAGCGTTCGATACCTTCGGTGAAATACTTCTGGAGGAATACGTACATAATCAGAATGGGCAGAATTGCGATCAGACAGCCTGCCTCCATCCAGACGATCTGTTCTCTGGGGCTGACATCTGCGTTGTTGAACAGCTGCTGGGAAAGCAGGGTGCTCAGATTTTTCAGCATCAGCGCAATGGTCTGGTTCTTGGTGAAGAAGGTGGAGCTGACATAGTAGTCATTCCAGTACCAGACTACGGAGAACAGGAACACGGTCAGAAACGAGGAGGATGCGTTGGGGATCATGACCTGGACGAAGGTGCGGAGCGGACCGCAGCCGTCCAGATATGCGGCATCTTCCAGCTCCTTGGGCAGACCCTTGAAGAACTGACGGAAAATGAAGATCATCAGTCCGGCACGGATGCCGTTGCCCATGGCTGCCGGCAGGTACATACAGAGCTTGGAGTTGATGAGGTTTACCGACAGGCTGCCGAAACCAAAGTTCCGGAACATCATGTACTGGGGAATGGAGATGATCTGCGACGGCACCAGGATCATCATGACGACGATGCCGAAGAGAATGCCCTTTCCCTTGAACTTGAACCGGGCGAAACCATAACCTGCCAGTGCGCAGGATGCCACCTGTACCAGCGAGCAGCCCACATTCAGCAGGAGCGTGGTTTTCAGCGTGCTCCAGATGTCCATGACATTGGCAGTATCCTTGATAACGCTCCAGGTGAGGTGACGAGGAATCCACATAACGGTGGGGTCGCTCATGTCCGTGGGGTCACGGAACGCACAGCTGATCATATAGATCAGCGGATAGAGGATGACAAAGCAGAGTCCGAAAAGGATGAAGAACCGGAAAAACGGCCAGACTGCCTCAAACACCCGTTTCCGGCGCATATAGGCGATCTCGGATTTGTTCATGCTCTTCATGCGGATCTTCCGAGCCTCACGCTTGCTCATGCCGTTGCCCACCTGGGCATCCGCTTTCGGGGATGCCAGCGGCTTATTTTTTGTTGTTTCCATAACTGACATCTCCTTTTTAGTCTACTTCGTAGTAAATGAACTTGTTGAGGATTGCGGTAATGATACCCACCGCCGCCAGCACAATGGCGAAGTATACCCACGCCATTGCCGATGCCGGGCCGTACTGCCAGTCGCTTTGCAGGTCGAGGATACGACCCATGACCACGTTGTTCGGGTCGGTGAAGGAATCAATGATGGTAAAGATAAAGCACGCCAGGATCATGGGGCTGACATAGGGCAGGGTGATCTTCCAGAAGTATTCCCACGCCGTCGCACCCTCCATCTGCGCCGCCTCCTTGGCGGAGACCGGAATGTTCTGGAGCGCCGCCAGGAAGATCAGAATCTGGATGCCGGAGTTCCAGACGATGCCGAAGATGTTGTCCGACACCGTTTCAATGGTGGTCTGCATACTGTCGGAGATGCCGTAGATGCCCAGGAACTCCATCAGCTGACCCAGCAGGTCAGTGGAGAACATGGTGGAAAACTGGCTGGCATCGCTGTTGCCGGTGCTTTGCAGGTTGCCGTTGATGATGTTGTACACCGGACCGGTGGCAATGATGACCGGGAGGAAGAACACGGCACGGGAGAAGGTCCGTCCCTTGAACTTCTGGTTCAGAATGACTGCCACGAACAGGGAGAACACCAGAATCAGCGGCGTTTTCCAGGCGGTGTCTTTCAGCACCTTGACCAGGTACTGGCGGTAGTTCGGGTCTACGTTGAACGCATAGTTATAGTTGTCCAGTCCCACAAACGGACCGACCATGCCGCCGGTGTCCGGGCTGACTTCCCGGAACGAGTAGAACAGGGATTCCACCACCGGGATCAGAAAGAATATGAGTGCGCCGATAAACCACAGCGCAATGAAGCAGTAGCCGTACATACTCTTTCGTTTTTCATATGCCATTTTCATGCTTCGTTCCAGCTCCCTTCTTCCACATAATCCGCCATGGCATAAGCCTTGCCGTCTACGGTGACGATCTGTTTCGACAGGTCGGTTTCTACCACCGTGCCGTTTGCATATGTGGTGGTAATGACATCGCCGTTTCTCTCATAGCCGGTGATGGTCTGGTCGCCCAGTCCGGAAAGCACCGCCTCGGAGAACGCATAGCTCTGTGCCGCATAATCGGTCCAGCTTTCGGCGCTGGCATAATAGAGACCGTCCAGCACAGTGTCTTTCAGCGTGCTGGTCTCTTCGCCGATCATGTCGAAGTGCAGGCTGCTGCCGGATGCAATGGAGAGCAGCACGGTCTCTTCCGGCGTTGCCGAGGCATTCACGGCGCTGCCGGCATAGGATTTCAGTCCGTGCATCACGATCTGATAGAACGGGATGTCCTCATCAAACACATCGAATCCGCTGGACTGCAGCGGCACATCGGTGATCTCCTGAACATAGGGCAGCGCATAGGCGTTTGCCCCGTCTGCCAGCAGGGTGATGTCTCCGTCTGTGATCTTCTGATAGGACTCTTCCAGCAGCTGCTGTGCCTTATCCCGTGAGATCTCCTGCTTGCCGTAGTCCCCGTAGAGGGCTGTGGTCAGACTGCCCAGGGAGACACGGGACAGGGATTTATCCTGATAGTTCCCGGTGAGCTTTTCAGCGATCTCGGTGAAGGTCGCCGGAGACAGCAGGGACAGGGGCTTGTTTGCCGTACTCTGTGTGCCGTATGCCAGGTTGTAGTCATAGATGCGGGCATAGGAACCGGAGATGCGGACGGTAGTATCGGTAAAGGTGTAGTACCCGTTGCCGGACTTGAACGTCTCATTGTCCGTTGCCGGATACAGAGTCACGCCGTTGAAATCCGCATAGCTCTGCAGCGCCTTCCAGTCGCTGTTTCCGCCCAGGCAGCCGGCAGCCTTTGCCTTCAGATCCACCTTGCCGGAAATGCCGGCGTTGGTCCAGTTGTAATACTGCACCTTCATATTCTCGGCGCCGCCGTCCGACAGATCCTGCAAAATCTGCTCCGCCTGCTCAAAGCTGGTGAGCGCTGTTTTCATTTTCACCGGCACGCCCAGCACGGATTTCTCCTTTATGGTGCCGCCGTAGAAGTTGAGGTACAGTCCGGGGTCGGTGTCCTCTGCCGTATCAGTCACCCCTGCCTCTTCGGTAAGGTAGTTCCGGTATGCCTCAGCCACATCGGTGTAATCCGGGGTGTCCTCGGTCTCCAGCGGATAATACCGCACCGCCAGCGTATCGGTTTTCATGTCGCCGTCCTCAAACACGGTGAGCGCCGTGCTGTTGTCGCCGGACATATAGTAGGTATCCGAATCCCGGACGGTGAAGTCAAAGCCGCAGATGTTGAAACTGCTCTTGGACTGTCCGCTGACGCTTGCGGTCAGCTTGGCGTTGGAGTCGCCCTCGGTGCAGACCACCATCATGGCGTTGTCGCCGTTGACGATGCCGTACATGGGCAGATAGACCTGCTCAGTCACAGCCGGCTCGGTCTGTGCCACGGCGGTGACATCCGAACCGTACACATAGCCGGTATAGGATTTCGCCGTTTTCTTCCCGTTGTTGAAACGGATTAGTGCGCCGCTGCCGTCCGGGATCACGAAATAGCCCGTGTCCGCAGAGGACGCTGCGCCGAAGCTGCTGAGCATGGAAAGGGATGTGACCAGCTTTCCGGACTGTGAGGTATCTTCTTCCTCGATGTCGGCAGTGTCGATCTTTGCCTCCAGGTAGTCATCCTCCAGGGTGTAGGTCACCGGAACGGTGATGCCTGCCTTTTTGAAGGAATAGGTGATCTTCACGCCGCTGCTCTTGTCCTTGACCTTAATTTTGGCGTCGCCCCTGGAGCGCATATTGGTAGTACTCCGGGCATCCGGTTCGCCGTAGACCATTTTCAGCGAAGAGGACAGGTCCTCTACAATGGTATTGGTTGCGGTCTTGTCGTGTCCCACGTTTTCGGGCGTAGACCACCACATTTTATCTTTCGCCTTGTCGTAGAGTCCGATGACTGCGGTGTCATCGTCCACATACAGCGCCAGCTTGTCGTTTTCCGTGACGAACCGTGCGGAGGAGATCACGGCATCATAGGTATCCGCCAGCACCACCTGCCAGCCGTCCTCGTTGGTATAAGTGACCTTGCCGTCCTTCGCCTTGCCGTCTGTGGTATAGCTGCGTTCCACTTCGTCGTAGTCCTTGTTGTACAGCTCCAGGGTCTTGTTGTCCCGGGAGCGGAACAGCAGCTCGTTGTCCAGGGAAGAAACGATCTGGCGCACCATGGTGACCTTGGTATATTCCGGGTCCATGTACACCAGCCAGCGGCTCTCCGGGCTTAAAAATACCACGAAGTCGCTGTTGTCGCTGTCCTCTTCCAGGGTGCAGACCACCTCGCCGGTGGCATCGTCGATGCCTGCCAGCTCGATGTCGTCCAGCAGATCCACCACATCCTCGTCGGAAATGGTATCCTCATAGTCCTCCGGACGGTAGTAGAATGTGATGCCGTCGCAGGAGTTCTTCTTCTGCATATACTGGGTGACCTGCTCTGCCGTAATTTCGATTTCTTCCTGGGTCTCCGTGCGGGTCGCCTCTTCTTCGGCATCCGCCTCGCCGTCCCCGGCGGTCTCATCGGGTGTGCCGTCTGCCACTGGTGTCTCTTCCGAGGTGTCAGCGATGAGGGCGATATCCTCTTCCCCCTCCGCCGCAGCCGGCAGAGAGACCGACATCAGGCAAAGGCTCAGCGCAAAAAGTCCGGCAGCCCATTTTTTCCAATTCTTCAAGGTTGTTCCACCGTCCTTTCTATACTCTTACCCGATAGGTGATCTCCGTGTAGACGGAGGAAATGAACACGTATACCTGCTGGAACAATGCCACCAGCAACACCAGCAATATCAGAATGATAAGCATTGCTACAAAGGTGAGCAGCAGTGCCAGAATGGTCTTGCCGATCGAATACTGATGCACCGCCTTAATGGCATTGAACATCAGGAGCACAGACCATGCCGTACTGATTACCGTGACGCAGGTGATGAAGATCACCTCGTCCTGAATCAGTACATGGGACAAGATCGTCCGGATATACAGTCCGGCAACGTAGGGTATCAGCGAATAGGCACTGTAGATATAGATTTTCTTGATCGTGCCCTCGCCGTCCAGCAGGGTGCAGATCGACCAGTTGCCGATGACGAATACCAGAAATACGGCGATCGTCTGGACGATATACGGGACGATGCTGAACATCTTGGTATTGGTAACGGCGAATTGATAGCCCACCAGGTTATCGTGGATGATCTGTGCCACGAACCAGAGCAGCACCACGATGGTGGCGTACAGCACCGAGCCGCCTTTTTTCCAGCGCAGATCCTCAAAGCCCTCGAACGGGTGGAACACACTGTGCTTGACCCATTGCTTTTGTGTCAGATCCATCATAGCAGCATCACTCCTCCTCTCCCTCGTGCAGCATTTCAACCAGATTCTTCGGCTGGTTCTTTTTCTTCTTTTTGTTGCGGAAGTGGAAGAATACCGCCGCAGCGATCAGCACCACAACCACCAGGATGATCCAGGTGAAATTCTTGTTCAGCCATTCAGAGCGATAGCCCTCGAATGCCTTATCGTACAAATTGCGGGACTGCGCCAGCTTGGCATATTTCATTGCCCCGGCATAGTCGCCCTCATTATAAAGCGCCGACGAGATGCCGATGTATGCCATCTGGGAGTTGCCGTCCCGTTTCAGCACCTCACGCCACGGCTCCAGCGCCTCCGCATAATAGCCGGCATTGTACAGGGATACCGCATCATGGACGATGCCGCCGAATTCCGTCTCGGTGAAGATGGTGACGGTGTTCTTCATGGCATCGGAAACGTAGATGTTCTTTCCCATAGTCTCCACGGCGGAGACCTTCATGGAAAAGCCGCCGATCTGGTCGGCAGTCGTTCCCAGAATGAACAGCAGATTGCCGTCCTCGTCGTACTGGAACACTCGTCCGGTCTCCAGATCCAGGCAGTTGATGCGTCCGTCGTCGTCGATGTCGATGTCCACCATTTGGGTGGTGTAGTTCTCGTTGGCGGTGGAGTCATAGACCGAGTCCAGGTCGCCGAATGTCACATCCAGCGAAGTAAACAGGTTATATCCGGCAGGGTTCACCTTTTTCACACGGTCCGTCTCAGAGGAAGAGGACTGTGTTACCGTATAGATAAAGCCCTCTTCGTCAACGTCAAAGCTGGTGATGCCTGCCGCCACGTTACGGGACGAGTTGGCACGCATCTCATCGGTGGCGAACAGGTTCCAGAAGTAGTTCGCCACCACCTCTGCGGTTGCGTCCACGGAGTTCGCACCGAAATAGCCCTGGAATTCGCCGTCGCTGTTGAACATTGCCGCACCGTTGGTGATGTTGTTCAGCACCATATAGATGTTGCCGGCTTTGTCCGCAACGACTTTCTGGGGCTTAAAGGTCTCATTTTCATACAGGGTCGAGTCCGGCCGTTTCAGTTCCATCTGCACATTGCCGTCCAGATCGCACACCAGCAGCCGGGAGTTTCCGGTGTCTGCGATGTACATACACTGGGTCTCCTGAGACACATAGATGCCCTCCGGATCTTTCAGCGTGGTCTCGCCGTCCTCGGTTTTCAGCTTGTCATAAATTCTGGTCGCCTTTGAAAAATCGCCGTCTGTGACAACGATGCGGTTGTTTCCGCTGTCTGCAATATAAAAGCGATCCTCCCAGTCCCGGAACAGATCGGACGGGGTGTTGAATGCGCCGCAGCCCAGATCCTGGCCGCTCACGGCACGCTGTGCCGCATAGCCTGCCTGCGCCGGAACCGCCTCGCCCCAGCAGTCGTAGTTATAGACGTTGTAATGTTCCGCCGAAACCGCCGGAGCGCTTATGGCTGCCGTCAGCATCAGTGCGGAAAAAACTGCCGCCGCCAGATGGTTTGCCTTTTTCTGCAAAATCTTCACCCTCCCTTAGTCCTTGATTCCGGAATGTGCCATGGTCTCGATGACCTGCCGCTGCGCCAGCATGAAGATGACGATCGGCGGCACCAGCATGAACACGGCGGCTGCCATTGCCACGCCGGCTCTTGCCAGACCGGCAGATGCTGCCTGCTGCACCACGGTGGGCAGGGTCTTGAGGGATTCGCTGAATACCAGCGTACCGCCCTGGATGTTCCATGCCGCCTGGAACGAGAAGATGATGACAGTCATCAGCGCCGGCTTCTGGTTCGGCATGACCACCTGCCAGCAGATGCGGAACATTCCTGCGCCGTCTACCTTCGCCGCCTCGATCATGGCATCGGGTACCTGGGTCATGGACTGGCGCATCAGAAACAGGTTCATCGGCGCAGCCACAGACGGCAGGATCAACGCCCAGTAGGTGTCGATCATGCCCATCTTTGCCATGACCATATACTGCATGATATAGATGACGTTGCTCTGATACAAAAGGGCAACGACGATGATCGCATTGATCGCCTTTGCACCGGGAAAACGCACCTTTGCCAGACAGAACGCCGCCATGGCGGAGAAGATGACCTGGCACACAGTAACGGATACGGTGACAAAGATACTATTAAATACATAACGGGAAAACGGCACCCACAGGTCGGAGCAGAGCCGGAACATGGCGCTGTAGTTGGACAGGGTGGGATCAATGACATACAGTTTCGGCGGGAACACGAACAGTTCCTGCACCGGTTTCAGCGACATGACCACTGCCAGATAGATGGGCAGCGCCATGAACAATGCCAGCACCAGCAGGAACACAAAAATCCCCACCGTGCCGCCGATCTTATGCCCGGCACGCTTGGTCGATACCTTCAGGTGTGTGCCGTATACCTTTTCTTTTTTTGCCATACTGCACACTCCTTAGTCCATATACTTGCTGAGGACCTTGCCGATCAGCTTGTTCAGAATATACATCACGATAAACAAGATCATACAGATCGCAGAGGCATAACCCATCTCATAGCGGATCCAGCCGTAGTCATAGGCGTGGTTCATGATGGTGTGCGCCTTGTAGTCCGTGCTGGGGAATCCCACCAGATTCTGGGAGACTGTGCCGGCGGTGAAGGAGCTGACGATCTGCATGACTGCCGCAAACATCAGCTGCGGTCCCATGGACGGGATGGTAATGTAGATCAGTTCCTGCCAGCGGCTCTTGATGCCTTCGATTGCGCCTGCCTCATACTGTGAGCGGTCGATGTTCTGGAATCCGGCACGGAGCGCCAGGAATCCGGCGCCCAGGCTGATCCACATCTGTACCACGATGGTGACCCCCAGCACATAGCTGCCATCGGTCAGCCACTGGATGGGCGAGCTGATGATGCCCAGATCCAGGAGAAACGAGTTCAGATAGCCGTAGGAGTCGCCGCTGAAGATCAGCTTCCAGACGGTATAGACGTTCGCCATGGACGGCGCATAGAAGATCAGAGTAAAGATGGTGCGGAGTTTCGGGTGCAGCTCATTGATGAGCCACGCCAGCAGGAAACACAGCACATAGCTGATCGGACCGGTGAACAGGGCGAACACCAGGGTCACACGGATGGACTGGATAAACACCTTGTCCGAGAGGAACAGGGTGGTATAGTTGGACAGTCCCACAAATTTCGGCATCTGTACCATGTTGAAATCCGTAAAGCCCATCGGCAGGGACATCACGACCGGTACGATGGTGAATACCAGGAAAAACAGCATGAATGGAGCGATCATCAGATAGCTCGCCTTGTTCTGCTTGACTGCCAGCCAGGTGAGCCGCCGGTTTTCCTGTCGGGTTCTTTTGCCAATCTCGGCAGTATCCAAGGGGATTCCCTCCTTTTCGTTAAGTATCTAATCCGAGGTTCTCACGCTTTCTGGTGATCTCCTCGTTGATGTCCCGGTTGTACGACATCAGCGTATCACGGGGATTCTCGTTGTTGTTGACGACGTCACGGAATGCGTTCATCACATTTCGGGTGACGGAATAGGATGCCGGGATGATCGGGATCTCTTCCAGTTCATCCATTGCGCCCAGAATGGTGTTTGCCTCATCGGTGGACCATGCCAGCTGGGTGAGCGCCTCGGTGTTTGCCGTTGCGTACCGTCCCATCTGTCCCAGCAGTCCCTCGATCTGGGTGCCGTATTCTACCTGGACATCGGTGGAGCAGAACCACTTGAGGAACGTCCACGCATTTTCCAGGCCGTTTGTCTTTTTGTCTACCTTATTAAAGATGACTGCGCCGGTGTTGTTGGAGTTGACGGCGTGAGAAATGGTGCCGTCCTCCCGGAGCGTACCCGGAATGGGAGCAAAGCCCCACAGTCCGTCGATCTCCGGCGCTGCCACTGCCAGCTGGTTGAAGAAGGTGCAGTAGTCTGAAACCACAATGGGATATTCCCCGGTACGGAACCGGCTGAACGCATCGTACTGCTGGTCGAAGTCATACTTGGTGTAGAAATCCGTCCACATCTCAAATGCGTCAATGGCAGCGTTGGTATTAAAGGTAGTCTCCGTCTGCGCCGCATTATAATAGTTCTCGCCACGCTGGAGCAGCAGAGACGCAAAGGTCAGACCGGATTCCGTCGCCGCAGAGATAGTTGCCTGGTTGGCATCCGCCGCAACCGCAGGCAGCACCAGACCGGCAGACATATAGTTCCGCTGGAGCGCCGGGAGCGTATCGATCAGATCTTCCCAGGTCTGGGGTGCCTGGGTAAAGCCCAGTTCGCTGAGAACGTCCTTGCGGTAGAACATCATCGCCCAGCTCCGGGTCAGCGGCAGACCGTATGTGCCGCCTTCGTACTGATACGGCACCATGGCGTTTTCCTGGTACAGCTTTGTCATTTCGTCATAGCCGTCCATTTTGGAAACGTCCGCCAGCAGTCCACGGGCAGCCAGGTTCACCGGGAATTCGCCGCCCAGGAACAGGGCAACGTCCGGACCTTTATCCGCCAGTGTCGCCTCGACTACGCCGCCGACTACCAGGTTAATGGAGATCGGCACGTTGTACTGCTGCTGGAACTCCGATTCTACCAGGTCTTTTACCACCTGCGCCTGGTCACGTCCCAGGGACACCCAGACTTCGATGGCATCGTCCCCTGTGGTGGAGGACAGCGAGTTATAGCTTTCGTCCCAGGATGCCGTAAAGCGCTGGAAGCTATAGGAGAGGGAACTCCAGAATCCCGCCTTGATGGACGGGAAATCCTTGTCCGGAGACGCCAACTCCAGATAATCCACTTCCAGCGGCTGGTCACGATAGTCACGCATCCAGGAGGAAAGGGATGTGATATAATCCTTGATCTGGGACAGATAATTCGGGATCTTCAGCGGATCGTCGACGCACTTGTCCAGGATCACGGTCATCTGTTCCAGCGACGCCGCCTCAGAACCCTTGGAGTTCGCCAGCGACTCAATGTGTCCCTGGATCTCTTTCAGTTCCCCGGAAATGCGCTGGAATTCGTCTACCAGTTCCGGGATCTTTTCGTGTACATAATAATCGGTATACTTGTCCGGCTCCGGTCCGGTAATCATCACGATCTTCCGGTAATAGGTGTTCAGATCCAGGACAATGGCATCCAGCTGACGCATGGAGTCACCGATCTCGCCAGGGATGACCTCCATGGTGATGGTGTGTTCTTCCCCTGCTGTGAGGTAGACATACACATCCTCGCCGTCCCCGTTCTGGACGGTGGTCATGCGGAAGTCGGTGTCGTAGTAGAACTTCACCTGATCGAATTCCTGGCTGGGAACTGTGCCGTCAATATAAATGCGGCGGTTGGAGTAAAAACCACGCATTTCTTCCTGGCGTGCCTTGATGCCCAGCTTATACCAGCCGTCTCCCGGCAGTGCGTTTGCATCCACCTTCCAGGTGATGGTCTGGAGCGCCTTTTCCCAGTTGCCGCTGCCGATGGTGTTGTACACCATGTGTTTCGGGTCAGAGGGCGAGATGGCGCTGGTGGAATTGTCATAGGTCGGATACAGCACGGAATCTGATTTCAGCACGGCGTTTTCGCCCTCGATGCGGACAACGCCGGAGGGTGTATCTTCCTTGGACACCGCAGCATTGACGCTGTCGGTATATTCCGCATAGGTGGGAACTTCGTCCGGCTGTGCAAAGCGCAGGGATTCCAGGGCGAAGTATGCCTTCTGGGAAGAAAGGGTGATCTCATGGGTCCCCTTTTCCAGATAGAAGAACACCGGGTCATTGAACAGACCGTCCGAATCGCCGATCCAGCTGGTCTGCCACAGTTCGGTCTGTTCCTGTATCGGACGCACCTGGTTGCCGGAATCGTCGGTCTTGATCTCCGACTGGCTCTGATATACCTTATTTAATTTGAGACGGGACGCCGTATCATAAGGCACTTCGCCGTCGATTGCCAGAGACACAGAGATCTCGGCAGTATTGGAGACGATGGGACAATAGGATGCCTGCACGCAGTACAACCCGGTCTCCGGCACATTCAGCGTATAGCTGAAGCTGCCCTCTGCACTGTTCCAGACCAGCACATTTTCCCGGCTCTCGCCGTTCCGGTCGGAATAGCTGCCGGTCTCATAACCGGTGCAGTCCGCCTTCTGGAAATCTGCGCCGCTCAGCAGGATCTCCGCCTCGGGGCGTGGTTCGTCCCGATAGGTGTCGTAATAGTCGCTGTAGGTCTCCTGTTCCTCATAGGAAAGGTCACCGCCGGTATCCGATCCGGTCTCTTCCGCAGATACCGCCGTGGTCTGCGCTGTGTCTGTGCTTGGTGCCTTTGCCGCAAATGCTGTGGACAGGGGCAGCGCCGCCGCCGTCATCAGACAAGCCAGCACGGCTGCTGCGGCACGGCTGTGCCATTTGTAGTTCGCCAAGGCTCTTCCACCCTTCTTTCTGTCTGCTGCGATGACAGACGTATTCCAGAGCGTGTCTCCGGAAAAATACACTGCACGTCTTTTCGGGATGCCACACTCTAACCTTCTGTGCAAGCTGCACAGATCGTCACTTTTTCTGCGGATGACCGCATCTCCAGCGGCGCACCCATCGGGAATTCTACAAATTATACAGAAATCCCGCAAAACAGTTCCTAAATATTATAGCAATTTCCGGTGAAAATGTCAAGCGAGTGAAAATCCGGGTCGGATTTTTGTTCATTTTGTGAAATTTGAAAAAAACGGCGAAATTGCGTGGATTTTCCGGTGCTTTCCCACAATTTCTGCACACTTTCACGGATTTAGCCGCAAAAAAATTTTATGGAAACACATGGAAGTTACAGATTGTGCAAGCTGCCGGCGCAGAAACGAACGGGTTTTTGAGCCTTTTCACGGGAAAATACACGCAAAAAATCCGGTCTGCCCCTTGACAAACCGGATGGAAACGGGTATAATAAAGATAGAAAGAGCATACCAGCAGACGGTTGCTCCCATGATAGAAAATAGTAAAAGAAATAACCGTTTCCTAGTGTGGTAGCTGAGGGCGGTTATTTCTTTTTGTGATTGTTATGGAAAATCATATATAACAAGGATGCGAATGCAATCAGAAGTGTCAGAAGCGCTAAAAGCTCTGACCATGTTACGTAATGTTCCATTGTATCACCTCCCATCGTATCAAATACATGGGAACTGGAAATCAAACCGTCCACCGTTTTCGGTATGCTCTGGACTCTTATTATACCACATTCCATCAAAACCTGTCAAGAAAACAAAAAACGGAGACCCGATCTGACTCGGTGTCTCCGTTTTTTCTGCACTTACATCGGTGCAGAAGGGTTTGGATGAGGGGAATGTTTTTTACCTGAAAATAGGCATATTTCAAGGAGATAGCTGTTTTATGCCAAAGCGTCAGATTGCCTGCGCTCAGAACGGGCGGTTATTTCCGCCGCCTCCCGGACCGCTGTTGCCGCCGGAACTAGCAGATACGGCCGTACCGCCGCTGATCGTTCCGCCATAGCCGCAGCGATTCGTGCTGTCCTGGCTGGCAAAATAGGTCGTACCGGAGAGTGTGCCACCGGTATAGCAGGTGACGCTGGATTCCTGGCTGCACATTACCATTTCCGCAGAGCCGTTCGGCAGGGTGAATGTGGCAAGCACATTGCCGCTGGCATCGGTAAAGGTAATGGTCTGACCGGCAGAAACAGAGGTCGTAGACAGGAAGGAGTAGCTGCTGGGTGTTTCAAACATATCGCTGCTGCCTGCCGCAATGACTGTACCGCCGGAATAGGTGATGGAGTTGTTGCTGTCGCCGCAGTCCAGCGGACCGTTTCCGCCGCCGGTCTGGGATACAAAGACATAGCCGCCGTTGAAGTAGATATTGCCGTTGGAGTCCAGACCGTCGCCGGCTGCATTCACATAGGCATAGCCGCCGTTAAAGGTCATGGTCTGGCTGCCGTCACTGGAACTTCCGCCGCCGGGTCCTCCCCAGCTGCCTTGACCCCAGCCGCCGCTGTTATTGTTGCCGCTGCTGTCTGCGCCGCCTGCGGCATTATAGCCGTCGTCGCTGGAGGTTACCATAACCGTACCGCTGTTCTGGGTGATATCCACGCCTTCGATGCCCTCATAGGACTTGGTGATGTTCACATAAGGCGCATCATAATCGCCGCCGGTGCTGCCGATGGTCAGAGCATGGTCACTGTGTGCGCCGTCGTCTGCGGTCGCCAGTGTCATGCTGCCGCCCAGCAGCTGCATATCGCCGCCGCAGTGGAGGCTGTCGTCGGAAGAGTCAATGGTGATCGTGCCGCCGTTGACGATCAGATCGCCGCCGCTCTGCCAGGTCGTGCCTGCCTCGTCGTACACGCCCACAGCCTTGATGCCCTTGGCGCTGATGTCGGTCTTGTTGGAGTTGCCGTCATTGCCTCCCATGCCGCCGCCCCAGCCGCCGTTGCCGCCGGATGCGCTGCCGGTAAAGTTCGAGCCCTGATAGGTGGTGATGTTCAGTTCGCCGCCGTTCATGGTAAAGGTCTGCTCTGCCTGGATGCCGTCTGCGTAGGAGTCGATGTTGACCGTGCCGCCGTTGATGGTGACATAGCCCTTGCCGTCCTCGTCGGAGTTGGTCTTGATGCCGTCGCCGCCGGAGCTGCCGTTATTGGTGTTTACGGTCACAGACAGGCTGCTGTAATCGGCGGCATCCGGGTCGCCGATGCGTACCGAATCATTGCCACGGATGCCGTCATCTGCGGCGTTGACAGTAATATTGCCGTTCCAGATCTTCAGATCGTTCTTGCAGACGATGCCGTCCTCGGTATTGCCGTTGACGATCAGCGTACCCTTGCCCTTGAGCTTCAGATCGTCACGGGAGAAGATCGCCCCGTTTACGGTGTTGGTATTGCCGTCGCTGTCCACATAGGTATCCGTGTGGGATGTGCCGTCCGAAATGGTGTTGGTCGTGCCGTTCTTGGCAGAGATCTGCACCTCATCGCCGATCGCCTCAACATAGATGGGCGCAGCGCTGCTGTTGGAAAGGGTCAGTCCCTCCAGGTTCAGCACCACCTTGCCCTCCGGCTCTGCCGTTTTGTCCACGTTGACGGCAAGCTGTCCGCTGGTGCTTTCGCCGCTGACAGAAATCTCACTGGATGCCGTAATGGTGACATTTGCGCCGGAGATGGTCAGATTGGACGGATTGGAGACTACGCCGCCGGAGGCGTTGGTTGCCGTCACGCTGCTGCCGCTGTAGACCAGGGCAGTGACAACGCTGTCATCATCCGGGAGTTCGCTGCCGCCGGTCAGTTCCTTGACATCGGTGAACTTGGTCAGCGTACCGGTCATGGCAAATGTGCCGTTGTCCGAACCGCTGTGGTTCATCTGCGTGCCGCCGGTATAGAGGGTATAGCTGTCTGTGCCGGAGAGCTTTGCGCCGCTTGCCAGCACATAGGTGTACTTCTTATTCGGCGTCATTTCAAAGACAGTATCGCTGCCCTTCTTCAAAGTCACAGCGTTGCTCTTTTTCCACTCTGCCGCATAGTCCAGCTGTACCACGCCCTGGGTGCAGCCGGAAGTGTCTACAGTCACTGCCGCACCGGAAGAATCCATGCCGAATGCGTAGTCGGTGGCTGTCGCCAGCACATCGCCGCCGGTAATGGCGAGTGTGCCGTTTTCATCCAGGGTAAAGCCACGGTCGCCGCTGGCGATCACCGTGCCGCCGGAGATATTGAGGGCAGTTGCCGCCTGTACTGCGTCATTGCCTACCTTGATGCTCACCTTGCCAGAGAGGATGGAAACGTCTTCCTTGGAGGATTTCAGACCGTCTGCGGAAGAGGTAATGGAAACCGATGCGCCGTCTACCTCCAGGGTATTGTTTGCCCGGATGGCATCGGCGTCGGAAGTATCGTCCACATCGGTATTGATCACGACAGCGCCGCCGTTGAGCTTGATGTCGTCCTTGGAACGGATAGCCGTATTCATACTGCTGGTGATGTTCAGCGTGCCGGTACTGTTCTTGGTAACAGTAATATCACAGTCGCCGTAGATCACGCCGCTGGTGTCGGCGTTTGCCTCGGCGGCAGTATCGGTCAGCGTATTTTCACCGGAGCAGGTCAGTTTCAGTTTCTTTGCGCTCTGTCCCAGAATGCAGGGCGCACCGTTGGAAGAGGTCATGGTCACATCCTGCAAATACAGGGAAACTGCGTCAGAATCCGCTGTGGTATCCGGGATGTTCACCAGAATCTGTCCGTCTGTGATCGAGCCGTCTACGGTGTAGTTGCCGGAGGCAGAGATGGTGACAGCCTTTCCGGAAACGGCGGTCACACCCTTGGTGTCGCCCTCTACGGTAATACCGCTGTCGCTGAGGTGGATGGCGATGGCGTCGCTTACGGGAACGACCGCAGCCATCTGCCGCAGCCGGGTCAGATCCAGACCATCCACAGCGCCGTCACCGGTGACATCGGCGTTGGCGTACTGTTCTGCGGTGAGGGCAGTGCCGCCCAGAAGTGAGGTTTGCAGGATTGCCACATCGGCGGCAGTGACAGAGCCGTCACCGTTCAGGTCGCCGGATGCGCTGGCTGCGCCGGCAGGCATAGCCAGAACCGAAGGGATTGCAGCGGCGCAGAGCATGGACAGAGCGACCACGCCGGCTGCGGTTTTCCGCACATAGCGGTGCGAGATTTTTTTCATGTTGTTCACTTCTCCTTTGTTACGATCTGTTGCGGAGTGTTTTCCCCTGCCTTCGGAACAGCGGCGTTTTGCCGCAGGGCAGGAATTGGAAAATGAGAAGCGGCGGCAGATCGGAATGTTCTGCCTTTCCTGTTATTCCATAGTATAGTGCAGATTTCTTAAAGAATTCTTAAAGCCGAGCGGCGGTGCAATAGTTCGGTGGAAATTATCTCGTAGGGGCGGACATCGTTCGCCTAGGACTCCTCAGTCAGCCTACGGCTGCCAGCTCCTCTAAAAGAGGAGCCAATTTAGCCTCCTCTCTCAGAGGAGGTGCCCGAAGGGCGGAGGAGTCGATTTTCCCATTTTGAAAAGGCATATCGTAGGGGTAAGCCTTTTTCAAAATGACGGGTCGATGTGGCTTGCTATCCTTGGGCAAGTCTGCCGTCGCCATTTCCGCTGGGCAATGGGCTGGGCATCGACCCCTACGGTATGTTTTTTCAAGCTGACAGAATAAGACAGAATTTTGGAAAAGCTGTAAAATTCCCCTTGTAGATGCCGAAACCCTTGACAAATCGACAAAAAAAGAGTATGATAAATACAATAACCTGATGACGAACCTGTCTGCCTATCCTGCGGACAGGTTCTCTGGAATCCGGGCATCGGCGGCGCCGGGCGTATGCTGCGGCGATGCTGTGAACGGACTCCGAAAACACAACAGAAAGACAGCTTTGCGAAGGACACGCACCACTCTGTTTCTTTTTGCGGCAGACCTTTGCAGAACTGATCTGGAAAGATTGAGGAGGTCATTCTATGGAAACAGGACTGTGTGAAAAGTTTGGAAAGCAGGGGCTGACATTCGATGACGTGCTGCTGATCCCGGCAGAATCTGACGTAACACCGAATATGATCGACCTGCGCACAAGACTTGCCGGCAATGTCTATCTGAACACACCGATCATGACGGCGGCAATGGACACCGTGACCGAGGCAAGAATGGCGATCGCCATCGCCCGTGAAGGCGGCATCGGTATCATCCACAAAAATATGAGCATCGAACAGCAGGCAGACGAGGTGGACAAGGTAAAGCGCTCGGAAAACGGCGTTATCGTCAACCCGTTCTCTCTGACCGAAAATCACCTGGTATCCGATGCAAATGCGCTGATGGGCAAGTACAAGATCTCCGGCGTTCCGATCGTGGACAATGTGGGCAAGCTGGTGGGCATCATCACCAACCGTGATATGCGTTTTCTGTCCGACTATAACGGTCCGATCTCTGAAGTTATGACCAAGGAAAACCTGATTACCGCTCCGGTCGGCACGACCATGGAAGAGGCACAGGCGATCCTGCGCCAGCACAAGATCGAAAAGCTGCCGCTGGTAGACGGCGAAGGCTACCTCAAGGGTCTTATCACCATCAAGGATATCGAAAAGGCAGTACAGTTCCCGAACTCTGCCCGTGACGAAAAGGGCCGCCTGCTCTGCGGCGCTGCCATCGGCATCACTGCAAATGTGCTGGAGCGTGCGCACGCTCTGGTGGATGCGCAGGTAGACGTTCTGGTGCTGGACTCTGCACACGGCCACAGCAAGAACATTATGACTACGCTGAAAAAGGTCAAGGCAGCTTTCCCGAACGTTCCGGTCATCGCCGGAAACATCGCTACCGCAGAGGCAGCAGAGGCTTTGATCGAGGCTGGCGCAGATGCGGTAAAGGTAGGTATCGGACCGGGTTCTATCTGTACCACCCGTATCGTTGCCGGCATCGGCGTACCGCAGATCACAGCAGTCTATGACGTGGCACAGGTTGCCATGAAGCACAACATTCCGGTCATTGCAGACGGCGGTATCAAGTACTCCGGCGATATCGTAAAGGCACTGGCTGCCGGCGGAAATGTGGTTATGCTGGGTTCGCTGCTGGCAGGCTGCGAGGAGTCTCCGGGAGAGACCGAGATCTACCAAGGACGTTCCTTCAAGGTATACCGTGGCATGGGCAGCCTGGCTGCTATGGCAAACGGTTCCAAGGACAGATACTTCCAGGAAGGCGCAAAGAAGCTGGTTCCGGAGGGTGTCGAAGGCCGTGTACCGTATAAGGGCAGTGTTGCCGATTCTGTATTTCAGCTGGTGGGCGGTATCCGCTCCGGTATGGGTTACTGCGGCTGCAAGACCATCGAGCTGCTCCACGAAAAGGCAAAGTTCGTGCAGATCACCAATGCCGGACTGCTGGAGAGCCATCCGCATGACATTCAGATCACCAAGGAAGCACCGAACTACTCTACACATTCGTAAGCGTTCGTTTCTGATTTATGCTTTCCCGAAAATAGAAGAAGTGAAAAAGCGGCGTACTGAAAAGTACACCGCTTTTTTGCGTTTGTGAGGTTTGATTTTTCTTGACAGCTTTCGGCAGGATGTGGTATAATAATACCCTAGGGCATACCGAAAACGGTGGACGGTTTGATTTCCAGCTCCCATGTACTTTTGTACGATGGGAGGTGATCGAATGGAACATTATGTGACATGGTCAGATTTGTTTGCACTTCTGACATTCCTTGCAACATATACAGGAATCCTTTACGGCATCTTTCATAACAAGGACAATCATCACAAAAAGAAATAACCGCCCTCAGCTACCAACTTAGGCGATTATTTCTTTAATCTCTTAAACATGGGAGCAACCGTCTGCCGGTATGCTCCTTCTATCTTTATTATACCCGTTTCCAGCCGGTTTGTCAAGGGACAGACCGGATTTTTTGCGTGCTTTTTGGCTTGACAGTTTTCGGCAAAATATGCTATAACTACCCTAGGGCATACCGAAAACGGTAGGCGGTTAATCCACGCTCCCAGAAGGGAGTGTATGTGCATGGAACTTGATGTTATTGTCAATCTGATCAGCATTGTTTGTGATGTATTCAAGGCATACCTTGCTTACTTAAATTTTAAGAACAAACAGAAATAACCGCCTCACTTCCACATAAGGCGGCTATTTCTAAAAGCCATTCTTAGATTGGGAGCAACCGTCTACTGGTATGCTCTTTCTATTTTCATTATACCCGTTTCCATCCGGTTTGTCAAGAGGCAGACCGGATTTTTTGCGCAGTATATTCTTTATTCTGCCTCAGCCTTTTCCGCCGGCTTTTCCTTTGCCGGTTCCGGCTTCGGAGCGACAACCTTCGGCTTACGCAGGTTTTCAATGCACCCTCTGGGGCATTCCTTGGCGCAGAGACCGCAGGACTTACACTTATCATAGTCGATGACCGGATAAGCATTCTCCACGATAATCGCCTCAAACTTGCAAACCTTTTCGCACTTTTTGCAGCCGATGCAGGAATTCTTGCAGGACTGCATCGCCGTCTTTCCCGTGTTCCGGGAGGAACAGCGCACGTCCACCTTTTTCTTCTCCGGGCGCAGCTCGATCAGTCCGTTGGGACAGACCTTGGCGCACTTATTGCAGGAGACGCACTTTTCCGTGCAGAATGTGGCAATGCCGTTCTTGATGGAGATGACATCGTTTTCACAGACGGAAACGCAATCCCCCAGTCCAAGACATCCATAGGCACAGACGCCTGTGCCGCCGTAAAACCGCTTTGCTGCCGTACAGGACTGCACGCCGTCAAAGGTGAACTTCCGGTTGGTGGCGTCGCAGTTGCCGTTGCAGTGCAGCACCGGGATCATCCGCTCGGATGCAGACACCGAAACGCCCATGATCCCGCCGATGGCTGCCGCAGCATTGGCGCCGCCGGGGAGACAGGCGTTCATGGGAGCGCCCTTGTTTACGATGGCATCGGCATAGTCTGCACAGCCGGCATAGCCGCAGGCACCGCAGTTTGCGCCGGGTAGCGCCTCGGTGATCTTGACGGCACGCTCATCGGTCTCAACGGCAAATACCTTGGAGATCACCACCAGCAGGACACCGAACACGATGCCCATGACAACAAAAATCAAAATGGGATAGACAAATTCCATGGCACATCCTCCTTACTGTCCCAGTCCGCCGAAGCCCAGAAAGCTCATGGACACGATCGCTGCCGCAATGAGCGTTGCCGGAACGCCACGGAACATCTTCGGGGTCTCGCTGTCCGCATCATCCACACGGGAACGGACACCGGAAAAGATCACCATTGCCAGGGCAAAGCCCACGCCGGAGAACACGGCATTCACCAGAGACTGCCCAAAGCTATAGCTCTCATCAATGTTCATGATGGTAACGCCCAGCACAGCGCAGTTGGTGGTGATAAGGGGCAGATAAACGCCCAGGGTCTTATACAGCGGCGGCATCAGCTTTTTGATGACCATTTCCAGCAGCTGTACAAATACGGCAATGACCAGGATAAATGCCACTGTCCGGAGGTAGGTCAGCTCCAGGGGTTTCAGAATGAAATAGTAGATGGGATAGGTACACAGGGATGCGCACAACATGACGAAAACCACGGCGGCACCCATGCCCACGCTGGAGTCCAGCTTTTTCGATACGCCCAGGAACGGGCAGCAGCCGTAGAACTTCGACAGGACGAAGTTATTGGTCAGTACGGCAGCAATGATAATGGCAATGTAAGTACTCATGCGTCAGCCTCCTCACACTTTGCGCCGCAGGATGCCGCATTGGGACATCCTGCACAGCCGATTTTCTTCGGCGGCTGCTTTTTGGACAGGGCGCAGACCACGGCGATCACAAAGCCCAGCACCAGAAAGCCGCCTGCCGGCATGACAAACAGGCTCATGGTGTGTCCCACCATGCCCGGGATGGTCAGTCCGAACCAGGTGCCGCTGCCCAGGATCTCACGGACGCTGCCCATGAGGAACAGCGCCAGGGTAAAGCCCAGACCCATGCCGGCGCCGTCCAGCGCCGAGGCAAGCACGTTATTTTTCGAGGCGAACATCTCTGCCCGTCCCAGAATGATGCAGTTTACAGTAATCAGTTCCAGGAATGCGCCCAGGCTGGTATACAGCGCCGGGACAAAACCATGCACCAGGAACTGGATGACTGTCACGAAAGATGCAATGATGACGATATAGCAGGGGAGCTTGACCTGTTCCGGGATCACCTTTCGCAGCAGGGAAATGACGATATTGGAGCAGATCAGCACGAACATGGTGGACAAGCCCATGCCGATGCCGTTAAACGCAGCCGTTGTGACTGCCAGTGTGGGACACATACCCAGCAGTCCCACCAGCGTCGGGTTTTCTTTCAGAATACCCTTTGTAAATTCCTTTCCGTAGTTCATGCGCCGGTCACCTCCTGATTTGCGCTGACTGTGGCAAGTGCGCAGTTTACGGCTGCCTTCATGCCCTTGGAAGAATAAGTCGCACCGGTGATATTATCCACGCCGTTTACGACCGTTTCGTCCGACAGTCCCACCAGGTTATCCACCAGCAGTTCCGGATTGGACTGCACCTTGGTACCCAGACCCGGTGTTTCGGAAACGGTCACGAAAGACACGCCGGTGACAGCGCCGTCTTTGTCCACGCCGATCACAACCTGGAGACCGCCTTTGTTATAGCCGTCTGCGGTGACCAGCACGGCAAACTGTCCCTTTTCATCCTGGTACAGTCCGGTGGCAGTCGCCTTCTCGTTGTTCTCCGGGGTAAAATCGGTGATCTCTTCAAAGGTTCCGGCATCCGGCAGCTGCTGTAAGCTGGACTGGATGGCGTCTGCCTCGGCGGCAGCGATCTTATCCTTGGTCACCATGTTTGCCAGCGCCAGGAAGGCACAGCAGACAGCGCAGATGACTGCCAGCACCAGCGGCGGCAAAATCATTGCCTTTGCACTGGATTTTTTCTGTTCTGCCATGTTATTTCGCCTCCTTTTTCACTGCGGGCTTTGCGCCGAAAGGATGGGTCATGGTCAGCTTGTCAATATACGGGGTCAGCAGGTTCATCAGCAGGATGGAGAACGAACATCCCTCCGGCATATTGGCAAATTCCCGGATGACAAAGGTCAGCACCGCACAGCCCAGACCGAAGATCAGCTTTCCGGTTCCGGTGATGGGCGTTGTCACATAGTCGGTCGCCATGAAGAATGCGCCCAGGATAACGCCGCCGCTGAGCAGGGCGTACAGCACATCGGTCATTTCGCCGCCGGTGGCAATGGTATAGAACAGTTCCAGCACAGCCAGACCGCCCAGGTATGCCGCAGGGGTATGCCAGGAGATAATGCCCATGACCAGCAGGAAAATGCCGCCGATGAGCAGTGCCAGCGCCGAGGTCTCACCGAGAGAGCCGCCCACGTTGCCCAGGAACAGATCCAGCAGGTTTGCATTTCCGGATGCAAGCGGGGTTGCGCCGGTCACGCCGTCCGGAATTCTGGGGTTATCCATGAGCAGCTTGACGATAAAATTATTGCCCTGATAATAGAACGGCTTGACCCAGGTGGTCATATCGCCGCCGAAGGACAGCAGCAGGAACACACGTCCGGTGATGGCAGGGTTCGCAAAGTTGCAGCCCAGACCGCCGAACAGCTGTTTTACCACAGCAACGGCAAAGACGCAGCCGATGGCAGCCTCCCACAGGGGCAGGGTTACCGGCAGGTTCAGCGCCAGCAGCACGCCGGTGAGCATAGCGCTGCCGTCTGTCACGGTCACTTCTTTCTGCATGAGCCGCTGACAGACCAGTTCGGTGAACATACTGATAACTGCACAGTATATCACCATAAACAAAGCACGTGGTCCAAAGACCACAGTCGCCGCCACGATCGCCGGCACAAGTGCCAGCACCACCAGCAGCATGATCTTCTGCGTGGTCATGCTGCTGCGCACGTGGGGTGACGGAGAAATTGTAAGTAATGACATGGTTTATCATCCTCCATGAGTTTATTTTTTCGGGTGTTGGGTGGGGATGGGGTTTCTTTTTTAAGAAGGGGTTGACTCCTCCGCCCTTCGGGCACCTCGTACTGAGCGGTCCCTTTTGTCACCTGCGGTGACATTTCCCCACCCCGTGGGGAATCACCTCTAAAGAGGAGGCTAAATTGGCTCCTCTCTCAGAGGAGCTGGCAGCCGCAGGCTGACTGAGGAGTCTCGGGCGAACAATATTCTCCCCTACGGTGACAGGAGAATATCCCTCCGCCCTTCGGGCACCTCCCTTTTCAAGGGAGGCATAAAATCTTCTCGAAACAAAGTAAAGTGATACTTTTTCAAGGAAGTCCCCCTTGAAAAGGGGGATGTCAGCGCAAGCTGACAGGGGGATTATCCCTCCGCACTTCGTGCCACCTCAGCACAAGGCACACCCTACGGACGCCTTTTCAAGGGAGGCAAAAGACTCCTCCGCCCTTCGGGCACCTCGTACTGAGCGGTCCCTTTTGTCACCTGCGGTGACATTTCCCCACCCCGTGGGGAATCACCTCTAAAGAGGAGGCTAAATTGGCTCCTCTCCCAGAGGAGCTGGCAGCCGCAGGCTGACTGAGGAGTTTTTATTTTTTAATACTGGACATATAGAACGCCTTTGCCAGCTGGTTGGTCTCTGCCACGGGGCGTTTTGCCGGACAGGCGTAGGTGCAGCAGCCGCAGTTCATGCACAGGGTCACTTTCAGCTTGCCCAGCGCCTCGCTGTCCTCCCGGCGGTACGCCTTGGCGATTTCCGTGGGCATAAGCCGCAGGGGACAGGCGTGGACGCATCTGCCGCAGTGGATGCAGGCAGACGGTTCCGGCGAAACGAAGTTTTCCAGCGCCAGAACGGCGTTGTTTGCCTTCAGGATCGGGTCGGCAGTGTCCGGGATGGCAATGCCCATCATCGGGCCGCCGTACAGCAGCTTTTTCGCACGCTCCATGTCGCACTGGGCGAAATCCAGCACATCCTGCACCGGTGTTCCCATGGGAACGATCACGTTGCACGGCTTTCCCACAGCGTCGCCGTCTACAGTCACCATGCGCTGTACCATAGGCATACCCGTCTTGAGGTAGCGGCTGAGGAATGCCACAGAAGAGACGTTCATCACAATAACGCCCTGGTCTGCCGGCAGCTGACCTTCCATGACGGTGCGTCCCAGGCTGTGATAGATCAGCACCTTTTCTGCGCCCTGAGGGTAGGTGGTGGGCAGGGAAAAGATCTGAATTTCCGGGTGTGCCTTGGCTTTTTCCGTGAGAATGCGGATCGCCTCCGGCTTGTTGGTCTCGATGCCGATCACTGCCTTTGGAATATCCAGCCAGTGCAGCACCTGGAGAACGCCGTCCAGCACCTCATCCGGCGCTTCCACCATCTGGCGGTAGTCGGAAGTGATGTACGGTTCGCATTCGGCGGCGTTGATGACCAGGGTGTCTACCTTCTGCTTGGGATTCAGCTTGACATGGGTGGGAAAGCTTGCGCCGCCCATGCCCACCAGACCGCTCTCCCGCACCGCCTTGAGAAAGCTCTCCTTATCAGTCACCGTGGGCGGACAGACATCGGGGCAGACGGTCTGCTGTCCGTCCGTTTCGATTTCCACCATGGGGCAGGTTCTGCCGTTGGACATCCGGTAGGTGGAGATCGCCTTTACTGTGCCGGACACGCCGGAGTGGATGGGTGCCGCCATAAAGGCATCCGTGTCCCCGATCTTCTGTCCCACCAGCACCGTATCCCTCGGCTTTACCGTAGGGGTACAGGGTGCGCCGATGTGCATACTCATGGGAATACGCACCAGTTTCGGCAGGGGCAGAGGAACAGAGGCACAGTTCTCTGTGTTTTTATGGTGTGCCAGCCGCACACCATGCAGTTTCTTCATAGAATACAGCTCCTTTCGCTTTTTCGGGTTGCTTTACATGATATATCTACAGAAATGAAATGGTTTCTGTGATAGGCGTTGGGAATGATTTGGAAAGATTCCGGTAAAGCCTTTCCTTGAATTGCAGACTTCACAGCAAAATCCCTCAGTCAGCCTTCGGCTGCCAGCTCCCTTTTCAAGGGAGCCTTGTATAAATAAGGCTCTTGTAAGGGTGATGCGGCTTGCTATGCGTCGGGTGTGAAGTCCAGCCCGTCGCTGACGTACAGCGTTCCGGCGGTGTCCTGGGCAACGATCTGGTAGTCCTTCGCTTTCAGATGCGCCGGCAGGTTCTCACTGCCCTCCATCCAGATGAGAGTGGAGAGAAAGTCCGACTTCAGTCCGCTGTCGCAGAACACCGTCACCGTGGTCAGATCGGATTCCGCCGGCATTCCCGTTTTCGGGTCCAGGATGTGGCAGTATTTCTTGCCGTCATCCGCAATAAAATACCGTTCATATCCGCCGGAGGTGGACAAGAAACAACTGTCAGTTGACACCGTCCCCAATGTGCCGTCTCCGTCCGGGTCACGGATCTGGATCTGAAACGCTGCCCCGTCCGGCTTTTCCCCGTAGCACAAAATGGACGAGGTCATAGAGACCGTACCCCATGCGGCAGTGCCGGACTCGTCCAGCGCCGCCTTGACACGATCCAGGCTGTAGCCCTTTCCCACAGCGCCGCAGTCCAGCTGGGCACCGTCCGTCAGAGTAACTGTGCCGTCCGCCTGGACGGACACGTGTTCCGGGGAAATGGTGGGCAGAACTTCTGCCAGCTCCGCCCGGGTCGGGACGTGGGGCGTATCTGTGGTGATGCCCCAGAGCCGGGTCAGCTGTCCCACGGTCAGATCCACGCTGTCCCCGTAGGTCCTCTGGAGCGCCGCCGTCTCCTGCACCAGACGGGAAACGTCCTCCTCGCCGGAGAGCGTCCCCGATTGGTTCAGCCGGGAAACGGCGCTGTCTGTGCTGTAGTTGTCCAGCGTCTCGTCCAGGGTGCGCAGCAGGGATGCGGTTTCAGATACGCCGCCGCCGTGCAGGGTGATGGTACAAGCCGTATCCATTGCCCAGACCGTCTCCGTCTGCGCCTGCTCTGTGGGAGATGCGCACGCCGTCAGCAGCAGGGGCAGAGCGGCAAAAAGTTTTTTCCAGCGAATCATAAAAACATCTTTCTTTTCTTCGGGGAATATGATATAATAAAGGTATATCTGCTGCCGCTTCCGGCGAAACAGCATCCGCCGAAACGGCGCAGATATGGCAACACTGCACAAAAAACGGATGCCGTTTTTGTGCGTTGTTGCCCTCAACCTATATTATAATACAACCCGTTTCTTTTGTAAACGGAAAATAATTGTTTATTTTACAACGAAATTATGACTTATTCCGCAACAGAACCGGCAGGTTTTGCGGAGATTCTGGTTTCCCCAACAATTTTGCACAGGAGGTTTCTCTTTTTATGAAAGGTTATCGCATCAGCGTGATCCGGCACGGCAGAACTGCCGCAAACGACAAGGGCATTTACATCGGCAGAACCGATTTTCCGCTTTCCGACAAGGGCGCAGCCGAGCTTGCAGGAAAAATGGACGAGTTCCAATATCCCAATGTGGCACGGGTGTACAGCAGCCCTCTGCGGCGCTGTACCGAGACCGCAGAGATCCTGTTCCCGGACGTGCAGATCCAGACTGTGGACAATCTGATCGAGATGGATTTCGGCGCATTTGAGGGAAAGTCCGCCGACGAACTGGTGGAAAAGCCGGAGTTCAAGGAGTGGCTCAAAGGCGGCATGGACTGCCGTCCGCCACAGGGTGAGAGCGTCAAGGAGGTACAGCTGCGCATTTTCAAGGCGCTCCGGGAGATCATCACCGATATGATGCGGGAAGATCTGCTGCACTGCGCCATGATTACCCACGGCGGCATGATCGCCAATATGCTGGCCGGGTTCGGGCTGCCGAAGATCTCGCCCCAGGAATTGCAGTGCCAGCCGGGTGAGGGCTTTGACATCTACGTGACTGCCGACCTGTGGCAGCGCTCCCAGGCGTTCGAGATCCTGGGGCTTGTGCCGTATTCCCGTTAAGCATACATTTTTTTGTGTTAAAATTATGTAGGATTTTGTGGGAACGATTTCGCATATGCCTCATTTTCTTCCGAAATCGTACGTTTTTTTACAAAAAGGCTTGTTTTTTTCCGAAGATTGTGATATAATACGGTTACTATCATTTGTACGGCAATGCCATCGGAACATTACGGCATTTCCAGAAAACAACAAGCCCGGTGCAAGGGATGCGAAACAGGCGCTGAGGGTAACGCACCGGTTTTTTCAAGAAAGGTATATGGCATATGACATACGAACAGGCACTGGCATATCTGACGGAGCATGGACAGGAACACCTGCTCCGCTATTACGACCAGCTGACGCCGGAACAGCAGGCACACCTGCTGGAACAGATCGAAGGCTTGCAGCTGGAGCGTCCGCAATTTCAGAACCGGGATGCCGCTGCACAAAAGCGTGGCAGCTTTGCGCCCCTGGGTGCGGCGACGCTGGAACAGATCGCTGAAAAATCAGAAGAATACCGGGAGATCGGTCTCCGGGCGATCCGGGAGGCAAAAGTGGGCGCCGTTCTGCTGGCAGGCGGTCAGGGCTCCCGGCTGGGATTTGACCATCCCAAGGGAATGTACAACATGGGAAAGACACGGGATCTGTATATCTTTGAGTGTCTGATCCACAATCTGAAAAAGGTGACCGATGAGGCGCAGGCGTATGTGCCGCTTTTCATCATGACCAGCGAGCAGAATGACGCAGAAACACGTGCTTTTCTGAAGGAACACGACTATTTCGGCTACAGCGCCGACAATGTGCATTTCTTCCGGCAGGAGACCGAGCCGGCAGTGGACGAAAACGGAAAGATCTTCATGAGCGCTCCGGATCAGATCGTCCTCTCGCCCAACGGCAACGGCGGCTGGTTCTCTTCCATGCAGCGTGCCGGTCTGCTGGAGCTGGTCAACGAGATCGGCATCGAGTGGCTGAACGTATTCGCTGTGGACAACGTACTGCAGCAGATCGCTGACCCGGTATTTCTGGGTGCGACCATTGCGTCGGGCTGTGCGTCCGGCGGCAAGGTGGTCAGCAAGGCGGCGCCGGACGAGCGTGTGGGCGTTCTCTGTCTGGAGGATGACAAGCCGTCCATTGTGGAATACTACGAGATGACTGAGGAAATGCGCACACGCCGCAATCCGGACGGCACGCTCGCCTATCGGTTCGGCGTGATCCTGAACTATCTGTTCCGGGTGGATGCGCTGATGCACACCCTGGGTTCGGATTTTCCTCTGCACATCGCACACAAGAAGATCGCACATCTGAACGAACAGGGCGAGCTGGTAAAGCCGGACACGCCCAACGGCTACAAGTTCGAGACGCTGGTGCTGGATATGGTGCATATGCAGGACAGCTGTCTGGCGTTTGAGGTAGACCGCACCAAGGAATTTGCCCCGGTAAAGAACGCCGAGGGTGTGGATTCTGTGGCAACGGCACAGGCGCTGCTGGAACAGAACGGCGTGGTTCTGTAAGCAGAAACGAATACAAATAGAAAACCGCATCGCTTTCCGGGAAATTTTCCGGAGGCGATGCGGTTTTTTGCGTTTCAGCTCATTCCGTAAACGTAACGCTGGAATCCATCAGCGTCTGGTCACCGGTAATGGCGATCTGGTTGGGGCTGCTGCCGTTCAGCGAACCGGCAGCGTAGGAATAGCCCACATTATAGTCGGCGTTGCTGCCGTGGAGATTCAGCCGCACATCGCCGTAGTCCATGGAAATGGCAGTATTGCCGTACAGCGCCGTGTCTGTGGTCTGAATGTCTCCGAAATCCATGTCGAAGCTGCTGTTCCAGAGCGTGCTGGTCTCGCACCGCACATCACCGTCGGAAAGGGTGAATGCACTGGACTTGGTCTTGTCGGTTTCGGTGAATTTTTTCAGTTTCAAATCGCCATATTCCAGTTCCATTTCGCTGCTGCCGCAGGAAAAATCGGTCAGATTGATGTCCCCGGCATCGTTTTTCACCTTGCACAGATTCTGCACCTCGGTGTTTTTGGCTGTGAGATCGCCGTAATTCAGCACCAGGGATGCCGTGCCGCTGACGCTGCTGTCCGAGATCGTCAGTTCTCCGGCTTTGTTGACGGCAGTCAGACTCGCCGCCGTCACATTCTGTACCCAGCAGTCGCCGTAATCCAGATCCAGGGACAGGGTGCTGACGCTGATGCCGGAAACGGTGCAGTCTCCGGAACTGTTTGCCACAGCCACTGCCTGGTATTCCGCATCCGGCAGGGTCACTGTGATCTTCGCCCGTGGAGCGGAAAACGGGTGGAATCCGAAACGGGTGAAGCTGTACCACGGCTCGTTGTTGGAACTCATCTGAATGTGCAGAGTGTCATTTTCGACGGTGACGCTGTAGCTGTCCTCCGGGACATTCTTTGCGGCGACGGAAAGCGCACTGCCGTTCTGCACGGTCACATCGGCGCTTTCAATATCCATCAGCACGGAGGAAAAAGCACCGTCCGGGGTGTCGGTATAGTCGGTGAGATCCAGCATTTTCATGTAGCGTTTCTGATCCAGTGCGCCGGCATGGACGGCTGCGCCGCAGCAGACCGCTCCGGCACAGAGCAGGCTGACACCGGTGATGATCCAAGGTTTCATTTTCATTTCTGGTCACTCCTTTTGGTCGTATTAACTGCCTGCTCCAGCTGTGCAAACTGCGCCGCCGGCAGGGTAATGGTGATATCGTTTTCGCTGTGGCGCTGAAACAGCTGCCATTGCCGCCGCAGGGAAAGCACCGAGCCATTCCGGGATGCGGAAATCGGCTGGTTTGTCTGGACGGAAAAGGTGTTTCCCGGACAGATGCGGAGCTGTTCCAGCTGGATGGTCTCTACAGGTACGGCATTGTCCGACTGCTCCGAACGGGTCGGGGCGGCAGGGGAAAAAGTCCCGGTGATGCCCCAGCCCAGCAGCACCAGCCCATAGACTGCGCCGATCAGAATACAGCGTTTTTTCATGGGGTATCGTCTCCCTTCGTGACGAAGTGCCACATCTTTTTTGTGGTGAACAGGGCGAATTTTACAATGCTTTTGCAGGCGATCCAGATGGGATAAGCGACCAGGGCAGCGACGCCGCCGCAGGCAAGTCCCATGCCCAGCTGCATCAGCGCAGACGGCACATCCTGGAACAAAGCCAGGACAAAGGTGAACAGTCCGCCCAGCAGTGCGGCGCAGAGGGCAATGGGAATCACCGCCAGGACGATCAGCGCCGTAAGCAGCAGGCTGTACCAGGTGGTGAGCAGCGGGATCCAGATATAGCAGGTACACGCCAGGATGATCCATTTTGCAATGCGGTTGGAATTTTTCTTCGGCGGTGCGGCAGCGGTGTCCGGCGGAAAGATGCCGTTTTCCCGGAGAATGCGCTGCGCCAGTTCTTCCGGCGTGCCGAGAGCGCTGCGTTCGTCCTCGCTGGCGTCCTCCAGGAATTCCAGATAATAGCGGATGATCTCCTGCCGCTCTGCCGGCGGCATGGAGGAAAGCGCCTGTTCCAGACGGGCGCAGTATGCTTGTGGTGTCATAGGAATATCGCTCCTTTTTGAAGATTGCTTTTTGGATGATGAGGGATTGTGGGGGTGTATGCGGGGCGGTGTTTGCATCGCCCCTTACTACGATGTAACAGTTAAAACGATAGGAATAAGCCTCCCTTGAAAAGGGTGACTCCCCACGGGGTGGGGAGATGCCCGTAGGGCAGAGGGGACCGCTCAGTACGAGGGAAACCAGCGAAGCTGGTGGAGGGATTCTGGTGAAATTTTTTCTTGAATTACTGGTTTCACAGTCAAATTCCTCAGTCAGCCTACGGCTGCCAGCTCCCTTTTCAAGGGAGCCTAATCTATAAAGTTTTAGAATTTACATCGCACTACAATTATTTCTCGTCCAGGAAAAAGTCCACCTGTTGCTTATAGGTGAGCCAGTCTTTCCGGTACTGATCCAGCAGCGCTCTGCCGGAGACGGTGATGCGGTAATAGCGGCGGTTTCTGCCTTGATACGGTCGGTCATAGGTGGTGAGACTGCCGTTTTTTTGCAGCCGCCGCAGCACGGGATACAAGGTGGATTCGGATACGGCAAAGTGTTCCTGGATGTCCTTGGTGATCTGATAGCCGTAGGTATCCTCCTTCGTCAGCAGCGCCAGCACCATAGCATCCAGCAGCGTTGCTCCAATGGAAAATGCAGACAATGGTTTCACCTCCTCAAGGTGGGTTTTATTGCAGGGAAATTCGAAGAATTCCCAAAATAAGCAGATGAACAGGATAAAAAAGATAGAAAAACCATTTGGAAAATGTCCGGCATCGAGTTCCGCGTACTCCATTATAGCACAACAAAATGCCGAGGGCAGATGTGCCAATTCCCGCCATACTTAAAAGTGCATACAGCAGGTTTTCTTCTAAGGAGAAACGCTCCAATCCACCCAGTACATTCATTCCGCCAAACAGCAGTGCTGCAACGGCAAATGCGATGGTTTCTTTGGTGCGGTTCTTTCCTGCCCAGTAAAACAGCAGCGTGAAAATCGGTGCCAGCCATGCCCAGTCGCTGATGCTGCTTAGCAGGATCAGTGCCAAAACCGCAACGCCCTTTATCCAGCGATTGTTTCCGTGTTCCAGCACCCAAAGAATTCCAAAGCAAATACAGAGGGTAAACAGCATGTTCAACCCGCAGAACTTCAGCGTGTCTGTTTCAGAAAATGCCAAGTCATACGGCAGCTGGGAGATTCCTGCAAACAACAGCAAACGGAAAAAGTAGTTTCGCTTCGAACGGGTGTAGCCATATCCCTCCACCAAAAAATAGACCATGGAAATCGCTGTGAAGTATCCCACTGTGGTGAACAGTTCACACAGCACCGTCCCAGCGGGCAGAAAAATTGTAGCGATGTGATTGAGCAGCATCGTCCCCATAGCAATGTATTTTAGGACGTTCTGGCTCCAGCCCGCATGTGATTTTGTGTCAGACTGATACATCAGATACCGCCTTCCTCTCTCTTTGTGGAATGTGCGTTTCTTTTTTATCGTAATATTATACGACGTATAATATTGATTACGCATATATTATAGCACGGCGGAACCTATCTGTCAAGCCAAAACGTGGTAAAAGCCGTTCTAAATGTAAATAATCATAAGATATCATGTAAATTCGAGTTCATAGTTGCACGCCGGCGTGCAACTTTTGCCCTCTGCGGGGGTATTAGTGAGAGGGGTCGTCGATAAGATGCGATCCTTGTCGCAGAAAACCGAAAGGAGAAATGGAAAGATATGTCAATTTCAGCAGAGACCAAAAGACGCAGCCTGTTCTGCTGCCACTACGCCAGACTGGGGGATGTGGCAGAGGCGGCGAGGTGTGCCGGCTATCCGCCGGAGACAGCAGCAGCGGACGGCGCAGCGATCCTGCGGCAGCAGTGCTATCGGCGCATGGTGGCAAACTATCGAAGTGTTCTTCATGATGACCCCATGGCGATGGTGCGTGCCGGACTGGAGCGCCTGGCGTTCGGCCGCACCAACGATGCGGTGCGTCTCCTGCTGGGCGAAGAGCTGCCCACGGCGGCAGAGGTGACGCAGCTGGATCTGTTTCCGGTGTCCTCGATCAAGCGGGACAAGAGCGGCGGCATGGAGATCCACTTTTTTGACCGGCTGAAGGCGCTGGCGTCGCTCTATGAGTACAGCGGCGATGCGGACAGCAAGGCGGCGGCGCAGACACTGCTTGCGGCGCTTTCCGGCGGAGAGGCGGTGGACGGCGATGGAGTTTAAGACCTTTTCTCCCAAGCAGAAGCTCGCCATGTCCTGGTGGAGCCGCAAGCCCTATCGGGACTATGACGCCATCATCTGTGACGGGGCAGTCCGCTCGGGAAAGACGCTTTCCATGTCCATCGGGTTTATCAGCTGGGCGATGACCAGTTTCCAGAGCGGCAGCTTCGCCTTGTGCGGCAAGACCATCACGGCGCTGAAACGCAACGTGATGACGCCGCTGCTGGGGCTGCTGGGAAACCTGGGGTTCACCTGTCTGGAACGGGTGAGCCGGAACTATGTGGACATCACCCTGTGCGGCAGGACGAACCGGTTTTATCTCTTCGGCGGCAGGGACGAAAGCTCCGCAGCGCTGATCCAGGGCATGACGCTCTGCGGCGTGTTTCTGGATGAGGTGGCGCTGATGCCCCGTTCCTTTGTGGAACAGGCGCTGGCACGGTGCAGCGTGACTGGCTCACGGCTGTGGTTCAACTGCAACCCCGACCACCCCGGACACTGGTTCTATCGGGAATGGATCCGAAAGACCGGAGAAAAGCACGCCCTGTATGTCCACTTCACCATGGCGGACAACCCCTCCCTTTCCCGGCGTGTGCGGCAGCGGTATGAACGGATGTACAGTGGTGCGTTCTATGACCGCTTTGTCCTGGGAAAATGGACGGCGGCAGACGGGCTGGTATATCCCATGTTTGCGCCGGAACGCCATGTGGTGGCAAAAGCGCCGGCGTGTGACCGGTTCTGGATCTCCTGTGACTACGGCACAGTGAACCCGTCCTCCTTCGGGCTGTGGGGACACTGTGACGGGGTCTGGTACCGGCTGGAGGAATACTATTATGATGCAAGAGCCGAGGGCGAGCGGCGCACCGATGAGGAACACTATGCCGCATTGGAACAGCTTGCCGCCGGGTATGCCGTAGAGACCGTGATCGTAGACCCTTCCGCAGCAAGCTTTATCGCCTGCATCCACAGTCACGGTCGGTTTCGGGTACTCCGGGCGGACAACGACGTAAACGCCGGCATCCAGCAGGTGAGCCGCCTGCTGATGCAGGACAAGCTGAGGTTCTGCGAATCCTGCCGGGATATCCGGCGTGAATTCACCCAGTACTGCTGGAACGATTCGGCACACGGCGATGCCCCACGCAAGGAACACGACCACGCCATGGACGATATGCGCTATTTCGTCCGCACCGTTGTCTGCCGGAATCCGGCAGACGGATTTTATGCGGTTTCCGCAGGAAGAAGGTAAATGTGTATGGGATTATTTCCGAGGAAAAAGAAACCGCCCGTAAGCGGCAGCATTTTGCAGAGCGCCGCACGGGCAGAAAGCCAGTATGCGCTGCCGGAGACGCAGGACCCCTGTGAACCGGCGCTGTATGCCGGGCTGCGCCGTGCCGTCCCGGTGATCGACGCCGCCATTGGAAAGATCGTCCGGCTCACCGGCAGCTTTCAGCTGGTCGCCGGAGACAGCCGGATGCAGGAACAGCTGGACGAGTTTGCCCGAAGCGTTCCGGTGGGGCTGACCGGGCAGTCGCTGCAGACCTTTGCAGACGCCTATCTGGACAGCCTGCTCACCTACGGCAATGCCCTGGGGGAAATGCTCATCGACAACCGCACCGGCTATCTGGGCGGTTTGCAGACTGTGCCGGCAGAGCTGGTGCAGATCCGACCGGGCAGCCATCCCCTGGAACGGCAGTACTGGCTGCGTGGCGAGCAGGAGTCGGACAGCATCCGCATCGCCAGACCGGAACGAATTTTGTTTACGGCGCTGAATCCGCCGCCGGGCGGTGTGTACGGCGTTTCCGTTCTGCGTGGGCTGCCGGCGCTAAGTCACATTTTGCTGCGCATCTATGCCTGCATCGGGCAGAACTACGACCGGATGGGAAATGTGCGCTATGCCGTGACCTATAAGCCGTCCAACGACCCCAACGAGAGAGCCTATGCCGGAGAGCGTGCAAGGCAGATCGCCAAGGAGTGGAGCGAGGGGATGCGTGCCGGGGCAGCCGGAGAGATCCGGGACTTTATCTGCGCCGGAGATGTGGACATCCGGGTCATCGGCGCTGACAATGCCCTGCTGGACACGGAAGTGCCGGTGCGCCAGCTGTTGGAACAGCTGATCGCCAAGCTGTCCATTCCGCCGTTTCTGCTGGGGCTGAACTGGTCATCCACAGAGCGCATGAGCAGTCAGCAGGCGGATATCCTCACCTCAGAGCTGGAATATTACCGCCGCCTGTTAGACCCGGTGCTGCGCCGGGTGGGAACGGCGTTTCTGCGGCTCGCCGGGTCGCAGGCTGACGTGTCGGTGGAGTGGAGCAACATCAATCTCCAGGACGAGACGGAGTATGCACAGGCGAGACTGTGGAACGCCCAGGCGGCGCAGATCGAGGCAGAACTGGAACCGTGAGAGGAGGTGAGGTCAAGTGGAACAAGCACAAATTGCACATCTGTTCGGGTTGTTTGCCGGAGACGACACGCTGGGTGAGACCTACGGGGCAGTGCTGGAAACTGCTGTGCTGGAGGTGGAGCAGGCGCTGCGTCCCGATGCGGACGCTGCGGATGCCCGGCTGAACTGGCTGGCGGCGGCGGTGGGATTTCTGCGCTATACCCAGATCACCGCCGCAAGAGACCGTGCCGCCTGCACCTTTGCCGGGACGGTGGCACAGAACACCGACGGCAGCCAGAAACTGCGCTTTGCCGAGCTGCTGGTGCAGGCATACGAGAACCTGTGTCACGCCCTGCTGGAAGAGAAATCGTTTCTGTTTCTGGCAGTGGCATAAGAAAGGAGGTGAGCGCAATGCTCATGGATCAGCTTTTGAAAAAGGTGAAAGCGGCGCTGGCGGACCGGGCGGAGTGGCAGATCTACGATGCCTATGATCCGACACCCTTCGACAAGCGCCCGGACTGGTTCCTCACCGTGGGAATTTCCGGGACGGAGATGCAGTCGCCCTTTCTCAGCGGCGAATTCCTGTACTATCCCTTTACGGCATCTGTACAGGTCATTCTGCTGGCGCCGCCGGATACGGATGTGCGCACCCTGTATGACAGCTACTGCCGGGAGGTATTCTCCGGGATGCTCTCCGCAGGCTTTGCATTACAGCACATCCGCATCGGCAGTCCGGAGGAACTGCGCCAGTTCCGGCGCATCGCCGTGAAGGGAACATTCGGCATGGACGGTGTATTTCAGATGCACAGAGAGGAGGCACATCTGGTATGAGCGGTTTGTTTCGGGCGGTCACGCCCCGGAGTTTTCCCGTCAAGCTGGGCGATCTTACATTTCACGCCACGGGCTGGAAGCTCTCCTGTGTCCGGCAGTATGCCCAGCAAAACGGTGTACAGGGCAGCTGTTATGTGACCAACAGCGGCGCACGCACCAAACAGCTGGTGCTGGACGGCAGCTTTTTCTGCCTGGAGCGTCCTTATGAGGTGATCCTGCCGCTGGATGCGGCGCTGCGGGAAAAGACCCGGTTCAGCTTTACGCTCCGGGATATGCGCTTTTCCATGGCGGAGATCGTGGGGTATTCCATTGCGGAAAAGGCGATGGACGGGGTGCTGCCCTGTCAGATGACGCTGATCGTCCCCAGCGTATTGACCTATGTGCCGCCGGAGACCGGGGAGGTGACAGAAAGCACATGATACAGCTGGTTCTCATGGGGAAAAACAGCAAAACACAGATTTCCAGCGGAATCGCTTCGTTTACGCTGGACAAGGAGATGTACACGCCCTACAGCCAGCTGACGGCGGCGGCATACGGCAGCTTTTCGCTGACCCAGTTCGCCGACGTATCCCGGGTACAGCTTTTGGTGAACGGCACGGAGATGCACTTCGGGACGGTGGAACAGTGCCGGTTGACGCTGGAAAAGGGCATTGCACGGGTGCAGATCTCGTCCCGTGGGCTGACTGCAATGCTGCTCCAGAACCAGCTGGAACCGGGGCTGCACACCGCCATGTCCCTGGACAGGCTGATGCAGGAGTTTGTCTCGTTTCCCAAGGAGATCACCTGGGAATCCAGCACGGACATCAGCAACTATCTCTTTGTCAAGGAAAACACCAGCCTGTGGGACGGTGCAGCGAACCTCACCTATAAGCTGTGCCAGCGGTATCCCTTTGTGTATCACGCCAACGAAGTGCGAATGCACCTGCCGGAATCGTACCGAACGTTTCATATGCAGCCGGGAACGCTGCTGGGAATGGGCATGGTGACAGACCAGTCCCGCATCTACAGCAGTTTTTCCATGGCAGATACCGACGGAACATACGGTAAATTCCAGGAAAACGACACGCTTGCGGAAGAAAGAGGGCTGGTGCGCAGCCGCAAGCTGTCTCTGGACCGGCAGTATCTCTATGATCCGCAGCAGGCGCTGGTGTTTCGCCGGAAATTCGCCGGGCGTGGGCTACTGTCCTATTATTTCGACCTGATCGGCGCAGTGGAGGCAGATCTGGGCGACCGGATCACCTACGGCAGCGCACTGCTGGATGCGCCGGTGACACACATCCGCATGACCGGCAATCAGAACGGTGTGCGGACACGGCTGGAGGCATACCGGGACGAGTTTTATCCGGTGTAATCCCCCTGTCAGCTACGCTGACATCCCAGCACAAGGCACACCCTACGGGCGCCTTTTCAAGGGGGACTTCTTAAAAATGTGCCAATAGGCTCTCAATCATTTTTATATTGTGTTGCCGCAGAAAGCGGCGGAAAGGTAAGGTAACTTATGTACAAAGATCTGAAACTGGAAAAGGGTATGTATCACATCACAGGCAAGAGCTTTTCTGAGGTGCTGGAGAGCATGGATCCCTCCGGCGGCTATGCCGAAACACCGCTGGCAGGACTGGATGCCTATGAGCGCCAGCTGAAGCGTTTCGACATTCACGTCAGCGGTTCTCACTGCGACCGTGTGGAAAAGTTTTTCTCCACCACCGACAGCGCCGTGCTGTTTCCGGAGTTCATCCGCCGTGCCATCCGCAGCGGCATGGAGCAGTCTGTGCTGTCTGACCTGGTGGCAGTACACACCCTGTCTCCCGGCGGTGAGTATCAGCCGGCAGTGCTGACCGATACGGCGGCGTATTCCACCAAGACCACCCAGGGCAATGCCCTGCCCACGGCGTCCTATCTGGAGGCAGTGACCACCACCCGGCTGAACAAGTTCGGCCGTTCCATCCATGCGTCCTATGAGGCGATCCGCCGCCAGCGCCTGGATGCGTTCAGCGCTGTGCTGCGTGCGGTAGGTGTGCGCCTGGCGAATGCCCTGCTGGGACAGAGCATCCTCAGCATGAAGGACAACAACGGCTCTTCCATTGACACTGCCGCAGAGGGCGTGCTGACCTATGCCGATCTGACGAAATTGTACGGAGAATTTAGCGATTTTGACATGACCACTGTGCTGGCATCGCCGGCAGCTGCGGCAAAGATCATGGGCATGGAGCAGATGCAGGATATGGCGTCCGCTCAGCCCAGCACCATTCTGCTGCCCTTTGGCGCACAGCTGCGCAAGTGTGCCGGAATGTCCTCGGAGTATCTGATCGGTCTGGACAAGCGCTTTGCCCTGGAGATGATCACCACCGACGACCTGCTGCTGGAGACAGACAAGCTGATCGACAGCCAGCTGGATGTGATTACGGTTTCTATTCGTGTGGCGTTCCGTGTCATGCTGAATGAGGCGGTACACGTGCTGAGCCTGTAATGAAAGACACTCGAAAAAGGTGACTTATCTTTCCACGTGGAAAAGTGGAAAGTGCTGTACGGGCGGGAGATTGTGAAACGGGTGGGTTTTCCACAGGGGTGGAAAACAGTACAGCAGAGAGGAGAAGAACAGAATGGCAGAAAACAAGACGGAAAATCCCGGTACAGAGGAGATGGAGGTTAGGCTGGCGCAGCTGAACCAGTTTACCCGACGCACGCTGACCCAGGAAGAGGTGTTTCTCTTTGATGTACGGCTGTGCGACAATGAGATCGACCGGGACGGCGAGCGTTTTTCTTTGGAGGCGCTGGAACAGCTGAAAACGCTTTTTGTCGGAAAAACGGGCATTTTTGACCACAACCCCAAGGGAGAGAACCAGACGGCACGGCTCTATGCGGCAGAACTGGTACAGGATCCGGAACGCATCACGGCTGCCGGCGAGGTGTATACCTTTTTGAAAGGACACGCCTACATGGTGCGCACCGATGCCAACCGGGATCTGATCCGGGAAATTGACGGCGGCATCAAGAAGGAAGTGAGCATCTCCTGTGCGGCAGCATCCCAGACCTGCTCCGTCTGCGGCAGCGACCGCAGGAATTCCCCCTGTTCCCACCGGATAGGGCAGCGGTACGGAGACAAGCTTTGTCATGTGGTGCTGGGAGATGTGACGGATGCCTATGAGTGGAGCTTTGTGGCTGTGCCGGCGCAGCGTGAGGCAGGCGTCACCAAGCAGTTCCGCTCGGAGACGGACGGCGCACAGCGCTGCAAACAACTGGAACAGCAGCTGCAAAACCGGGACGTTTTGCTGAACCGCATGCAGAATGCACTGCGGCAGGATGTGGTGCGGCTGCGGTTTCTGGTAGAGGGCTGCACGGAAAAGGATGCTGTTTCGGCGGCAGTGGAGCGCATGAATCCGGAAGAACTGCTGGCATTCCGGGAGACGCTCCGCACCCGACAGAAACATCTCTGTCAGGCACAGCTAAAGCGGCCGGATGCACCGGAACAGAACGGGGCGTTTCGGATGACGTGACGGGTGAGTGCTTTCCACAGTGCTGTGTGGAAAAGAATGAAAAAATCCGGTCTGCCACTTGACAAACCGGATAGATTCAAGTATGATGTAAACAGAAAGAGCATACCGGCAGACGGTTGCTCCCATGTCAAATAAAGTAAAGAATTAACCGTCTCTAGTTTGGTCGCTGAGGGCGGTTATTTCTTTTTGCAATCGTTAAAGCTCCGGTCTGTATAATGGCAGACCGGAGTTTTTTTATCGCCGCCGCATTGACAAAGCACAGTTTCTATGTTATGATAAAATAAGAAAGGTGTGTCTATTTTATATTATTGTGAAAAAACTACACCTTTCGTGTTTATGGAAATTTTCAAAATAATTTCCAAATCCAAATTACAACGAGGACTACAACATGAAAAAAATCATCATTTTAGGCGGCGGTCCGGCTGGTCTGACGGCGGCATATGAACTGCTCAAGGATACCGAAAACGAATATGACGTAACGATCCTGGAGGAAAGCGGCGTTCTGGGCGGTATCTCCCAGACGGTGCGCTATCACGGCAACCGCATGGACATCGGCGGTCACCGATTCTTCTCCAAGGACGACACCGTTATGCAGTGGTGGGCGGATCTGATGCCCATTCAGGGGGCGCCGTCCTATGACGACAAAAAGCTGGGACGGGAAAAGCCCCTGGAAAAAGGCGGCCCCGACCCGGAAAAGGACGACGTGGTCATGCTGGTGCGTGACCGGGTCTCCCGCATCTACTTCAACAAGCACTTCTTCGACTATCCGGTGACCATGAACAAGAACACCATCCAGAGCATGGGCTTTGCCACCACCATGAAAGCCGGATTCAGCTATCTGGGTTCGTGCATCTCGAAAAAGCCGGAGACCAATCTGGAAAACTTCTACATCAACCGGTTCGGCAAGGTGCTGTACGGGATGTTCTTCGAGGGATACACCGAAAAGCTCTGGGGCAGACACCCCAGCGAGATCTCTGCCGACTGGGGCGCACAGCGTGTTAAGGGGCTGTCCATCCGGGCAGTGCTGAAAGACATGATCTCCAAGCGCTCAGGCAAGAAAAACAACGAAAACGCTGAGACTTCGCTGATCGAACAGTTCTGGTATCCGAAATACGGTCCGGGTCAGCTCTGGGAACTGGTGGGACACAAGGCAGAGGAAAAGGGCTGCCATATCCTGTACCACCACGCCGTAAAGACTATCCACACCGAAAACGGCAAGGTGACTTCTGTGGTCTGTGAGACGCCGGAGGGCAGCAAGACCATCACCGGCGACATCTTCATTTCGTCTATGCCGATTCAGGATCTCATCGCCGGCATGGACGGCTGCGATAACACCGAGGTGCAGCGCATCGCCGCAGGTCTCCCGTACCGGGACTTTGTCACCGTGGGACTGCTGGTGAACAAGCTGAATCTGGTCAATCAAACTGGGACTCCGACACTGGGCAATATTGTACCGGATTGCTGGATCTATGTCCAGGACAAGGGTGTCAAACTGGGTCGAATCCAGATATTCAACAACTGGTCTCCTTATATGGTGGAAAAGCCGGAGGAAACCGTTTGGATCGGTCTGGAATATTTCTGTGCAGAAGGGGACGACTTCTGGAATATGAGCGATCAGGAATGCGTGGACTTCGCCGTCAAGGAACTGACCAAGATGGGTGTCATCACCGAAGGCGCTGTTCTGGATGCGCACCGGGAAAAGGTCAAGAAGGCATACCCGGCGTATTTTGACACCTATGCCCAGTTCGACCAGGTCGTGGATTATCTGAACACCTTCGACAATCTGTTCTGCGTGGGCAGAAACGGACAGCACCGCTACAATAATATGGATCACTCCATGCTGACGGCGATCCACGCCGCTGACGCCATCAAGCACAACTCCACAGACAAGGGCGCTGTCTGGAACGTCAACCAGGAAAAGGAATACCATGAGCAAAAATAAACACATCCTGGATAAAGCAGTGCTGCCTGCGCCGGAATCCAACCGCTATTTTCAGCTGCTGGAGCGCCATCCTTATCTATGCAGTCTGCTGTTTTGCCTGCTGCTGAATCCGCTGTACTTCGGTTCGGAAAATGGAATTCCTACAAATGCGATGATGCTGGAGACGGTGGCGCTGCTCATCATCGGTTTTTACCTCTTGTGGCGGTTGGTGCGCTATCAGCCCCATCGACGCATCCCAGCGGCAGCGGCTGGTATCGGTTTCACAGTGCTGGTGCTGCTGGGTGCAGGGCAGTACCGCAAGGCAGTGCATCCGGGGCTGTGGCTCATGCTGGGCGGCTGTGCCATTCTCGCAGGCATTCTCTGGCTCACCCGGAAACAGGCACAGAACCAGCGGCGGCGCATCTCCCTGTTTTTAATTGGCAGCAGCTTTTTCCTCCGGCTTTTCTACGTGTGCTACACGCCCATTACCCGGCGGCAGCACGATGTGGGGCGTTTCGGAGATGAGAACAATCATGCCGGCTATATCACGTATCTGCTGGAGCATCACCGTCTGCCGGATTTCGACCCACGGGATCACTGGCAGTTCTACCATCCGCCGCTGCACCACGCCATTTCGGCGGTCTGGCTGTGGCTTTCCGAAAACGTGTTCGGCATCGGCAGCGAGGTAGCGCAGGAATCCCTGCAAACGCTGACGCTGTTCTACGCCACGGCGGTCATCATTACTGCCTACCGGATCCTGCGGCACTTCAAGCTGGAAGGTCCGGCGCTGTATTTCCCCCTGGCGGTGATTGCATTTCACCCCAGTTTTATCCTCTTTTCTGGCAGCATCAACAACGACGTGCTGTCCGTGGCATTTCTGCTCGGGGCAGTACTCTGGACGCTGAAATGGTACGAGAAACAGACCTGGGAAGGCATTCTGAAAATCGCCCTGTACATGGGGCTGGGAATGATGACGAAGTTGTCTGTGGCGCTGGCGGCATTTTCCATCGGGGCGGTGTTCCTGGTGGTTCTGGTGCGGCAGTGCAGGGCGAAAAACTGGCGCATTTTCGGGCAATACGGTGCTTTTCTGGGCATCTGCGCACCGCTTGGACTCTGGTATCCCATCCGGAATCTGGTGCGGTTCGGCGTGCCGCTGAACTACGTGCAGGAGATGTCGGTGAAGTCCGACCAGTACCTGGGCGACCAGTCCTTTTTGTCGAGAGTGCTGGACTTTTCGCCGCACCAGGTGGCAAAGGTTTTCGAGCAGTGGCTCCACTATGACGCCTCCGGCTACAACGAATACAATCCCCTTATCACGCTGCTGAAAAACGCCGTATTCGGGGAGTATATCAACCAATACACCGTAGATGGACAGCCGCTGGCGTTCAGTCTGGGCGTGGCGCTGTTCTGGACGGAAGTCCTTCTGGCTGCCGCCGCATTTGCCGCTATGGTGTGGATGTTCTGGCGCAGGCACAAGACTCTAGGCAGGCTGCCGGGGCTGTTTCTGGCTGGATTTTACGGGGTGCTGCTGTTTAGCTTTTACCAGCTGGCGGCAAGCGCACCCTTCACCTGTTCCATGAACTACCGCTACATTACGCCCACCTGTGTGATCGGAGCAGTGTTCCTGGGGCTGGCATTTCAGCGGCTGCGGCAGATGGAAAAACCGGTCTGCCGCTGGCTGTACCGCATCGGCTATGCGTTCTGCGGCGGCTTTGCAGTTTTTGCGGCGCTGTTCTACGTGAAACTTGGAATGATCTCGTAATTCGTGAGATATTTTCCCATAACACAAAAAGCACCGACCTGTGAGAAATCCTCGCAGATCGGTGCTTTTTTGATGGGTGCATCCTTTATTTGGTTACGGCATCCAGCATATCCAGGATCGCTGACTTGGGCTGTGCGCCGACGGCGTGGTTCACCAGCTTGCCGCCGGAGATCACTGCCAGGGTGGGGATACTGGACACGCCGAACGCCTGTGCCAGTTCCACCTGTTCATCTACGTTGACTTTGCAGACCTTTACGTCAGTGCGCTCGCCGGAAATCTCGTCCACGATCGGGGAGACCATCTGGCACGGACCGCACCAGTCTGCATAAAAGTCGATGAGGACGGGCTTGTCCGCCTGCATGACTTCGCTTTTGAAATTGTCTTTGGTCAAAAATGTAACTGCCATTGTTTTATCCTCCATGGGTTGATTTTTTGAGGTGTTTTAGATTGTTTCACGTGAAACAGAACCGACTCCTCTGCCCTGTCGGGCATCTCCTCTGGAAGAGGAGACGATTTCGCAAAGCCTCCTCTACAGAGGAGGTGGCAAGCCGCAGGCTTGACGGAGGAGTCTCGGGCGAACAATGTTCGCCCCTACGGTTTCTCTTTTCGAAAAGGGTGGACAACTCCTCTGCCCTGCCGGGCATCTCCTCTGGAAGAGGAGACGATTTCGCAAAGCCTCCTCTACAGAGGAGGTGGCAAGCCGCAGGCTTGACGGAGGAGTCTCGGGCGAACAATGTTCGCCCCTACGGTTTCTCTTTTCGAAAAGGGTGGACAACTCCTCTGCCCTGCCGGGCATCTCCTCTGGAAGAGGAGACGATTTCGCAAAGCCTCCTCTACAGAGGAGGTGGCAAGCCGCAGGCTTGACGGAGGAGTCTCGGGCGAACAATGTTCGCCCCTACGGTTTCTCTTTTCAAAAAGGGTGGACAACTCCTCTGCCCTGCCGGGCATTTCCTCTGGGGAAGGAGACTTTGGGAATGTTTCACGTGAAACATTGCGCCGCTGGTGCGGTTCAGAACAGCTCCGGGTGATGTTTGACGCTGTCCTGTTCCGTGATCTGACGGATGACACGGCAGGGGCTGCCTGCTGCCAGGGAGTTCGCCGGGATGTCTCTGGTCACCACGCTGCCTGCGCCGATGACACAGCCGTCTCCGATGGTCACGCCGCCGCACACGGTGACATTGCTGCCGAACCAGCAGTTATTTCCTACGGTAATGGGCTTGCCGTATTCCAGGTCGTAGTACGAGCCGTCGGGACGCTGTTTCAGATTACGCTCCTCCGGGAGATAGGCGTGCATGGGAGAGACAAAGGAGCAGTTCGGTCCGATAAATACGTCGTCCCCGAATACCACCGGGCAGACATCCAGAACCACCAGGTTGAAATTTGCATAGCAGCGCTTGCCGAATTTGGTATAGCAGCCATAGTCGAACTGGAGCGGTCCCTGCAAAAAAGTGCCTTCGCCGCAGTCGGGGAGCAGTTCCGCCATGATTGCCTTGCGTTTTTCCGCATCCGTCTCCAGGGTGTCGTTGTATTCCTTGGACAGCCGGTGCGCCAGCTGCCGCCGTTTTTCCAGCTTGGAATCGCTGGGGTCGTAAAGCTTTCCGGCGAGCATCTTCTGTTCTTCGGTCATAGGGGTTACCTCCTTTTTATTCTGCGCAGAAATGTGAACTGTATACAGTTCCGTGCGTTTTGATACCTCTATCATAGCAGAAACAGGGGACAGGTGCAACTACAATTTCTGCTTTTTCTTGCACTTTTTCTGCATGGTGGCATCTGAATTCTCACAATGGTGCGGAAAATATACGATATTGATAGTAATGCAGACGATTGATATATATTTTCGCTTGCATTTCGTCTAAATTTGTGCTATGATAATAACAATCAAATACGCACCCCCGGTGCTGGAAAGGAAACCTGCATTATGTTAAATATTCCGAAAATGAAAGTCGGCATTGTCGCAGTCAGCCGTGACTGCTTTCCGGAGAGCCTGTCGGTAAACCGCCGCAAGGCGCTGGTGGATGCCTATGCCAAAAAGTATAACGCCGAGGATATCTACGAATGTCCCATCTGCATTGTGGAAAGCGAGATCCACATGGTACAGGCGCTGGACGATCTGAAAAAAGCCGGATGCAATGCGCTGTGCGTCTATCTGGGCAACTTTGGTCCGGAGATCGCCGAGACGCTGCTGGCAAAGCACTTTGACGGTCCGAAGATGTTCTGTGCCGCTGCCGAGGAAAACACCGGCGTGCTGTCCTCCAGCCGTGGGGATGCCTACTGCGGTATGCTCAACGCCAGCTATAATCTGAAACTGCGTGGCGTAAAGGCATACATTCCGGAATATCCGGTGGGAACTGCCAGCGAATGCGCCGATATGATCCACGATTTCCTGCCCATTGCACGGGCTGTCTACGGGCTGAACCATCTGAAGATCATCACCTTCGGCCCTCGTCCCACCAATTTCCTTGCCTGCAATGCGCCCATCCAGCAGCTGTACAACCTGGGGGTCGAGATCGAGGAAAACTCCGAGCTGGATCTGTTCGAGGCGTTCCACAAGCACGACAACGACCCACGCATCCCCGAAGTTGCGGCAGATATGGCGGCAGAGCTGGGCAGCGGCAACAAAAAGCCGGAGATCCTGCCGAAGCTGGCGCAGTATGAGCTGACGCTGCTGGACTGGGTCGAGGAACACAAGGGCTACCGGGAATTCGTTGCCATTGCAGGGAAGTGCTGGCCGGCATTCCAGACCCAGTTCGGCTTTGTGCCATGCTATGTGAACAGCCGTCTCACCGGACGGGGCATTCCGGTTTCCTGCGAGGTGGACATTTACGGCGCACTGAGCGAGTTTATCGGCACGGTGGTCAGCGAGGACGCTGTGACACTGCTGGACATCAACAACACCGTTCCGGCAGACCTGTACGAGAATGAGATCGCCGGAAAGTTCCCGTACCGTCTGAATGATACCTTTATGGGATTCCACTGCGGCAACACCACCACCAAAAAGCTGGCGTTCTGCGAGATGAAGTATCAGCTCATCATGGCACGGAGTCTGCCGGAAGAGGTCACACAGGGTACGCTGGAAGGGGACATTATGCCGGGAGACATCACCTTCTTCCGTCTCCAGTCCACTTCGGATGCCAAGCTGAACGCCTATGTGGCGCAGGGCGAGGTGCTGCCGGCGGCAACGCATTCGTTTGGTTCGATCGGCATTTTCGCCATTCCGGAAATGGCACGGTTTTATCGCCATGTGCTGGTAGAGCATCATTTTCCGCACCACGGCGCAGTGGCGTTTGGCCACTACGGCAAGGCGATCTATGAGGTGTTCAAGTATCTGGGTGTGGATGTGAGCGAGATCGGGTATAACCAGCCGAAGGGTGTACGGTATCCGACGGAGAATCCGTTTTGCTGATACAGCTGTGAAAACACTGCCAGTCGTGTGATACGCTGCCGATTGGAATAAGGGTAGGCGAGAGCTTTTCTTTTTTTGCTTCTTTTTTTCTTTTTAGCAAAGAAAAAAAGAAGAGTAACTCTTTGAAGAAACTTAAAAATCCCTCTGTCACCTACGGTGACATCTCCCTTTTCAAGGGAGACAAATGACTCCTCTGCCCTGTCGGGCATCTCCTCTATGAGAGGAGACTATTTCGCAAAGCCTCCTCTACAGAGGAGGTGGCAAGCCGTAGGCTTGACGGAGGAGTCTCGGGCGAACGATGTTCGCCCCTACAATGTGCCTTTTCCAAAAAGGGTGAACAACTCCTCTGCCCTGTCGGGCATCTCCTCTATGAGAGGAGACTATTTTGTAAAGCCTCCTCTTTTAGAGGAGGTGGCAAGCCGTAGGCTTGACGGTGGAGTCTCGGGCGAACAATGTTCGCCCCTACAGTAAGCTTTTTTAAGCAAACCAATTTTTAAGATAGTCCCCCTTGAAAAGGCGCCCGTAGGGTGTGCCTTGTGCTGGGATGTCCCGAAGGGACAGGGGGATATCCCTCCGGCACTGCGTGCCACCTCCCTTTTCAAGGGAGACTAAAACTCCTCTGCCCTGCCGGGCATCTCCTCTATGAGAGGAGACAATGGTAAAGCCTCCTCTTTAGAGGAGGTGGCAAGCCGCAGGCTTGACGGAGAAGTCTCGGGCGAACGATGTTCACCCCTACGGTGTGTTGACCCAGCGCCCTTTCCAACTCCAACAAGCAAAAAACGGACAATGTTTCACGTGAAACACTGTCCGTTTTATTTTTATCTGTTGTCCAGACACTGCGAATTACTTCAGCACGGATTCCTGGATGGTGAAGTGCATGGGGATGCCGCCACGCATCATCAGATTCAGTTCGCCCTGGATCAGCGGCAGGAAATAGGACATTGCCTCGTCGCTGATGTTATTGCCTGCCGGGGTGAGGAACTCTCTGGGCAGGAACTTTTCCCGGTTGGCGATCTGGGAGGCATCTGCCGGCTCCATCACGACGGTATAGGGCTTATTGTGGATGCGGCGGAAGATCATGACACGTCCGGTCTCGCCACGGAGCGCACACTGCACGCCGGCTGCACCGATCTGCTCTGCCTCGTCGATATCCGTTTTGGAACTCAAATGGGACGAGCAGCGCTGCATGACGTTCAGTTCCACAGAACGCACCTTACATCCGAAGGTATCACGCACCAGCTGTTCCAGGTACTTGCCGATGCCAGACAGGTACTTATGCCCGAAGTTGTCCACCAGCCCGGACTGCACGCCCTCCGGCACAGAAACGCCCTCAGAAACGGCAACGATGACTGCCTTATGCTTTGCCATTTCCTGCTCCACGTCATGGAGAAAACGCTCCGCAGAGAAGTGGGTCTCCGGCACATAGACCAGATGCGGCGCAGGTTCACCGTAGGCGTGCAGCACGGCACTGGATGCGGTGAGCCATCCGGCATGGCGTCCCATGATCTCCACGATAGTCACTGAGGGGATGCTGTAAACGGAGCTGTCACGGATGATCTCCTGCATGGTGGTTGCCACATATTTTGCCGCAGAGCCAAAGCCCGGCGTATGGTCGGTGATGCACAAATCGTTATCAATGGTCTTGGGGATACCGATGACCTTTACGTCCAGGCTGATCTCTTTGAAATAGGCGGACAGTTTCTGGACAGTATCCATGGAGTCATTGCCGCCGATGTAGAAAAATGCCCCGATCTTGCGGCGTTTCAGCACTGCGGCGATCTTTTCATAGACGCTGCTGTCCTCGTGGTAATCCGGCAGCTTATAGCGGCAGGAGCCGAGGACGGTAGACGGGGTCTGGCGCAGCAGTTCCATATCTTCGTTGGTACGGATCATGGTTTTCAGATCAATGAGGTGATCCTGGATAATGCCCTCGACACCGTTCACAGAGCCAAAAATGGCATCGATTGCCGGTTCTTTGAGGGATTCCCGGAACACGCCCACCAGAGAAGCGTTTATGGCACAGGTCGGACCGCCGGACTGAGCAACAGCAATATTCATACAAAGATCTCCTTTTTCTGCGGTAAAAGTCATTGCATCCCAGAAAATATTCTGAAATGGCGTTCCTTTTTATTGTACCCGATTTTCGTGGCATTGTCAACATTTTACCGAAAGTTTGCAGAATCTGTGGCGACGGCAACGGGTCGTTGCGGACCTTTCCCCCCAATTTAGCGTTCAAGAAGGGCAGTGTTACGGCGGCAGCAGCCGCCTATAACCCCTCCGGGGGATTTTTGTTGTGCATAATTTAACTGCAATACACTGCCAGTCGTGTGATACATTGCCGCACGAGACGAGGGTAGGCGAAGGCTTTTCTTTTTTTGCTTCTTTTTTTCTTTTTAGCAAAGAAAAAAAGAAGAGAAATTCTTTGTGAGGAATTTTGCACAAGAAAGCAAAAGAAAAGCAAGCACAGCAAACGCCGTATAAAAAAACAATAACTATACTCAAAACAGATATTCAGAATGCCAACGTTATACATACAGGAAAGGGCAAACAAGGGCGTTTGCAAACCTAAGGCGGACAGCGAGGTACGAGCGATTCCGCCGGACGGGTTGAACGAGTTTTCCTTAGGACAGTGTTGCCTGGAACGGGAAAAGTTAGCGGGCGAACGATGTTCGCCCCTACAGATTTTCGTTTTCAAAAAAGGGAACGGGGCGATGTGGGCATCGCCCCCTACAAATCCCCCTGTCAGCTACGCTGACATCCCAGCACAAGGCACACCCCTCGGGCGCCTTTTCAAGGGGGACAAGGCAACTCCTCTGCCCTGTCGGGCATCTCCTCTGGGAGAGGAGACTGTTCTTTTGGCTCCCCTAACAGGGCACCCGAAGGGCGTGCCTTGTGCTGAGCTGGCAAGCCGTAGGCTTGACTGAGGGGTTAATCCCTTCGGCGCTACGTGCCGGAGGAGTCAGAAAATCTCGGGCGAACGCTGTTCGCCCCTACGGTGTGTTTGGACAGGTAATTGCCGCTTGCAAAACAAAGCATTTACGCCTCGCCGTCCACCACCTGGGTGGCGGAGCCGTAGGCTTTATAGGGTCTGCCGTTTTCGTCCAGTTCGGCGGTATAGCGGACATGGAAGGGGATACAGTCGGCGGTGAGCGGAATCACTGCCTCCAGGTGCATCGCACCCTGCGCCAGCTTTCTGTGCCATTCCCGGTACATCTCGGCATAGTCCGGCGGAAACAACCCGGATGCGATCACCGGCTCCGGATAATTCTCCAGCAGTTTCGGGAGTCCCAGGTCACGCATACAGCGTGCGCAGGGACGCATCTCCTTCGTATCAATGGTGTATTCCCAGCAGTAAATGTTTGCCTGCTCTCCGGCAGTCCGAAACTTCTTTTCGCTTTCTGCCAGTTCCAGATATGCCGTCTTTTCCTTTGTGATATTCCGAATCAGCACATAAAACAGGTACTGCCCCTTCGATTTTCCGATGAGGTGCAGAGTGCTGGACAGGCAGATGTGATCGTCTCCGCAGCAGGGCGAATAGACAGTCCGCCAGGTCTCGCAGGTCTCATCTTCACCGAACGCAATGGCACGGCGTATGGTCTCCATATAGACTCTGCGCTCCTGCTCGTTGTCGAAGTTCAGATTTTTCTGGTACAGAATCACATCCTGCTGGTTCATATTCATGCCCAGCTCGGTCAGATACTTTTCATTGACACGAAGGGTCTCGATCTCCGGATCGGAAAAGGCAATAATGGCAGCGCCGCCCACAAAGTTATAGAACAGCAGGGTCTCCTGGGTGGTGGGATCCCAGAACTTTTCCGCATCCAGCTTATCGCTGAGCTGCATTCCCGGCACGGCAGTATCTGTCTTTGTCTCCGTCAGCAGGCGCAGATATTCCCGTTCCGGCACGGGCTTGGAAAACAGGTAGCCCTGGATATAAATGCAGCCGATGCTCTTGAGGAATTCCGCCTGCTCCACGGTCTCCACGCCCTCTGCGATGACCGGCGTTCCCAGCCAGTTTGCCATGCGGACAATGGAACTAATGATAATGCCGCCTCTGCCGCCGATCTTATTGCGCAGAAAGATCATATCCAGCTTGATGATATCCACTTCGATATCTTTCAGCACGTTGAGCGAAGAATAGCCGCTGCCGAAATCATCCATTTCCACGGTATAGCCCAGAGACTGCAGCCGGGACACGAACCGGATCAGAAAATCGCTGCTGCCGATCACGGCGCTCTCGGTGATCTCCACACGCAGATCAGTCACCGGGATGCCATAGGATTTCCGGATACGCTCCATGCGTTCTACAAAATCGCAGGCATAGACATCGTGCCGGGACACGTTAAAGGAAACCGGCACGTAGGGGACACCCGATTCCCGGCACTCCCGGAGAAACCGGCACGCCTCTTCCATGACGTAGAGATCCAGCTTGGTGATGAGACCGCTGTCCTCGAAAACCGGGATAAACTCGCCGGGCGGCTGGATGCCGAACTGGGGATGGATCCACCGCACCAGCGCCTCTGTGCCGACGATGCGGCGGTTGAGATAGTTATACTGGGGCTGATAATATATCTGAAACTGATGGTCTGCAAACGCCTTTTCCGCATTTTCCAGAACCTCGATCTTATTCATAAAGTGCTTGTCAGAAGTTGTTTCCACGGAAACGTCACATCCTCTCCAAAGTTGTCTTTGCAGTCTCTATTATAGCACACTTTTTGTATAAAATCAACCTTGTTTTTGTTGGAATTTGATTTGTTTTGTGGGAATGGTACAAAAGTGGGAGGTGTTGCTACTGTATCTGAAGCATTAGGGCATTCGACAATTACAACCACAATGTCTGTCTATTGTCATGAACTGAACCAAGCACAAGCAAAAGCATATACAGCCATTGCTTCTGTGCTCGATTTCGGCGAATCCGGACAATCTGCCTGCATAAAGGACAAATAAAGGACAGCAGCAGGAAAGAGAAAAAAAGAAAAGCTCAGAAACAACGCAACTGCGTCATTTCTGAGCTTTGTGGTTTGGTGACCCGTACGGGAATTGAACCCATGATTCCGCCGTGAAAGGGCGGCGTCTTAACCTCTTGACCAACGGGCCATATGGTAGCGGCAGCAGGATTCGAACCAGCGACCAATCGGGTATGAACCGAGTACTCTAGCCAACTGAGCTATGCCGCCACATCAAACCAGGTTTCGAGCAGTGTTTTGCACACCATCCTGAATTCCTGCGACTATGATAGTATACTACATTTCCGGATAAAAGTCAAGCATTTTTTTGAAAAACAGCAAAATGCACAATAAAGAATTCGAGTACTGCGCATTTCATCTCTGTTTTGCACATTTTTCAAGCCAGACGGCGCTTATTTTTGCTTTGGGCGAAAGACTGCGGCACAGACGACCCCGAACACCATCGCCGCCGTAATGCCGGCTGAGGATGCGGTGAGTCCGCCCATAAAGATGCCCAGAAAGCCCTTTTCGTCCACGGATTCCCGGACACCCTCTGCCAGAAGATTGCCGAATCCGGTGAGCGGAACGCTTGCGCCGCCGCCGGCGAGTTCCACCAGCCAGGGATAGAGTCCCACGGCAGACAGCGCCACGCCAGCCACCACGTATGCGGTAAGGATGCGTGCCGGGGTGAGCTTGGTGTAGTCGATCAGGACCTGACCCACGGCGCAGAGCGCACCGCCGACCAGGAATGCCCAAAATAGATCCAGTGCCATATTCAGATACCTCCTGCAGTAATTGGAATAAGGGTAGACGTTTTTCTCAAAGCCTCCTCTCATAGAGGAGGTGGCAAGCCGTAGGCTTGACGGTGGAGTTCCGGGCGAACCATGTTTGCCCCTACGGTAAGTTTTTTTCAAGTAAACAAACCAATTTTTAAGATAGTCCCCCTCGAAAAGGCGCCCGAAGGGTGTGCCTTGTGCTGGGATGTCCCGAAGGGACAGGGGGATATCCCTCCGGCACTGCGTGCCACCTCCCTTTTCAAGGGAGGCAAAAGACTCCTCTGCCCTGTCGGGCATCTCGTACTGAGCGGTCCCTTTTGTCACCTGCGGTGACATTTCCCCACCCCGTGGGGAATCACCTCTATGAGAGGAGACGATTTCGCAGAGCCTCCTCTTTAGAGGAGGTGGCAAGCCGTAGGCTTGACGGAAGAGTTTCGGGCGAACGATGTTCGCCCCTACGGTGTTGTTTTTCCCGGATGACAAGGCAATACTTCTGCCATACAAAAAACGCACTGTCGTCACGCATTTCCCTACCGATACATCCGTGTGAGTTCCACCAGGTGGGAGATGCCGGGGATGCTTTCGCCCTGCTGGGATGCCGTGGGGGACATGAGCGCACCGGTTGCGGCGAACAGGATCTGCCGCATCGTTCCCGCCTGGAGCGCCGGGAGAAAATGGCCGCACAGCAGGCTGGCGCTGCATCCGCAGCCGGAACCGCCGGCGTGGGTGTCCTGTGTCTCCGGGTCGTAGAGCATTGCGCCGCAGTCCTTATGATTCCGGGTGATGTCATAGCCCTGTTTCATCACCAGATCGCAGAGCAGTTCGCTGCCCACGATGCCCAGATCGCCGGTGACGATGGCGTCATACTGTTCCGGCGCAGTTTGGGTGGCTTTGAGATAGCGCACGATGGTATCCGCTGCCGCCGGCGCCATGGCTGCGCCCATATGGTTGGCGTCGGTCACACCCAAATCCACCATGATGCCGATGCAGGCACCCGTGACGCACACCCCGTCCGGAACGCCGTCCGGCTGCTGGAGAATCACAGCGCCCGATCCGGTACAGGTCCACTGCGCCGTAGGCGGCCGCTGACCGCCGTAGGAGAGCGGAAACCGAAACTGGCGCTCTGCCGTGGAAAAATGGGAAGAAGTCACTGCCGCCGTATATTCGCCCACGCCGCCTGCCGCCAGAAACGACGCTGTCAGCAGTCCCTCTGCCATAGTGGAACACGCCCCGTAGATGCCCAGCAGGGGAATCTCCAGCGGGCGCATTCCATAGGTGGAGCCGATGCACTGGTTCATGAGATCGCCGGCGCAGATGCAGGAGAGGTCGCTGTCCCGGAGTCCGGACTTTTCCAGCGCCAGCTGCACCGTGCGGCGCTGCATGACGCTTTCCGCCTGTTCCCAGGTCTCCTGTCCGAAATGGGCGTCGGGTTCTACACAGTCGAAACAGCTGCCCATGGGACCGTCGCCCTCTTTCTGACCCACGGTGCTGGCGTAGCTGATGATGCGGGGCGGCTGGGGATATTGAAAAACGCCCCGGGCAAGATTACGTACCATTCGAATCACCTCGATGGTAGTATATCCGGGACGTTGGGAATTATGCGAGTGAGAATGCAAAATAAAATTGCATTGCCATTTGTGTGATACATTGCCGTTTGAAGTAAGGGTAGGCGAAAGCGGCGGGTCAGCCCGTCGCCCAGTGGAAATGGCGACGGCAGACTTGCCCAAGGATAGCAAGCCGCCGCAGACCTTTCGCCCCAATTTAACATTCAAAAAAGGACAGTGTCACGGCAGACAAGCTGCCTATAACCCCTCCGGGGGATTTTTGTTATATGTAATCTAATGGCAGTTACACTGCCATCCGTGTAATACATTGCCGTACAGAAAAAGGGTAGGCGGGAGCTTTTCTTTTTTTGCTTCTTTTTTTCTTTTCAGTAAAGAAAAAAAGAAGAGTAACTCTTGGGAGAATTTTTTGAAAAAGATTGACGGGCGAACAATGTTCGCCCCTACAGATTTGCGTGGCAAACGCCATAATAATAACGTCAACCACCTGCACAAGAGACAGTCAGAAAGCCTACGCCGCACGTACAGGGAAAGACAAACAAGGGCGTTTGCAAGCCAAAGGCGGACAGCGAGGGAAACGAGCGATTCCGCCGGACGGGTTGAACAAGTTTTCCCTAGGGCAGTGTTTCCCGGAACGACGGGGCGATGTGGCTTGCTATCCTTGGGCAAGTCTGCCGTCGCCATTTCCGCTGGGCGACGGGCTGGGCATCGCCCCCTACAGATTTACCTTTTCATGAAAGGCAAAACAACTCCTCTGCCCTATTGGGCATCTCGTACTGAGCGGTCCCCTTTGTCACCTACGGTGACATTTCCCCACCCCGTGGGGAATCACCTCTAAAGAGGAGACAATTTCGCAAAGCCTCCTCTCATAGAGGAGGTGGCAAGCCGCAGGCTTGACGGAGGAGTCTGAGGTTCTCGGGCAAACCATGTTCGCCCCTACGATATGCCTTCTCTGTAAAACAGCAATCCGTTTCAAAATGTTTCACGTGAAACATTCCGGTATAATTCCCGGAAAACTGCACATACTTTTCTGCAAAGGAGGGCTGCATATGAAAATCAGTCGTGAACTTTACAAAACCATGCAGGATCAGACCGCACCCCGGTCGAAGTCCTGGAAAAACATTCCCCTGGCGTTTCTGATCGGCGGACTGATCTGCACCATCGGCGAGGCAGGCATCCATATTCTCACGGAATACTGCGGCATGGAACAAAAAAACGCCTCTGCGTGGGTCTCCATCGGGCTGGTGGCAGTCAGCGCCGTCTGCACCGGGCTGGGCTGGTACGCCAAGCTGGGCAAGCACGCCGGCGCAGGAACGCTCGTCCCCATCACAGGCTTTGCCAACGGCGTGGTTTCCTCCGCCATCGAGGCACGCACCGAGGGCTGGATCCTGGGCATCGGCACACGCATTTTTGCCATCGCCGGGCCGGTCATCCTCTACGGCACCACCGCATCCATGGTGTACGGGCTGCTCTATTATTTCTGGACGCTTTTCAGGTGAATCAGATTGATCTCCGGCGGATTGCACAGCCGAGGCTTGCCGATGCCGCCGGAGACATACATTTTCGTGCCGTCTTTTTCATACAGCCCCTTGTCGTATTTGGGAAAGAACTTGCGCTCCGGCGACAGCACGCCGCCCAGAAATGGCAGCCGCACCAGACCGCCGTGGACATGGCCGCACAGCACCAGGTCTGCGCCCCAGCCGGCGTAGCTGTCCAGCAGCAGGGGATTATGTGCCAGCAGCACCGTACAGCCCCGGCGCCTGCCCAGGTCGTTTTCCAGGTCTGCCGCCGTATAGGGCTGCAGATTGCGGAACTTCCGGTTCTCGTCCCGGTACACCCCATACGCCAGGTCTGCGCCTGCCAGATACAGAGGCACACTGCCGGGCATTTCCAGGGAAATGGTCTGGTTTTGCAGCAGCCGGCAGCCGCTCTGCGCAATGGTCTGCCGCAGCTGTTCCCAGACCGCCGGCGGCAGATCCAGCTCATGGTTGCCCACGCAGATCCAGACCGGGCTTATTTTGGAAAGTGCAGTCAAAAACGACGCAATTCCGTGAAAGTCACGCATATCCCGTGAGATCAGATCGCCGGTGAGGACGATATGATCGGGGTGCAGTTCTGCCGCTTTTCGGACGATGCGGCAGTTGTTTTTTCCCATTTCCCGGTGGTGGAGGTCGGTGATCTGGAGCAGCGATGTGCCGTCAAATGCCGGGGGAAGATGGGAAAGTGTGATTTCCTCCCGATGCACCCAAAGCAGGTGCTGTTCGATGAGAAACCAAATGAAAATCAGTAAGATCAAAACAAATAGAATTATCAAAAAAATCATGTGAAATAAAATCCTCGTGTGCGGCGGGTCGCCGCTGACCTTTCGCCCCAATTTAACGTTCAAAAAGGGGTAATGTCACGGCAGACAAGCTGCCTGTAACCCCTCCGGGGGATTTTTGTTTAATAAGCCTCCTCTGTAGAGGAGGTGGCAAGCCACAGGCTTGACGGTGGAGTCTCGGGCGAACGATGTTCGCCCCTACGGTAAAGTTTTTTCAAGCAAACAAACCAATTTTTAAGATAGTCCCCCTTGAAAAGGCGCCCGTAGGGTGTGCCTTGTGCTGGGATGTCAGCGTTAGCTGACAGGGGGATATATCCCTCCGTCTGCTCCTTACGGAGCATCCACCTCCCTTTTCAAGGGAGGCAATCAACTCCTCTTCCTTATCATGCACTGTCCTCTCCATACAACAACAGCGGCAGAATCTCCGCCGCTGCTGATTTTTATTGCAATGTCTGCACGTTACTCCGCAGATTCGTCCGCAGGAGCCTCTGTGCCGGTTTCTGACGCATTCTGTGCATCCGGTGCAGGAATTGACTCCGGCTCTGCGGAAGGCTGTTCAGCGCCCTCTGGAGCGCCTTCTGCGTCATCCTCTTCCTGGGATGCCTCGGTACGGGTGAAGGCAACTACCTTCTGACCCTCGCTGACACGCATGACACGCACGCCCTTTGCAGTACGTCCCATTTCACGGATCTCGCTGCAAGCCACACGAATGATAACGCCGTCGCTGGAAATGAACATCAGGTCGTCGGTCTCGTCTACTACCTTGATGCCGCAGACTGCGCCGTGTTCCTCGTCCACCTTGTAGTTGGTCAGACCCATGCCGCCACGGGACTGCATCCGGTATTCCGAAAGCGCCGTCTTTTTGCCAAATCCGTTTTCGGTCACGGTCAGCAGGGATGCGCCCTCACGCTCTCTCGCCATGGATACCACAGCATCGCCCTTGCGCAGGGTGATTGCCTTGACGCCGTGTGCCGAACGGGACATGGGACGCACATCGTTTTCGTCAATGCGGATCGCCATGCCGTTCCGGGTGGCAACAAACAGCCGGTTGGAACCGTTGGTGAGACGGACTGCGGCGATCTCGTCGCCCTCGTCCAGACCAATGGCAATCAAGCCGTTTTTGCGCACGTTCTTGTAAGCCGAAAGCGGTGTCCGCTTGATCTTGCCCGAACGTGTGATCATGACCACATACTTGCCCTCTTCGAAGTCCGGGGTGGTGAGAACGGCTGCGATCTTTTCGCCCTGTGACAGGGGCAGCAGGTTTACGATGTTGGTGCCACGGGCATTCTTGGAACCCTCCGGCAGTTCGTAGCACTTCAGCTTGTACATAGTACCCAGATTGCTGATAAACAGAATGTGGGCGTGAGAGGAACTAATCATCAGCTCGCTGACGAAGTCCTCTTCCCGCTGTTTCATGCCGGTGACGCCACGGCCGCCACGGCGCTGGCTCTTATAGACATCTGCCGGGATGCGCTTGATATAGCCGTTTTCGGTATAGGTAACAACGCAGTCCTCCACCGGGATCAGATCCTCGATGTCCACTTCGCCGTCTACCATCTCGATCTGCGTCCGGCGTGCATCGCCGAACTTCCGGCGGATCTCGTTCAGATCGTCCATGATGATCTGGTATACCCGTTCCCGGTTTGCCAGGATATCCAGCAGGTCAGTGATCTTCTGGATCAGTCCGTACAGTTCGTCGGTGACCTTCTGGCGCTCCATGCCGGTGAGCTGTCCCAGGCGCATCTGCACGATTGCCTCTGCCTGCTCTTCGGTAAGTCCCTGCTTGTGTTCCAGCTGATAGCCGTCCACATCGTACTCCGCACGATCCAGCAGGGCAGACATATCGATTTCCTTGAACCGCTCCATCAGACGAGCCTTACCTTCCGGCACGGTCTTGCTGTCCCGGAGAATGGCGATCACTTCGTCAATATAGTCGATGGCAAGCAGGAAACCCTGGAGAATGTGCGCCCGTTTCTTTGCCTTTTCCAGGTCGAATTTGCTGCGGTTGGTGATAACGTCCACCTGGAACTGCAGATACTCCTGGAGAACCTGTTTCAGAGTCAGTGTCTTTGGCTCGCCGTTTACCAGTGCCAGCATATTGACGCTGACAGTATCCTGGAGCTGGGTATAGGAGAACAGCTTGTTCAGCACGATCTGTTCGTTGGCATCCTTTTTCAGTTCCACCACGATGCGCATACCCTCACGGCTGGACTCATCCTGGATGTGGTGAATGCCCTCGATGCGCTTATCCTTTGCCAGGTTGGCGATGGACTCCACCAGGCGTGCCTTGTTCACCATGTACGGGATCTCCGTAATGACAATGGACTGACGTCCACGCACCTTTTCAAAGTGGGTCTGTCCACGGAGGGTGATCCTGCCTCTGCCGGTGCCGTAGGCGGCACGGATGCCGCTCTTGCCCATGATAATGCCGCCGGTGGGGAAGTCCGGTCCCTGGATACAGGTCATCAGCTCATCCATGGTGCAGTCCGGATTTTCCATCAGCATATGGATGCCGTCGATGACTTCGCCCAGATTATGAGGCGGAATATTGGTCGCCATGCCGACAGCGATACCCACCGAGCCGTTGACCAGGATATTGGGGAAACGGGACGGCAACACTGCCGGTTCTTTCAGACGGTCATCATAGTTGGGGACGAAAGGCACGGTCTCCTTGTGGATATCCGTCAGCATTTCCAGGGCGATCTTGGACATTCTTGCCTCTGTATAACGGTAAGCAGCAGGCGGGTCGCCGTCTACCGAACCGAAGTTACCCTGACCGTCCACCAGCATATACCGCATGGAGAAATTCTGCGCCAGACGCACCAGCGCATCATAGACCGAAGCGTCACCGTGGGGGTGATAGCTACCCAGCACAGCACCGACGGTATCGGCGCACTTATGGTATGCCTTATCGGGTGTCAGCCCCTTTTCGAACATGGTATAGAGAATACGGCGGTGTACCGGTTTCAGACCGTCACGCACGTCCGGCAATGCACGGGCAACAATGACCGACATTGCATATTGCAGGAAGGAGTCCTGCATTTCTCTGCCAATTTCGATGGGGGTAATTTTTTGTTTTCCGTTGGTAAAGAAATTTTCTTTTTCCATTGAAGTATTATTATCCATCATTCTATTTTCCTATCATGGCGGCATCACCGCCGAATGGTTGTTGTGATTTGGGTCGTTTCATGGGAAACGGGTGGGGAGTTTTGGTGGAGTGCATGACTCCTCCGTCAAGCCTACGGCTTGCCACCTCCTCTAGAAGAGGAGGCTTTGCATAATCGTCTCCTCTGTAGAGGAGATGCCCGATAGGGCAGAGGAGTCGATTTCCCATTTTCAAAGAGGGAAACCTGTAGGGGCGAACATTGTTCGCCCGAAACTCCTCCGTCAAGCCAGCGGCTTGCCACCTCCTCTAAAAGAGGAGGCTTTGCAAAACGTCTCCTCTCATAGAGGAGATGCCCGATAGGGCAGAGGAGTTGTTTTCCCATTTTCAAAGAGGGAAACCTGTAGGGGCGAACATTGTTCGCCCGAAACT
>ERZ1673698.65-NODE-65-length-184963-cov-33.984452_pt1 | contig 184963 bp, 150 predicted proteins | sample MGYA00580228_ERZ1673698 | MGnify/ENA primary metagenome ERZ1673698 (study PRJEB41218, sample SAMN15661768) | gut metagenome | host: Homo sapiens | place: Canada: London | collected 2015-08-20/2019-03-30 | study: EMG produced TPA metagenomics assembly of... | reverse complement strand
CTAAAGAGGCATCAATCGTTATCCGATTGCGAGTGCAAAATTAGTGATAATTTTTATTATTGCAAAAAAATCCCGAAAATTTTTCAGGATTTTTTTCGCATATCCACAGACGGACCTGTTGCAGAGGGTGTTTTCAGGGTGTTGCGGATCATTCCAGTTTCAAACCGTCGCTGTTCCATTCGCCTGCGGCGTCGGGATAAATGAAAGGGCGGGTGTCGTCGAACTTCTTCATATTCAGATAACTTTCGTAGAGATTGATGCCGTTGGCCGATTTCGTCGCCAGCGAGAAGGCGACTACCGACGGATGGCGCTTCGAGGTGTGGTAGCTGTTTTCAGCCCGTTCGACGTAGGCGCCCTGCCAAGCGGGATCGTTCGACGGATTGCCCCCGATGCGACGCGATTCGCCGCTGCTGCGGGTGTCGATCGGAGCCTGCGGAATCACGTACATCCCCATTGTGTCGCAAACAGCATACAGCGTCGGCGACACGGGCCCCGGCAGGAGCCTGAGGGTGTTGAATCCCTGCTCGCGGAGTTTCGCTATCTCCTCCGCCGGGAAATGGGGCGGAACCTCGCGCGTGCGGAGTGCGACGGGATTGCCGTTTACCGCCAGCAGTCCGTTGTGCAGTTCGACGGTGCGGAATCCGAGCGGCAGTTCGATGTATTCCATGTAGCGGCCTTCGTGCTGGGTTTTTACGCGCAGCGTGTATTGCGTCGGCCGGCCGGGGTTCCACAACATGCTGTCCGGAATGCGGGCCAGAAAACGCACGGTGTCCTCGCGGCGCATGTCGAGCGTGACGTCCTTGTATCCGATGGCGGCATTGGAGCCTGCCGGAGTGAGCAGTTCATAGTGGATGCGCGAAGTGCGCGGATTGAGGGACTCGGTTTTAACGACGAGGGCGATTTCAGCCATGACCTTGTCGTTCTCCTCGCTGCTGCGCCACGATTTGGTCAGTACGTCGCGTACGCGCAGCGTGGGCTGGCTCATGACCCATGCGGGACCTATTGCCGGGGCCGGATCGCTTTTCCAGCTTTCGAGACGCGCCACCTGCGACGGAGCGCTGACGACGATTTCCAGCGTGTTGCGGCCCTCCTGCGCATGGCGCGTGAGGTTGAATTCCGCCGGAGTGCTGCAGTCGCTGTCATAGGCCACGGTTTTGCCGTTCACGCGCACTTCGTAATCGGCCGAAGCCCATCCCAAATGGAAGAATACCTGCCGGTTGGCCCATGCGAACGGCACGGTGAACTCGGTCGAGAAAACGTTGTCTTTTTGCGTCCAGTCCGCCAGACGGGTGAAGTAACGGGTGTCGCCCGCAGAGGCTGCGGCCGCTTCCTGCGCCGTGGGGTAGGCGATCACTTCGCCGCGCGGAAGTTCACGGCCGTAGGTCGGAATATACTCCTGCGCCGCCAGCGTGCAGCACGAGAAGAGTGCTATGATCGAAAGAATACTCCTCATATATTCGCTTTTTTAACCTTCATTTTCGCCGCCCGGCGAAACGAGTTTCTCTGCTCGGCTCCCGCTTAACGAAAATGTTCGTATATTTGTGCAGGTAAAGATAGTAAATTTTCCGGAACTAGAGATGTCAGAATTTCCCAAACTCAATTTTCCTGCCATCCGGCTGCGCGCCCGCCGCCGTGGCGGGCAGGTCGAAGTATGGGACGACCTGCGGGGAATTTACCTCGTGCTGACGCCTGAGGAGTGGGTGCGGCGTCATCTGATCGCCTACCTCGTGTCGCACTGCGGGGTGCTGCCCAAACGCATCGTTCAGGAATATGCCGTGCCGGTCAACGGGCAGCCGCAGCGTGCCGACGTCGTTGTGGTGGGCGACAGCGCCGAACCGCTGGTGCTGGCCGAATGCAAGGCCCCGGAGATCCGGATCGACGAGCGGACCCTTTCGCAGGCCGTGCGTTACAATTCGGTGCTGGGGGCGCGCTTCGTGATCCTGACCAACGGCCGGAAACACTATTGCTGCGAGTACCGCGGCGGCCGCTATGTCCAGCTGGCGGGATTCCCGGATTTCGCGGCTTTATAGATTCTTGAAATTGGCGTCGATATAACGCTGAAAGCTCTCCTTGTAATTTTCTCCGATGGGCACGTACTCCGTGTCGCTCAGAAACACGCGGCCGCGGACATAGCCTTTGATGCAGCGCAGATTCACGATGTAGGAGCGGTGTACGCGCATGAACATCTCCGACGGGAGCGCCGTCTCCATGTTCTTGAGACGGAACAGGGTGGTGATCGTCGAGCCGTCGGCCAGATGCATGCGCACGTATTCGCCTTCGCTTTCGAGATAGACGATGTCGCTGATTTTCACCAGCGATACCTTGTAGTCCGCCTTCACCGAGATATACTCCTTGTCTTTGGGCAGCGCCTCCGGAACGGGTTCCGAGGCGTCGGCCGGACGCTGGTTGTGGCGCAGTTCGTAGAGCGAGTTGGCCTTGCCCGCCGAACGGCTGAAATCGGCGAAGCTGAACGGCTTGAGCAGGTAATCCACCGCGTCGAGCTTGAACCCTTCGACGGCGTATTCCGAGTAGGCGGTGGTGAAGATCACCATCGGCCTTTCGACCAGCGAACGGACGAACTCCACGCCGCTCAGGTCAGGCATGTTGATATCTACGAAGATCAGGTCGGCATGCTGTCCGGCGAGAAACTGCTGGGCTTCGAGTGCGTTGTTGCACGAAGCGGTAAGCTCCAGATAAGGAATCTTCCGTATGTAACTTTCGATCTGACGCAGAGCCAGCGGCTCGTCGTCAATGGCGATACACTTAAGCATTGAGGGTCGGTATTACGAGTTTTACGGTGTATGTCGTAGTGTTTTCTTCTATGTCGAGCGTGTAGTTCCGGGGGCCGTAGATCAGTTCCAGACGCTTGCGGACATTGTCCAGTCCGATCCCGGCGCTGTGTCTTTCGCCTTTCTGCGTGTGGCGGCTGTTGCTGATCGTGCCGGTGACCTTGCCGTCGGAGTAATCGACGTGCATGTGGATGAACGACGGGTTGTTGTAGCTCACGCCGTGCTTGAATGCGTTCTCCACGAAGACGATCAGCAGCAGCGGCGGAATGGAGACCTGCGTCGGCAGGTCGTGCGGATACTCCACCCGGATGTCCACGTCGTTGGTGTAGCGGATGCGCATCAGCCCGATATAATTCTGGATGAACTGAATGTCCTTGTTGAGCGAGATGATTTCGCGTCCCGAATCGTAGAGCACGTAGCGCATCATTTTCGAAAGCTCGATCACGGCGTTTTTTGCGTATTCCGTGTCGATGTCGATCAGCGCATGGATGTTGTTGAGCGTGTTCATGAAGAAGTGGGGATTGATCTGGTACTTCAGATAATCCATTTCGGCCTGCATGTTCTGCTGTTTCAGCTCCTCCATCTGCTGTTCGTCGCGTATCGACTGGTACATGAGCTTGATGCCCGTATTGGCGCCCGACATGAAAAATCCGAGTATCACGTTCCAATACATTTCCAGATCGGTGAACGACGCCTTGCGGTGTTCGATGAACTGGTCCTCGGAGAGGTCCGAGAAGAGCAGGCTGTCGGTGATGTGCTGTTCGTAGAAGTCCACGAACCAGAACGTGCCGATGATCAGCGTCAGATTGGTTATCAGATACTTCCAATACTTGTGCTTGAGCATGAACCGCGGTGCGATGACGCTGTTGTGGACGATGAATATGATGAGGTAGGGCGCGATCTTGCGCCATGCGATCAATACGTTTTCCCAGCTGACGTGAAGCTCGGACATCATCAGCGAGTTGAGCACCGGCACCAGAATGATGGCCGACCAGACCATCACGTAGAGCAGGTTTTCGCCGATCGTCTGTTTCTTGGTGATTTTCATGCCGTAAAGATAATAAAAAAAAGTTACCCGGATATTCGCGGGTAACTTTCGTAAAAAAGCAGGTAACCGAACTATTAGTGACGCCTCATTGTTGGAATTGGATTCAGTGACTATGAAGAATTTGGGATAGAGAATCCAAAGTATGCGGTTACCTGCTGAGACTTGTTTTATTTGGTCAATAGCGACGGACTGTATAGATAACGTTTGATACTGCGTTTTGGTGTTTTTTCGAACTCGGTCGGATAGATCGCCAGCTCCGAGACGCGTTCGTACGCCGCCAGCAGCGAGTTCAGCTCCGCGAGGTTGTTCTGCATGATCTGCGGCAGGTCGTTCTTGTCCACGCCTTCCAGCTCGGCCTGTTCGTAATCGGGGACGACCAGCGCCTTGAGCTTTCCGTTTTCGGTTTCCAGTATGAGTGACTCCAGCACGAGATACATGTTGTTGAGCTTGTCCTCGATCTCCTCCGGGTAGATGTTTTGTCCGCTGCCGGAAAGGATCATCGTCTTCGAGCGGCCGCGGATGTAGAGCGTGCCGTCGGGATCCATCGTGGCCATGTCGCCCGTATGAAGCCATCCGTCGGGTTCGAGAACCTTCTCGGTGTCCTTTTCGTTCTTGTAATATCCCTTCATCACATGCTCGCCGCGGACGATGATTTCGCCCGCTTCGTGCTGCGGGTCGGGCGAGTCGATCTTCACTTCGAGCAGTTCGTGCAGGTAGCGCCCGCACGATCCGGCCTTGAACTCGTTGTCGGGCGTGAAGCTGATGAGCGGCGCGCACTCGGTCATGCCGTAGCCGATGGTGATCGGGAACTTGATCTTCATCAGGAACGCTTCGGTCTCCTGATTCATCGGGGCGCCGCCGACGATGAATATGTCTACGTTGTTGCCGAAAGCCTCCAGCAGTTTTTTGCGGATCACCGAGTAGATGGCCGTGTTGAGCAGCGGAATCTTCACGGCGATCGACATGGGGCCTTTTTCGAGCATCGGCATCACCTGCTTGCGGTAGACCTTTTCGAGAATCATCGGCACGCAGCAGATGACCGTCGGTCTTACGACGCCCATGGCTTCGAGCAGAATCTTGGGCGACGGAATCTTACCCAGCAGGGTGATGTGTCCGCCCACGGCCAGCGGCGAAAGGAAGTCGAACGCGCAGCCGTAGGCGTGCGCCAGCGGCAGGAACGACAGCGTGCGCCCGCCTTTGCGGAAATAGAAGGTGCCGGTCTGGGTGTTGATCATCCGCTGGGCGAAAATCACGTTGCCCGTCAGATTGTTCACCGTGAGCATGACGCCCTTCGAATATCCCGTGGTTCCCGACGTGTAATTGAGCAGGATGACCCGGTCGTTGGGGATTTCGGGGTATTTGATGTCGTTTATGCTGAATCCGCGCGGATATTTCGAGCGGTAATTCTTCAGGATGTCGCGCTGGAACTTGGTGAGCGCCTTGCCGTCGCGTTCGTAAATGGTATGGAAGTCGGTCAGCGAAAAGACGGCTTCGATCTGCCGGATCTGGTCCTCTTCGATATTGTCCCAGAAGTTGTCGCCCAAGAAGAGCATGCGGCTCTCCGAGTGGTTGATGATGTGGATGATGTCGGCGGGGGTGAAATCCTGCAGGATCGGGACGATGACCGCTCCGTATGTGATCGTGGCTATGTAGGTGATGCACCAGCGGGGGTTGTTGCGGCCTATGAGGGCGATTTTGTCGCCCTGCTTGATGCCGGCCTTTTTGAAGAGGAGGTGCAGCTTGGCGATCTCCTTGGCCATCTCGTAATACGAAAAAGTTTCGCCCTTGAAATAATCGGTCAGGGCGGGCATTTCACGATTGTCTCGGAAACTGGTTTCGTATATTTTGATCAGATTCTCCTGTAACATGGTCGCGTCCTAATTGCTGAGCAAAGATAGGCTAAAAAAACGATTTTACCGCCAAATCGCGGCATTTTTTATCCCATATTGCCGATGTTTTGAACCATAGGCCCTGCCGCAGAGCTTTTTGTGCCGTTTTTATTCCTCCTTTTTTTCCTGCTTGGGAGGCTGCTGTTTCACGTGGCGGGGTTTCCAGATGTAGATTTTCGATTCCGTGCCCGCCTTGAGCCTTTCGATGTTCTTGCGGTGCGTGTAGATCAGCAGTACGGCGATGATGAACGAGAACACGACGAACGGAACCAGATGGTTCACTTTCGGCGAAATGAGCGTGAAAATGGGGAAGCTGCACCCTGCGACCATCGAGGCCAGCGATACGTAGTGCGTAATCATCAGCACGAGGAACCAGACGCCGAAGCAGAGCAGCACCAGCGGGGCGTTTACGCCCATGATGGCGCCGACGAGCGTCGCCACGCCCTTGCCGCCGCGGAATCCGGCGAAGATCGGGAAGATATGCCCCAGAACGGCGGCGAATACGGCGATGAAGCGCAGGATGTAGAACCACGTTTCGTTTGCGCCGTCGGCGAAAACGCTGTCATATTTCATCAGGTCGATGATCGTCACGGCGACGAATCCCTTCAGCACGTCCAGTCCGAAAACGGGCAGGGCCGCGCGTTTGCCCAATACGCGCAGCATGTTGGTCGTGCCGGCGTTTTTGCTGCCGTGTTCGCGGATGTCGATGCCGTAATATTTTTTGCCGATCCACACGGCGCTCGGAATCGAACCCAGCAGATAGGCGATGATAATCAGGGTCGTGGCGGTGTAATATGTCAGAATCATAGTGACTTTTCAGGGGTTTGTATAATGCAAATATAATAAAATCTCCCGGATAAACGAATAAAACGCAATAAATGACATGCAGGAGGGTGGGGAACGGGGGCAAAAAATATCCGCAGAGGGGACGGTGCGTCTCTCTGCGGATATTTCACGTGCGGGGGCGTTTTCAGAATGCGGCCTTGGGAATTCCTCCGTCGGGCAGCAGGGCCGGCCGCTGCCGCAGCAGCTTTGCGAATTCTGGTGCTCCGGGGAGGGGGCGTTCGGACCGGGCGGCGGCCGCGGAACCTGCGCTTGGAGTCGTGAAATCGCACCTGAACAGCTTGGTGGTGACCTGCTGCGACTGATAACCCATGGCTACGCAGACATAACTCGTATTCGGTTCCCGGTTGTAGTATTTCACCGTCGTGTCGCCTTCGCGCAAATGGGCGTATTTCTTTTTCTGCAGCGTCTTCTCGATAATCGCCTCTTCGGAGAGGTTTGCCACCTCGCTCTGCAGGAATATGTAGACGAGGTAGGGATCCTTGTTGGTCGTCGTGATCCGGAGGTCTACCGTGGTGGGCGTCAGATTCGCGGCCTCGATCGTGATCCGGTTGTCGGAGGGGTCTACCGGTGCGGGCGAGCCGGTCGTGAACTCCGCCTGCACGAGATCCGACATGACGTAGCCTTCGTTATTGACGGCGATCCCGACCACAAGGTAAACCGTATTGGGTTCCAGCTCGGTTCCCGTCAGTTGGAAGTCGCCTTTCTGGCAAAGTGCCATTACGGCCTGATCGGCCGGGAGTCCGTAGGTGTAATACAGCTCTACGATTTCGGAAAGGGAGCGCTGCACCTCGGCGGCCGGATTCACGCCCTGCTGCGTGACTTCGCTCTTTTCGAGGTAGTAGCTGTAATAATACTGCTCCTTGTCGCCGGGCAGCACGTCGATCGTTACGCTCGTGCCGTCTATCTGCGTGCGGAAGTCGAACGTCATGTCGGTGGTCTCCACCGACTCGGTGCTGAACTCCTTGACGCATACCCGCGTGGTGACCTTGCCGTCGAGATCCACGCCGGCTATCAGCACGAGGGTTTCCGAGCCGGGCAGTAGGCCCGTGATCTTTTCGCCGCTGAAATTGCCGGCCTTTAGCGCCTGTTGCAGCACTTCGCGGTAGGTCTGCCCGATGGCGGGCGCCACGGCTTCGTAATATTCCAGCTGTTTCCGGATGACCTCGTCCGGGGTCAGCTTGCCGAGCTGGTCTTTCGGCGAATAGAGTATGAGGTAGGGCTGCCGGGGATCGGATACCGTCAAGCTTATGGTCGCGCTCACCGGCGTCACCGCGTCTACCGAGACCTTGAAGGGAGCGTCGTAGGCCTCCTGAACTACCTTGAACGACTTTTCGATCGGGTCTGTTCCGTCCGCTTCGTAGACGGCCGTCACGGTCGCCTCCCGCGTCTGCTCTTCACTGCTCAGCTCCACCGTGAACGTTATCTTGCCGTCGGCGGCCTGCGGGTCGAGTATCCACTCCTTGTCGGCAGTCACTTTGATCGTTGCGTTTTTCAGCCCGTTTTCGACGGTATAGTTTACCGACTGTTCGTCTCCGTCGCACGATACGAATACGGTTTTGCTTTCCAGCTTGAATTCCACGGGGAGGGGCTGCGGTTCCGGTATCTCTTCGTTGTCGCTGCAGCCGGTGCTTCCTGCCAGAATCAGACCTAATGCCATGCAGAGATGGAGTGCCCGTTCAGATAGATGTTTTCTCATAATCTAACAATTAAAAAGTGTATATACGATATTCGAAAACAAATGTAGGCACTAAAAAAAAGAAAGTTTTTGTACTATGTCAAAAACGGCTTTTTTTCAAGGCTTCATGACCGCTTTTTTCAGCCGGCTCAGGTACGACTGCGTGATTCCCAGATAGGAAGCCACGAATTTCAGCGGCACCTTTTCCATGATTTCGGGGCGGTTTTTCACCAGCGAGAGAAAGCGCTCCTTGGCATCGCCGTTGATGACGCTGTTTTTCATTTCGAAGAAGAAAAGCTGTCCGTGAGCCATCTGCAGCGCCCACCGGGCGAAGTCGTGCGACTGCGCTGTCAGCGTGTCGTACCGCTGCCGGGTTATCCTGACCACGGTCGATTCGCAGCAGGCTTCTATCTGGTAGAACGTGGGCAGGTGGAAATAGTAGGAGAACATCGAGATGATCATGGTGCCGGGCAGCGAAAACGCGTAGGTTACTTCCCGCAGTCCGTTCATGTAGCTGTAGCGCATGATACCCTCTTTGACGACATAGATGTTGGCGTCTACCTTGCCGCTCATGATCAGTATTTCGTTCCGTTTCAGGTGAAGTTCCTCCGCAGATTCCAGAAATCGGTCCATGACTTCGCCCGACAGCGGATAGTCGCACTCCTTCAGCAGAAGTTCTTTTACAGTATTCATTATATCTGTACGGGTATTTTTTTGAGATTTACAAAAATAATAAAAAAATCGTATTTGCAGCTTCGGGATGAAAAATCCGGCGCGGGGGCGCCGGGTTTTCGGAGAATTGCGTTATCTTTGCCTAAAAATATACCTTTATGAATACAAAGGCTTTGCTGGAGCCGATGGGTTCGTGGGCGTGGTGGCGCTCGTGGTTCCTGATTTTCCTCGGCTGTTCGATCATGGGCGCGGGTTTCGTGCTGTTCGTCAATCCCTACAATTTCGTGCCGGGAGGCGTCTACGGTATGGGTATCGTACTCCACAACATCTTCCCGTCGATTCAGGTCGGTACGTTCGGCTATATGTTCGACGTGCCGCTGATGCTTACCGCGATGCTGGTTTTCGGCGGGCAGTTCGGTACGCGCACGGTGCTGGCGGCGCTCTATACGCCCGGTTTCATGAACGTGCTGACGCGGCTGGTCTATCCCGACGCCGCGGCCGTCGAGAGTCTCGATCCGGCGTTGCTGCTGGGCGGGCGGCTCGACTTGTCGAACGACCTGCTGCTGACGTGTATCATCGGTGCCGTGGTCATCGGTATCGGGCAGGGCGTCGTCGTGCGCCAGCAGGCGACTACGGGCGGCACGGACATCGTGGCGATGCTGCTGCAGAAGTTTGCCGGCATCAAGTTCTCGACCGGCATCCTGCTCGCCGACGGTTTCGTCGTGCTGTCAGGTCTGGCCGTCATCGGTTTCGGACTGGGTACGGGCGACGCTGCTTCCAACGGCTGGATGCTGACGCTCTATTCGCTCATCACGATCTATATCACCTCGCGCGTGATCGCCTATCTGCTGAACGGCGCGTCGTACGACAAACTGCTGTTCATCATCAGCGACCATCACGAGCAGCTCAAGCGCTTCATCATCGAGGACCTCGACCGCAGCGCCACCTATATCAAGTCGAAAGGCATGTACACCGACGCGCTGCGCGACATGATCTTTCTGGTGGTCAGCCGCAAAGAGGTGCGGCTCGTGCAGCACAAGATCAAGGAGATCGACCCTTCGGCGTTCGTGGTGGTGACCGACGCCTACGAGACTTTCGGCGAGGGTTTCAAGCAGTTCCCCGACAAGAACGAGATTCATGCCGAATAACAGAAACGAAAAAGTGGAATTAAGACTCGATACGAATACACTGCGCCCCCTGTCGGGCGCCGGACGCAAACTTTTTGTCGAAACCTACGGCTGCCAGATGAATGTCGGCGACACCGAGATCGTGGTCTCCGTGATGCAGCGCGAGGGGTACGTATATACCGACCGGATCGACGAGGCGGACGTTATCCTGATCAACACCTGTTCGATCCGCGACAATGCCGAACAGCGCATCTGGGGCCGTCTGGCCGAGATGAAACGCTACCGCCGGGCCAACCCCGGACTGGTCGTGGGCGTCATCGGCTGTATGGCCGAGCGCCTGAAGGAGAAGCTGGTCGAAGGACCGCACGGCGTCGATGTCGTGGCCGGGCCGGACGCCTACCGCGACCTGCCCCGGCTTGTGCGCGAAGCCGAAGCGGGCGGCAAGGGCGTCAATGTCCTGCTCTCGACCGAGGAGACCTATGCCGAGATCGCTCCCGTGCGGCTCGACCGCAACGGCGTGAGCGCCTTCGTCGCCATCATGCGCGGCTGCAACAACTTCTGCTCCTACTGCGTGGTGCCCTATACCCGCGGCCGCGAACGCAGCCGCGATCCCGAAACCATTCTCGCGGAGGTCCGGACACTGTTCGGGAACGGCTACCGCGAGGTGACGCTGCTGGGCCAGAATGTCAACTCCTACCGCTTCGGCGAGGTGGATTTTCCCGGCCTGATGCGCCGCGTGGCCTCCGTCTCGCCCCTGCTGCGCGTGCGTTTCGCCACGTCGCACCCCAAGGACATCAGCGACCGCCTGCTGGAGGTCATGGCCGAAATGCCCAATATCTGCCGTGCGATCCATCTGCCCGCCCAGTCGGGGGCCTCGTCGATGCTCGCGCGCATGAACCGCAAATATACCCGCGAATGGTACCTCGACCGGGTCGCGGCCATCCGCCGCTACCTGCCCGACTGCGCCGTTACGACCGACCTGATCGCCGGATTTTCGGGCGAGACGGAGGAGGAGCACGCCGCGACGCTCTCGCTGATGCGCGAGGTCGGCTACGAGTTCGCCTACATGTTCAAATATTCGGAGCGCCCCGGCACTTACGCGCACAAGCACCTGCCCGACGACGTGCCCGAAGAGGTGAAGTCGGCGCGGCTGGCCGAAATCATCGCCCTGCAGAACGAACTGAGCCGCGCGAGCAACCTGCGCGACGTGGGGCGCGAATTCGAAGTGCTGGTCGAGGGAACGTCCAAGCGCGACGAGAACCAGCTTTCGGGCCGTACCTCGCAGAACAAGGTCGTGGTATTCGACCGCGGCGGCCACGGCGTCGGCGACTATGTGCGGGTCCGCATCACGGGCTGCACTCCCGCGACGCTTTTCGGAGAAGAAATTTCAGAAGGATAAAATTAAGATACGTAAAATGCGATTTGACGAACTTGAGTTGGAGGAGGAGATCCTCGACGGACTCTACGATATGAATTTTCAGGAGATGACTCCGGTGCAGGAACACACGATCCCGGTGATTCTCGAAGGCCGCGACATCATCGGATGCGCGCAGACGGGAACGGGCAAGACGGCGGCCTACACGCTGCCGCTGTTGAACCGGCTGCTGCTCGAAGGCAACGAAGACAATGTGATAAAATCGGTGATCATCGTGCCCACGCGCGAACTGGCGCAGCAGATAGACCAGCAGTTTCAGGGCTTTTCCTATTACCTGCCCATCTCGACCACGGTCGTTTACGGCGGCGGCGACGGCAAGGGCTGGGACGTGCAGAAGCGGGGCATGCTGATGGGGTCGGACGTGGTCATCGCCACTCCCGGCCGCATGATTTCGCATATCCAGAACAGCGGCATCGACCTCTCGCATGTCGAATGCCTGATTCTCGACGAAGCCGACCGCATGCTCGACATGGGTTTCAGCGAGGACATCATGAAGATCGTCTCGTACATGCCCAAGGAGCGGCAGACGATCATGTTCTCGGCGACGCTGCCCCCGAAGATCCGCGAACTGGCCAAGACCATTCTGCGCAATCCCGCCGAGGTGAATATCGCCATTTCGAAACCCAACGAGGCCATCGACCAGTCGGCCTATGTCTGCTATGAGAACCAGAAGCTGGGCATCATCCGCGAGATGTTCGCCGAGCCGACCGAGTCGAAGACGATCATCTTCTCGTCGTCGAAGATGAAGGTCAAGGAGCTGGCGCATACGCTCAAACGCATGAAACTCAACGTGGCGGCCATGCACTCCGATCTGGAGCAGGCCCAGCGCGAGGAGGTGATGCTCGACTTCAAGAACAACAAGGTCTCGATCCTCGTGGCCACCGACATCGTGGCGCGCGGCATCGACATCGAAGACATCGGACTGGTCATCAATTACGACGTGCCGCACGACCCCGAAGATTATATCCACCGCATCGGCCGTACGGCGCGTGCCGCGGCGACCGGCGCTGCCGTGACCTTCGTCAGCGAGGAGGAACAGGGAAAATTCCACGCCATCGAGAAGTTTATCGAGCGGGATATCCGCAAAGCCGAACTGCCCGCAAGCGTGGGCGAAGGCCCGAAATACGCACCCGACGAAAACCGCGGACGTTTCGGCCGCGGCGGCAGGGGCGGCCGCGGGGGATCGGGGCGCGGAGGTTCCGGCCGCGGCCGGGGACGCGGCGATAAAGGCGACGGAGGACGCCCAAGCAGGGGCGACGGCGACCGTAACCGCGACCGTCGCGGCGACAGAGAGCGTGCGGCTGCGGCGCCGGCCGAGAACGGCGCCGGGACTCCGCAGGCTGCGCCGGCGGATAACGACCACGCATCGGGCCGCGGCGAAGGCAACCGCGGAACGCGCGACCGCAGGCGTCACCGCGGCGGCCGCAACCGCAATCGCAACCGCGGCGGAAATCCGCAGGAGGGCGGGGCTACGCCGCCGGCGAATTAGACCGGCGGACACTTCAAGATAATAGAGACCGGACTCAACTCTGAGTCCGGTCTCTTTGTTTGCTTCCCGTTTGCAGCCGTTTTATTTCTGCCGGAAATAGACCTGCATAGGTGCTTCGGAATATAAAAAAGTCCCCCTTTGTCAAAGGAGGACTTGGCGGGAATATCGCTTCCGGATTTCGTCGTGCGAAAGAGGTCCGGTAACCTTGTATTGCGGCCGTCTTACTTCTGCCGGAAATAAATCTGCATCGGCACCCCGGCGAAATCCCAGTGGTCGCGGATGTTGTTTTCGAGGAACCGGCGGTAAGGCTCCTTGATGTACTGCGGCAGGTTTACGAAAAACGCGAACTGCGGCGTGGGCGTCGGGAGCTGGGTCACGTACTTGATCTTGATGTATTTGCCCTTGGTCGCGGGGGGCGGATAGTTCTCGATCAGCGGCAGCAGGAAATCGTTCAGCTCCGAGGTCGAGATGCGGCGTTTGCGCGACTGGTAGACCCGGATCGCGGTCTGGAGCACGTCGAATATGCGCTGTTTGCTGAGTACCGAGGTGAAGATGATCGGAATGTCGTTGAACGGTGCGAGTTTCTTTTTCAGGAACTCCGTCCACTCCTTCATCGTGTTGTTGTCTTTCTCTATGAGGTCCCACTTGTTGACCACGATCACGCAGCCTTTGCGGTTGCGGACGATCAGGTTGTGGATGTTGAGGTCCTGCGATTCGAGTCCCTGCTGGGCGTCGAGCATCAGGATGCAGACGTCGGAATTCTCGATGGCGCGGATCGAGCGCATCACCGAGTAGAATTCGAGGTCCTCCATCGCCTTGCCCTTCTTGCGCATGCCTGCCGTGTCCACGAGGTAGAAATCCATGCCGAACTTGTTGTAGCGGGTGTGGATCGAGTCGCGGGTGGTGCCGGCGATCGAGGTCACGATGTTGCGTTCCTCGCCCAGCAGCGCGTTGGTCATCGACGACTTGCCGACGTTGGGACGGCCGACGATGGTGATATGGGGCAGGTCCTCGTCCTCTTCGGCGACGGTCTCCGCGGGCAGCGCCGCGAGGATGGCATCCATCAGGTCGCCCGTGCCGCTGCCGCTCATCGAGCTGATGCAGAACGGATCGCCCAAACCGAGGGCGTAGAACTCGTGCGAGGAGTAGATCTGGTCGTTGTTGTCCACTTTGTTGCAGACGAGGATCACCTTTTTCGAGGTGCGGCGCAGGATATCGGCCATCAGCTGGTCGAGGTCGGTGATGCCGGTCGCAACCTCCACCAGAAAGAGGATCACATCGGCCTCGTCGATGGCCAGCAGTACCTGACGGCGGATTTCGTCTTCGAAAATATCCTCCGAATTGACGGTGTAGCCGCCGGTGTCGATCACCGAGAATTCCTTTCCGTTCCAGTCCGTTTTGCCGTAGTGGCGGTCGCGGGTGGTGCCGGCCGTCGCATCGACGATGGCCTTCCGCTGGCCCACCAGACGGTTGAAGAGGGTGCTTTTGCCGACGTTAGGACGGCCCACGATTGCTACAAGGCTCATATTCTTTTCTTTTTTCTTAGGGCAAAGATAGTGCAAGTCGGGCGCAATGCCAAATTTATTTGAGCATTGTCCGTACGCCGCCTGTATGCTGCAAGGATAGTGCAGGTCGGGCGCAAAACCAAATGCGCGGGACTCTTGCGGAACACACTCTGTAAAAACTGCAGGACAGAGAATACTCGTCCGGATACTTATTATATATACCTGCTCTCCGTGTCGCCGGCCTGTACGGGGTAGACCAGCACGAAGCTGTTGTCGGCGAAGAATTGCTCCATGTAGGCGGGGACCTTGCTCATGGCAGGGTGGTAGGAGACCCGTTCGCGGCGGCTCATCACGATCCACAGACAGTCGTCGCGTTTGGTCTCGTAAGTGAGCGCCGTGAGGTCGTCCCACGGGTTGGAGACCACGTATTCGGCCTTGGCCGAGCGTTTGCCGCGGGCGGGGCGCAGGTACTGCATGGTGCTTTCCGGGGCGTAGAAGACGATCCGGGCGCCCGAATTGTCGGCGATGTTGCGCAGTTTCTGAATCCACATCTGGAACCCGGCCTCCTTTTCGGCCTTCTCCGGCACGACCACCAGATGCCGCTTGATGGTCGGCAGGGGCTGCACGGGGTGGTAGAGATAGGTGGTGACATTGCTCTGTCCAAGCACGTCGGCGGCCATGCGGCCGATGCCAGAACCGCCCGGCGTGCGGTCGTGGTGCATGCCCATCACGATGTCGGTGATGCTGCGCTCCTTGACCACGCTGACGATGGCGTTGGCGATGTTTACGTCGTAGCGGAGCAGCGCCTGCAGGTAGTTGTCCGACGCGGCGGCGGCTTTGGCGGCCGTGTCGAGGATTTTGCGGCCCCGCTTTTCGACCGTGGGGTCCTCGACCTTGTTGTCGATGGCGTTCAGGGCGTAGAGTCCGTTGCGGGATTTGGCTTTCTTGAGGGTCGTGCTCAGGCTTACCAGCTCGCTCACGGTCTGCTCGTTGGCGACCGGAATGAGGATGTGGTCCTCCTGCTGGGGCTGTTTGTCGTCGTCCTGCGCATTGCGCATGGCGATGTTGTGCGCGCCCCGCTGCGTGGCGAAGGTCGAGACCGTGCAGGTGGCCAGAATCATCAGGATCGTGCCGTTGAGCACGCTTTCGCTCAACAGGCGGATCGGCTCGCCGTCGGGCGTGTGGCCCAGTATGACGTTGTAGCCGACCATCACCGCCGCGAGCGTCGCCGCGACATGGGCGCTGCTCAGTCCGAAGATCACGGTGCGCTGGTCCGGTGAGAGACGGAATGTCTTCTGCGTGAGATAGGCGGCGATGTATTTGGCGGCGGTGATCAGGACGATCATGATCAGCGCCACTTCGATGCTTTCCCAGTCGCGGAAGAAGGCCCGGTAGTCGATGAGCATGCCCACACCTATGAGGAAGAAGGGGATGAAGATGGCGTTGCCCACGAACTCGATGCGGTTCATCAGCGGCGAGGTGCGGGGTATGAGCCGGTTGAGGGCCAGACCGGAGAGGAAGGCGCCGATGATCGGTTCCAGCCCCGCGAGCTGCGCGAGGTAGGCGCCGAGGAAGACCATCGCCAGCACGAAGATATACTGCGATACGTTGTCGCTGCACTGTTTGAAGAACCAGTGCGCCAGCAGCGGAAAGAGGAACAGAATGATGCCTATGCACAACAGCACCGAGGCGCTGAGCCGCCACCAGAAGCTTTCGTCCACGTTGCCCGTGGCCATGCCGACGATCACCGTGAGCAGCAGCAGGGCCAGCGTGTCGGTGATGACCGTGCCGCCGACGGCGATCGTGACGGCCTTGTCGCGCGAGATGCCGAGCTTGCTGACAATGGGATAGGCTATAAGGGTCTGGGAGGCGAAGAGTCCGGCAAGCAGGATCGAGGAGTAGATGGAGAATCCCATAATGTAATAACCTGCCAGAATGCCGAGCGCGAGCGGTACGCAGAAGGTGTAGAGTCCGAAGACGAGACTGCGCCAGCCGCTTTTTTTGAAGTCGGACGTATCCATGTCCAGTCCCGAAAGAAACATGATGTAGAGCAGGCCGGCGGTCCCCGAAAGGATGATGCTGCTGTCGCGCAGCACGAGGTTGAGTCCGTGAGGGCCGATAACCGCGCCGGCGATTATCAGCCCCAAAAGATAGGGGATCTTCAGCTTGTTCAGGAGCAGCGGCGCCGCCAGAATGATGATCAGAATCAGCAGAAATTTCAGGATCGGGTCTTCGAGCGGCAGTGTTATCGGTGCTATATGGGCGAATTGAAACATCATGCGATCATTTGGCTTTCCTACAAATATATAAAAATCTGCGGCTAAAAACAAGCGCCCGCCGCATTTTGCTGCGGCGGAGTCCGAACGGCCGATTCTGCAGGCTGTTTTTTTGCGTGGGAGAATGGCGGGAGACAGAGTTTGCGGGGAAAGGCGGGGTATAAGGCGCGGAGAGTGGAACGGCGTTTCTCGCACGTTTTTTGTCGGTCGGGATCGGACGGTTGCTCCGCAAAGAGAAAGAATTGTGAAATAATCGCTGTCCGGAAATCGGTTTTTATGGAAAAAAATGTAACTTTGAAAAATTGTATACCTGAAATTTCACCGCTCATGCGTGTCGGTAAAGTAGATAAACGAGTGCTCGGCCCCGTGCTGATGGGCTTCTTCATAATGGGTTTCTGCGATATGGTGGCTCCGATTACGGGACGCATCGCACTGGAGTTTCCCGCGTCGCGGCAGGCGGCCGTGAGCTTCCTGCCCACGATGGTTTTCCTGTGGTTTCTGGTGCTCTCCACGCCGCTGGCCGCACTGATGAACCGCATAGGCCGCAAGGCGACCGCGCTGATCGGCTACGCCTTTACGGTCGTCGGTCTGATGGTCCCCTACGTTGCGGGCGAAGGGTGTGCGCTGGGGTGGTATTTCGCCGGCTTCGGACTGCTGGGCGTGGGCAATACGGCGATTCAGGTGGCGATCAATCCCCTGCTGGCCACCATCGTGCCGGGCGAGCGGATGACCAGCTACCTCACGGTGGGCCAGATCTTCCGCAACACTTCGCTCCTGCTGCTGGCGCCGATCGTCACGGCGCTCGTGGCGCTCACCGGATCGTGGCGCCTGCTGCTGCCGATCTATGCGGGCCTCACGGTGCTGGGCGGCCTCTGGCTGCAGGCGACTTCGGTGGCCGAACCGCCGCGCAGCGACCGCGCCGCGGGCATGGCCGACTGCTTCCGGTTGCTGGGAAACCCGACGGTGCTGCTCTGCACGCTGGGCGTGGCGTGTTTCATCGCGGGCGACGTGGGGATCGGATTCCTCTCGGTGCGGCTGATCGACAATCCCGATTCGATACTCACCACCACGGGCTTCTACGCCTGCCGCATCGTCGGCACGCTCGTCGGGGCGTGGGTGCTGGTGCGGGTGTCGGACGTGAAATACCTGCGCTGGAACATGGCGGGGGCTTTGGCGCTCTGCGCCGTGCTGCTGCTGGTGCGCGGCGAAACGGCGGTCTACGCCGCTGTGGGGCTGACGGGATTCGCCATGGCCTGCGTTTTCGCGACGTTCTACGCCGTGGCGACCAAGGTCGTGCCCGAAAAGGCCAACGAAGTGGCGGGGCTGATGATTCTGGCCATCTCGGCGGGAGCCGTTTCGGGACCCGTCTGCGGGGCCATTGTCCGCTGGAGCGGCGATGCGCACTGGGGCATGCTGTTCGTCGCCCTGTGTGTGGGCTACATGCTCTGGGCGAGCTTCAAACTGAAAATAAAGCAATAAAAACTGAAAAGGATGATTCGTAAGATCGTAGTAACCTCTTTGCTGGTCGTTTGCGCGCTCTCTGCCGCGGCGCAGCGGCCCCGCACCCGGATCGAATGGGGCGTATTGGGCGGCATCAACATCCCCGACTATACGACCAACATGTCGGGCACCGACATCAAGAACAAACTGGGCTGGCAGGCCGGTATCACCACGGCGGTCAATCTGGGGGCTTTCGCCGTCGAACCGCAGATACTCTATGTGCGTCAGGGGCTTCGCATCCGTCCTGAGGGGCAGAAGGAGATCAACCTCAAGTCCAATTCCATCGACGTGCCGGTGCTGTTGTCGTTCCGCCTGCTGCGTCCCGTGCGGATCTATGCCGGTCCCGTCTTTACGGTGATGAACGACTGCAAGCAGAAGTCGGGCGGCGACCTGCTCGATTTCGGCCGCGTGCGTCCCACGATGTCCTACACGGTGGGCGCGGGAGTCAAGCTGCTGGGCCATCTGCTGGTGGACCTGCGCTACAACGGCCAGTTCAAAAGCAAGAAGGACGTGGTGCTTCCCGACGGCGGCAAGCTCGACAAACTCCGCACGTATAACGTGGCGCTTAACTTCGGATACCTTTTTTAGCCTATGACAGACGCAGTCGGAAAAGAGATACTCATCGAGGGTGCAGACCCCCGCGAGCTGTACGGGCCGCGGAATGTCTACCTCGACCAGATGAAATCGCTTCACCCCCAGCTCAGGATCGTCGCGCGGGGCTCTTCGCTCAAAGTCCTCGGTTCCGAGGCCGAGACGCGGCGTTTCGAGGAACGCATGGAGGGGCTGGTGGCCTATTATCTCAAATACGGACACATTTCGTCGCAGGTCATCGACCAGTGCTTCGCGGGCGGCATTGCGGCGCAGGAGGCCCCGGTTGACAAGGACGTGATTGTCTACGGCAACAACGGCAACATCGTCCGCGCCCGCACGGTCAACCAGCTCAGGCTGGTGAAACTTTATGACAGGAACGACCTGCTCTTCGCCGTGGGACCCGCCGGATCGGGCAAGACCTATACGGCCATCGCGCTGGCCGTACGCGCCCTGAAGGAGAAGCAGGTGCGGCGCATCATCCTCACGCGCCCGGCGGTCGAAGCGGGCGAGAAGCTGGGTTTCCTGCCCGGCGACATGAAGGAGAAGCTGGACCCCTACCTGCAGCCGCTGTACGATGCGCTGAACGACATGATTCCGCCTGCCAAGCTGGCGAAGTATCTGGAGGAGGGCACGGTGCAGATCGCGCCGCTGGCCTACATGCGCGGCCGCACGCTCGACAACGCCTTCGTCATTCTGGACGAGGCGCAGAACACGACGCTCTCGCAGATCAAGATGTTCCTGACGCGCATGGGCCGCAACGCCAAGTTCATCGTCACGGGCGACGTGACGCAGATCGACCTGCCGCGCAAAAGCGACAGCGGGCTGGTGCGCACGATGGAGATTCTGCGCGAGGTGGAGGGTATCGGCATCGTCGAATTCGACGTGCGCGACATCGTGCGCCATCCGTTGGTGAAACATATCGTCGAGGCGTTCGACAAGTGCGGGACGGACCTGTCCAAAGCTGAAAAGTAAGGACGGGGCCGCTCCGGGACGGGCCTTCCGGCCGCATGCGGGAAGTTCCCTCCGGGGAGAGGATTACGGCGCGTCGCTAAAGCGACAAACGTGCGCCGTGACTGCTGTGGCGGCTCGGCAAAACGAGTTTTGCCCTCGCCTGCTGCCCGCAGTTTAGGGGAGGGTCAGACCTGCAAACGACGCCAAAGGCGGCGGCAATGACCGGCCGGGCTGAACGAGGATGAAAAATACGAAAAACAATAACATATCATTAAAACCTACTTTTATGAACGACACACGCAATCTCTCTGCCCTTAAGCCGGCGCTGGTCTGGAAACATTTCGCTCAGATCGTACGCATTCCGCGCCCCTCGTCGCACGAGGAGAAGATCCGCAAATACGTCATGGATTTCGCACGGGAGAAAGGACTCGAATGCAAGGAGGACGCCGCACATAACGTCTATGTCCGCAAACCCGCCTCGAAAGGCATGGAGGACCGCAAGGGCGTGGTCCTGCAGGCCCACCTCGACATGGTGCCCCAGAAGAACAACGACAAGAAGTTCGACTTCACGAAAGATGCGATCGACGCCTATGTCGACGGCGAGTGGGTGACGGCCGACGGCACGACGCTCGGTGCGGACAACGGTATTGGTGCGGCGGCCATTCTGGCCGTACTGGAGGATGATTCGCTGGTACACGGTCCGCTGGAAGCGCTCTTCACGGCTACCGAGGAGACGGGGATGGACGGCGCGTTCGGGCTGAAAAAGGGGCTGCTGCACGGCGACATCCTGCTGAATCTCGACTCGGAGACCGAGGGCGAGCTGTACGTAGGCTGCGCCGGAGGGTTGGACGCGAATATCGTCTTCAAATATGCCGCCGAGCCGACTCCCGCGCGCAGCTACACCGCGGCCCGGATCACGGTCAAGGGACTCAAGGGCGGCCATTCGGGTATTCAGATCGTCTGCCAGCGCGCCAACGCCAACAAGGTGCTGTTCCGTTTCCTGAACGCCGCGTCGGCGTCGCGCGATCTGGTGCTCTGCTCGGTGGACGGCGGCGGCCTGCGCAACGCCATTCCCCGCGAAGCCGAGGCGGTCGTGATGGTCAAAACCAAGGAGTACGAAGCTTTCGCCAAGGAGCTGAAAGCCTATGAAAAGGTCATAAAGGCCGAATATGCCGGCATCGAGGACGCCGTGTCGATCAAACTGAAGGAGTGCGAAGCCCCGAAGGAGCGGATCGCCGCCGACGTGGCCGCCAAGCTGACCAAAGCCGTTGTGGGATGTCCCGACGGCGTGCAGCGCATGTCGGTGTCGATGCCCGGACTGGTGCAGACTTCGAGCAACCTTGCGCGCGTGGTCTCCGACGGCAAGAGTGTCAAACTGCAGTGCCTGCTGCGCAGCTCGGTGAACTCGGAGAAGGCCGCGCTGGGCGAAGCGATCGCCGCGGTATTCTCTCTGACAGGGGCCAAGGTGCAGCTCACGGGCAGCTACGACGGCTGGAATCCGAACATGGAGTCGCCGATCCTCAAGGCCATGACCGCCTCCTACAAGGCCCTCTACGGCAAGGAACCCGCCGTGACGGCGATCCACGCCGGACTCGAATGCGGTATCATCGGCAGCAAATATCCTAAGATGGACATGATTTCGTTCGGACCCACGATCTGCTATCCCCATTCGCCCGACGAGAAGGTGGAGATCGCGTCAGTGGGCAAATTCTACGACTTCATGGTCGATACGCTGCGCAATATTCCCAAAAAATAGTGCGCTTTGGAAGCCGACAAGGTCAAATGGTTCGTCATTGTCAATCCCGTGGCCGGAGGCGGCCGCGGGCTTGACCATTTTCCGCAGATATCGAAGCTCCTGCGCGACGCCCATATCGTCTGCGAACCGGTCTTTACGGAGCATAAGTTCCACGCCACGGAACTTACCGTGTCGGCCGTCAAGGAGGGTTACCGCAATATCATCGTCGTGGGCGGCGACGGCACGCTGCACGAGGTGGTGAACGGACTTTTCATCCAGCAGGAGGTCTGTCCCGACGAGGTGCTGCTGGCCGTGATCGCCGTGGGAACGGGCAACGACTGGGTCCGCACGTTCGGCATTTCGAACCGCTATCAGGATGCCGTGAAGGCCATCGGCGAGGGCTACTCGTTCCTGCAGGACGTGGGCGTGGTGTCGTACGAGGAGTCGCACTACCGCCAGAGCCGCTATATGGCCAACGTAGCGGGCGCGGGTTTCGACGCGCGGATGGTGCGCAAGCTTTCGCACCTCAAGAAAAAGGGCCGCAAAAGCCGCTGGCGCTCCACGTGGTGTCTGGTCAAGAACTTCTTCCGCTACAAATCGACGGGCGTGAAGGTGTGGGTCGACGACCGGCTGGTCTACAACAACCTGCTGTTCAGCATCGCCATCGGCATCTGCAAGTACAACGTCGGCGGCATGCAGCAACTGCCCGACGCCGTGGCCGACGACGGTATGCTCGATGTGTCGCTGGTGCGTCCGGTGCATTTCTGGCACCTGCTGTTCCGGTTCCACTACCTGTTCAACGGCGGCATTTACCGCATCCGGCATATCCTGCAGGAGAGGGGGAGCTGTATCCGCATCGAGTCGTCGCCCGAAATTTCGGTCGAGGTGGACGGCGAGCTGCTGGGCGAGACGCCGCTCGAATTCTCGATTCTCCACAAGGCGGTCCGGATCGTTGTGGGCCGGGAGTTCTACGACCGGCAGGAGCGCGGCGAGTGCCCGTGCGAGGGCAAGTAGCGGCCGCGGCCGGAATCTGCGCCGGAAAACGGCGTGCGGCAAGCGGTCGTGTCGGGCGGCGTTTCCGGGAAGAAGCGGAAACTAATACGTTAGTCTTTTTAAAAACGATGTGTAACACTCGGAAGCCGCTCAGAAGGTAAATCCGAACTATAAATCAAGCATGATTATGACGCCTAAAGAAGTTTTGGAAAAGTGGATAGACCGCTTTAATGCCGCCGATGCGGTCCGTCTTACGGAGCTGTATGCCGAAGATGCGGTAAACCATCAGGTTGCGAATAAACCGGTGGTAGGAAAAACGGCGATCCATGAAATGTTTGCAAATGAATTTGCAACGGCTGAAATGGTTTGTATCGTAGAGAATATTTTTGAAGATGGAGAATGGGCGATAATGGAATGGAAAGATCAGCTCGGACTTCGCGGATGTGGATTTTTTCATGTGAAAAACGATAAAATCGTCTTTCAGAGAGGGTATTGGGATAAACTCTCGTTTTTGAAACAGCACAATCTTCCTGTTGAATAATGCTGTGAATTCGTCGCTGCTGTTTTTTGACGTTCCGTTATCGGATTGTTCGTCGATCGGGTATGTGAACCGATGAGAATCTGAAACAAAAAAGGCAGGCTTTTGCAAAAGCCTGCCTTTTTTGTGCGCGGACCGTGCGGCTGCGCGTCGTTTGCCGTGCGATTCCGGTTGTCCCGGTTATGCGGTCCCGGTTCTGTCAGTCGGCGGTCTCGGTCACCTCCACTTCGGTAATCACCCAGTCGAAGAGGTCGTTGGCGCATCCGGCCTCCATCTGACGAATCTGCGACATGTCGGTCGTGTCGGCCAGTATGGCGTTGAAGAACTGCGACATGGTGCTGTAGGCGGCGTTCACCTTGCCTGCGAAGCAGTTGTAGAAAGCCTTCTGCTGCTGGTGGTCCAGCCCGGCGGGAAGCACGCCCTGCGCCACCAGATAGTTGTACGGATAGATATGGCGCATGTTGTGCGCGTCGGCGTTCAGTTCGTCCACGATGGTCGTGACGACGACCATGTCGACCGTGTCGGTCACGCCCGGCATTTCGACGAAGGTCGTATAGACGGGGTAGGCCCCTTCCAGATCACCGGCCACCTCGTCGGTAAAGAGCACGAATTCATCGTCCGAAAGGTCGTCGAGATAGACCATCTGACGGTAGCTGCGCAGGGCTTCGCGCATCGCTTTGCGCTGTTCGTGATTCCATTGCCGCTGCTGCGAGCAGCCGACCAGACCCGCTGCGAATGTCGACAGCAGGCAGATACAGAGGAGAATTTTTTTCATCGTTTCCTTGATTTTGGTTTTACTTGGGAGCAGGACGCAATACGTGTGCCAAAAATTATATATCTTTGGGTGGCGAGTAATTCCGGCCGGCCGTGGAAATGCGCCGCTGCGACGGAATTGTGCCGGACCGGAACGAAAAAACGATCGATTATGGATGTACTGACTTTCCGCGACTACTGTTTGTCGCTGCCGATGGCCGAAGAGAGCACGCCCTTCGACGAAACGACCCTTGTCTACAAGGTCGGGGGCAAGATGTTCGCCTGCGCCGACATGGCCGAATTCGAATGGGTCGCCGTGAAATGCGATCCGGCCGAAGCCGTGTTGCTGCGCGAGCAGTATGACGAGGTGAGTGCGGCGTGGCATTTCAACAAACGCCACTGGAACGCCGTCCGCACCACGGGCGACCTGCCCGACGGCTTTATCCGCGAGCAGATTCGCAACTCCTACCTGCTGGTGCTGCGGTGCAGCGTGACGCCCAAAGCACTGCGCGAGGAGATCCTCGCCTATGTCGGGGAGCACGGCCTGCCGGAATAGGGACGCGGAGACGGCTTCCCGGAGCGGACCTCGCTGTTTGCGGGCGTGAGCCGCTGTTATGCTTGAAACCGTTGATGCGGGAGAGAGGCCGGAGTGGGGCGATTTATGGCGGAGGGCTGGGATTGGACTGCTTATGCGGGGGCTTTCCGTTGCGGACCTCGCTTTTTGCCGGGAATGGACTCCGAAACTTTGGGGCGTTGTCCTTTTCTGCGGAACAGAACCGGATACGAAAACGCAGCAACGTGGGGCGTACCCTGCGTTACTGCGTTATTCGTAATGGTCGCTGAGTTTCGGCGGCCCAGTGCCGGCGCCGTTCCGCGTTGTGCGGTTTTGCTGTGTCTCACTCGCGTCGTGTTGCTCAGCGTCGGCGGCGCCTTGCGCCGTAGTGATTCTTCGCCTGCGTTACTTTGCGGCACCGGTCGTTTCTTGTGCCGCGAGCTTGCGCCAGCGCAGGTATCCGGCCACGGCCAGCGCCGAGTAGAGGGCGTAGAGTCCCGCGGTGAGGGGGATTCCCTTGTAGAGATACAACCCGATCGTTATCAGATCGACGGCCAGCCAGACGAGCCACTGTTCGATGTATTTGCGCGAGAGCATCCACATCGCCACGATGCTCGCCGCCGTGGTCATCGCGTCCCAGAAGGGCACGGTGCTGTTGGTGAACCGGGAGAGCAGGAAATAGATTCCGGCGTGCGCCGCGGCGTAGACTGCGATCAGTCCTGCTGCATAGCGCAGGGGCGTATGCCCGATCCGGACGGCGGCGGGTTCTGCGCTCCGGGCTGTTTGGGCCGCTTCGGGTCCTGCATTGCAGGCCGTTTGGTCGCTATGTCCCGCCGTTGTGTTCCGGTCCGGTTGGCTGTTGTGTCCCCCTGCGAGTGCTTCGCTTCCGGCCGTTTGATCGGTCGGTCCTGCCGCTGCCGCGTTCCGGGCCGTCTTGGGCTTTTTGCGCGGGGCGTTGCGCCATACGAGCCAGCCGTAGAGTCCTGCCAGTACGTAGTAGACCTGCATCGAACAGTCGGCGTACAACCCCGCCTTGTAGTAGAGCGCGCCGTGGACCAGCGGCATGACGAGTCCCACGATCCACAGCCGGATGTCGGCGCGGTATTCGAGCCAGAGATAGAGCAGCCCCAGCACCACGCCGGCGATCTGCAGGATAAGTTTCCAATCCATCGTTTTATCTGCGTTGCGTCCCTCCGGATCGGGTTCCGGGAGGACGGAATTTGCCCGTCAGAACTTTACCGTGACGTTGGCCAGCACGTTCAGGGGCGCCTGCGCGAAGTAGTAGGCCATGTCGATGCGCCGGGGCGTCGGGTCGCTCCACGTGTCCATGTACGAATAGCCGTAGCCGTTGCTTTCGTACTCGGCGTTGAAGAGGTTGTTGATCTGCAGGCCCAGCCGCACGCTTCGGGCGGCGCGGGTGCGGAACGTGTAGCCCAGATTGAGGTTGGTGACGCAGTAACGGCCGAGCGAGAGCGTCTCGTTCTCGTCGTTGGTAAAATACTGTTTGCCTACGGCCTGCGTGTGCAGCACGGCTTCGAAGCCCCGGTAATGGAAGTCCAGAAACAGCGACCCCATGGCCGACGGCGAGTAGGAGATGGTCCGCTCGCCCAGATTCTGCCCGTAGGTGGGGCTGTTCGAGAGTGCGTCCACATAGTTCTCGATCCGGTTCTGGCTGAAGGTGGCGTTGGCGCCGGCGGTGAACCACCCGGTCACGCGCCACGAAGCCGTCAGCTCGATGCCGCGGCGGTAGCTGTCGGGCACGTTGACGTTCAGCGCGTCGGAACTGTCGTTGACCATGCCCGTATGCACCAGCTGGTCCTTGTACTTCATGTAGTAGAGGTTCACGCCCGCACTGAACCGGGGCGAGGTGTAGTTGTAGCCCAGTTCGTAGTCGTAGAGCTTCTCGGACGAGGGGTACGAGTCGTCGCCGGAGAACATGTAGCGGTCCGTGAAGTCGCTGCGCGTCGGCTCCTTCTGCGCCACGGCGAACGAGAAGTAGAAGTTGTGGCGTTTGCCGGGCGAGTAGTTGACGCCGGCGCGGGGGTTGAAGAAGTGGTATGTCTCGTCCACGTCGATGGGCTGCATGCCCCCGCTCGCTTCGTCGTAGTTGTCGTTCACGCCCCATGCCTTGTAGTGAACGTAGCGGTACTGCATGTCGGCGAAGAGGTTAAGTCCGCGGGCTACGGTCCAGTTGGCGCGTGCGAAGAGGTTGGCGTCCTGCTTGTCCACGTCGTTGTCGTACCAGCGTTTGCTGCGGTAGTCGGCGGGATCGGTCTCCTGCATCCAGTCCAGCTCGCCCCAATGGGGACAGCTGTAGTAGCTCCACGAGCCGCCGAAGGCGAGATCGAGGTTCTCCGCAGCGTAGGCCGCCGCGGCGTTCACGCCGCCCAGATGGTTGCGCATGAGTTTTTCGCGGATCAGGTCCCTGCGTACGGCGATTCGTTCGCCGTCGCCGTCCGTCACGAAATTGCCTTGGTCGTCGGTCTGGTAGGCCAAATGGTCGGGGAAGAGGTATTCGAAGAGTTTGGCGTTGTCCTTATACTGCTTGTAGTAGCCGTAACCGTAGGTGTAGAAGGCCGTGGCGCTCAGCGTCCAGCGGTCGCCCAGACGCTGGCTGAGGATCAGCTGGTTGTTGATCTGCAGGTAGTTGTCGGTCTCGTCGTCGTAGAAGTTCACCTGCTGCCACTCGCCGTCCTCGCTGTTCCAGATGCGGTGGGAGTAGGCGTCCGAGGTGGAGTACATGCCGCTGCTGTTGTAACGGCGGCCGTTGAGACGCATCTCGTCGCGCGTGGCGCCGTTGTAGCTGAGGTTGGTCTTGGCCTTGCCGCCGAACGAAACCAGCTTGAGCATCGTGTTGCCGTTGTAATAGCCGCCTTGGAACATGTAGGAGGTGAGGGAGGTCCCTCCGCGGCGGATGTAGCCGTCCGAGGAGAGGCGCGTTAGGCGTGCGTCCACCGTCCAATGGCCGCCCATCAGCCCCGACGAGACGTGCACGGCCTGTTTGTTGGTGTTGTACGATCCGTACGAGAGCGAGACATCGCCGCCGAACTCGGTTTCGAGCGGGGCCGTGGACATATTGACCGCGCCGCCGAAGGCTCCCGTGCCGTTGGTCGAGATGCCCGCGCCGCGCTGAATCTGCATGGTGCCCACCGACGAGATGAGGTCGGGCGTGTCGTACCAGTACATCGAGTGCGAGTCGGGGTTGTTCATCGAGACGCCGTTGATGGTGACGTTGAGCCGTGTGGCGTCGGTTCCGCGCAGGCGCATCGACGTGCCGCCGATGCCGATGCCGGTTTCGTTGGTGGCGATCATCGAGGGAGTCAGCGCCAGCACCGACGGAATGTCGAATCCGTAGCTGTTGCGGGCGATCGCTTCGTGCGAAAGGTCGGTATAGGCGACCGGCGTGCTGCCTGATGCGCGCGTGGCGGTCACCTCGATCTCCTGCAGGCGGTACATGCGTACGGAGTCTTCGGGCCGGGCCGGGCCGGCGGCTGCCGTGATCGCTTCGCTTGTCTTTGCAGGGGGAACGGCAGCTGCCGTGACAAACGCCGCGGATCGTGTCGCGTCTGCGGCGGTTGCGGCGTTCGTTACGCCTGCGGTGAGGGAGACGGCAGCCGGAGTTTCGGCGCTCGCCGTGTTTGCGGCGACGCAGAGCGCGACGGCCGCGATGGGAAGTAGAAACCTTTTCATGTCTGAACTTTTAAAAGTTAATGAACTGAAAAGGGGTATGCGTTGAAAGATTATGCATCCCGGTTTCGGCATTACCCGTATCCGGTTCAATGGGTATAATCTCAGCCTGATAGTAAGGCACCCCTTCGAAATATCGACGGCAAAGGTAATAAAAAGATTCGGGAAATCGGGAGCGGTATGCGAAGAATTTGTAAAAATAGCGACCCGACCCGACCCGGCGGCGGTTCGGCGGTTCCGTAAAGCGGGTAACGCAGTAACGCGGGACATATACCCGTGTTGCTGCGTTACTGCTGACAATTTTTATTTACGAATCCGCCCGGCCCGGTCTTCCGGTTCCGCCCGTGCGTCTGCCTGCCCGGCCCTGTCCGGTTTTCCCGGTCCGCCCCTGTGCCCTCCTGTCCGGCCCGGTCTTCCGGTTCGCCGGCAATGTCTGTTTTTGCCGCGGTTCAGTTGCCGTTTTTCCGCCAGAGTTTCGACATCTCTTCGAGAGTTTTGCCCTTGGTTTCGGGCACCCATTTCCAGACGAAGAGAGCCGAGGCGAGCGACATCAGGGCATAGATGCAGTAGGTGCCGCCGACGCTCCATGCGCTCAGCGAGGGGAAGGTCGCCGAGACGAGGAAATTCGAGATCCACTGCGCCGCCACGGCTACGGCCACGGCCTGCGAGCGGATCGTGTTGGGGAAGATTTCGGAGATCAGCACCCAGCAGATCGGCCCCCACGACATCATGAACGATGCGGTGTAGATGATGATGAAGACCAGTGCCGCGATGCCGATCGACCCGGTGAACGAAAGCGCCGCAAGGGCGGCCATGCCGATCATCATACCCGCCGAACCGACGATGAGCAGCGGTTTGCGGCCCACGCGGTCCACGGTGAAGATCGCCACGACCGTAAAGAGGATGTTGACCACGCCCATCACCACGGTCTGGAGCATCGAAGCGTCGCCCGACGCGCCCATTCCGGCGAAGATGCGCGGGGCGTAGTAGAGCACGACGTTGATGCCGATGGCCTGCTGGAAAAACGAGAGCAGGATGCCGATCAGGATCACCGCTGCGCCGTAGGCGAAGAGCCGCTCGGTCTTGGCGTGTACCGTCCGGCGGATTTCGGTGTGAATCGTGCGGGCCTCGGCCGCGCCGTTGATGCGCGTGAGCACCTGCAATGCCTTCTGATCGTGTCCGGTGAGGGTCAGGTAACGCGGGGTTTCGGGCACGAAGAGGATCAGCAGCAGAAATGTCGCCGCGGGGAACGCTTCGCTGAGGAACATCCTGCGCCAGCCGACGGAGACCATGGCGGCCTGAATGGCTTCGCCCGTGTCGCCCAGCTGGTTGCGGATCAGATAGTTCACGAAGTAGACGACCAGCATGCCGAAGATAATGGCGAACTGGTTGCATGAGACGAGCGTGCCGCGGATCTTCGCGGGCGAGATTTCGGCAATGTACATCGGACACACGGCCGAGGCAAGTCCCACGCCGATACCGCCCAGAATGCGGTAGATGTTGAACGACGCCAGCAACGGCAGCGACGCTTCGCCGTAGGGCAGGATGCCGCTTTCGGGCCGCCACGAGCCGACGGCCGAGACGAAGAAGAGCACGGCTGCCGCAACGAGCGAGCGTTTGCGTCCCAGACGCGAGGCAAGCAGGCCCGACAGCGCACCGCCGATGACGCAGCCCACCAGCGCGCTCGATGCGGTGAAGCCGTGCATCCACGGCGTGTAGGTGAAGTCCGCCGCACTGCGGAAGAACTGGTCGAGGGCCTGCTCGGCTCCCGACACCACGGCCGTGTCGTAACCGAACAGCAGGCCGCCGATGATGGCCACCAGCACGATCGAAAAGAGGTAGGCGCGGCTTCCGGTTTCTTGGGTTTTAGCCATAAGGTCAGATATACATGTTCACGATCGCTTCGAACAGCTCCTGTTTGCCGCTGCGCTGGACGGGTTCGTGCTGGCGGGCGTAGTCGGCGACCTGCTCCAGCGTGAGCTTGCCCTCTTCGAAGAGCCGGCCTTCCCCTGAGTCGTAGGAGGCGTAACGTTCGGCGAGCATCTTTTCGTAGGGCGAGTCGTCGAGAATGTCGGCGGCGATGAGCAGCGCGCGGGCCATGACGTCCATCGCGGCGATGTGGGCGATGAAGATGTCTTCGGGGTCGGTCGAGTTGCGGCGGGTCTTGGCGTCGAAGTTCGTGCCGCCGCCCTGCAGGCCGCCGCCGCGGACGATGACCATCATGGCCTGCACCATTTCGTAGAGGTCGATCGGGAACTGGTCGGTGTCCCAGCCGTTCTGGTAGTCGCCGCGGTTGGCGTCGATCGAACCGAGCATTCCGGCATCGACGGCGCACTGCAGTTCATGCTCGAATGTATGGCCGGCCAGCGTGGCGTGATTGACCTCGATATTGACCTTGAAATCCTTGTCCAGCCCGTGCGCCCGCAGGAATCCGATCACGGTCTCCGTGTCGGCGTCGTACTGGTGCTTCATCGGCTCCATCGGTTTGGGTTCGATCAGGAAGTTGCCCTTGAACCCCTTCGAACGGGCGTAGTCGCGGGCCATGCGCAGCATGGTGGCCATGTGCTCCTTTTCACGCTTCATGTCGGTGTTGAGCAGCGACATGTAGCCTTCGCGGCCGCCCCAGAAGACGTAATTCTCGCCGCCCAGTTCGATCGTGGCGTCGATGGCGTTCTTGATCTGCAGCATGGCGCGGGCCGCGGCGTCGAAGTCGGGGTTGGTCGATGCGCCGTTCATGTAGCGGGCGTGGCCGAAGACATTGGCCGTGCCCCACAACAGTTTGATGCCGGTTTCGGCCTGTTTCTGCTTGGCGTAGGCTACGATCTCCCGGAGGTTCTTTTCGTACTCTTCGGGCGTCGCGGCTTCGTCCACGAGGTCTACGTCGTGGAAACAATAGTACTCGATGCCGATCTTCCGCATGAATTCGAAACCCGCGTCCATCTTGGCTTTCGCGCGCTCGATCGGACATGCGGACTCGTTCCACGGAAAGGTTTTGGTGCCGCCGCCGAACTGGTCGCCGCCTTCGGCGCAGAGGGTGTGCCACCACGCCATCGAGAAACGGAACCAATCCTTCATCTTGCGGCCTTTCACGACTTTTTCGGGGTCGTAGTAACGGAAAGCCATCGGGTTCTTCGACTCCGGGCCTTCGAATTCGATCTGTCCCACGGTGGGGAAATACTGTTTTGATGCCATGATATTGAATGATTCTCAGGTTGTTATTCCATTCTTTTCTCTACTTCCCGGACCCATGCCCGGTAACCTTCTTCCAGCGTCTCTCTATCAGCTTCGGCGGGTTCCACGACCTCCAGCCTGCGCAATGCGGCGAACGCTTCGCCGCGCGTCTTGTAGTAGCCGGCGCCCAGCGCCGCGCCGCGGGCTGCGCCCAGCGCACCGTCGGTATTGAACAGTTCGATGCGGGCGCCCGTGAGCGTCGAGAGCGTCTGCCGGAAAAGCGGCGAGAGGAACAAGTTTGCTGCGCCTGCGCGGATGACGTCGGGGCGCACTCCCAGCTCGCGCATGATGTCGATGCCGGAGCGGAAGGAGTAGGCGATGCCCTCCTGCGCGGCGCGCAGGATGTGCGCCGTGGTGTGGCGGTTGAGGTCCAGCCCGATGATTCCGGCTCCGGGACAGCGGTTGCAGAGCATCCGTTCGGCTCCGTTGCCGAAAGGTACGACCAGCACTCCTTCGGAGCCTGCCGGCACGCTTGCGGCCAGCCGGTTCATCTCCGCGTAGTCGAGCGTCTCCTGCGTGACATTGCGGCGTATCCACGAATTCATGATGCCCGTGCCGTTGATGCAGAGCAGAATGCCGTAACGGGGATTGCTGGCCGTGTGATTGACGTGGACGAAGGTATTCACGCGCGACTGCGGGTCGGCTTGGCGTTTGTCCGTGACGCCGTATACCACGCCGCTCGTGCCGCCCGTCGCGGCGACTTCGCCCGCCTCCATGACGTTGAGCGAAAAGGCGTTGTTGGGCTGGTCCCCGGCGCGGTAGGAGATCGGGGTACCTGCGGGGATGCCCAGCAGCCGTTCGGCCGCTTCGTCCGTGCGGGCCTCCGTGCCGATCGAGACGCCGGCTTCGGGGATCGTCTCCTGCGGAATGCCGTACCATCCGGCCACGAAGTCGGCCCGCCGTTCCTCTTCGAAGTCCCAGAGTATCTGCTCCGAAAGGCCGCTGATGGAGGTGGACATGCGTCCCGAAAGGCGGTAGGCGATGTAGTCGCCGGGGAGCATGAATTTGTATATCTGCGCGAATACGCCGGGTTCGTTGCGCCTTACCCACGCCAGTTTCGACGCAGTGAAGTTGCCCGGTGAGTTGAGGGTGTGCGCGAGACAGAACTCCCGCCCGATGCCTTCCAGCGCTTCGGCTCCGATCTCCACGGCGCGCGAGTCGCACCAGATGATCGAGGGGCGCAGCGGACGGCCCTGCCTGTCGAGACAGACCAGTCCGTGCATCTGGTAGGTGATGCCCACCGACACCACGTCGCTCATTGCAAAGCCCTGCGCCGCAATGGTCCGAATGCCTTCGCAGACGTAATGCCACCACATTTCGGGGTCCTGCTCGGCCCAGCCGCTCTGCGGCGATCCGATGGGCATTTCGGTTGCGGGGTTGGCGGACGAGGCCGCGCACTCGCCCGACGCGATGTCCAGCAGCGATACCTTGACCGACGAGGAGCCTATGTCTATGCCTAAACTTTTCATATGTTATCTGTTGTTATGGATCAATACCTCCAGTTGTTGATGAATCCCAGCTTCAGCTTCGCTTTGAGCGCCTTTTTGTAGGCGTTTTTATTAAAGGTATAATATTGCGCCGGCTTGTGGGCTACGCCCTGTTCCCGTTCTGCGGTCGGGGTCAGAAACCCCGACGCGAGTATCTTCTTGCGGAAGTTGCGGTTGTCGATTTCGATGCCCAGCACTGCGCTGTAGAGGTTCTGGAGCGCGCGGATGGTGAATTTGCGGGGCAGCAGTTCGAAAGCCACGGGCGATTGCAGCATCTCGCGGCAGAGAACCGCCAGCGCCGCCGAAAGTATCTGCTTGTGGTCCATCGCCAGCCGCTGGATCGAATCGACATCGACCCATTGCGCGCCCTTGGCCGTGGTATAGGCGACGGTACGGGTGTCGAGCTTCACCAGCGCGTAATATCCCACCGTCACCACACGTTCGGTCCGTATGCCGTGATAGCGGTTGATCCATTCCAGCTCCTCGCCGCTCACCCGGTTGGGATCGGAGAATATATCCATCTGTTTGAGGTATACGTCCCGCAGTCCGGTGGCCTCTTCGAGCACACGGTAGGCGGCCTGCGGCAGCGTCTCGTTGTCGAGAATCATGGCGCCCGGCAGTTTGAGCTTGTCGAGACGGGTGTCGGGGGCATAGTAGCGCCGCTCGATCAGCAGCACTTTGAGCGACTTGCCGTTGAAACCGAACACGGCGCAGTCTACCGACAGCGATTGGTTCATCTGGATGGACATGGGGCTGGTTTTAGGTTGCAGACGTAAAATTATCCATTCGGCGGATGAAAAACAAACTTACGGACGTTTTTACGCTAACTGTTCGGCGCGTATGCGCCCCTCGGCCCGGTGAGCGTCCGATTACGGGCGTCGGACAATAGTCGCTTTTTTACGCTAAGTCATTTCCGGCTGCGCGTCGGATCGTAAGTAACGCAGATAACGCAGTAACGCGGGCATATGCCCGCGTTACTGCGTTATTGCCGAGCAGCGTATCTGCCCGTGTCCGGCCGGTGCCGGGAGTTTGTTTTGGTTGCGCCGCGGTTCTCCGCCGCCTATGCGAAAGTCCCGAACCGGAATACGATTTTCTGGCAGTAGGTTTCGCCGGGTCTGAGCAGCGGCGACGGGAATTCGGGGTGGTTGACGGCGTCGGGGTAGTTCTGACATTCGATCGCCACGCCGTCGTAGTCGTTGTAACGGCCGCCCGACTTGGTTTCGGGGCATCCGCCTGCGAGCCAGTTGCCGGTGTAGATCATCACGCTGGGCTGCGACGAAAGCACCGTCACGCAGCGGCCCGAAGTCTGTTCGCGCAGACAGCCGATCTCGCCCAGAATGTTGGGCTTCCAGCCGTCGATGACGAACGGGTGGTCGTATCCCTTGAAATCGCGGATGTGGTTGAACTCCGAGTCGATGCCGGGGCGGAACGGACGGAATTCGCGGAAGTCCTGCGGCGTGCCCGCTGCGTCCAGCAGCCGGCCCGTGGGGATCTGCTTGTCGTTCATTTCGAGCACCTGCGAGCTGTTCAGGCGCAGCTGGTGGTCGAGGACCGACCCGCTGCCTTCGCCCGCGAGGTTGAAATAGACGTGGTTGGTGAGGTTCACCACCGTCGTTTTGTCCGTCCGGGCCAGATAGGTTATTTCGAGCGCATTCTCATCGTCGAAATCGAACACGGCCTCGACGTTCAGTTCGCCGGGGTAATTCTGGTCGCCGTCCTCCGAGAGGAGCGACATGACCACGCGGTTGGTCTCCACACGGCTCTCCCAGATGCGGTTGGCGAAGTTCTTCGTGCCGCCGTGCAGGTGGTTGGGGCCGTTGTTCACTTCGAGCGCGTACTCCTGTCCCTCGACGGTCATGCGGCCGAAAGCGATGCGGTTGGCGCAGCGGCCCACGCTTTTGCCCGACGCGGCTCCGTCGAAGAAGTAGCCTTCGGGATGCTTGTAACCCAGCACCACGTCGGCCATGCGGCCCTCGCGGTCGGGCATCGTGACGGAGACGATCGCCGCCCCGAAATTCGTGATTTTCACTTCGGCGCCCTTGTCGTTGCGCATCGTGTAGAGGATGATGGCTTCGCCCTCCGGCGTCATGCCCCATACGTGTTGTTCGATCTGTACCATTATTCTGCGGGTTTTAAGGTTGCGAGGATATGGTCGATGCGGCGCAGGGTCTCCTCGCGGCCGATGAACGCCGTGACGTCGTACATGCCGGGACCTTTGCCCGCGCCTACGAGCGCCAGCCGCAGCGTATTCATCACCTGCCCCATGCCGTATCCCTTCTCTTCGATCCAGCCGTGGACGATTTGTTCGGTGTTCTCTTTCGAGAAGTCGTCAATCGAGGCCAGTACGCCGCGCAGCTCGCGCAGGATTTCGGGGTTTTGGCCCTTCCAGTACTTCCGGGTCTGTTTCTCCTCGTATTCGGCCGGCGCCGTGAAGAAGAACGACGTGAGGTCCCAGAGGTCGGTGATGAACGTGGCGCGCTCCTTCATGATGCCTGCGGCCCGGCCTGCGACCTCGTCCGCGACTTCGATGCCGTGGTCGCGCAGGATGGGCTGGAACAGCGCAGCCAGCTCGGCGTCGCTCTTGTGGTGCATGTACTGGGCGTTGAACCATTTGGCTTTGTCGGGCTGGAAGCGTGCGCCCGATTTCGAGACACGCTCCAGCGAGAAGCTGTCGATCAGCTTCTGCATCGAGAAGATCTCCTGCTCGGTGCCGGGGTTCCAGCCCAGCAGCGCCAGCATGTTGATGAACGCTTCGGGGAAATAGCCGTCCTCGCGGTAGCCGCGGGCCGTTTCGCCCGTCGGGGAGGTCCAGAAGAGCGGGAATACGGGGAAGCCCATCTTGTCGCCGTCGCGCTTCGAGAGTTTGCCGCCGCCCGTGGGTTTGAGGAGCAGGGGCAGGTGGGCGAAGCGGGGCTGACGCTCCTGCCAGCCGAAGGCCCGGTAGAGCAGGTAGTGCAGCGGCAGCGAAGGCAGCCACTCCTCGCCGCGGATGACGTGCGAGACTTCCATCAGATAGTCGTCCACGATGTTGGCGAGGTGGTAGGTGGGCAGTGCGTCGGCCGATTTGTAAAGCACCTTGTCGTCGAGCGTCGAGGTGTTCACCTCTACATGGCCGCGGATCAGGTCGTCCATTTCGACGGTCTGGTTTTCGGGCATCCGGAAGCGGATCACCCACTGGTCGCCGCGTTCGATGCGGGCTTTCACTTCGTCGGCCGGCAGCGCCAGCGACGTGGCCAGCTTTTCGCGCACGGCATAATTGTAGGCGAACGCTTCGCCGCGCTCCTCGGCTTCGCGGCGCAGGGCGTCCAGCTCTTCGGCGGTGTCGAAAGCGTAGTAGGCCCAGCCCGCATCGACGAGCTGGAGGGCGTATTTGAGGTAGATTTCACGGCGTTCGCTCTGGCGGTAGGGGGCGTGGGGACCTCCCGCGCCGACGCCTTCGTCGATCTCGATGCCGCACCATTTGAGTGATTCGAGGATATAGTCTTCGGCGCCCGGCACGAAACGCTGCGAGTCGGTGTCCTCGATGCGGAGGATCATCACACCGCCGTGCTGACGGGCGAAAAGGTAGTTGTAGAGGGCCGTGCGGACGCCGCCGATGTGGAGCGGCCCCGTGGGGCTGGGTGCAAAGCGCACTCTTACGGGTCTGGACATAATGATATGCTGTTTATGTATTGTTCCGTGTTTGGTCTCTCTTCGGGTCAGACGTTGAACAGGAAGTGCATGATGTCGCCGTCCTGCACGACGTACTCCTTGCCTTCGACGCCGATCTTGCCCGCGTCGCGGCAGGCTTTTTCCGAACCCAGCGTCACGTAGTCGTCGTATTTGATCACTTCGGCGCGGATGAATCCCTTCTCGAAATCGGTGTGGATGACGCCGGCCGTCTGCGGGGCCTTCATGCCGCGGACGTAGGTCCATGCGCGCGACTCGTCGGCGCCGGTGGTGAAGAACGTTTCGAGGTTGAGCAGTTTGTAGGCCGATTTGATCAGGCGCTCGACGCCCGACTCTTCGAGGCCGAGGTCTTCGAGGAACATCTGCCGCTCCTCGTAGCTCTCCAGTTCGGCGATGTCGGCTTCGGTGGCGGCGGCGACGATGAGCATTTCGGCTTTTTCGTCGGCGATGGCCGCACGGACCGCCTCGGTGTAGGCGTTGCCCGTGGCGGCGCTCTTTTCATCGACGTTGCAGACGTACAGCACCGGTTTGTCGGTCAGCAGGTTGAGGTCGGCGACCAGTTTGCGGTCCTCCTTCTCCAGTTCGACCGTGCGGGCGCTGCGGCCCTGTTCCAGCACCGATTTGTATTGCAGCAGCAGTTCGACCTGACGTTTGGCGTTCTTGTCGCCGCCCACGGCCGCCTGCTTCTGGGTCTTGCCCAGCCGGTTTTCGATCGTTTCGAGGTCCTTGAGCTGCAGCTCGGTGTCGATGATGCCCTTGTCGCGCACGGGGTCGATCGAGCCGTCCACATGGGTGATGTTGCCGTTGTCGAAGCAGCGCAGTACGTGGATGATGGCGTGCGTGTTGCGGATGTTGGCGAGGAACTTGTTGCCCAGTCCTTCGCCTTTCGACGCGCCTTTGACCAGTCCGGCGATATCGACGATTTCGATGGTGGTCGGAATCACCCGCTTGGGTTTGTCGATCTCGGCCAGCCGGACGAGCCGCCGGTCGGGGACGGTGATTACGCCCACGTTGGGTTCGATGGTGCAAAAGGGAAAGTTCGCCGCCTGCGCCTTCGCGTTGGACAGGCAGTTGAAAAGGGTCGATTTGCCGACGTTCGGAAGACCCACGATGCCACACTGTAAAGCCATTGAATTATCTTGTTTGTTTCGAATCGGTTGTCTGCGGCCCGGAGCGTTCCGTACGGACGGCGGTTGTCGCGTGTCCGGCATCTTCCGCGCATCCTGCACCGCAGGCGGTGCGGGCGACGGTTGCTGCGTGTCCTGCGCATTAAGCGTGTGCGGACGGAGGTTTGCGTGCGTTCAGCATCCGCTGCGCGTCCTGCGCGGACGTCGGCGATGCTGCCCGGCAGCATCCGGCGGGAACTCTCCTGCGGGCCGAAGCGCAAAGATACTAATTTCTTTTCATATATGTATTGGCTCGCTCTCCGATGATGAAAAATATTGCTCCGGTTCGGGGTTTCCGGTGGCGCGGGCGTGTAATTATGGTGAGCCGTGCGGCCGGACGGAGGTTTCGGTTCGGAAGTTTTTGTTTCCGATCCGATGCTTTTCGGAATATTTTTATTTTCTTTGCATAAACCATTAAAACTTCAACCCGATGAAAAAAACTCTTGTTGCCGTGCTGGCGTTCGCATTCGTGTCGTCCGCCGCCGCACAGCCGATCCCGCCGCAGGCCAAAGAGCGCGCCGCCGAACTGGTCGGACAGATGACCCTCGATGAAAAAATCGATTATATCGGCGGTTACAACGAATTCTATATCAGGGCCGTTCCGCGTCTGGGCATTCCCGAAATCCGGATGGCCGACGGTCCGCAGGGCGTACGCAACAATACCCGCAGTACGATGTTCCCCTGCGGCGTGGCTGCCGCGGCGACTTGGGACCGGGCGCTGGTGCGCGATATGGGACGCGGTCTGGGGCAGGACGCCCGCGCCCGCGGCGTGCATATCATGCTGGGACCCGGCGTCAATATCTACCGTTCGCCCCTGTGCGGCCGCAACTTCGAGTACTTCGGCGAGGACCCCTATCTGGCGTCGGAGACCGCCGTGCAGTATATCGAGGGCATGCAGTCCGAAGGGGTTATGGCGACGATCAAACACTTTGCGGGCAACAATCAGGAGTGGGACCGTCAACAGGTGAGTTCCGATATCGACGAGCGTACGCTCCACGAAATTTATCTCCCGGCCTTCCGCAAGGCGGTCGAGCAGGCCGGCGTGGGCGCCGTGATGTCGAGTTACAACCTTGTCAACGGCCAGCATGCGACCGAGAACGAGCAGCTTGCGGTCGATATTCTGCGCGGGATGTGGGGCTTCGAAGGAATCTTCATGTCCGACTGGAACGCCACCTATTCGGCCGAGGGCGCCGCCAACCGGGGACTCGATCTGGAGATGCCGAGCGCCCGGTTTATGAACGCCCGCAACCTGCGTCCGCTCATCGAATCGGGCGTGGTGTCGGAACGTACGATCGACCTGAAATGTCAGCATATCCTCCAGACGCTCATTGCGTTCGGATTTTTGGACCGCCAACAGCTCGATCCCGCTATTCCCGAACACAATCCCTTCTCGGACGCCGCGGCGCTCGACGTGGCGCGCGGGGGTGTGGTGCTGCTCAAGAACGACGGGGCTTTCCTGCCGCTGACCAAACAGCGCGATATCGTGGTGCTGGGACCCAATTCGGGCAATATCCCGACGGGCGGCGGCAGCGGTTTCGTGCATCCCTTCTCGACGGTTTCGGTCGGCGAGGGCATGCAGATGATGGGCAAGAAATACAGGGTGACGGTTTTGGGCAATCTCCCTTCGGCGAGCGATATGGCCGCTCAGGGCATGGTCTACACCTCGGCCGACTGCAAAACGCCGGGACTCAGGGGCGAGTACTTCGCCAACAAACGTTTCGAGGGAACTCCCGCGCTGACGCGCGTCGATACGAAAATCGGCTTCAACTGGAAGGATAAGGCGCCGGCCGAAGGACTTCCCGCCGACGGCTTCTCGATCCGCTGGACCGGCGTGTTCGTTCCCGAATCCGACTGCACGGCTTCGTTTGTCATGCGCGGCGACGACGGTTACCGGCTCTTCGTGGACGGCGAAGAGGTGCTCGCCGACTGGGGCAACCACAACGCGACGACCCGCAAGGGGAGCGTCGAAATGAAGGCCGGCCGGAAATACGCGCTGCGGTTGGAATATTTCGACAACGCCTCGTCGGCCGAGGTGTCGTTCGGCTATATGACCGCCGATCCCCGCGCCGAGGATGCCCGGATCGTCCGGGCCGACGCCGTGATCTACTGCGCCGGATTCGATAACACCAACGAAAAGGAGAATTCCGACCGGACCTTTGCGCTGCCCGAAGGACAGTCCGAAGAGATCGCCCGGCTCTCCGCGCTCAACGAAAATCTGATCGTGGTCGTCAACAGCGGCGGCGGTGTCGATTTCTCGACGTTCGGCGACAAGGCCAAAGCGATTCTGATGGCGTGGTATCCCGGACAGCAGGGCGGTCAGGCGATCGCCGAGATCGTGACGGGGCGGATCTCGCCCAGCGGCCGCCTGCCGATCTCCGTCGAGCGCCGCGCCGAGGACAATCCGACGCTGGGCAGCTATTACGAGAATGTGGCGCGCACCCACCGCAAGAACACCCTGCAGAAGCGCGTTACTTATAATGAAGGCGTGTTCGTCGGCTACCGCGGTTACGAGCGCAGCGGGGTGAAGCCGCTCTATCCTTTCGGCTACGGACTGAGCTATTCGACGTTCGAGTATTCGGACCTGAAGGTCGAGAAGCGTGACGGCGGGGTAGTTGTGTCGTTCGCCGTGAGGAACACGGGCGGTATGGACGCCGCCGAGGTGGCGCAGGTCTATGTGGGCGACGTCGAAGCCAGCGTGCCGCGTCCTGCCAAGGAGTTGAAAGGTTATGAGAAAATCTTCCTGAAGAAAGGCGAACAAAAGCGCGTCGAAGTGACGCTGACCGACGAAGCCTTCCGCTTCTACGACATCTTCTCGCACGGGTTCGTGACCGAGCCGGGCGACTTCAACATCTTCGTGGGATCGTCGTGCGAGGATATCCGCCTGCGGGGCGGTGTGACGCTCTGACCGCAGGACGGTCGAACGGGACTAAGCGGCGGCCTTTGAGGGGTCGCTGCTTTTTTTGTGCATGGATTTGCGGATTGGTTGTCGTGTATGACAGTTGGCCGTATAATTAATGAAACCGGCGGAAAAGACAGGAGGGGAGGTATTGGGAATTCGGGCGCCCGGATATTGGGAACGGCCCGCCGGGCGGATCACCGTCTTTTGGGCGCGAACTGTTCGCGGTATTCCGAGGGGGTGATGCCCTTGAGCTGGCGGAAGGTGCGCGAGACGTTCTTGATGTCAGAGAACCCCAGCTCGGCGGCCGCTTCGGAGACGCTCTGGCCTTCGCAGAGCAGCTGCATCATCTTTTCGATGCGGACCTGTATGATATAGTCGTAGATGGAGGTGCCCATGCTCTTCTTGAAACGGGTTTCGAGCAGGCGGCGCGACAGGGGGACCAGCTTCACGAGTTCGTTGACCGTGATTTTCTGGCTGATGTTCTCATGGATGTAGCGCAACACTTCGGCGATGTGCGGGTCGTTGTTGGCGTAAATGTCGGTCGATTGCCGCGTGACGATGTGGGTCGGCATCACCATGACGTCCTCCCACTCCGCTTCGGGGTTGCGGATCAGCCGGTCGATCAGGCGCGCCACGTCGTAGCCGCCCTGCTCGACGCCCTGATTGAGCGACGAAAGGTTGGGGGTGGAGAGCTTGCAGATCGTCTCGTCGTTGTCCACGCCCAGAATGGCGATGTCGTTCGGGATGCGGGAATTTCCCCCCCCCTCGATCTGCAGGCACGCCTCGGTGATATGATATGCTTGGTTGTCGTCGCACGCCATGATCGCCACCGGCTTGGGCAGCGACTGCAGCCACGTGATGAGCTGCGTCGAGTCGTAGTACCACAAATCGTTCTGGGCGCTGCTGCGCAGCGACGAAAAGGTGAATTCGGGATTCGCCGCCTCGATCGTCTCGCGGAAGCCCTGACAGCGTTCGTCCGAGAAGTCGATGCCCCGCGTGCCGTAGAAGGCGAAGTTGCGGAAGCCCTTTTGCAGAAAATACTCGGCGGCCATCCTGCCCGCCGAATAGTGCGGTCCGGTGATGTTGGGGATGGTGGTGAAGCGTTTCTTGAAGTCCTGCGCGATGGCTATGATCCCGTTTTTGCGGAACAGTTCGACGTTGTCGGTGTTGTAGAACTGGCCGATCACGGCGTCGGCCTTCATGCGCACGGCCCACTCCACGACGGCTTCGATGCCGAATTTGTCGCGTATCGAGAGCGGCAGGCGGCACAAGCTCCACGCCTGTGCCGTGTCGTGCGCATAGCGCGCCATGCCGAGGAGCAGTTCTCGTGCGTACGCTTCGGAAAAGTCGGTCAGGAAAATTACGCGTGCCATCGTTCGGGTAGTGTCCGTTCGACGGTAAAGGTAGCTTTTTTTTCGGAAATCCGGGCGGTTTCTGCGATTTTTCGGCGGCGGATCGGGTCGTTTCGGGGGCGCCGGGCGGGAAATGACGGTTCTGCGCGATTTGAGGAAGTAAAAGCGCAAATAGCCACGGCAGGGCGCAATCGCTTCTCTATATTTGTATGACCTAAACTGCGACCGGCTTCGGACAGACGAAGAGAGAAGGGCGCGGAGTTGCAATATCGCTCCGGAATCCGTACCTTTGATTTGTATTTTCCGGACGGTTCGCACTACCGACTACTGTTATGACCAAAAAACTTACCCTTCTGCTGCTGGCCCTCGCGGCCCTTGGCTGTTCGCCGCGGTCCGCCGATCCCGTCGATTATGTGAACCCGTTCATCGGCACCGGATTCCACGGTCATACCTATCCGGGCGCCACCACGCCTTTCGGCATGGTGCAGCTGAGTCCCGACACCCGCGCCGGCAACTGGGACGCCTGCGCCGGCTACCATTACAGCGACACGACGATCGACGGCTTTTCGCATACGCACCTGAGCGGTACGGGATGCGCCGACCTTGCGGATATCCTGTTCCATCCGACCACGCGCGAAATCGTGATCCACGACGGCGAGTGCGTTTTGCAGCCCTATTTCTTTTCGCATGACGACGAGCGGGCTTCGTGCGGCTACTACGCCGTGACGCTGCCCGACGTGAATATCGGGGTTGAACTGACCGCCGCACCCCGTACGGGCGTACACCGCTATACCTTTACGGGCAAAGGTCCCCGGCAGGTGATCGTCGATCTGCTGCATACGGTCACCGAGGAGAAGATCGACCTGTGCGAACTCCGCCGGACGGCTCCCGGCGAGCTGGCCGGCATGCGCCGCACGCAGGGGTGGGTGCCCAATCAGTATGTATTCTTCGCGGCCCGCTTCTCGGAGCCGTTCGCCGACGTGCAGCTGTTGGGAGACAAGCAGGCCGTGCTGACCTTCGCGCCCGACGTGCGGACGCTCACGATCGCCGTGGGACTGTCGTCCGTCAGTGTCGAAAACGCCCGTATGAATTCGCTTGCGGAGGTTCCCGAACTGGATTTCGACGCCGTGCATGCCCGCGCCGTCGGGCAGTGGCGCAAAGCGCTGGGCGACATCGTCGTCGAAGGCGGCTCGCGCGACGAGATGACCAACTTCTATACGGCGCAGTACCATACGAAACTGACGCCCAACCTGATGAGCGACGTGAACGGCGAGTACCGCCGCCACGATCAGACCGTCGCGCGGATGCCCGAAGGGGAGTCCTACTACTCGACGTTCTCGCTGTGGGATACTTTCCGGGCGTGGAACCCGCTCCAGACGCTGGTCGATACCGCGCTGGTGAACGACATGATCCGCAGCATGCTCGACATGTACGATTCAACGGGCGAACTCCCGATCTGGCCGCTGGCTTCGGGCGAGACGGGCACGATGATCGGCTACCACGCCGTGTCGGTCATCGCCGACGCCTATCTGAAGGGAATTCGCGGCTATGACGCCGACAAGGCGCTGGAGGCGATGATCCGTTCGTCGAACATCAATAAGAAAGGTTCGGATTATTATACGGTGCAGGGGTATATTCCCTCCAATATCAAGCGCGAATCGGTCTCCTGTACGCTGGAATACGCCTACGACGACTGGGCGATCGCCCGCATGGCGCAGGCCATGGGCCGCGACGACGTATTCGGGGAATATGCGCGGCGGGCGCTCAACTATGTAAATGTTTTCGACGGCTCGACCTGCTTTTTCCGCGGCCGTCAGTCCGACGGCAACTGGTCCGCGCCGTTCGAAGAGTTCGCCACGGGCCGCGACTATACCGAGGCCACGCCGTGGCACTACCGCTTCTTCGTGCCGCACGACGTGAACGGCCTGATCCAGCTCTTCGGCAGCCGCGAAGCGTTCATCCGCGAAATGGACCGGCTCTTCACGCTCGAATCGGATGAAATGCAGCTCGACGTGAGCGACGTGACGGGCCTGATGGGGCAGTACGCCCACGGCAACGAGCCGAGCCACCATATGGCTTACCTTTATAATTATGTGGGACAGCCGTGGAAGACGCAGGAGCTGACGCGCCGCCTGCTGCACGAGATGTACGCCCCGACGCCCGAAGGCATCATCGGCAACGAGGACTGCGGTCAAATGTCGGCGTGGTACGTCTTCTCCAGTCTGGGTTTCTATCCCGTATGTCCCGGCTCGAACGAATTCGCGCTGACCGCGCCCCAGTTCCCGAAAGCCGTCGTGCGGCTGGCCAACGGCCGTACGCTGACCGTTACGGCCGACAATCCGCGCCGCAGCGTCTATATCGCTTCGGTGACGCTCGACGGGAAGCCGATCGACCGGAACTACATCACCTACGACGAACTGATGCAGGGCGGCGAACTGCACTTTGCGCTCCGGCCGCGCCCCGATTACGAACGCGGGACGGACGATGCGGCCGCGCCCCATTCGCTGACCCGCGGCGAGGCGGTTTCGATTCCCTATACCACGCAGAACGTGAGCCTGTTCGCCGAGCCGCTCGCCGTCGCTCTGGCGACGACGACCGCCGGAGCGGAAATCCGCTATACGCTCGACGGTTCGGAACCCACCGAAGCTTCGGCGCTCTACGCCGCTCCCGTGCCGGTAGACCGTTCGCTGACGCTCAAGGCCAAAGGATTCAAACCCGGCGCCGCGCCCAGCCGTACGCTGACCCTCGAAGCCGAGAAAGCGGTGTTCCGCAAAGGCGCACCCGCAGGGGAGACCGCCATGCGTCCCGGCGTCGCCTACAGCTATTACGAAGGCGTTTTCTCGTGTGTGGACGATATCCGCAAGGGAAAATACGTGTCGTCCGGCACGATGCCTGCGCCTTCGATCGCCCAAGCTCCGCAGGAGGACCACTTCGGTTATATTTTCACGGGATCGATCCTCATTCCGGAACGGGGCGTCTGGGAGTTCATGACCAAGAGCGACGACGGCAGCGTGCTGACGATCGGCGACCGCAAGGTGGTGGACAACGACGGGTCCCACGCTTCGGTCATGGCGACCGGGCGCGTGGCGCTCGAAGCGGGACTGCATCCCTATACGCTGCTCTATTTCGAGGATTACGAGGGGCAGGATCTCTCGTGGGGCTGGAAAGCGCCCGGAGCGGAGGGCTTCGAAGCGATTCCCGAAGCGAATCTGCGGCTGACGAATTGACGGAAATATTGTATTTAACATAAAAAATAGGGGACAATGAAACGATTGATCTATCTTCTTGCGGCGGTTGCGTTCACCGCCTGCGGCTCGGCGACCTCGCTCAGCGTGATGACCTTCAACATGCGTTACGACAATCCCGAAGACGGGCAGAACAACTGGCGTTTCCGCCGCGAACGGATCGCCGGGGTGATTAAGGCGCAGGAGGTCGACGTGCTGGGCACGCAGGAGCTGCTTTCCAACCAGTTCGACGACCTGAGCGGTCTGCTGACCGGGTATCAAGGAGTGGGCGTCGGACGGCTGGACGGCGCCGAGTCGGGCGAATACTGCGCCGTGTTCTTCAGGAAGGACCGCTTCACGCTGCTCGATTCGGGGACGTTCTGGCTGAGCGAGACCCCCGAAGTGGTGGGGTCGCTGGGATGGGACGGCGCCTGCGAGCGAATCGCCACATGGGTCGTGCTGCGCGACAGGGACGGCCGGGAACTCTTCTTCATCGACACCCATCTCGACCATGTCGGGCAGGTGGCGCGCGACGAGGGCGTGAGCCTGCTGATGAAACGCATCGAAACCCTGAGCGGAGGACGTCCCGTGATCCTGACGGGCGACTTCAACTCGGAACCCGGATCGTCGGTGGTGGCCCATGTGCAGAAGGACGGCGTGCTGCGCGACGCGAAGGCGATCGCGGCGCAGCGGTCGGGAACCGACTGGAGCTTCTCCGATTTCGGACAGATTCCCGAAGCCGAGCGTCCCCTGCTGGATTATATCTTCGTGAGCGGCGACATCGAAGCCGTCCGCTATGAAGTGCTGCCCGACACCTTCGACGGCGGCTATGTTTCCGACCACGCTCCGGTGATGGCCGTTGTCAAAATCGCTAAATGACTCCTACGATGAAAAAGATACTGAAAAGCTGGCTGCTGGCTGCAGCATTGTGCTTCTGCGTAACGGCTGCGGCCGAACGCCCCATGCTGATCCATTCGCACAACGACTATTGCCGCCGCGCTCCCTTCTGGCAGGCTTATGCGCAGGGGGTCTACTCGATCGAAGCCGACGTGTTCCTGCACGACGGCCTGCTGCTCGTGGGGCACGATGTCGAGGACCTTTCGCCCGACATGACTTTCGAGTCGCTCTACGTCGAGCCGATCGTGACGCTTTTTGGGCGCAACGGCGGCCGCGCATGGAAAGATTCGGACGAACGTCTGCAACTGATGGTCGAACTCAAATCGGCGACCGAACCGACGCTGCAGGCCGTTACGGCGCTGCTGGGCCGTTATCCCGAAGTCTTCGACCCGGCCGTGAATCCCGAAGCCGTGCGTATCGCCGTTACGGGACGGGTTCCCGCGCCTGAGGATTTCGGCAAATATCCCGCCTATGTCCGTTTCGACGGTAATTGGGAGACCGATTACACCCCGGATCAGCTGGAGCGCATCGCCCTCGTAAGCGTAAACTTCAGGAACTATTCGCAGTGGAACGGCAAAGGTTCGATCATTCCCGCCGAGCGTGTGAAGCTGGAAAAGATCATCGACCGCGCCCACGGCTGGGGCAAGCCCGTGCGTTTCTGGGGCGCTCCTGAGGGTACGACAGTTTACTATACGTTTTACGACATGGGGATCGACTACATCAACACCGATCGTCCGGAGGTCTGCGCCGGATTCTTCGACGATTTCGGCAACAAGAATTTCCAGATCGGCCAGCGCCGTACGGCGGTCGGTGGCGTGACCGGCACGAAGCGTCTGGACAAGACCACGCGCGATTTCAGGGGATTTCAGAACGATAAACTGCAGCTCACCGAGGGTGTCGACGTTTACACGCCGACCTATCGAAACGACGGCGGCAAGGGAAAAGTCAAAAACGTGATCTACCTGATCGGCGACGGCATGGGCCTTTCGCAGATCGTGGCCGCATTTTATGCCAACAAGGGCCTTACGACGCTGCAGATGAAGTATATGGGCCTGCAGCAGAACAATGCGCTGGATGCCTTCACGACCGACTCGGCCGCGGGCGGCAGTGCGCTGGCGACGGGCGAACGTCACGATAACCGCCATATTTCGATGAGTTCCGAAGGCGAGCCGTATCCTTCGCTGAGCGACTTTTTCCATGACAGGGGGATGCCGGTGGGCGTGCTGACGCTCGGCAATGTCGCCGACGCCACGCCGACGGCCTTCTACGGACATTCGGTCGAACGCGACAACGCCGACGAGCTGACCCGCTGCCTGATGGACGGCCGCGTGGACCTGCTTTGCGGCAGCGGCATCCGCGAATTCACCCGCCGCAGCGACGGCGTAGACCTGATCGGCGAGCTGGAAAAACAGTATGACTTCGTGCGTTCGGTCGACGAGATCAACGCCCGGAAAGGCAAGGTGATCTGCATCGACGAGACGATGGACGATGCCGCCGAGCAGGCCAACCTCACCCTGCTGGCCGACGCCACGAAGGCTTCGATCGCCAAACTGCAGGAGCGGGGCGGCAAAGGTTTCTTCCTGATGGTCGAGGGCGCCAAGATCGACTATGCCGGCCATTCGCGCTGCCTGCCCGGCTCGATTATCGAGATGCTGAGCTTCGACCTCGCCGTGGCCGAAGCGCTGAAATTCGCCGACCGAAACGGCGAGACGCTCGTCGTGGTCACCGCCGACCACGAGACGGGCGGACTGGTGCTGGTGGACGGCGACGAGCGGACGGGCCGCGTGATGGGCGTCTATGTCTCCGACGACCATACCCCCGCGATGCTTCCCGTATTCGCATACGGTCCCGGAGCCGACAAGTTCTGCGGTACGTATATGAATACGGAGATCGCCCGCAGGATCAAATCGCTGATAAAATAAACCGCATATTATGACGCTACGCAAACAAATCGCGGCGCTTCTGCCGCTGGTCTTCGCAGCGGGAGCGGCCGGAGCGCAGGGCCTTAAATCGGGTCCTTACGAGCTGCCTTACAAGAATACCTATGTAAAAGAGGTCTTCGTGGCCGAAAACGAATTCCGGACCGCCAAGCCCGAAACCATCAAGCCCCGTTCGTTCGCCGAGGCCCGCAAGATCCTGCCCGCACCCGTGTGGGAGGGGCACGACAAAGAGATCGAGATGTACTGGCATGCTTGGCGGATCGCCGTGGGCAACATCCGCCAGCCGCAGGAGGGATCGGGATTCGTCTCGCCGTATCTGGATATCGCCTACAACGGCAATATCTTCATGTGGGACGCCTCGTTCATGATGATGTTCGCCCGCTATGGCTACCGCTTCTTCCCGTTCCAGCGTTCGCTGGACAATTTCTATGCGAAGCAGCATCCCGACGGCTTCATCTGCCGCGAAATCCGGGCCGACGGTTCCGACTGTTTCGAGCGTTACGATCCGACTTCGACCGGCCCGAACCTGTTGCCGTGGGTCGAACTGACGTACTACCGCCAGTTCGGCGACATCGACCGCCTGCACAAGGTCTTCCCCGCGCTGTGCGCCTACGGCAAATGGTGGCGGCTCAACCGCACGTGGCCCGACGGCACCTACTGGTCGAGCGGCTGGGGAACGGGCATGGACAACATGCCCCGCGTGAAGCCCGAATACAACCCGATCTTTTCGCACGGACATATGGTCTGGCTCGACACTAACCTGCAGCAGATGCTGGTAGACGAGTCGCTGCTGAACATCGGTTTTTATATCGAGCGCTGGCAGGAGATCGAGGATATGGAGGACGAGATGAAGCGGCTGCGCGCCTATGTGAACGAACATCTCTGGGACGAGCGGACGGCTTTCCTGTACGACCGCTACGGCGACGGAACGCTCTGCACGACCAAGGGAATCGGCGCATTCTGGGCTTTGCAGGCCGATGCGCTGGATCGGGAGCGGCTCGACCGCATGGTGGCACATCTGAGCGATACGACCGAGTTCGACCGTCCGCACCGCGTGCCGTCGCTCTCGGCCGACCATCCGAAATACAATCCGCTGGGCCGCTACTGGCAGGGTGGCGTGTGGCCCGGTACGAATTACATGATCATCGACGGCCTTTATCGCAAGGGCTATCACGACCTTGCGCGGGAGATCGCCGCGAACCATTACGCTGCAGTCTTCGAGGTGTGGAAGAATACCGGCACCTTCTGGGAGTACTACGCCCCGGAGACGATCGAACCCGGATTCATGGCACGCAAGGACTTCGTGGGCTGGACCGGACTTCCGCCCATCGCCGTCTTCATCGAGTATATCCTCGGCGTGAAGTCGGATTACTCCGAAGGCCGCATCGTGTGGGACATCGACTATACCGAGGCCCACGGCATCGAACGCTATCCCTACGGGCCGGACGGCGTCGTGGGGCTGAAGGTCAAACGGCGCGCTTCGGCCGGCGAGACGCCCTCCGTGAGCGTTGAGACCAACGTGCCCTTCGACCTGACGGTGACGTGGGGCGACGGCCGGAGCCGTACGGTCCGCGTGGAGAAGAGCGGCAGCGTGAAACTGAACTGAGCAACCCAACCTGCTTATGAAAAAGATAACGACACTTATGTGCGCTGTCGCCTTGTGGTGCTCGGCGCAGGCGCAGAGGCCCGCTCTGGAATTCAACGGGGAGGGGAAATTCAAGATCGCGCAGTTCACCGACGTGCACCTCGATCTGGGGAATCCCTACCGGCAGGCGCAGGCGGAGAAGACGATCGCTCAGATGCGTTATATCCTCGATGCGGAGCGGCCCGATCTGGTCGTCTTCACGGGCGACGTGGTGACGGGGAAACCCGCCGCCGAAGGGTGGAAGCGCGTGCTGGCGCCCGTTGCGGAGCGTAACCTGCCGTTCTGCGTGGTGCTGGGCAACCACGACGCCGAACAGGATATTCCGCGCGCCGGAATCGGCCGCATCGTCACTTCGTATGCCGGGACGCTCAACACGCTGAACGCCGACGGCGAACTGGCCGACGTGGTGCTGGAGATCGCCGGGAAGAAATCGCCTGCGGCGTTGCTTTACTGCCTCGATTCGCACGACTATTCGACTGTCGAAGGCATCGACGGCTACGGCTGGTTCACGCAGGACCAGATACGCTGGTACCGCGACCGGAGCGCCGCCTATACCGCGGCCAACGGCGGGAAACCGCTGCCGGCGCTGGCCTTTTTCCATATCGCCCTGCCCGAATACGTCGCGGCGTGGCGCAATCCCGGCAATACGCATATCGGCCGCGCCGCCGAGGACGAGTGTCCGGGCGAGCTGAATCCCGGCATGTTCGCGGCGATGGTCGAGAGCGGCGACGTGATGGGGGTGTTCGTGGGGCATGACCACGACATCGACTACGTCGTTGCCGAGAAGGGTATAGCGCTCGGATACGGACGTTTTTCGGGCGACGATACGACCTACAACAACCTGCGCCCCGGCGTGCGTCTGCTGGTGCTGACCGAGGGCGAGCGGGGCTTCGAGACGTGGATTCACGAGCGCGACGGACGGATCGTCGATCACGTGGAGTTCCGCGACGGCAGGATCAGCAAAGTCAAGAACAGCAATTAACAGACAAGAGATGAGAATAGGCGTGGATTTGGGCGGCACGAACGTGCGCGCCGGCCTTGTGAAAGACGGACATATCGTGCGGCTGCTTTCCGAACCCTGCAAAGCCGACCGTCCCGAAGGGGAGGTGGTGGATCATATCGCATCGCTTATCGGGGAGCTTATGCAACCTGAGGTTTCGCGGATCGGTATCGGCGTGCCGTCGGTGGTGGACGCCGCGCGGGGAATCGTATATAATGTGGTGGGCATCCCTTCGTGGCGCGAGGTTTACCTCAAGGACCTGCTCGAAAAGCGTTTCAGCGTGCCGGTGCATGTCAACAACGACTGCAACTGTTTTGCGCTGGGCGTCTGCCGCTTCGGCGAGGCGAGCGCGTTCAGCGACGTGGTGTGCGTGGCGCTCGGCACGGGCGTCGGCGCGGGCGTCGTGATCGGCGGGAAGCTCTATTGCGGCCGGGATACCGGGGCGGGGGAGATCGGAAGCATCCCGTATCTGGACCGGGATTACGAATACTATTGCAGCAGCCGCTTCTTCGTGGGCCGCGGCACGACGGGAAAGGAGGCTTACGAGCGCGCCGCGGCGGGCGATCCCGAAGCGTTGGCGCTTTGGCGCGAGTTCGGGGGGCATGTCGGCCAGCTGGTGATGCTGGTGCTCTATACGTATGACCCCGAAGCGATCGTCTTCGGCGGCAGCATCGCCCATGCGTTCGGCTTTTTCCGTGAAGCGATGTACGAACAGCTGAAACGGTTCCCCTATGCCAAGACCGTCGAGGGACTGCATATCTGCTGTTCGAATATCGACCACGTAGGACTGCTGGGTGCTTCGGCCTGCGAATAAATGACGCGGTGCTTTGGCGAAATCCGTTTTTTCGTTATATTTACCGGGTAAGTTGCACCGAAACCCACGAAAACGATCCGATATGAAGAGACTTTTACCTGTTTTGGCATTGTTCGCCGTATTGTGCGGCTGTTGCAGTTGCGGCAGGGTGATTCCGACCGACGGCGAAGTGGCCGTCGTGCCGCTCCCGGAGCATATCGTGGAGGGGCAGGGCACCTTCCGCCTGACCTCCGACGCCGAGGTGGTCCTGCTGTTCGACGACGAGCGTCTGGCTGGCGTGACTGCCGCGCTGAACGAGGTGCTGATGCCGCTGTTCGGCCGCGGCCCGCGGGTAAGGCATGCCGACAAGGCCGCGGACCATGCGGTGAACGTCACCCGCGACGAGACGATGCCTGCGGAGGCCTACCGCCTTTTCGTAACTCCCTGCCGGATCGACATCGTCGCCGGAGGAGCGCAGGGGGCGTTCTATGCCGTGCAGACGCTGCGCCAGCTGCTTCCGGCGGCAGCGTACGAAGCCGACGACGTGCGGGCCGTCGAACTGCCCGTCGTCACGATCGAGGACAAACCGTGTCTGGGCTACCGGGGCATGATGCTTGATGTCGGCCGTCACTTCTTCACGGTCGATGAGGTGAAAGAGGCGCTCGACATCATGGCCCTGCACAAACTCAACGTCTTCCACTGGCATCTGACCGACGATCAGGGGTGGCGCATCGAAATCAGGAAATATCCGAAACTCACCGAAATAGGTTCCGTACGCAGCCGTACGCTGATCGGCCGTGATCCGGGCGGCACGTACGACGAGAACTGCAAATTCGACGAAACGCCTTACGGCGGTTACTATACGCAGGATGAGATCCGCGACGTGGTGAATTACGCTGCGGAGCGTTTCATCACGGTGATTCCCGAAATCGAATTTCCGGGGCATGCCGTCGGGGCGCTGGCCTCCTATCCGTGGCTGGGCTGTACGGGCGAGCAGTACGAAGTGCGCCAGACGTGGGACATCGACGACCGGGTTTTCTGCATCGGCAAGGAGACGACGTTCGAATTCATCGAGGGCGTGCTCGAAGAGGTGTTGGAGCTGTTTCCCTCGGAGTATATCCATATCGGCGGCGACGAGTGCCCGACGGTGATGTGGAAGAAATGCCCGCATTGCAAAGCGCGCATGAAGGCCGAGCGGCTGAAGCGGCCGCGCCGGTTGCAGAACTATGCCACGGCCCGCGTCGAGAAATTCCTCAACGCCCACGGACGCAGGCTGATCGGCTGGGACGAGATTCTTGAGGGCGACGTGACGCCGACGGCTACGATCATGTCGTGGCGGGGCGCCGAAGGCGGCATCAAGGCTGCGAAGATGGGCAACCACGCCATCATGGCTCCGACGACGCACTGCTATCTGGACTATTACCAGACGCGCGATACGGCCGGAGAACCGCTCGCCATCGGCGGTTATCTGCCTGTGGAGAAGGTCTATTCGCTCGATCCTTACGAGATGCTGACGGCTGACGAACAGCGCTGTATACTGGGCGTGCAGGCCAACCTCTGGACCGAGTACATCGCTACGTGGCCCCATGCCGAATACATGCTCCTGCCGCGCCTGAGCGCGCTGGCCGAAGTGGGGTGGAGTCTCGACCGGAAGGATTACGGCGACTACCTGCGCCGCGTACGCCGGCTGGCGAAGATTTACGACGCCTGCGGATATAATTATGCGAAACATATCTTCGGGAAGTGACATGTTTTCCGCAGACGGAATAGGGGGGACGATGCGTATGCCGTCCCCTTTTCCGTTTCCCGGCGGCAGTGGGGAGGGGCTGCGATATTATATGGGCGATTCCGCTGGGCAGTTCGTAAATTTTTCCTATCTTTGAGGGCAAAAAGTGTACGGATCATGGATTTGAAATACGTGCGGAGCGAATTGCAGAAGCTCTCTGAAATCATAGACAGTTGGAACACCCGGCAGGAGACCGCGGCCCTCGAACGGGATCTGGTGCTCGAAAAACTGCGGAAGTTATACGATGCCGTGCGTTTCGGCGCGGATGCGGACTTTGCTGCTGTCCGCGAAGATGCGGCGGAAGAGGCCGCGGCGGAGCCTGCTCCGACCGAAATTCCGGTCAGCATCGACCTCGGCGAAATACTTCCGCTCGACCCGCTCGCGGTTGAGGCGCAGGCCGAACCGGCTTCAGCCTTCGAACCGGATGCTGCCGCCAAACGGGACGCTGTTGGCGAAGCGGGTGCGGATTTTGAGTCTGAATCTTTTGCCGAGGTGGGGGCGGCCTTTGAGTCGGAGTCAGTCGCCGAAGCTGGCGCGGTCTCTGAGTCGGAATCCGTCTCTGAGTCGGAATCCGTTTCCGAGCCGGAACCGGAGACGGTGCCGGAATCGAAGCCTGAGTTCGGGTCCGAACAGACCGTCGAACCGGGCGTAAATTTCGCACGACATTCCGAACCTGCCGAAGAGCCGGCGGGCGAACCTGAAGTTGTTGCCGATTCTGCCGAAGCATTTGTTGCGCAGTCCGATTCCGACGGCGGGACGAACCCGATTTCAGAACCGGAAATCTCTGCCGCTGAACCCGTGACCGAATCCGGACCGGTCGTTTCTGAGCCTGAATCCGAGTTTTCCATTGAGGAGACGACTCCGTCCGAAGCCGTTGCCGGAAATGCCGCGGAACCTGCCGCCGAGCAGTCAGTGCCGCTGGCGGAAACTGTCCGAGAACCGGAGGAAGCGTCCGAAAAGCCCGAATTCATTGCTGAACCCGTCGTCGAATCAGCGACCGAATCTTTCGCAGAGTCGCTTTCCGAATCCGTTGCGGAGTCCGTCTCAGAATCCGCTGCCGAGTCCGTCGTCGGGGCACATTCCGAGTCGGTTGCAGAGCCTGCCGCCGCATCAGCCGTCTCACCTGCGCCGTCCGTCGATGCGGAACAGACTTCGGCGCAGGAAGCTCCTGCCAAAGCCGAAGCGCATTCCGCGCCGGGAACTCAACCCATAGCTCCGACACTGTTCGAACTGGAAGAGGAGACTGTCCGTCACCGTCATAAACAGCGCGTCATCATGTCGCTATATAATACGGAGCCTGCGGCGCCTGCCCCGAAGCCTGCGCCTGCCCCGAAGCCCGCGCCTGCCCCGAAGCCCGCATCCGTTCCGGCCCCTGAGCCTACCGCAAAACCTGTTGCGGGAGGGAAACCTGCGGCCGAAGCGTCGTTCGCACAACCGGCGGTGGCCGGTTCCGCGTCATCCGGTTCCGCAGCGTCCGATTCTGTATCGGCCGGAACTGCCGCCGCCGGAGTTTCCGTTTCCGCTGACGCAACTGCCGGGTCCGCCCTTTCTGCAACTCCATTTACGGCGCCCGTGACGGAACCCGCAGCATCCGCGACAACTTCCGTCGGCTCTGCGACAACCTCTCTCGGCTCCGCGACAACCTTTGCACCCGGACCGGACGCTTTGGCATCGCGGACTTCGGTTGCCGCTCCGGTTGCCGCTCCGCAGCCGAAAGCGGCCGAAACGACTGCGCCCGACAATGCCGGGGATGACGACGAGCCTGATTTCGAAGAGATCACGCTCGAAGCGAAAAACACCTCCGGCGCCGTATTGGGCGAGGTGATCAACCACAATGTGCAGACACTGGCCGACACGATCGCGCCGCCGCGCGACGTGGCGTCCGAACTGCGTCGCAGCGAACACGTTACCGACCTGCGCCGCGCCATCGGCATCAACGACAAGTTCCTGATGATCCGCGACTTGTTCGGCGGCGATGCAGCGGCTTACGAGGCGGCGATCGGAACGCTCAACGGTTTCGACGATTTCGACGAGTGCATGATTTATATCGCCGAGAATTATGCGTGGAACGCCAATTCCGACGGGGCCAAATTTCTGATGGAACTGCTGGAACGTAAATTCGCATAGCTGCATGGCAAAGCTTTATATCGTTCCCACCCCGATCGGCAATCTCGACGACATTACGCTGCGTGCGGTCAATGTCCTGCGCGACGTGGATTTCATACTCGCCGAGGATACGCGGACGACTTCGTTCCTGCTGAAACATCTCGGCATCGAGAAGAAACTCTATTCCCATCATAAATTCAACGAACACGCCACGGTGAAGATGGTCGCCGAGTCGATCGCGGCCGGACGCAATGCGGCGCTGGTGTCGGATGCGGGCACGCCCGGCATCTCCGATCCCGGTTTTCTGCTGGTGCGGACCTGCGTCGAAGCGGGGATCGAGGTCGAGACCCTGCCCGGCGCTACGGCGCTGATTCCGGCGCTGGTGCAGAGCGGATTTCCGTGCGACCGGTTCTGTTTCGAGGGTTTCCTGCCCCAGAAGAAGGGCCGGGCCAAACAGTTGCAGTCGCTTGCCGCGGAGGAGCGTACGATGATATTCTACGAGTCTCCCTACCGCGTGGTGAAGTGTCTCGAACAGTTTGCCGAGGTGTTCGGGCCGGAACGCAGGGTTTCGGTGTCGCGCGAGCTGACCAAGAAATTCGAACAGACCGTTCGCGGTACGGTCGCCGAGGTGCTGGAACACTTCCGCACGACGGACCCCAAGGGGGAGTTCGTGATCGTGCTGGCCGGAAAACCCAAACCGAAGCGGGAGACGGCGGCGGACGAAGAGGAATAAATGAAAGATAGTGCATGTTGAAATGGAAAATACGAACGATACGCATAATGTAAAACGCTCCTTCTCGCTCTGGATCGGGGAGATGCGTGAATTCCTGCGGGGGCGCTTCAGCCTCGACGAAGACAAGGCGCAGCGCGACGAGGTCGTGGCGGCCATCAGCAAGGGCGTGGTGTTCCGCGGGGTGAACCTTTGGGTGCTGATTTTTGCGACGATGATCGCGTCGCTCGGCCTGAACGTCAATTCGGCGGCCGTAATTATCGGCGCCATGCTCATTTCGCCGATCATGGGTCCTATTATGGGCATCGGCCTTTCGCTGGGCATCAACGATTTCGAGCTGCTCAAAAAGGCGCTGCGCAACTATGCGCTGATGTTCATCGTGGCGATTATCACTTCGACGGTTTATTTCCTCGTGTCGCCCCTCTCGTCGAACAGCAGCGAGCTGCTGGCCCGCACGGTGCCGACGACCTACGACGTGCTGATCGCCCTGTTCGGCGGTCTGGCCGGCATCGTGGCGCAGACGCGGCAGGACCGCACCTCGACCGTTATCCCCGGCGTGGCGATCGCCACGGCGCTGATACCGCCCCTCTGCACGGCGGGCTTCGGTCTGGCGACGGGGCAGATAAAATTCTTCGTCGGGGCGTTCTACCTCTTTTTCATCAACTCGGTCTTCATTGCGCTGGCGACTTACCTCATGGTCCGTTTCCTGAAGTACGAGAAGAACGCCTTTATCGACAAGGTGCGCGAACGCAACGTCAAGCGGCTGATGATGGTTATTACGCTCGTGACTTTCATTCCGAGCGTCGTCATCGGTTTCCATATGGTCCGCGTCTCGCTGTTCGAAGCCGTGGCCGACAAATACGTCGCGCAGGTCTTCAGGTTTCCGCATACGCGTGTGATCGAGTGCAACAAGCATTATGCGCACGGCAAAGACCCCTCGCAGATCGAACTGCTGCTCGTGGGAGAACCCATCGGCGATGAAATTATCGAGAATGCCCGTGCGCAGATGCGCAACTTCGGACTGGAGAAGGCCGAACTGGTGGTGCGTCAGGCCAACAAGACGGACGAGATAAACGTGGCGTCGCTGCAGCAGAGCTACCTCGAACTGCTGGAGGAGAAGAACCGGCGCATCGGCGAAATGACGGCTCAGCTGAAACGCTACCGGGTTACGAACGTCGAAGTGGACGACATTTCGCGCGAAGTGGGCGTCATGATGGAGAATATCAAGGCCATATCGCTGATGAAGGGCATTACGTTCGATGTCGCGGGTACGCCGCTCGATACGACCCTCGTATGCGTCGTTACGCCCAAGGCGCCCGCCGATTCGATCGACCGGACGACGCTGGCCAGCTGGCTGAGGATACGCACCAAGGTGGATAACGTGAAACTTTTTGTCGAACCCTAACGCCTTGCCGGATGAAACGAGCTGAGCTGAATTTTGCGCAGAAGGTATGGCTGGAGTCTTTGTGGCTCGGTGCCCGTTTCTTTGCCGTGCTGCCGTACTGGTTCAAATATTACGTCGTCGAGAACCTGCTCTTTTTCATACTCTACTACTGCCTGCGTTACCGCATGAAGGTCGTGAACGAAAACCTGCGCAATTCGTTCCCGGAAAAGAGCGTCGGGGAGCTGGCCGTCATCCGCCGCAATTTCTACCGGACGCTGGCCGAGATATTCGTCGATACGGTCAATATGGCCCATATGGGCGAAGAAAAGGCCCGCACGGTGCTGACGGTGAAGGGATTCGACGAACATTACAAGGCCGTGCACGGCCGCGACTGGATCGCTATGACGGCCCATTTCGGCTGTTGGGAGTATTGTTCCTACTGGGGGCTTTACGAACGCTCGCAGATGTTGGTGGCGGTGTATCATCCCCTGCGCAGCAAGGTCATGGAGCGGCTTTACCAGCGTTTGCGCAACTATGAAAATTCGATGACCGTGGCCATGAAGGATTCGCTGCGCTTCTACCTGCGCAACCGGGAATGCGGCGTGGACGGCAAAAACCTCGTCATGGGGCTTATCGCCGACCAGAATCCGCCGCGCCGTCCCGACAGCCACTGGTTCCGCTTCCTCAATCAGGATACGATTTTTTTCGACGGCGGGGAGAAGCTGGCGCTGCGCTGCAAACTGCCGGTCTATTTCGTCAGGATGGACCGTCTGCGGCGGGGCCGCTACCAGATGTCGTTCGAGCCGATTTACGACGGTGAAGAGCAGGTCGCCGAATACGAAATTACGGAGCGTTACGTTAGGAAGCTGGAAGCGATGATCAGCGAACACCCGGAACTCTGGATGTGGTCGCACCGCCGCTGGAAACACAAACGTACAAATGTCGGTCGCTAAGATAGTCATACTCAACTGGAACGGCGCGGAACACCTGCGCCGTTTCCTGCCCAGTGTCGTCGCTGCGGCCCCTGCCGGCGTGGAGGTCGTGGTCGCCGACAACGGCTCGACGGACGATTCGCTGAGGGTGCTGGCGACGGAATTCCCCTCCGTCGGGGTGTTGCGTCTCGATGCCAATTACGGGTTTGCCGGAGGGTATAACCGGGCTTTGGAGCAGGTCCGGGCGGACTATTACCTGCTGCTCAATTCCGACATAGAGACGCCCGAAGGGTGGCTCGCTCCGATCCTCGACGTGCTGGAACGCGAACCCGACGTGGCCGTCGTCTCTCCGAAACTGATCTCATGGACCGACCGCACGAAATTCGAATATGCAGGCGCTTCGGGCGGATTTATCGACTTTCTCGGTTATCCGTTCTGCCGGGGCCGCATCCTGAAACAGGTCGAGGCCGACGAGGGCCAGTACGACGACGCCCGCGACGTTTTCTGGGTCAGCGGCGCCGCATTCTGCTGCCGGGCCGATGTGTTCCATGCGCTGGGCGGCTTCGACGCCGATTTTTTCGCCCACATGGAGGAGATTGACCTCTGCTGGCGCATGCAGCTGGCCGGTTACCGGGTGCGGGTCGTGCCGCAAAGCAGGGTCTACCACCTCGGCGGCGGTACGCTCACGACCGATTCGCCGACCAAAGTCTTCTACAACCATCGCAATAATCTGGCGATGCTCTACAAGTGCTCTTCGTCCGTGCAGCGGGTCACGGTTGCCGTCGTGCGTCCTGCGCTCGACTTGCTGGCGGCCTTGTCCTATCTGGTGCAGGGGCGGAGCGACAATTTCCGGGCGGTGTTCCGCGCCTACCGCGATTTCCTGCGGTGGCACCGCGATCTGTCCCGCAAGCGGAAGACTATCCGGCAGAACCGTAAAGGGTCCGCGGAAGAGAAGATTTACCGAGGTTCGGTGGTGCTGCGTTACCTTTTCGGCAGGAGGACTTTCGGGCGGATGATGTAAGGCAAATTCGCAAAACCGGAAAAGTCCGTTTCCCCGGCGGAGAATACCTTTGTCGCCGAGATGAAGAACAAACCAGCCACGACAGCCGATTATCAGCGGCGGATCAACACCGTCGTCGAATACATCCGGACCCATCTGGACGAAACGCTCGACCTGCGTACGCTGGCCGAGGTGTCGTCGTTTTCGCCCTGCCATTTCCACCGCATCGTTTCGGCCTTTCTGGGCGAACCGCCGGGGGAGTTCATCGCCCGCACGCGCATCGAGACGGCGGCACGCCTGCTGCTTTACTCCGATCTTACGGTCGCAGAGATCGCCTACCGCGTGGGGTACGACGCCCCGTCGTCGCTGACCAAGGCTTTCGGACGGTTTTTCGGCATCTCGCCAAAAGAGTATCGAACCGCTAAAAACCTTCCGTCCATGACAAAATGCATGCATTCCGACGCCGGAATCCGGTTGTCGAAACCCAAAATGCTGGAAATTCCCGAAAAGACCGTGGCCTATCTCCGCGCTCAGGGGGATTACGGCGAAGTCGATTACGGCGACTGTTTCGCCCGTCTCTGGCAATACGTTGAAGAGCAGAAACTCTTCTCGGCGGGGATCGAGTCCATCGTCGTTTACCACAACGATCCCGACATTTCGAAATCCGGCGACCTGCGGTGCGACGTATGCCTGACGATTCCCAAAGGTCCGGTGGCCGTCGGCCCCGTGGGCGTCAAGACGATCGCCGGAGGCCGCTATGCGATGTTCGTCCATACGGGTCCTTATGCCGGATTGGGCGGCGCCTATCACAAAATCTTTCGGGAGTGGCTGCCCCGAAGCGGCTGCGAACTGCGTGACAGCCCCGGTTTCGAACGCTACCGCAATAATCCCGACCGGGTGCCGGCGGAAAAGCTGAAAACGGAGATTTATATTCCGCTGAAATAGAAGTCGGTCCGGACTGGAAACCGGTCCGGATGCATGAACCGACCGCCTGACAGGCGTGGTTGGTCCGTTGTACGAAAAAGCGGGCCGCTCAGCGGCCCGCTTTTCGTGGGGAGCGTGTCCCCGTTCGGTATCGCAACTCGATTTTCAGTCGATCGCCTTTACTTGTTGATCTTCGCCCATGAATCCTTGAGCGTCACCGTGCGGTTGAACACGAGGTGTTCGGGCGTCGAGTCGGTGTCGGGGCAGAAGTAGCCCACGCGCTCGAACTGAACGGCCTGACCGACCGGAACGTCGCGCAGCGACGGTTCGAGATAGCCTTTGATTCGGACCATCGATTCGGGGTTGAGATTGTCCTCCCAAGTCTGTCCCTCCTCGACGTCGTCGGGATTCTCCTTGGTGAAGAGCGGGTTGAACAGACGGATTTCGGCTTCGACGGCGTCTTTGGCCGATACCCAGTGGATGACGCCTTTTACGCGGCGGCCGTCGCTCGATGAGCCTTGGCCCGACATCGGGTCGTAGGTGCAGCGCAGTTCGGTGACGTTGCCTTCGGCATCCTTGACCACCTCCTCGCATTTGATGAGGTACGAGTAGCGCAGACGCACTTCGCCGCCCGGCGAAAGGCGGAAGAACTTCTTGGGAGGCTCCTCCATGAAATCGTCGCGTTCGATGTAGATCACCTTCGAGAAGGGAACCTGACGTGTTCCGGCCGCTTCGTCCTCAGGATTGTTGATCGCCGTGAAGAGTTCTGTCTTGTTCTCGTCGTAGTTGGTGATGACCACTTTCAGCGGGTTGAGTACGGCCATGCGACGCTGGGCGACCTTGTTCAGGTCTTCGCGGACGCAGTATTCCAGCTTGCCGAGGTCGATGACGTTGTCGCGTTTGGCAACGCCTACCATTTCAGCGAAGTTGCGCACCGAAGCCGGGGTGTAACCCTTGCGGCGCAGGGCGCAGATGGTCGGCATGCGGGGGTCGTCCCAGCCCATCACGGCGCCTTCCTGCACCAATTTGAGCAGTTTGCGCTTCGACATCATCGTATAGGTGAGGTTCAGACGTGCGAATTCGTACTGATGCGAAGGGAAGATCTCCAACGCTTGGATGAACCAGTCGTAGAGCGGACGGTGTACGTCGAATTCGAGCGTGCAGATCGAGTGGGTGATCTGCTCGATCGAGTCGCTCTGGCCGTGGGCGTAGTCGTACATCGGGTAGATGCACCACTTGTTGCCCGTGCGGTGATGCTCGGCGTGGATGATGCGGTACATGATCGGGTCGCGGAACAGCATGTTGGGGTGGGCCATGTCGATCTTGGCGCGCAGGACCTTTTCGCCGTCGGCGAATTCGCCCTTCTTCATGCGCTCGAACAGGTCGAGGTTCTCCTCGACGGAGCGGTCGCGCCACGGTGACGGTGTACCCGGAACGGATACCGTGCCGCGGTTTTCGCGGATCTGCTCCTGCGTCTGGTCGTCCACGTAGGCCAGCCCCTTTTTGATGAGGACCACGGCCCAGTCGTAGAGCTGGTCGAAATAGTCCGACGCATAGCGCTCTACGGCCCAGTCGAAGCCGAGCCAATGGATGTCGCGCTTGATCGAATCGACGTATTCGACGTCCTCCTTGACGGGGTTCGTGTCGTCGAAGCGCAGGTTGCACTTGCCGCCGTATTTCTTCGCCAGTCCGAAGTTGATGCAGATGCTCTTGGCGTGTCCGATATGCAGGTAGCCGTTCGGTTCGGGCGGGAAACGGGTCTGTACGCGCGTTTCGCCCTTGGCGATCGACTCTTCGATGATCTCTTCGAGGAAGTTCAGCGACTTCTCCCGTGTTTCGTTTGTTTCGCTTGCCATATGTTTCGCTTGTTGTATTTTTATTTTTTAGCCTTGGGGCCGATGTTGAACAGCTTCTGGATGTCTACCGAGAGCTTGACCATCTGCTGCGTGCCCATGCCTGAGCCGTCGTAATGGAAGACCATGCCCGCCTCGACGCCCATCGTTCCCTTGAAGAACCGGCGGTCGTAACCGATCCACGTGCGGTTGTAGATATGGTCGGTGGTCGAGTAGAACTGTTCGCCGGCATAGAGCGGCTCTCCGACGTAGGCGTACCGGAACGGCTGCAGGTTTTCACCCAGATAGAGGTTGTTTTCGAGTTTCACGCCCCATTTGGTCATGACGAAGTCGATCTGGGCGCCCTTCTGTTTTTTCCATCCCGACTCGATGCTGCGCGCCCGCTGGGGGGCGAACAGAAAGCCCGCCTTGATGTCGAAGTCGAAGTAGGCGTTGAACTCCCAGCCCGCATAGGGATTGACCAGCAGGTTGTCCGTCACGTTCTCGTTGCCGATCTTCCCGGCGAAATGGAACATCGAGAAGGCGTAGCCGAAGTAGAACCCTTTGTCGAGCGTGTAGCGGCCTGCCGAGATGATGCGGAACATTTCGCGCGACTCCTCGGAGTACATGCCCTCCCAGTCGATGGCCATTTCCACATAGGTGTTCCTGCGTTCCGTGGATTTGTAGTGCCCCAGAAAACCCGAAAGGCGGTTGTGGTAGAACGCCGTCGAATCCCCGAAGAAAGCCAGCGAGTAGTCGCCCAGCAGCTCTTTGCGGTCGAAGATTCCGGCGTTGGCCTGCACGTTCCTGCTGTTGAACTGGTAGTAGGCTAAGGGGCGCGCCTTGCTCAGGAATTTGGTGTCGTCGCCGAAGTTCTGCAAGAGGTCCACGCCGACGATCAGTCGGTTTTTGTCCATCCATTCCACGCCGATCCGGGGTGTGAGCCGGGCGCTGAAGAGCGTCTGCGATTCGTTGAAATCGTTGTTGGCGTACTCCCGGTTGTCGAAACGGGTCGTGAAGTCGGCGCCTACGATCAGCTTCTGCGCTTGGAGACCCCCCCCCGTAATGAAGAGGGCGAGCGCGAATGTCAAGACTTTTTTCAGAGACATAGTGTTGTGTTGATTAGGACCCCAAAAATAGGTAAAATATTTTTTATTTGACTACTTTTGACCCCGAAATCATTTATTTGAACACGTTATGCGAAAAATCACCAACGAGGAGCTGGGGCGTCCCACGGCCGGAGAGTTCGCTGCGATGGAGAAGATGCCCGTTACGGTCGTGCTCGACAACGTCCGTTCGCTGCAGAACGTGGGGGCGTTCTTCCGCACGGGGGACGCTTTCGCCGTGGAGCATATCGCCTTGTGCGGGATTACGGCCGTGCCGCCCAACCGCGACATCCATAAAACGGCGCTGGGCGCGGAGCTGACCGTGCCGTGGAGCTATTACGAGACCACCGAAGCGTGTATCGACCGCCTGCACGCCGACGGCTACGAGGTGCTGGCCGTCGAGCAGGTCGAGGGCGCCGTGATGCTCGATGCCTTCCGCGCCGCGCCCGGCGTGAAGTATGCGCTGGTCTTCGGCAACGAAGTGATGGGCGTGGGGCAGGCGGCCGTGGACCGGTGCGACGGCGCGATCGAAATCCCGCAGGCTGGGACCAAGCATTCGATCAACGTCGCGGTTTCGGGCGGCGTCGTTTTGTGGAGTTTTTTCTGCCGGATCGGGCCGGGACGCTGACCGGGCCGGGAGAATGGCCGGCGAACGGCCGGTTTCAAATAAATTTGGCATTGCGCCCGGCTTGCGCTATATTTGCCCCGATTTACAGGGATTACAGTAAGTCTTCCTTTGCAAAGGGAGGTTCGGGAGGGATTGTCGATATGGAATAGGCGTTTTTGCGCCGTAATGCGAATCCGATGGATTCCATGTCGGAACCTTGCGAACGAGTGAAATGTAGAATGTTCCATCGGATTCGTAGTGAACTATGTCTGTAGAAAGTACTGTCAGGGCCGTTACGACCTACCGGCTGACGGAGATGAAACAGCGCGGCGAAAAGATCGCCATGCTGACCTCGTACGACTATTCGATGGCGAAGATCGTCGATGCCGCGGGTATCGACGTGATTCTTGTCGGCGATTCGGCGGCCAATGTGATGGCCGGTTATGAAACGACGCTTCCCATCACCCTCGATATGATGATCTATCACGCCTGCTCGGTCGTGCGCGCCGTCAATCGCGCGCTGGTGGTCGTCGATCTGCCGTTCGGCACCTATCAGGGCAATTCGAAGGTGGCGCTCGATTCGGCCATCCGCATCATGAAGGAGACCGAAGCCGACGCCGTGAAGATCGAGGGCGGCGAGGAGATTCTCGAATCGGTCAACCGCATCCTCTCGGCCGGTATTCCGGTGATGGGGCACCTCGGACTTACGCCGCAGTCGATCCACAAGTTCGGCACTTACAATGTGCGTGCGAAAGAGGAGGCCGAGGCCGAGAAGCTGGTGCGCGACGCCCACCTGCTGAGCGAAGCGGGCTGTTTCGGCATCGTGCTCGAAAAGATTCCCGCCGCGCTGGCCGCCCGCGTGACGGGTGAGATTCCCACCCCGACGATCGGCATCGGCGCCGGCGGTGCCTGCGACGGTCAGGTGCTGGTAATTCACGACATGCTGGGCATCAACAAGGGATTTTCGCCCCGTTTCCTGCGCCGCTACGCCGACCTGCACGAGTTGATGACGGGGGCTGTACAGCAATATATCAAGGATGTGAAGGAGTGCGACTTCCCCAGCGAGAAGGAGCAGTATTAGGAGAGGACGACAATAATTTGAAGTGAATTGCGGGGCGCGGAACGGCGTCCCGTTTTTTTTGCAGCGGCGGATCGCCGGGCTGTTGCCCGCAGTCCGACCGCAAAGGCGGTGGCGATGCCTGCGGTCCGTATCGCGTTGAGATACGGCAGGCTGTTGCGTTTATCATAAATTGTTGATAAAAAAATCGAAGGGAAGGCCCGGAATTTAGGCCGTTTCAAAAAAAATGATTACTTTTGCATGCAACAAAAATCCACGTTCATTATGTCTTTTATCAATGAAAGGGTTCAGCCCGAAGGACTTACGTTCGACGATGTGCTGCTCGTACCCGCCTATTCGGAAGTGTTGCCGCGAGAGGTCAATATTCAGACCCGTTTCTCGCGAAATATCAAACTCAACATCCCCATTGTGTCCGCCGCCATGGACACCGTTACGGAAGCGCCGCTGGCTATCGCGCTGGCCCGTGAAGGCGGAATCGGCGTGATTCACAAGAATATGTCGATCGCCGAGCAGGCTGCGCAGGTCCGCCGGGTGAAACGCGCCGAGAACGGCATGATCTACGATCCGGTGACCATCTCCAAGGAGAATACCGTCGGCGACGCCCTGAACCTGATGCGTGAGAACAAGATCGGCGGCATCCCGGTCGTGGACGGCAACAACATCCTGATCGGCATCGTCACCAACCGCGACCTGCGATTCCAGCGCGACATGATGCGCCGCATCGAAGAGGTGATGACTCCGGGCGACCGGCTGATTACGACCCATAGCACCGAATTGTCGCACGCGTCGGAGGTGCTGCTCAACAGCAAGATCGAAAAGCTCCCCGTGGTGGACGACAAGGGCCATCTGGTGGGGCTTATTACTTATAAGGACATTACCAAGGTGCAGGACCATCCCAATGCCTGCAAGGACGCCAAGGGCCGCCTGCGCGTGGCCGCCGGCGTGGGCATTACGCCCGATGCGCTGGAGCGTGTCAAGGCGCTGGTCGCCGAAGACGTCGATGCCGTGGTGCTCGACTCTGCGCACGGGCATTCGATCGCCATGGTGCGCAAGCTGCGGGAGATCAAGGAGGTTTATCCTTCGCTGGAGGTGATCGCAGGCAACGTGGCTACGGCCGAAGCGGCCCGGTTCCTGATCGAAAACGGGGCCGACGGCGTGAAGGTCGGCATCGGGCCGGGTTCGATCTGCACGACGCGCATCATCGCGGGCGTGGGCGTTCCCCAGCTTTCCGCGATCTTCGACGCGGCTTCGGCGGCGGCCGGAACCGGCGTGCCCGTCATCGCCGACGGCGGTCTGCGCTATTCGGGCGATCTGGTGAAGGCACTGGCTGCGGGCGGCGACTGCGTTATGATCGGCTCTATGTTCGCCGGCACGGAGGAGGCTCCGGGCGAAACGATCATCTACAACGGCCGTAAATTCAAATCCTACCGCGGCATGGGGTCGATCGACGCCATGAAGGCCGGATCGGCCGACCGTTATTTCCAGAAAGGGTGCGAAAACAACTTCAGCAAACTCGTTCCCGAAGGCATTGCGGCCCGTGTGCCGTTCAAGGGAACGCTGAGCGAGACGGTCTATCAGTTGGTCGGCGGCGTTCGCGCCGGCATGTTCTACTGCGGCGCAAAGGACATCGAGACCCTGCAGCGCGCGCGCTTCGTCCGCATCACCTCTTCGGGTATGCACGAGAGCCATCCGCACGATGTGGCCATTACCAGCGAAGCGCCCAACTACAGCAGCGAACGTTAGTTATGAATCCCGAAATCGCGGCCTGCGGGCTTTTTTGCGGGAACTGCCGCAAATTCGGCAAAGGAAGCTGTCCGGGGTGCCGCCCGAACGAAAAGGCGTCGTGGTGCAAGGTGCGGGCATGCTGCATCGAACACGGCTGGCAGAGCTGCGCCGAATGTACGCTGATGCCGCCTCAGACCTGCAAAAAGTTCGACAACTTTATCGCCAAGGTCTTTCAGGTCGTTTTCCGTTCCGACCGCCGGGGATGCGTCGAACGTATCCGCGAAGTGGGGCAGGAGGCTTTCGCCGCGGAAATGCGTCTTTCGGGAAGCTACAACCGTCCGGTAAAGAAATAGTAATTAAAGGATTCGAAGTCTTCCTTGACAAAGGGAGATCAAGAGGGATTTTAAGCATGAAACCGGCGTCTGAGACGCCGTAACGTGAGTCCGACGAGTTTCATGGCTTGTAAACCTTCCGAAATTGATGAACCCAGATTCGTCGGACTTACGTTATATTATGGAAAAAATCCTGATTCTCGACTTCGGTTCGCAGTACACGCAGCTCATCGCGCGGCGTGTGCGCGAGTTGAGCGTCTATTGCGAAATCCACCCCTTCAACAAGATTCCGGCGCTCGACGCTTCGGTGCGGGGTGTGATTCTGTCGGGCAGCCCCTTCTCCGTACGGGACGAGAACGCTCCGACACCCGATCTTTCGGCCATTAAGGGCAAACTGCCCCTGCTGGGCGTCTGCTACGGCGCGCAGTTCCTCGCATCGGCCTTCGGCGGCGAGGTGCAGCCCGCCCCCAGCCGCGAATACGGCCGCGCCATGCTCACGGTGGGCGATGCTGACGACGCGCTGATGCGCGGCCTGCCCAAAACCACGCAGGTATGGATGTCGCACGGCGATACGATCACGTCGGTTCCGGCGAACTATAAGATCGTCGCCAGCACGGAAGACGTGCGCGTCGCGGCGTTCCACGTCGAGGGCGAGCAGACGTGGGGCATCCAGTTCCACCCCGAAGTGTACCATTCGACCGACGGCACGCAGCTGCTGAAAAACTTCGTCGCAGGCATCTGCGGCTGCAAGCAGGAGTGGACATCGGAGAGTTTCGTGGAAGCCACCGTGCGCGAACTGCGCGAAAAGCTGGGCGACGACAAGGTCGTGCTCGGACTTTCGGGCGGCGTCGATTCCTCGGTGGCGGCCGTGCTGCTGCACAAGGCCATCGGCAAGAACCTCTATTGTATTTTCGTGGATTCGGGCCTGCTGCGCAAGAACGAGTTCGAGGACGTGCTCGAATCCTACAAGAACATGGGCCTGAACGTCAAGGGCGTCAAGGCCGGCGCGAAGTTCCTCGGCGATCTGGCGGGCGTCAGCGATCCCGAAACCAAACGCAAGATCATCGGCCGCGACTTCGTCGAAGTGTTCAACGAAGAGGCTGTCCAGATCAAGGACGTGCGCTGGCTGGCGCAGGGGACGATCTATCCCGACGTGATCGAATCGGTGTCGGTGAACGGTCCCTCGGCTACGATCAAGTCGCACCACAACGTCGGCGGCCTGCCTGAGAAGATGAACCTGCGGATCGTCGAGCCGCTGCGCCTGCTCTTCAAGGACGAAGTGCGCCGCGTGGGACGTTCGCTCGGTATTTCCGAGCAGCTGATCGGCCGTCATCCCTTCCCCGGACCCGGTCTTGCGATCCGGATTCTGGGCGACATTACACCCGAAAAGGTCGAAATCCTGCAGAATGTGGACAAGATTTACATCGACGCCATGCGCGATGCGGGTCTTTACGACAAGGTGTGGCAGGCGGGCGCGATTCTGCTGCCCGTGAAGAGCGTGGGAGTCATGGGTGACGAGCGTACCTACGAAAGCTGCGTCGCGCTGCGCGCCGTGACTTCGACGGACGGCATGACCGCCGATTGGGTGCACCTGCCCTACGAGTTTCTCGCCAATGTGTCGAACGACATCATTAACAAGGTCAAGGGGGTGAACCGCGTAGTCTACGACATCTCCTCGAAACCGCCCGCAACGATCGAGTGGGAGTAGGGGCCTGTGAAGGGTGAATACCCTGATCGGAGGTGAAATGCCCTGACGATAAAGCCGCCCGGTTCTCGAATGAACCGGGCGGCTTGTCTGTTGGGCCGTGTTTGGGCTGTGTTTCGGCCTGTCTATAGGTTCCGGTTATTCGGAATTGCTATGCGGCCTGCTTTTTCTTTCTGTTGAGGAGCGGGAGGAGGAACGAAATCACGGATGCCGCGATCCAGAAGATCGCCGCCTGCGAGAAGTCGTATATCTTCTCGCCGTTCTCCGCCACCGTAATGTTCGCGTCTATGAGCCATCCGCTCGCCACGTCCTGCAGTCCCGCCGCGATGTAGCTGGCCACGCCTACCACTCCCAGCGCGGCACCCGTCGCCTTCCGCGGCACGATGTCTACGGCCATCAGCCCGCCGAGGAAACAGATCAGCACGCCGATCGCAATGCCGAACAGCACCATGCTGAGGACGTTCACCCATAATGCGTCGCCGCCGTATATGAACAGAATCAGCGCCACGGAATTCAGTACGCCGAATATCAGGGCGGGCATATGCCGGTCCCCCTTGAACAGCTTGTCGGAAAACCATCCGGACAATACGGTTCCGATGATTCCCAGCAGGGCGTTTATCGATACGATGGATATGGCCTGCGCATCGGAGAAGCCTTTCGCCTCCTGCAGAAACAACACGCCCCATCCGTTGATGGCATAGCGGGATATGTACATGAATGCGCTCGCGGCCGCGAGAATCCACACCGCAGGCGTCCGCAATACCTGCTTCTGAATCTCTTTCACGGATAACTCCTGCCCGGTCGCCGGTTCTTCGTGCGCCAGCGTCTCCACGGGCGGCAGTCCCTTCGATTCGGGCGTGTCGTGGAGCATCAGCAGCACGATGACGACTCCGATGGCGCCTGCAATCGCAGACCCGAAGAATCCGGCCTGCCAGCCGGCTATCGAAACGATGCTGCCCACGAAGATGAAGGAGAAGAACTCGCCGAGGTTGTGGCTTGCCGAGAAAAAACCGTAATAGGTTCCCCGCTCCTTGAGCGGATACCAGCGCGAGAGGGAGATGATTGCGGGCGGCGCACCCATGGACTGCGCCCACCCGTTCAGGCCCCACATCACGGCGAATGAAATGAAGATAACGGCTGTCGGAATCACCGAGTGCGCGACGCCGAGCGCTCCCATGAGCATGTTCGCCACGGCCGATACGATCAGTCCGGTGGCCATGAAGCGCTTGATGTTGCAGTAGTCGGCGATGAATCCGTTCACGAATTTCCCGACGGCGTATGCGAACAGAAGGGCCGAACTGATCACCCCGACCTGCGTGGCGTCGAGCGTGCCGCTGTCGAGGATGGGTTTCTTCATGACATTGAGCGACGTCCTGCACACGTAATAGAGACTGTATCCGAGCGTTGCGGCGATGAATGCCTGCAGCCGGAGCCGTTTGTATAGTTTCTGCTCTTGTGCGGGATCGAGCTGCCGGCGGGGAACCGGTGAAGAGATGCGGTAAAAACGGGTAAGGAAATTCATTGGCTGAAGTCGGTAGTTTTGGTTTATCTGTTTAAGCGGGTGCATGCGGCAACACCGCACTATTGATAGAACACTTCAGACGTGCCCGATACGTAACGGGAGAGCGGATTTTTCGTTATAAAACGGCAGCGCCGCCGGAGTCCTCACTCCGGCGGCGCTGCTTTCGCCCTGCGGCGGGGCGGTTAGCGTATGCCGTATTTGCCGAGTATCTTGCGGATCTGCGGCTCGATACGGTCGAGCATGTAGGTAAATCCGAGATCGGTCGGATGCGTTCCGTCGGCAGTGGCGATATGGTCGCTGCCCAGCAGATCGCCCGGATCGACGAAATAGATGTTTTTGTCGGTCTTCATGCGGTCGCGGACCTGCGCTTCGGCGGCGGCCTGTTTCTCGCGTTCGAATTTCTCGATCCGGGTGCTGAAGTTGCGGGTTTCGCGCCGGATGGTTTGCAGGAAAATCAGCGGCGTGGTGGGATGCGTGCGGCGAATGGTATCGACGAAAGCGTCGAAACGTTCGTTGATGACCTCGGCGCTGGGATTCGAGAAACAGTCGAAGACGAAGGCGTCGGCTTCGACGCGGGACAGATACGATGCGAATTCGGGCTGCATGGTGCACTGTCCGCTGAATCCCAGATTGATGCAGTAAAGTCCCGTGTCGCGTCCGAGACGAGACGAATAGGCCATGCCTGCGCGTCCGGCCGCGATTCCGTGCGTAATGCTCGAACCGTGGACGACGATCTTGTGGCGGAACGGATTTTCCATCGGGGTGATGACGCTCTTTTCATCGACGCCGATTTCGAGCTTCTTCAGCTGGTCGTAAAGCGGCAGATAGAGCAGGCACTCCTTTTCGCCCTCCGCCATATTGCTGATTATTGCGGCGTCGTGGAGGTCGTTCTTGCCGTTGATCTTCGGTCTGCCGACTCCCGCGAAGACCCACTCTCCGTTGCTGCGGATGTAGAGGTCCAGCCCTTTTTGTGCGACGGCGGCCATGTTGTCGCTTGGATTTTTGCCCGATGTCTCCCAGCGGGCGCGGATCGTGCGGCTGTCCGTGCGGAACACGACGGCCAGTCCCGTCGGGTGGTAGCAGTAGCCGGGTGTCTTTGCGGGCACCCGGAAGCGGGTGGTGTCGATGCGGTTGTAGGGCTGTTCGGTGGGAAGCGCCTTGCCGATGACGGTCAGCGTCGCGGCGTCCACGTAGCGGACGGGGTCTGCGGAACGGGCCGCCGTTGCGAGAAGCAGGCCGCCGAGCAGCAGAAGCAGGTGTGGGTGTTTCATAATAGGTCGGGTTGTTTTTGGTGTTCAGGAATACAAAGATAGTATAATTATGGTCGGACGATATTCGTTCGGATAAAATTTTTCCGGACGGGGACCGCCGCGGCCGTATGGTTGCGGGCGTTCTGATTGTCAGGCGGGCGATATGCCGGCGGTTCCCGGCGTCGGCCGCCGGAGCGTTGTAACATATTTGAAACGTTCCGTTCTTCGTATTGTCATCGGGGCGTCGCGACGGCGAAACAGGGGGAGCGTAGTTTTGCGGTGTCGAAAGAAAACCGCTTTCCGGATTCCCGCCGCCGGCGAATCTATTGACCGGTCCTGAAAACTTCACCCCTCCCGTTCGCAATGAACGGGATTTTTTTGCGTTTGCAGGGTACGGCCGCCGCAGAAAAATGCCTATATTTGCGGCGGCGATAAGCCCCGGAGAAACGATATGAAAGATTTTGCAGCGATAGATTTCGAAACGGCCAACGGCAAGCGCACGAGCGTCTGCTCGGTGGGCGTGGTGGTCGTACGCGGCGGCGAGGTGACCGATTCGTTTTACAGCCTGATCCGCCCTCGGCCCAATTTTTACAGCCGCTTCACCACGGCCATCCACGGCCTGACCTATGACGATACGGCCGAAGCGCCCGATTTCGAAACGGTGTGGAAACAGATCGCCCCGCGCATCGAGGGTCTGCCGCTCGTGGCCCACAATTCGCCCTTCGACGAAGGGTGCCTGCGCGCCGTCTTCGAACTTTACGGCATGCCTTATCCCGGTTATCGGTTCTACTGTACCTGCCGGGCTTCGCGGCGGACGTTCGGCACGCGGCTGCCCAATCATCAGCTGCATACCGTTTCGGCCGCATGCGGTTTCGACTTGGCGAACCATCACCACGCTCTGGCCGATGCCGAAGCCTGCGCCCGGATCGCGCTCAAAATCCTGTAAAAGCATACGGTTCTATTGAAATGCACCCCAAAGTTTTCTCGCTTTGGGGTGCATTCCATTTGAAAGGGAGTATTTCGTATCAGAGTCCCAGTTCCAGCTGGAACCGGATCTCCCAGCGGTTGTAATTGGGGTCGATCGACTCGCTGCGGTGGTTGTAGGACATGTCGGCCTGCACTTTCAGGCTGTGTCCGATGATGTAGCGGGTGACGCCGACGGTGGTCTGGTTCCAGCGTTTGTATCCGGCGAAAGGCTGCACTTCGCTCTGGGGGAAGAGCGTCGAGTTGCGCAGGGCGATCTCCCATTTCTTGTCGAACAGGTAGCTGGTCTGCACGTTGAGACCCTGCCCGCTGTATACGAAGGCGTTGCTCCGGGGATCGAACAGCGGTTCGTCGCAGCTGCGGCCCATGAAGTCGGTATAGAATGCGAATCCCCGGTATTTGAGGATGAAGTCGGCGAAGTAGGCGCCCAGATTGCGGGTCGCGTCGTCGGGCATGACGGCGCCGCGCTGGCCCTTCAGGCGCGAAGCCTTGTGGTTGTAGGAGTAGGCTCCCGCCAGCAGGATCCTGACCTGTTCTTCGCCTTCGAAGTCGCCTTCGAGCACGTCGCCCTTCGATTTGAACCGCCCCAGCGGATAGAGTTCCAGACGCCCCGTGTAGGCCAGTCCTCCGTTCGACGAACTGCCCCAGTTGCGGCCTTCGCCCAGCGTTACGGAGCCTTTGGCCGAGAGGTTGAATCCGTCGCCCTGACGCATGTTGTATTCGCCGAAGAATCCGAAGTCGCGGTCGAGGTTGAATTCGCTGTTGACGATGCTCCGGTCGACGAACTGCAGGGCGCTCGACGAGTTGGTGCGCGCCCGGTTGGCCTTGATCTTGGTCTGGCCGAACCCGATGTTCCATTTAGGACTGGGCACATAGTAGACGATGGCGTCGCGGACGATGTTCATGTTGCCGTTGGGCAGCGGTTCGGTATCGTAGGAGGTGAAGCCCAGCTGTATGGAGTAAACCAGTTTCGGGGAGTAGATGTGTCCGTCGAAACGCAGTCGCAGACGTTTTACCTGCGCGTCGGTTTTGGTGAGCGTAAAATCCTTGTCGAACGACAGTCCCACCATGTTCTGCATGCGGAAGCGCATGGTCAGCGAAAACCAGTTGCTTTTGGGACGGAACGTGATGCCCTTGCCCACTTCGAGGTTGGGCATGTTGCGCAGACGTTCCAGCAGTTCGGCGTCGTTGTCGAGCGAATCGGCGGTAATGACTTCGGTGCGCCTGAGCGGCGAGCGCTCTTGTGCTGCGGCGAGCGAGCAGCAGCCGGTCAGCAGGAGCAGGAGGAGTGTTTTTTTCATTTCTGTCTTGTCTGTTTGTTTTCGTTCGTCCGGTTCCCCGCAAAACTACAAAAAATATGCGCCTTCCCGGTTAATTTGCTGCAAAGTTGGCATGTAAACCTGAAAAGAATATGAAACAGACTTTGGAATCCTGCCGGAAAGGAATTAAATTTGCTGGAGCGGACGGGGGATCGGACTGATTCGGAGGACTCCCGGCCGCCCGGCCGAAAAACAATAAACCCCGGCCGGGGACGTTTAATAATGGAACCGTTAAAGTAAACAGTCATGTCAAAGACAAAATTCAAAGGTTCGCCCGTGCTTGTCGCCGGCGAATTCATAACGGCGGGCGCCGAAGCTCCCGCTTTCGAACTGGTTAAGAGCGACCTTTCGCCCCTGCGCTTGAGCGACCTGAAAGGCAAGCGCGTCGTGCTGAACATCTTTCCAAGTCTCGATACGAGCGTATGCGCGACTTCGGTGCGCAAATTCAACAAGCTGGCCGCTTCGCTGCCCGATACCGTCGTTGTGGCCGTGTCGAAGGATCTGCCTTTCGCGCATGCCCGTTTCTGCACGACCGAGGGCATCGAGAACGTCGTGCCCGCATCGGATTTCCGTGCGTCGGGATTCGACGGGGCTTACGGCGTGCTGATGGCCGACGGACCGCTGGCCGGCCTGCTGGCGCGTGCCGTCGTGGTGATCGACAAGGCGGGCAGGGTGGTGTACACCGAGCTGGTGCCGGAGATTACCGAGGAGCCTGACTACGACAAGGCCGTCGAAGCCGTGAAAGCTAACTAACCGACCTAAATAGATACGATCATGATAAGACTGAATGTTTTTATCCGCACGACCGAATCCAATCGTGCGGAAATACTCTCCGTGGCAAAAGAACTGGTGACCGCTTCGCTCAAGGACGAAGGCTGCATTGCGTACGATATTTTCGAGAGTGCGACGCGTCCGGACGTACTGATGATCTGCGAGACGTGGAGCGACGCCAAGGCGCTGGCCGCACACGAACAGGCGTCGCATTTCACGACGCTGGTGCCGCGCCTGCATCAGTTGGGCGAAATGAAACTGGAGAAGTTTATTTTCTAAACTCCTGCAACGCAAAACGAACCCTCCGCATCTTGATGCGGAGGGTTCGTTGTTTTTGCGGCTGAGACATCTCGCCGAGATAATGATTGAAAATTTTTAGGGCAGGGCTGTTTCTTGCCTCTGAATGAAGTCCAAGTTGATCGCAATTAGCCGGTGATTAATTTCCGGATGATCGGCTTGCGGTTTTTTCTGTTAAGTCCGGATAACATGAGCCGCTTCCTGCGAAATCATGTTATGTACGAAGGGTAAATGCTGGAATCGAGATGAAATCCCATGATTTCTTGAAGATTCGTTGCTGGAATACTGTTGTTTGTTTGACGGGCAATGCGCTGATAGTCAGAATTGTATTCATTTGTAATGAGAGGATAAGAATTTATTGCGTTATGTTGTTGATTTCAAGTGTGTTGTCGTGACGGTTGAAAGGTGGGAAATCATTGATTGTTGGATTGCAATGTGTTTTACTCGATTTATTTTTGTGTAAGACATGCCGAATTCGATTTAAGGCAGTCGGATCAATTAACCCACCAAACTAAACCTTATGAAGACGATTTTACAAATTATGCTGTTGCTCGGCATCGCAAGTATACCTGCAGCAGCGGAAGAAAGCCTGCCGGATCCGAGTCGGGAGAGCAATGTTTCAGCCGAAATGCCTGAAACCATCAAACCTGTTTCGTCGTCGGGCAATGATATTTCAACATTATCGTCAGAGAGTGACTACACGCTTAATAGTCTGCAAATTCCCCGGCAAATTCCGCCTTCTCCTACGGCTGCATCTCTGGGTATTTACGGTGCTGTTCCCGTAGGCCATTATACGGGAATACCTCAGATCGAGATTCCGCTGTACGAGATCAAATGCGGAAGTTTGACCATTCCTATTTCGTTGTCTTATCATGCATCGGGAATCAGGGTTGCCGCCGAGGCCGGCTGGGCCGGTATGGGATGGACTTTGAATGCCGGTGGGGCGATAACCCGGTCGGTTGCGGGTGTGGATGATCTCAATGATGTAAACAATAAGTATTTGCTTGGATATCCTAAGGCCCCGGACATGCCTGATCTTAATGAGTATATGAAACTTTCTACTTATGGGTATGAGCTTGCTCCAATGGCTCAAATCAAACCGGAGGTACAAGATGCTCTTTCTAATATGATAACAGTAACTTATGATACAAAACCAGATGTATTTTGTTATAATCTGGACAAATATTCTGGACAAATGGTTTTCCCGAAAAAAGCTTACGAAATGGGGGCCGGAACCTTTCCTTCTCCGATTATTTTGAATCGTGATCCTATTGTTATTTCCTACCATCGAGATGGTTTTTATGAACAGGATGCGGGCGAATGGGTGGTGAATACACCTGATGGTGCTCATTACTATTTTCGGACTGCTGAACGGACCCAAGATACGACGGAAATTATTATTCCTAGGGTTGTAAACCCGGACAGAAATCCTCAACCTGAGGTTTATACCGCATGGTATTTGGACAAAATCGAAGGTCCATATCATGAGATCGTTGAATTTGTATATGCAAATAATTCAAAAATACAGAGTCAAAAACAAGGATATTACAATTATGGTCGCTATACATATGCATCTCCCAATGGAGTGAAAATTTGCCCTATACAGACTCATACATATTCGACGAACGTATATGATGAGATCATATTGCGAGAAATTCGTTTTCCTTGTGGCAAAATCATATTCAAAACACACGACCGATCGGATTTGTTATATCGAGGCGATGAAATTCCGCAGGCGCTATCGGAGATGTTGGTCATCAATAATGAGTGCGATACAGTTAAACATATTGAATTTCAAATGGGATATTACAATGACCGATCTGCATCACCACTGGATCGACGGTTGCGACTGGATAGAATTGTGGAAAATGGTGAAAAGGAGTGGAAGTTCGCTTACGATTCTGGAAGTTTGCCGTCTAAAAACTCTGTGGAGGTTGATTATTGGGGGTATTATAATCAGAAGCACATGAATTTATATTATTGTCCTATAGAGGACATTCCTCTTTCAATGTGTGTGAGACCGCAGGGTACTAGTGGTGGTTCCGTATTTAATCTTGGGGCAGACCGTAATGCGGCTGAGGCAGCCCTTAATGGAATCCTTACCCGTATCGAATACCCTACGGGGGGAAGCAGTGAATTTGAATATGAGTTGCATGATTTTTTGCCGGCAAACAGCTATCCCGAAGATACTTATTCTGAATTCAAATACAAGTATGAATATATTCAGGATTCTCGTCAGGAGGATGACGAATTGATTGTGAATTTTACGATAACAACCCCAGTCCCAATTTATTGCAAAACAATTGGTCGCTATTCGGAAGGATTGCCTTGCCAAGGAACGAGCATTTCAAACACTCCTTATATAGATTTTAGTAAAACTGATTTTACCCAAGTGGATCCTGTCTGGCGACTAGAGCGAAAAAATGTCAATGGAAATTGGTATTTAATAAACCAACGCTATTGGGGGGATATAACCTGTGCAGATGTTATTAGTCGAACTGAAGCTGCATGGGATGTATTTGGCATTGGGAATATCGTGGAGCCAGGAGAATATAGGATCATCATGCCTACATTCAGTAATACTAGAGCAAATGTCGAGATGGTTATTCCTCATTTAAAAGAAGCCGAGGATTATTGCGGAGGCGGTGCACGCATTAAGTGTATTCGAGATATAGATGATTGTAATATACAGGAGCGCCGGTTTACTTATTGTGACGAGGATGGGGCGAGTTCTGGAATAGCTCATTACTATCCGAGGTCTATTTTGAATTTTTCATCTAATTACGGGGTGGTGCAAAATTATTTGCATAGTTCTTCGAATATATTTCCCGGAGTTGGGGTAAATGTAGCATATAGTCAGATGATTGAAACGGTATTGAATACTGATGCCGTCGCTTGCCAAATACAACGCTTGTTTTATAATAGTTACGAACCACAGTTATATAGAGTATTTAATAGTGGAGTTCCTCAACGTATCTTTCATCAAAATGGGAGACTTAAAGTTATAGTTAGAAAAAATGCCATGGGCGAGATTACCCATCGGACAGATTATCAGTATTTGTTGGATGAAAAGAGTTGCGATACAATTCGTGGCTTTCATGTGACTTCATTTGCTAGTAGTTTTTTGTTCACACCATATAGTCATTACGCCGAATGGTGGTATTTGGACAATGAACGTACGACGGTTTGGGAAAATGGGAAACCGATAACGTCAAATACAAAGTATGAGTATAATAATGACTATCGGAAACAGGTAAGTAAAACAACGACCTATGCGGATCGGGAGGTGGTCAGGGAAGAATCCAAACATACATGCGATGTTCCGACGTACAGCCACATGGCGGATATGAACAGAATTTTCCCCGTAGAAAATAACCGTTATCGGAATGGAAAGTTCGTTTTTGGCACCCGCAATGATTACGATGAAAATTTGGTTGTCGGCAATATCTCTCAAAAAACTGCTGAGCAGCCTAACTACGAGTCGCGGATACGGATCAAATGGTATAACGGTTTGTATAATCCTGTTTACTATGTTAAGGATGGAACTGAGAATGTTGTTTGCCTTTGGAGCTATTCCGGCGAATATCCGATCGCAGAGATAAAAAATGCTACGATGGATGATGTCCTTAAAGCCTTGGGGCAGGAGCAGGGAGATTTGGCTTATTTCACCACGCTGGCAAAGCAAACGGTTCCCGATATGACGCCGATCAACTCTTTGCGGGCTAAGCTTCCTGATGCTCAGGTTTGGACGTACACTTACAAATCTCTCGTGGGCATGCTGACTGTTACCGATCCTGCAGGGAAGACAGCCTATTACGATTACGATTCTTTCGGCCGTTTGACCGGGATGCGCGATAACGACGGAAGTACAATTCAATCTTTTGACTACCATTACAAGCAATAAGCCATGAAAACCAAATCTCTCTATATTGGCACATGCTGCAGTTTTCTACTTTCGGTTGCCGCTTCGGGCGCTCCACAAGCTCCGACCAACCAAAATTACATCAAGACCCGAACCTATTGTACTTCGAATGGACAAACGTATTATGACGATCTTCAATATTACGACGGTCTGGGTAAACCATATATGTCTGTAAATGTCAATGCAACCCCTTCAAACAAAGATTTTATCGCATTGACGGAATACGACGATCTTGGGCGGAAATCCCGTGAATGGTTACCGGTTGCGCTTGCGACAACCGGCGGATATGCCGCTCCCGAAAATATCAAAGCCGCGGCTTTGGGAGCGGGAGGGTATAACGATGAAATGCCCTATGTCTCCTATGTCTATGAAGATTCGCCCGATGCTCGAGTACTCGAACAACGCCAACCGGGAGCGTCTTTGCAGGGGAGCCGGCCGGCAGCGGCAAAAGCATATTATTTGAATGATTCATCGGACAGTTTGTGCTGCTGGAAGCTGTTGGTTAAGGCTACAACGCGGGATACGGCAGTGCTTAATTACGGCTTGGCGGCGCCTATGACGTTGTTTGTCACACAGACATACGATGCCGACGGGGATGTCGCATACGAGTTCCGGGATGCCCGCGGACTGCAAGTATTAACCCGGCAGAAGATCGAAGCCGGCATATATGCGGACACTTATTATGTTTATGACGATTCGAATAATCTGCGGTTTGTTTTGCCTCCGGAGTTTTCGTCCAAAATTGTCGATGACAGTATCTTTCCGAGAGCCGATTCGTTATTGGCCCAATATGCTTATATTTACAAATATGATGAACGCAACCGGTGTGTAGCAAGGAAACTGCCGGGGGCGGATTGGATTTATGTCGGATATGATAAAACTGACAAACCTGTTTTGATGCAGGACGGCGAACTCCGTCGGCATAATAGATGGAATATTACTTTGTATGACACTTTCGGCCGCCCTGCGATATCCGGACTATTATCAGGAACGAATTTGTCTGCCGGTACCTATAAATCGCGGGCCGTACGAGCTGTTTTTGATCCTAGTGCCACGGCGACTTATTGCTACCGGACAGACTGCGGAGTAGATCTGTCCGAATTGCAAGTCACAGAGGTTCATTATTATGATGATTACCGCCATCGTTCGTCCTTGCCGGCTTATTTCGGAACTTTGGGCTATGTTTCCCTTTCTGGATATGGAACGCGCTTCGGTTCCGATACGGATGCCGTAGCTTCGAAAGGGCTTGAGACCGGGTGCCTGTATGCCATGCTTCCCGATATCGAAACTTTGCTGGGCGCGAATTATTATTATGACGATAAAAACCGGATAATCCAACGCAGGATGCAAACCATGCACGGAGGCCTTTATGCTGAAGATATTGCCTATAATTTTACCGGCAATATCCTCTCCCGGCGGGAATCCTGTCAGCCTCAGTCCGGTGCAGCAACCGATGTCCTCATAAACAGTTATACCTATGATGACCGCGGACGGCTCCTGAGTGAAACGGCATCCCTCAATAGAACGGCAGTCGCTCCGTACTCGTGTTCCTACGATGATTTCGGCCGTCTTGTATCGACGACGCAGGGCTCCGGCTCCCATGCCGTTACTACTACGCGGCAATACAATATCCGGAATTGGCTCACATCTCAGCAAAATTCCCTGTTCGAAATGTCGCTGGCTTACAATACACCGCAGTATTCAGCCACAGAGACTTCCTATACAGGAAATATTACGGAATGGAGTTGGAAATACGGACCCGGTGATACGGAAAATACCTATGCTTTTACTTACGACAAGTTATCGCGCCTGACAGATACGAAACAATATGTCAATGGAGCGGTCAGCGATTTATTTGTCGAGAAGAACCTGTCATATGACCGCAATGGCAATATTCGGACCCTGAACCGGACGGAGACGGGGGAGCTGTTCCATGCATTTTCCTATGGGTACACCGGCAATCAGCTTACGACGCTGTCTGACGGGGCTGCGGATTATGCTTATGCCTACGATCGGAACGGTAATATGACCAACGACGGGATGAACGGTCTTAAAGTTGTGTATAATCGCCTGAATTTGATAGAAAAAGTGTTGCGCGGCGATACGATTCTGGTAAAATATTCGTATCTTTCCGATGGCACGAAGTTGTCTGCGTTCAATTCCGACGGCAACGGCTTGGAGTACCATGGTTCTTTGGTATATAAGAAGCAGGGGAGCGGCATCTCTTTGGAAAGCGCCGGATTTACCGGCGGGCGGTTTATTTCCACCACTAACGGTCTCGAAACTTATTTCCATTTGACGGATCATCTGGGGAGTGTTCGAGTGGTTGTCGGCGCCGACGGCGAAGTGGCGGAGCGTAACAATTATTATCCTTTCGGCTTACGTTGGAACGACGCGGAACAGCGGGTGACGGATAACCGTTATCGTTATAACGGGAAAGAAGATCAGTCTTTTGCAGGTATTCCCTATTCGGACTACGGGGCGAGGATGTATGATCCCAGTCTTGTCGTATGGCATGGGATGGATCCGTTGGCTGCAAATTATTATTCAATCAGTCCTTATGTATTTTGTGCCGATAACCCTATACACTATGTGGATGATGACGGACGGAAATTAAACCCCAGCAGTGCTAAATTGAAACCACACCTCAAAAGGGTGATGTCAACTACCAAAACGGGACAGCGGCAGTTTAATAAGATGGTTAATAATCAATCAGATATAACAATTAACTATGTAAATGGCTATCATCCGGATGGGCGGACAATTTACGGAGAAACAGCTATTAAGTCTCATTTTAAAGACCCCAAAACTGGTGAAATAGTTGGAGGCCGAGTTATTATTACACTTTATGTTCAAGCCATTAATGATCGGGCGAAAGAACTTAAAATTGATGCAAGCGAGAGCGAAGCAGCAACATTGGCCGAAGAGGCAGAGCATACGGAAGCCGAAAACATAAAATTGGCAGACAGAGAAACGAAAGAAGAGAAAAAAGAGCAGGAAGAAAATCCAGATTCCGATGGACTGAAATATGAAGAAAAGGAATCTGAACGATTAGCGCATCAGCAGCGTGATGAGTTATTACGAGAAATACTAAACGAAGATAATAAGTTGAAATTATGAATGTCAAATTGAGTATACTATTTATCCTTGCGTATCAAGTTTGTGTTGGGCAGATTCATATCACGGAATCTCTTAAGGATCAGATATGCTTTGATACTTTTGGCGAACGGATTGACGAAATAACCATTGATGAGGATGGTAACGAGTTGAGTTCCGTCTTGTTCCCTGATAATATGGTTTCTATTAGGAGTCGTTTTTCGGCTACTCGTTGGGCGATAGACAATCAATTTACTACGCTGAAATACGATTTATTAGAGGTGAAGGCGATATCACACCGGAGTGAATTGTGGATCGTGATCGGAGAGAAAATGATCTTCTTTGAATGGGCATATGACTATAAGACCGCGATTAAGCGTATGCTTCGAATTTTACGGAAGTATAAGGTCGATGAAAGTTTGGAACCTTTATATTGCGGATATTTAACTCGTATTTTTATACAAAACAAATATAATAGACCGCCGGAAAACAATATAGTAAAAGAATATCAACCTTATTTGTTCAGATTAGGGGGAATTCACTAGATGACATGCAAGAGTCAGGGTGGAGCAATCCGTCCTGACTTTTTGCCGATGCAAACTTTTGTGTCGTTGTTAAGAAATTGATAATAGCGTATCTAAGGTAGGACCCGTTACCGTTATAACGGAACAGAGAATCAGTCTTTCGCAGGCATTCCCTATGCGGATCGGTCTGTATCTTATTATTAAGAGAAATTCCTAACAATGATAATAAGTTAAAATGTGCATGTCAAAACAACTTCCCCGCCGCCTTCGTTCGAGCCGTCCCACGTCGTGTCGACATCGACCGAAAATTCGATCTCTTCCCGAAGACCGCCCTCCTTGAAACGCGCCGTAAGTTCGGTCAGTTGGTTGCATTCGATGTTCAGCGTATCCGTTACCATCCGGTCGTAAACGGGCGATGGGCCGTCGTCGTTGTAGAGCTTCAGTCGCCACGCGGTCTTCATGCCCGGCAGGGTGCAGAATGTTCCGAGCGTATATGTGCCGTCGGCGCGTGCGGCCATGTCGGTCACGGGAATGCGTCTTGCTACCTCGCACGGGCGGTCGGGATCGCCGCAGAGCGGCATGCGCTCGCCTACGTTGTCGAGCGAAACCTCCACGGATGCGATCTCCGCAGGCAGGTTTTCGAAGCGGAAACGTGTCACGCCGTATACGCGCCGAAGTACGGCTTCGAACTCGTTGCGGCAGGGACATGTCACCTCGAAGGGGAGATCTGCCCGGAAATGGTCGCCGGCGCCCTTTTCCCCCTGATAGACGATGTAACGCAGCTCCGGTGCATCGGTGGTTCCGGTCATCATGCGCGGTGCGGCGTTGGCGGCGAACGCCAGTCGGTAGTTTCCGAACGGAAGCGTGTCGAGACGGAAGAGGTAGCTGTTTCCGTCGGCGGCCCGTATGTCGTCCGCCCGGCCCTGTCCGATCAGCCTCCCTTCGGCATAGAGCAGGTAGTCGAGCGAATGGATGCGTTCGGCGAATTCCGGCTCCAAGTCCGACGGACGGTAGGGCGGCCGGGTCTGGAATCTTTCGACCCGGAGTGTCACCGCAACGTTTCCGCCTTGGGGCGGGCAGGCGTCGAGCTTCTCCTCGATGCACGATGCCGACAGCAGCAGGCACGAAAATGCGAACGGTATGCAGGATAAATTTTTCATGGCTTCGTGTTTTTAATAGGACATGGCGTTCCACTCGTAGAACGAATCGAAGAGCGTTACCGCGTTTTCGGGGGTGCCTGCGTCGTCTGCAGCCTCGACCACGTCGATCAGGAGCTGCGACGAGGAGTCGTCGTAGATGTCGGTGGCTTCGAAAACGATGCCGGCGATCGTGCTGCAGGCCAGACTGCGGGTGTAGACTTCATCCGTTTTGTAGCTGAATCCGCCGCTTTTGCCCGAAATCCGGATGTCCGTTATCTTCACCGGGATCTCTCCGGCTTCCGGTCCGGCGAAAAGGAAGGGCGAAAAGACCGTCGAATTGGTCTGACACATTTGATATCTGCCCGCTCCCGATGTGTGGAAATCTCCCATCGTCGACATGCACCACGGCAGCTCGTATATTCCGGAAGCGCCGTAGTACATATTTCCGAGCGCATCGATTCCTTCGGCAAAGGGCTTCGTTTGCGACGTGAAGAGCGCCTGAACGGTATGGGCCGTCGTTTCGAACGTGAATGCGTTGACGGGCGAAGGCTTGTCCTTGAGCAGGACGCGGAATTTCGCCACGCGCCGCTCGGCCCGCAGCGTCACTGCCGGCATGCCGGCCGAGTGGAGATCGCCGCTTTTGGGCACCGTGAAGTCGGCGACGGCAATGAAAACCTCGCGGGTCAGCTGCCGGTAGCCGCTGTTCATCCAGTGTGTCGAAATCGGATAGGTAATCAGCGGCGGCGTGAGCAGCGCATCGTCGGCGTCGTCGGCGACCACTTTTCCGGGGACAAGCTCCGTATTCCAGTCGCACGACTGCCAGTTGATCGCGGCAACGATCCGGTAATCGCCGGGCCGCAGTTCGCAGCCGAACGAGCACGGCGGCAGGGCGTCCGCGAGTTTCAGTTCGGCCCACGGACCCGAATCGGCATCCAGCAGAACGGTTTGCGTCGCGTCCACGATCCAGCGTGCTCCGGTCTTTTTCAGGATCAGCAGGCGGCAGGCGTTGCCGAACCACTCCTTGTAGGAGGAGGCCCGCGTCATGGGTTCGAGCGATGTGTCCGTGTCGGGGGCTTCCAGCCGGAAGCCGACTTCGACACGTGGCTCTTCGTCCGCCGACGGTCCTCCTGCGGGGGCGGTGTCCGAACACCCGCCCGTCAGCAGCGCCGCACATATCATCAAGAATGGAAATTTTTTCATAACCGTACGATTTTCCGTTTTACAGCCAGTCGAAATTCGTTTCGACACCTCCTCCGACCGGAACGTCGATGATCCGGTCGCAGCGCAGTCCCACCCGGTTGACCGTATAGCAGTCCGCAGCCACCGGAAGTCCCGTGCCGGCCTCGGCCGCCGGAAGGGCGAGCGTTACCTGACGCTGCTGGAAACATGCCGGGGTGTGGGCGTCCGCGTGGCCGTTGCCGCAGACGGGCGTCGTGTCGTAGTAGGTGAAGAGCAGTTTGATGCGGAGGTGCGAGTCGGACGGCAGCAGGAATGCCCCTTCCATGCGCAGACTGCCGCGCAGACCGGCATCGTATACGCCGAGTCCTCTGTCCGCTTGGGGAAGCGCGACCCTGAAGTCGGTTGCTTGAGGCTCGATGCTCCGTGTCAGCGGTTCCGCGGCATATGCCGCAGGAACCAGCGTCCCGTTTTCGTCGAAACGCAGCGCCGTCGTCGGATTCTCATAGGTGATTTCGATCCGGGATACCCGGTCGATCACCGACTCCGTGTCGGGCGAAACGATGCTTTCGGGCTGTGACAGCGAGCCGCCCGTACGGAAGATGTCGAAAAGCACCTGTCCGGCGATACGCGTCAGCGTGAGACGGATGCTTCCGTCGCGCAGAATGGCTTCGCCGCTCAGGTCGGTAAAGCCGCCGTACCCGTCCGGCGCCGCTGCACCGGCGGCGCATTCCAGCCGCAGGTCTTCCCAAGCCGCTCCGGTGACGAGCGTGGTGCCGGCCGCCGTGTTCAGCGTGAGCCACTCCCCGCCGTCGGGCTGGGCGATCATCAGAAAACGGTAGTCGGAACTTCTCAGCTCGGTGAGCGGTAGCCTGAGCGTTTCGCCGTCGGCGACCGAAGTGTAACTGCGGTCGAAGAGGTATCCGTCCTGCGTTCCCGCCGCCCGGCGGAAAACGTAGAGTGGGGTTGCGAATCCCGCTGCCGAAGGCGCGCCTTCCATATGCACTTCGGTGTAGCGGAGTTTGCCGTTGCAGGGGAGACACTCCTCCTGTGGTTCCAGCCCGCAGGCCGCCAGCGCCGAGAGCGAAAACAGCGTTCCGCAGATTCTGTATAGAATATTTCTTTTCATCACGATTGCTTTTTATTCCCAAATGCCCGTATCTCCGTCCTGTTCCCGTTCGATCGGGGCGGTTTTTATTTCGACCCCGACGGCGGGATATCCGGAGGTGATCCAGAGCGTGACGTCGAGCCGTTTGTTGCGTTCCGCCCGGCCCGTCAGATGCAGTCGCGCCGGTTGCAGGGCGGCCCCCGCGGCGGGAACGACCGAAATGTCGAGACCTACCTCTCCGCCGTCGGCGGGCGGAATGATGAAAGGCCCTTCGAGCCGGATGAATCCGCCGTCGGTCAGCTCCGCATAATCCGCCGCCGCGAGTGTCGCCGCCACGGTGGCCGTCCCGCTGCTTCCGGCCGGGGTTACCCGCAGTCCCGCGGCTCCGGCCGAAAGTTCGATGCGGTCGATCTCGCCGAGTACCGATTGCGGTTCCGCATAGGGAACCTCCACGTACTGCGTGCCGTCATGGTATCCGCGCTTGACCGAGACTTCGATCCGGCAGACGGCGCGCCGGAGCGTTGCCGCGACGGTCAGGTCCGCACCGCCGACCGTATGGATCGCGTCGGCGTCCGAAGCCGGGTATTGCAGGAACAGCTCGTCGGCCGGACAGCAGGTGCCGGGCGCCTCCGCATTCTCGCGCAGGGCGAAGTGCACCTCCTCCCATGCCGTCTGCCGTGTGAGCGGTTCGGGTGCGAGGACGAGCCGGTCGGCCGCTCCGCTTGCGAAGAGGAATTTGTACTGTCCGTTCGGCATGCGCACCGACATCCTGCCGTCGGAGGTCCATCCTTCGCGGAAGAGCGTGTCGAAGAGGAACCGGTCGCCCTGCCGGCGGAAGGCATAGACCGCAACGTCCGCGGCTCCTTCGCGCCGCAGCGTGACGCGCGTCGTTTGCGGATTCGGACCTCCGTCCGCCCTCTCCGGCTCCGAACAGGCAGCGCAGACAGCTGCCGCCAGAATGAGTGCCGTTAGTTTGCAGTGTTTCATGGTGAATCTGTTTTCGTCAGTCTATCTCTCCGTCCACGAAGTTCGATCCGTCCCAGACCGTATCGACCTCGACGTCGAAATCGACACCCGTGGTAAAGACATTGTCGCCCAGTACGTAGATTCGGATCAATGTCGCTTTGTTGCGCTCGACCGGAATTTTGTCCGTCAGGGCTATGGTGCGCGTCGATCCCTTGCCTGAGGTGAGCAGCATCGAGAATCCGGTGGCGGGAGTATTGTCGGGGTTGGGGATCAGGTATGTGCCTTTCAGGTGCGCCGAACCGGAGATGATGTCGGCGGGCTGTACGTTCTCGAAATCGTATTTGTCTGCTCCGACAACCGTCGAGACGCCCGTACCCGTCGTTACCGCGTCCGCAGGAACGGCAATGGTGTGCGACACGTCGAAAAGCCCCTCGGCCTTCTCGCCCGAAAGGCCCAGCCGGCTGTTGGCCCCGGTGTACGAGAGCTTCACCCCGGCCAGTTTTTCGGGGCCGAAGATGTCGTCGCCCGGTTTTTCGGTATAGACGCCTGTCGCCGCGTCCTTCTCCGCCCGGATGAAGAGTACGTCCACGCGCGAAACGGCGCGGCGGAGCGTGCCGCTCACGGTTTGTTTCGGGCCGTCGAGCGATACGGTGCAGGACGGAACCGCATCGAGCGGTGCGTTGAGCATGAAGGCCGCAGGAAAACTCTCTTGGGTATGTGTTACGCAGAGCGCGTCGGAAAGCACGGCGTCCGTGAGGGCCGGCCACGTGTAGTTGCCCGGCGCCGCCAGTCCGTAGGAGGGCAGGAACTTGTAGTCGCCGGCGGGAAACTGTACCGTGCCGGAGAGCGCCGAACCGTCGAAGCTCATCGCGCCGAGCGGGACGTCCTGCATGTAGACATAGTCCGAGCCGGTGTTTCTGAACGCCAGAATGCGGAATCCGCCGGTGTCGTAAACCGGGCCGCACCCCGACGCCGCCTGCGGCGTTCGGGTGACGAATTGCAGGTTGCCGGCCGCCGGATCGGTAACTCCCGTTTTTTCTCCCTCGTCGGAGCATGCGGCGGCAACGGCGAAAGCCGCAAATACGAACAGATTGTAAATTTTTTTCATGTCTTATTTTTTTAGGTGATTTGGAATCCGAAACCGGGTGTTACCAATCGCAGCTCAGTTCTGCGAAATGGGCCAGATTGTATGCCGCATCGTCCGAGCCTTGCTCCGCGGCGAGCGAGAAGCAATGCTGCGCCTTCTGCGTATCGCCGTCGATCAGGCACAGAATGCCGAGGTTGTTCCATGCGCAGGAAGCTCCGTCGCAGCGGGCCAGACATTGGCGGGCCGTCTGGACATCGCCGCGTCGCAGGGCCAGCGCCGCCATGTTGCTGCAGGCGCAGGGATCGTCGGGGTAAAACTCCAGTGCGACCGCGCAGACATAGGCCCTTTCGGGCGAATCGACGCCGTAGCTTTCGGCCAGCTGGCACATTTCGCCGAGGCTCAGCCATTCGGGGCGCGAGCCGATCAGTTCGCGGCACTGCTCCACGGTGAACGGGGGCAGCGTATATCCGATGCGGTAATCCACGCGCCGCAGCTGCGGATAAACTTTGTGCAGCAGCATGAGATAAGTTTTGCCGCCGTCCGTTTTCCAGATGCCGGCGTCGCGGGCGTCGGGATCCGCGACCGTGTCGATTACGGCCAGAACCTCGTCTCTTGCGGGCAGGTCGGAGAGGACGACCCAGCGCCGCAGGCTGTCCCAGTCCTCCGGTTCGGTCGCGGTGGTGAACTCGGCCTCCTCCAGTCCGAAGTTCTCCTGCAGGTAATTGCGGATCGACCGTACCCGGTTTGCTGAAAGACGGGTGTTGAATGCGTATGTATCTTCGGGTGAGGCATATCCTTTCAGGTAGATGTTCTCGACCCGGAGCGTGTCGTTCCCCGTCAGGCAGGCCGTAAGACTGTCAATGCGCGCCAGCTGGCGGCCGTTGTCGGCGAATCCGCGCAGCAGTACCGAACGGCCCTGCGGGAAATGCACGACGGCGGTGATCCGTTCGCTGCGCCGTTTGGGCGCGTCCGCGGGGACGAGGAACGACAGACGAGGTTGTACGGGAGCCGCGATTTCTGCGGCGATCAGCGGCGGCAGGGCGGTCCTGTGCCCGGCGCACCCCTCCAGATCGCGGTAAAGGACGACGCGCCCGCCCGCCATCCACGACTGGTAGGGTATCTCGCCTTCGAAGAGAACCGCATTCCCCGACGTGTTTTTCCGGCCGTACCGGATGACCGTGTTGCTGAAAACATTCTCGGAGGCGGCCGGCGTGCCGTAAAGCCGCTCCCGGCGTTCGTTGACTTTCTCCCGGATGCGTCCCGTGAAAACGACGGGAGCCAGCTGCATGCGGTGTTCGCCGTCGGTGACGACCGGCGTGACGGTCAATTGTCCGTTGGCCGGGAGGTCCATGCCGGCGGCGATCGGCAGCTTTAAGCAGAGCCGGTCGCCGTCTCTGTAAGCGGCGGGCTTGCCTTCGCGGCCGTAAGCCGTTGCGGCAGTGATCAGACATGCGGCCAGCAGGCCGGTTATGCGGTGTAGCGTATGGCGTTTCATATCTTGCTGCTTTATTTGATGATGAAGATGAGTGTCAGGCCGATTTTTGTCGGTCCGAAATAGTTGCGCGACCGGGTGCGGATCACCTCGCCGCATTCGGCGATCGGATATTTCCGGTCCCATAGCCGGGCATACCCGACGCCGACCGTGGCTTCGAGATTCCAGCGTTTCCCGATCAGCCACTGATACCCGTAGGACAATCCCGCGCCGTAGAGGTGCCCCTGATAACGGTTGTGGCGGAAGGCGGTGCTGAAATCGATTCCTCCCGCATTGTATTCGGCGTAGTGGGCGTGAAGTCCGAAGAAATGGCCGTTGAAACTCTCGCAGAGCCAGTAGCGCACTTCGGGTTGTACGAGCCAGTGTTTCCACCGGGCGTCGCCGAATTTCCACGGGTTGTAATTGCCCGATACGTCCAGCGTCACGCGGTGGCCGAGCGCCGCTTCGACGCCCAAGTTGATCGTAGCCGTGGCATCGTAGAGCAGGTTGCTCTTGACAGCCCATTTCTGAGCATGGGATGTATTTACCGACGCCAGCAGGAGTGCCAGCATGAAATAAACCTTATTCATTTTCTCATCTTTTATTGTCCCGAAAGCGACCGGGTAAAGGTGTTGCGACCCGGTTTCACCTTGAAAAGAATGGCACCCTGAAAAGGCGCCGTCGTAGCATATGCGTGCAAATGATCTGCCAGAAATGGATGAACTTTTTCCGGTCAGGTTCAATGTTTTATCTTATAGCGAAATAAAAATACGGCCGCTGCGGTCCGTAACAGGGGCGCGGTGCATGTCCCGGCGCAATAGAATGAACGGGTGCCGGCCCTGCGTGTCCGGCGCATGCAGACCTTGGGACCGGTCGGCTCCCGGTTGCATGTCGTCTCGGCGCGGCAATGGGGCAGGGCGCAGATTATCAATGCGAAGGCGAATCCGGTGCGATGGAAAAATGAAATTTTGACTGCATTTCTTTGTATTTCGTCAAAAAGATTCTATATTTGCACACCCGTTTCAGGATAAAGGCCCGGAACGGCGACCGGAGAGTTGGGTGAGTGGCTGAAACCACCAGTTTGCTAAACTGACGTACGGGATTACTGTACCGGGGGTTCGAATCCCCCACTCTCCGCCGAGAAAGGGTGTCGTGCCGACAGCCTGAAATAAAGACGACCTCACGGCCGTCTTTATTTTTTTAGTCCTGAAAATGGGGATGACAAGTCGAAGATATCGAAAATCCATTGGCACGGAAACGCCCGTTGTCATTTCCCGCTCCCCGTTCATCCCGCTTTTTTGCCGTTTTGCCCGCTCTGGACCCAGATTTGCTCTGCTGCGTTATGAAAATGTGATTTGATTTTGTACCTTTGTACGATATTTCGCGCATAATGGCAGAGAAAGATAAAGACATACTGGAGAATATCGGAGAGCAGGAATACAAGTACGGCTTCACCTCGGATATCGAGACCGAAACCATCGGCAAGGGACTGAGCGAGGATGTCGTGCGGCTGATCTCCGCCAAGAAGGGCGAACCCGCATGGATGACCGAGCGGCGCGTGGCGGCCTACCGCCACTGGCTGACGATGGAGCCGCCGACGTGGGCCCACCTGACGATTCCCGAAATAGATTTTCAGGACATCATCTATTATGCCGCCCCCAAGCAGCAGAAAAAACTCGATTCGATGGACGAGGTCGACCCCGAACTCAAGCGGACGTTCGACAAACTGGGCATTCCCCTCGAAGAGCAGATGGCGCTGGCGGGCGTGGCGGTCGATGCCGTGATGGACTCGGTGTCGGTCAAGACTACCTTCAAGGAGGTGCTGGCCGAGAAGGGCATCATCTTCTGTTCGATTTCCGAAGCGCTGCGCGACTACCCGGATCTCGTGAAGAAGTATCTCGGCAGCGTCGTGCCCTATACCGACAATTTCTACGCCGCGCTCAACGCCGCGGTCTTTTCCGACGGTTCGTTCTGCTACATTCCGAAGGGCGTCCGCTGTCCGATGGAGCTTTCGACCTATTTCCGCATCAACGCCGCGGGGACGGGGCAGTTCGAACGTACGCTGATCGTGGCCGACGAAGGGGCTTACGTGAGCTATCTGGAGGGGTGTACGGCTCCTCGCCGCGACGAAAACCAGCTGCATGCCGCCGTGGTGGAGATCATCGTCGAGAAAGACGCCGAGGTCAAATATTCGACGGTGCAGAACTGGTATCCGGGCGACAGGGAGGGCCGGGGCGGCATCTATAATTTCGTCACCAAGCGCGGTATCTGCCGCGAGAACGCCCGTCTGTCATGGACGCAGGTCGAGACCGGGTCGGCGATCACGTGGAAATATCCGAGCTGCATTCTCGCCGGCGACAATTCGGTGGGCGAGTTCTACTCGGTGGCCATGACCAACAATTTCCAGCAGGCCGATACCGGTACGAAGATGATCCACATAGGGCGCAACACCCGCAGCCGCATCGTGTCGAAAGGCATTTCGGCCGGGCGGAGCGAAAACTCCTACCGCGGTCTGGTCCGCATGGCGAAGGGGGCTGAGAACGCCCGCAACTATTCGCAGTGCGATTCGCTGCTGATCGGCGACAAATGCGGGGCGCATACCTTCCCCGTGATCGACAGCCGCAACCGCACGGCTGTGGTCGAACACGAAGCCACGACCTCGAAGATTTCGGACGACCAGCTCTTCTACTGCAACCAGCGGGGCCTTTCGACCGAGGACGCCGTGGGACTGATCGTGAACGGCTATGCCCGCGAGGTGTTGGCCAAACTGCCGATGGAATTCGCCGTTGAGGCGCAGAAACTGCTTTCGATCAGCCTCGAAGGCTCGGTCGGATAACGGGCGGGGAAGATGAAAGTGCTGGTGCTCAACGGCAGTCCGCGGCGCAACGGTCTGGTCTCGCAGATGCTGGAACATATTGCCGGCAGTTTGCCGGAGACGTGCGACGTCGAGCGTATTTTCGTCCACGACCTGACCGTAAGACCCTGCACGGGGTGTATGAGCTGCCGCTCGAAACTCCGCTGCGCGCTGCCCGAAGACGATGCGCACCGCGTCGCGGAGGCGATCCGCACGGCGGATGCGCTGGTTATAGGTTCGCCCTGCTATTGGGGCAATATGAACGGGGCCTTGAAAGTGCTGTTCGACCGGTCGGTCCATGTGATGATGGGGGAGAAGGAGAGCGGAATGCCGGTGGCGCTGCATAAGGGACAGCGGGCCGTGCTGGTGGCGACGTGCAACACGATATATCCGTTCAGCGTGTTGTTCAACCAGACCCGCGGGGTGTTCCGCGCCCTGCGCGAGATACTCCGGTGGAGCGGTTACCGCATCGTCGGCACCGCGGCCAAAAGCGGCTGCCGCAAGAACGGCAGGCTGACGGACAGAGAGATTGAAAAATGTAAAAAACTGGCAAGAAAGATATGTTAAGTGTAAAAAATCTGCATGCGTCGGTCGACGGCAAAGAGATTCTGCGGGGCATCGACCTCGAAGTGAAAGCCGGCGAGGTGCATGCCATCATGGGGCCTAACGGCTCTGGCAAATCGACGCTCGCGGCGGTGCTCGCGGGCAATGAGAAATTCACGGTGACCGAAGGCTCGGCCACGTTCCTCGGACGGGACCTGCTGGAGATGCCGATCGAGGACCGGGCGCGTCTGGGGCTGTTTCTGGGTTTTCAGTATCCGGTCGAGATTCCGGGCGTCACGATGGCCAACTTCATGAAGCTGGCCGTGAACGAGCAGCGCAAGTTCCGCGGCGAGGAGCCGCTGACGGCCGCCGAATTCCTGAAGCTGATGCGCGAGAAGAGCGCCGTCGTGGAGCTGGATTCGAAACTCACCTCGCGCGCCGTGAACGAAGGCTTTTCGGGCGGTGAGAAGAAGAAGAACGAGATTTTCCAGATGGCGATGCTCGATCCGAAGCTGGCCATTCTGGACGAGACCGATTCGGGACTCGACATCGACGCCTTGCGCATCGTCGCCACGGGCGTTACGAAACTGCATACGCCCGAAAACGCGACGGTGGTCATTACGCATTACCAGCGATTGCTGGATTACATCGTGCCCGACGTGGTGCATGTGCTCTACCGGGGACGCATTATCCATACGGGCGACAAGACGCTGGCTCTCAAACTCGAAAAGGAGGGCTACGACTGGCTGATTAACGATTACAGGGAATGACGGCGATACTCGATATAATCCGTGATTTCCGCACGGCGCAGGGCGAAGTGTTCCGGATCGAAGGGACGCAGGACGGGCCTTATGCGGCGGTCGATCCCCGGCGCATGCGCATTGAGGCCGCCGCGGGCGCGTCGGGACGCATCGTGGTGGTGCATACCGCGCCCGACATGTCGTCGCTGGAGATCGTTGCGGCGGAGGACGCCCGTCTCGAAATAACGGAGGTGTTCCTCGCCGAAGCTTTCGCGGAGGTTGCGGTGAAGCAGTCCGCACGCAGCCTGTGCCGCCTGACGGCCGTGCAGCTTACGAGCGCCAACGCCTCCTATACGATCGATCTCGACGGCCGCGATGCCGAGAACATGCTGGGCGGGGTGTTCCTCGCCGGCGGTGAAGAACACTGCGTCGTCAAACTGCGCACGAACCACAACGTGCCCGACTGCCGCAGCAATTCCTATATCAAAGGCGTTGCCGGTGGTTCGGCCCGCGGCGAGTTCTGCGGACTGGTCTATGTGGCGCCCGATGCGCAGCATACCGACGCGCAGCAGCAGAACCGCAACATCCTGCTGAGCGAGACGGCGCATATCGCCACCCAACCCCAGCTGGAGATATATGCCGACGACGTGAAGTGCTCGCACGGCGCGACGGTGGGGCAGATGGACTCGGAAGCCGTGCTGTATATGCGCCAGCGCGGCCTGAGCGAGGTGCAGGCCCGCCGGCTGCAGATCGAAGGTTTCGTGGGCGACGTCGTACGCCGCTGCGGCGTGGAGCCGTTGTGCGAGACGATGATGGAGGCCGTTAGGGCCAAAATGGAAAAATTGTGACCATGTTCGACGTTGAAAAAATACGCGGGGAGTTCCCGATTCTCGGACGCGAGGTTTACGGCAAGCCGCTGGTCTACCTCGACAACGGAGCCACGGCCCAGAAGCCGCTGGCGGTGATCGAGACGATCGATTACCTCAACCGGGAGCTCAACGCCAATATCCACCGCGGGGTGCATTACCTTTCGGAGGAGGCCACGACGCTCTACGAAGCGTCGCGCGAGCGGATCCGCGCCTTTATCGGGGCGGCGGAGAAGGAAGAGGTGATTTTCACGGCCGGCGCGACGGCTTCGCTCAATACGGTGGCCTATGCGTGGGGCGAGAAATTCGTCCGTGCGGGCGACAACATCGTCGTCAGCGAAATGGAACACCACTCCAATATCGTTCCGTGGCAGATGCTGTGCGAACGCAAAGGGGCCGAAATCCGGGTGCTGCCCTTCGACGACGAAGGGCGTCTGCGCACCGAACTGCTGCCGTCGCTGCTCGACGGGCGTACGCGCGCCGTCGCCGTGACGCAGGCGTCGAATACGCTCGGCACGCGGCCCGAACTGCGCGGGATTATCGACGCGGCGCATGCCGTGGGGGCGATCGCCGTCGTGGACGGATGTCAGGGTGTCGTGCACGGGGGCGCGGACATGCAGGAGCTGGATTGCGATTTCTACGCATTTTCGGGGCATAAGCTTTTCGCTCCGACGGGTATCGGCGTGCTGTACGGCAAACGCGCGCTGCTGGAGGAGATGCCGCCGTTTCTGGGCGGCGGGGACATGGTCGATACGGTGACGTTCGCAAAGACGACCTATGCGCCTGTTCCGCTCAAATTCGAGGCGGGAACGGCCAACTTTTCGGGCGCCATCGCGCTCGGCGAAGCGGTGAAATTCGTCCAGCGCTTCGATCCCGAAGAGGTCGAGCGGCACGAGCAGGCGCTGCTGCGCCGCGCGACCGAACGTCTCGCGGCGATCGACGGCCTGCGGATTTACGGCACGGCGCCCGGCAAATGCGCCATCGTATCGTTCAACGTCGAGGGCGTGCATCCTTACGATATGGGGATGATTCTCGACAAGCTCGGCATCGCCGTCCGTACCGGACAGCACTGCGCCGAGCCGGTGATGGACCATTACGCGACGACAGGCATGTGCCGCGCTTCGTTCGCGCTTTACAACACGCAGGCCGAAGCCGACGCGCTGGCCGACGGGGTCGAACGGGCCGTGCGGATGCTGCGCTGAGAAGAGGAAACTACCATAACTACCACAAACGGAAATAAAACAGGCAACCTATGTTCATTGTACTCGAAGGATTGGACGGAGCGGGCAAATCGACCCAGATACGCATGCTGCGCCAGCTGTTTGCCGACAGGGGCGTCGAGAGCGAGTATGTGCATTTCCCGCGCTTCGATTCGCCCGTATACGGCCAGCTGATCGCCCGGTTCCTGCGCGGCGAATTCGGCGGCGTGCAGGAGGTCGATCCCTACCTCGTGGCGCTGATTTTCGCGGGCGACCGCGCCGACGCCGCGCCGCAGATACGGCAGTGGCTCGCCGAAGGAAAAGCGGTGGTGCTGGACCGTTACGTCTACTCGAACGTGGGTTTTCAGTGCGCCAAACTTCCCGCCGGCGAGGAACGCGACCGGCTGGCCGACTGGATCGTGAACCTCGAATTCGGTCATAACGCGCTTCCCCGTCCCGACCTCTCGCTGTTCCTCGACGTACCGTTCGCCTTCACCGAGCGCAAGCTCTCCGAAGCGCGCGAAGGCGACGACCGCGACTACCTGCAGGGCGGACAGGATATCCACGAGGCGTCGTTGCAGCTGCAGCAGGACGTGCGCAGCGTCTACCTCGCTTCGGCGTCCAAGGACCCGTCGCTGCGGGTCGTCGACTGCAGCGACGCTTCGGGCGCGATGGAGTCGCCCGAAGGCATCTTCGCCAAAATCCGTGCGGAACTAATCCCAATACTTGGAGCAGATGCGTAAAACACGGGTATTCAAACTGATAGCCAATATCTGCCGGCTGATCCTCGCCTGCACGTTCATCCTTTCGGGTTTCACGAAGGTTATCGACCCGTGGGGCACGGCGATGAAGGTCAACGAGTACCTCTCGATCTACGGCGTCGAGTCGCTGCAGCCTGCGAGTATGGCTTTTTCGATCTGGTTGTGCGGCGCCGAGCTGATGATGGGGTGCATGCTGCTGTTCAAGGTCCGCATCCGCCTGATTTCGATCTTCGCCGTGCTGTCGATGCTGTTCTTCACGGCGCTGACATTGCTGAGCGCCACGCTGATTCCCGTCGAGGACTGCGGCTGTTTCGGCGAGGCGCTGAAACTGACGCCGTGGCAGACTTTCTTCAAGAATCTGGCCCTGCTGCCCATGGCCTTCGTGGTCTGGTGGCGCTACCGTCCCGACAAGATTTTCGCCTTCAACGCGCTGGAAATCGTGCTGACGGTCACCTTCTTCTTCCTTTCGATGTATCTGGGGTACTACTGTTACCGCCATCTGCCGCTGATCGACTTCCTGCCCTACAAGGTCGGGGTCAATATCTGGGAGGGCATGCACGCTCCGGCCGTCGAACCCGGCGAGACGGAGACCGTGCTCGTTTACCGCAATCTCGAAACGGGCAAACTGCACGAATTTTCGCTCGAAGACACCGCATGGCAGGACGCCGGGAAGTGGGAGTGGGTCGATACCCGGACCACCGAGGAGATGCCCGCCATACGCCCGCTTATGAGCGAATTCGCCCTGCGCGATGCCGAGGGGGACGCCACAGAGGAGATACTGACCGCCCCCGGACGCGTGTATATGCTTTGCGTCACCTCGTTCGACCGCCTGCCGCGCGCCTGCGCCAAGCGGTTCGCCGCTCTCATACGGAGTGCGCAGAGCGAAGGCGCGCGCGTCGTCTGTCTCACGCCCCAGCCGTTGTACGGCGTCGCCTATCACGATTTCGGATCGGGCGAGGTACGCTGCTATAACATAGACGCTTCGACCATGAAGACCATGCTTCGCGCCAACAACGGCATGGTGCTGCTCGAAGAGGGCGTGATCCGCGCTAAAAAGAATTGTCGCGATATTCGTCCATAGGGACTTTTTGCGGCGAGTGGTATGAAAGTTGACCCCGGAAACGGAGTCAACTTTCTTATTATGCGAACTTTCCAAACTTTATTCATTCTTCTCGCGCTGTGCGGCTGCGGCCGCCGTCAGCCGGCGCCTGAGACGGTCCGCCCGGTGAAGGTCGTCACGGCGTCGGGCGCCGGGGTCATCGACAAGGATTTCGCGGGCATGGCTACGCCCGACGACGCCGTGAATCTGGCGTTCAAGCTTCCCGGACAGGTGCTGGACGTTCCGGTGTCGCAGGGCGAGAGCGTGAAGAAGGGGGCGCTGCTGGCCGAGCTTGACCCCCGCGACATCCAGCTGCAGGTTTCCGCCGACCGCTCCGCATACGAAGAGGCCCGCTCGCAGCTGCAGCGCATGCAGCGGCTGCTGGAGCACGAAGCCGTCTCGCAGCAGGAATTCGAAGCTTCCCGAACCCGCTATGCGCAGGCCCGCTCTGCTTATGACAACTCCCTCGACATGCTCAAGGAAACCAAGCTCCGGGCGCCTTTCGCCAGCGTCGTCGAGCGCAAATACGTCGATAATTACGAACGGGTGCAGGCCGGACAGACCATCGTGCGCGTCGTGAATCCCGTGACGACGCAGGTGCAGTTCACCCTGCCCGAAAGCGCCCTGCCGCTGCTGGCCTCCCAATCCACGCGCTTCGAGGTGGAATTCGACAACTACCGGGGCGTGAAGTTTCCGGCCGTGCTGAAAGATTACGCCAAGACTTCGTCCGACGCGTCGGGATTTCCCGTATCGCTTCGCCTGACCAATACCGATCCGGGGCATTATCCCGTCTCTCCGGGCATGTCGTGTACGATTACCATGCAGAGTGCCGACCCGGTTCCCGACGCCGTGTCGCTGCCCGTGTCGGCGATCTTCGCTCCGGCCGAGGGCGGCACCTACGTCTGGATCGTGACCGGCGACGGCCATGTCGTGCGCCGCGAGGTGACGCTGGGCGAGCTGTACGGCCGCGACCGCGTCGTGGTGGACAGCGGCGTGGAGCCGGGCGAGCGCGTCGTCACGGCGGGCGTTTATCAGCTGCGGCAGGGCGAGCGGGTGCGAATCCTAAAGTGATACGGTCATGAGTCTGCCCGAATATTCGCTGAAAAATAAAAAAGTCGTCTGGTTTTTCCTTTTCGTCCTGCTTGCTGGCGGCGCCCTCGGCTTCGTCACGCTGGGTAAAAAGGAGGATTCGACATTCGTCATCAAAAGTGCGTCGCTGGTCTGCACCTATCCCGGAGCCACGCCGCTGGAGGTCGAACAGCTCATTTCCGAGCCGATCGAACGCGAGGTGCAGTCGATGCGGCTGGTGCATAAAATCACCTCCGAGTCCTATTACGGACTTTCGAAGATCATGGTCGAACTCGATCCTGCGACCGGTGCCGCGGAGATTCCGCAGTTGTGGGACGAGCTGCGGCGCAAGGTGCTCAACATCCAGCCCCGGCTGCCGGCCGGGGCTTCGCCCGTTACCGTGGCCGACGATTTCGGCGACGTGTACGGCATCTATTACGGCCTTTCGGTCGACGGCGGATTCACATGGTCCGAACTGCGCGAATGGGCGCAGCGGATCAAGACGGCGCTGGTGACCGTGGACGGCGTGCAGAAGGTGACGCTCTTCGGCGAGCAGACGCCTGTGGTGAACGTCTATGTCAGCCTTGCGGCGCTCGCCAACTTCTCGATCCGCCCCGAATCGATCGTGAGGACCATCGGCCAGCAGAACACGATCGTCAACAGCGGCGAGAAGCAGGCCGGGGCGCTCGAAATACAGATTTTGGAGGACGGGGCCTATAAGGACCTCGGCGACATCTCCAACCAGCTGCTCATCTCCTCTTCGGGCAAGCAGTACCGGCTGGGCGACATCGCCCGCGTGGAGCGGGGATACGCCGATCCGCCGCAGACGCTGATGCGCGTGAACGGCCGCCGGGCGGTGGGCATCGGCATTTCGACCGAGACCGACGTGGACGTGGTGAAGGCCGGGGAGAAGATCGGCCGGGTGCTCGGCGGCCTTACGCGCCAGATGCCCGTGGGCATGGATCTCACGGTGCTTTATCCCGAAGACCGCATTGCCCGCGAGGCGAATTCCACCTTTATCCTGAACCTCGCCGAATCGGTGGCGATCGTCATCCTTATCATCATGCTCGTCATGGGATTCCGCGCCGGGGTGCTGATCGGCAGTTCGCTGCTGTTCTCCATCGGCGGTACGCTTCTGCTGATGCAGTTTCTGGGCGAAGGTCTCAACCGCACCTCGCTGGCGGGGTTCATCATTGCGATGGGCATGTTGGTGGACAACGCCATCGTGGTGACCGACAATGCGCAGCAGGCCATGCTGCGGGGCGTCGCGCGGCGGCAGGCCGTCATCGACGGGGCCAATGCTCCGCGCTGGAGCTTGCTGGGGGCGACGCTGATCGCCATTTTCTCGTTCCTGCCGCTTTATCTGGCCCCTTCGTCCGTTGCCGAGATCGTCAAGCCGCTGTTCGTCGTGCTGGGGCTTTCGCTGCTGCTGAGCTGGGGGCTGGCCCTTACGCAGACGCCGCTTTTCGGCGATTTCATGCTCCGCGTCAAACCTGCGGCGCACGATCCCTACGATACGAAGTTCTACCGGAAATTCGACCGTCTGCTGGCCGGGCTGCTGCGCTGGCGGTGGGGCGTCGTTGCGGGCGTCGTCGCGCTCTTCGCCCTTTCGCTGGCAGTAATGGGTCTCATGCCGCAGAATTTCTTCCCGTCGCTGGACAAGCCCTATTTCCGGGCCGACGTGCTGCTGCCCGAAGGGTATAACATCCGCGATACGGAGCGCAACCTGCGTCTGATGGAGGAGTGGCTCCATGCGCAGCCCGAAGTGAAGACCGTATCGGTGACGATGGGCTCCACGCCGCCGCGTTACTATCTGGCCAGCAGCAGCATTTCGCTGCGTCCCAATTTCGGCAATATCCTGATCGAACTGCACGACCGGAAACAGACCGAGGAGGTCGAAAACCGTTTCAACGCCTACGTCGTGGCGAACTGTCCCGACGTGTGGCTGCGCTCGTCGCTTTTCAAGCTCTCGCCCGTGCCCGACGCCGCGATCGAATTCGGGTTCATCGGCGACGATATCGACACGCTCCGCCGGCTGACGCAGGCGGCCGAGGACATCATGTGGCGTACGCCCGGCACGGCGAATATCCGCAACAGCTGGGGCAACCGCGTTCCGACGTGGCTGCCGCTCTACTCGCAGATGAAGGGCCAGCGCATCGGCGTCACCCGCAGTCAGATGGCGCAGGGCATTACCATCGCTACGCAGGGTTACCGGCTCGGCGAGTACCGCGAGGGCGACCAGTTCATGCCGATCCTGCTCAAGGACGAGAATATCGACGCCTACAACCTGACCAACCTGCAGGCGCTGCCGATCTTCACGCCTGCGGGCAAGGTCTACTCCATCGAACAGGCGACCGACGGGTTCCGCTTCGAATACCGCGGCGGGGTGGTGAAGCGTTACAACCGCCAGCGGGTGATGAAGGCGCAGTGCGATCCGGCGCGCGGAGTCAATACGATGGAGCTGTTCGCCGCCCTGCGCGATTCGGTGACCCGTGCCGTGCCGCTGCCCGAAGGCTATTCGATGAAGGTTTTCGGCGAGCAGGAGAGCCAGCAGGAGTCCAATTCGGCGCTGGCCGAGTACATGCCCCTGACGATGGTCCTGATCTTCATCGTCCTGCTCTTGCTCTTCCGCAACTACCGCGAACCGGTCATCATCCTGCTGATGATCCCCCTGATCTTTATCGGCGTGGTGCTGGGGCTGGCCGTTACGGGCAAGGTGTTCAACTTCTTTTCGCTGCTGGGACTGCTGGGGCTTGTGGGAATGAATATCAAGAACGCCGTGGTGCTTGTCGAGCAGATCGGCGTCCTGCGGGCCGAGGGCGAAGGGCCTTACGATGCGCTGGTCTCCGCCACGCGCAGCCGTATCGTGCCCGTTGCGATGGCTTCGGGAACCACGATCCTCGGCATGCTGCCCCTGCTGTTCGACTCGATGTTCGGGGCGATGGCCGCGACGATCATGGGGGGACTGCTGGTCGCCACGCTGCTGACCGTCTGCGTCCTGCCGGTCGTCTACGCCATTTTCTATAATATCCGTAAATCATGAAACCGTTTCTGCTGTCAGTTATCCTGTTGTTTTGTTTGCCTTCGCATGCCCAGACCACGCTCGACGATTACCGCCGCGACGTGACCGAATACAGCCGCCGGCTGAAAGTCGCCGCCGCCGGAAGCGATGCCGCCGCCGAAGCCGTGGGGCAGGCGCGGACGGGCTACCTGCCGCGGTTGTCACTTGACGGGAACTTTACGGCCACCGTCCATCATTACGACGGCGTCGAACGTTGGAACTTCAGCGTTCTGCCCCAGCTGGTGCAGGTCGTCTACGGCGGCGGAGCCGTGCGTGCGGCTTACCGGCAGGCCGAACTGGGATACGACATCGCCCTCTGCGACGAGGAGTTCACCCGGCTCGACGTCCGCTATACGGCCGAGTATACCTACTGGAACCTTTCGGCCATGGCCCTCTATGCCGCTTCGATGCGCCAGTATGTCGGCATCATCCGTTCGCTCAAGGAGGTGGTGGACCGCCGGTTTGCCGAGGGGTACATCGCCAAGGGCGACGTGCTGATGATCGACACGCGCCTGAGCGAAGCGCAGTACGAACTGATCTCCGCCGAGCGGAATTACACTGTGGCGCTGCACAATTTCAACATCCTGCGGGGCGCCGATCCTGCGCTCGGCGTAACGCTGGCGCAGGGCATCCGCGATTCGCTTCCGCAGCCCGTGCGGGTGCCCGCCGCCGAAGCGGCGGCATTCAGACCCGACTATGCTGCCGCGCAGCTGCGCAGCGACCGGGCCGAAGCCGGCATCCGCGCAGCCCGTGCGGCCTTCAATCCGCAGCTGAGCGTCGGCGTCGGGGGATCGTGGCAGCCCTATTATCCCAACCGCACGGGCGCTACGACGGTGGACGGCTCTGCGTTCGTGAAACTCTCGCTGCCGATATTCCACTGGGGCGAACGCCGCCGCGCGACGGGCGTCGCCCGTGCCGTGCAGCGGCAGAGCGAATGGGACGCCGCGCAACTCTACGACGATATCGTGCGCGACGAGATGAACGGATGGACGGCGCTGGTGAACAGCCGTGCGCAGGTCGAAGCCATGGAGCAGAGCCTGCGCATCGCCGGCGAGAACCTCGACATCAGCACCTATTCCTACGGCGAGGGGCTGGCGACGATTCTCGATGTGCTGCAGGCGCAGCTGAGCTGGATTCAGCTCTATACCAACGCCATCAAGGCGCATTACAATTACGCCGTGGCGGTGTCGGATTACCGGCGGATTACGGCGCAGCAGTAGCCCGGAAATAGAAATCGGAGGGTCCGACGGACCCTCCGATTTTTTCGCCGGATTGCGGTGTCAGGCTTTCGCCGGTTCGGTGCTGACCACCGCGATTTCGTGAGATACCGGGGCGATCATGCGGAACATGCGCATGATGCCGCAGTATTTCTCGTGCGTCAGCGTCGCCGCGCGGCTCACCTTGGCCTGATCGTCTTCGGTGTCGCATTCGATGTTGTAGACGACGTGGAACGACTTGAATACGCTTTCGGACCGGACCTCTTCGGTCGAAAGTTCGCCCGATACGCTGATCTCGAAGCGCTTGGGACGCAGGCGCTCCTTCTCCATGATCATCAGGGCCGTCATCCCCGAACATTTGGCCGCGGCATAGAGCAGTAGGGTCTTGGGATTCATCTCCCCGCAGTCGGGACCGTTTTCGGGCACGAGTTTCGAATCCCCGGTCAGCTGCAACGTTACTTTTTCAATCATATGGCTGAATTTTTATTGAACAACGCTCTTCGGGCAAGAATCGTACCTTACTGCCGCATTCCGGCCGTCTCCGCAGGCTCCCGCCGCGGAGCCGCTTCGGGCCTGCTCAGCGGATGCTGAATCGTGAACCGGGTGCCTTTGCCGGATTCGGACTCGACCGAAATGGCGCCGCCCAGATACTCGGTGATCGTGCGGCAGATCGACAGTCCGAGTCCGACGCCTTTGACGAACGAGTCGGCCTTGTAGAATCGTTCGAAAATCCGGTCCAGATGCTCCTGCGCGATGCCCTTTCCGGTGTCGTGGACGAACAGTTCGACCTGTTCGCACCCCTGCGGGGAGCGGAAGCCGAAGGTGATGCTGCCTTCGTCCGTGAATTTCGCGGCGTTGTTGATGAGGTTGTTGACGACCTGCTTGAGCCGCGACGCGTCGGTGATTATCGGTGTGTCCGCCTGCGGCATGTCGAGCCGCAGAAGGACGCCTTCCGGCATGCAGAGCCGCTGGGCCTGATAGATATCCGTCAGCAGGGCGTGCAGCGAGTGCTCCCCGAAATGGAATTCCATGGTGTTCGACTCGATCTTCGAGAGGTCGAGGATGTCCGAAATCAGACGCAGCAGCTGGTCTCCGTTGCTCGTTATGAGCCGGCTGTACTCCTGCTTTTCCGCCTCGCTGAACGGGATGTCTTCGCTGGTGAGCAGGTTGGCGAAGCCGATGATGGCGTTGAGGGGCGTGCGTATCTCGTGGCTCATGTTGGCCAGAAACGCGCTTTTCAGACGGTCGCTCTCCCGCGCCTTGTCGCGGGCTGCGCGCAGTCCGTCTTCGGAGATCTTGTGGGCGTGGATGCTCTGGCATATCCCTACGATGCGGCAGGGCGATCCGTCGCCGGTCTGTCCGAGGTATACGGACTGCTCCTCGAACCACTCCCACGTGCCGTCTCCGCGCCGGAGCCGGTAGGTGAACGTGTCGGGATTCAGCTCTCCTGCGAGTTGTTTTGCGAAGGCGTCGGCCAGCCTGCCTCGGTCTTCGGGATGCACGAGCCTGAAGAAATCTTCGGCGCCGATCGTGCCGTCGCCCGCCGGAAGTCCCAAGTGGGCGAACCAGCGCTCGTCGATGACCATTCTGTTGTGGCCGAGGTCGAAAAACCACGGGAATATCTTCGTCTGCGACAGGGCCATGCCGAGGATGAATTTGCGGGTGATCTCCTCCTCGGTGTTGCGGAACAGAAAGACGATCCGGCGCAGCTGCCGCCGCCGGTCGTAGCGGCCGACGAAACGGCCTTCGATGTAGAATTTCAGGTTGGAGTCCCGAAGCCGGATATAGCTCCATGGCGGCAGGTCTCCGTAGCGGTGCAGCTCCCTGAGCCGGGCGAGAATGCCGGGCAGAAGGTCCTGCCGGTCATGACAGACCGAGAGGATGTCGGAGATGTTCAGCGGATGTGCAAAATCCCCCCCCCGCGGATGCGGAGTTCGTCGCATGCCCGTGCGTTGATTTCCGTAATTTCCCCTTCCGGAGTGAGCGTGACGGCGCCGACGGACAGCATGCTCAGCGTGTCTGTCTCGGACTGGGCGCCGGTGCGGGAGGCTGCGCGCGGGTCCTTGTGATGAAAAAGACGCGATTTCATCGAGTGGAGGTTTAGCGAATCAGTGACGCCGCAAGGTAGGGATAATTTTCGACAGATGCAAAAGCGGCGGTTTGCGGAGAATCCGGCCGCGGCATATATTTCGTTTCCCTATATGGAAAAAAGGTAAATTTTCGTATATTTGCCCTTTGTAAGAATCTAAGTGTCGTATGCGGAAAAATCTGAATTTATTGCTGGCCTTTGCCGTGTGTGCGTTGTGCGCGCCCGGAGTGCAGGCCGGAACCCCCGAATCTGCTGCCTTTATCGACCGCGGCAGGTCCCTGTTCGACTTCGGTCGCTGGACCGACGCCCGGCATGAGTTCCTGCAGGCGCGGGAGACGCTTTCGCCCGCCGACCGCGAGGCGGCGCAGACGGTCGACTTCTATTTGGCGGCCTGTGCCGTCGAGTTGGGCAGCCGCGACGCCGAGGCCGCGCTCCGCCGATTCGAAGCGCGTTACCCCGGATCGGTCTATGCCAACGACGTGCGGTTCTCGCTAGGCTCCTACTATTGCGCCGAGGGCGATATGAAACGCGCCCGCGAGGCTTTTGAAAAGACCGATTACAAAGCTCTCGGCCGGGCGCGTAAGGAGCAGTACGACGTTCGCATGGGCTATGTCGAATTCACCGACGGCGATTACGACAAGGCGTTCGGCTATTTCGACCGGATCGGCCCGCAGAGCGAATATGCCGACCACGCGCTTTATTACAAATCCTATATCGACTATGCCGAAGGCCGTTACGGCCGTGCCAAGCAGGGTTTCACGGCTTTGCAGCGCAGCGACGCCTACCGCGACGTGGTGCCGTACTACCTGCTGCAGATCGAATTTCACGAGGGCAACTACCGCTATGTCGTCGAGAACGGCGGCAAACTGGTGCAGCGGGCCGTTCCCGAACGGCGCAGGGAGTTGGAGCGCGTCATTGCCGAGTCGTGGTTCCGGCTGGGCGATTTCAACAGGACGATCGAACATCTGGACGCTTTCACCGCGGCCGGCGGCGAGCTGGACCGCGACGGCAGTTACCTGATGGGCTTCTCGCTCTACCGCACGGCGCGCTATCCCGAAGCGGCGGAATACCTGCGCAGGGCGTGCGGCGCCGAGGACGCGCTGACGCAGAATGCCTCGTATCATCTGGCCGACTGTTACCTGCGGGCGGGCGACAAGCGGGCCGCCATGCACGCTTTCGCCATGGCCGCGGACGACCGCTTCGACGCGACGATCGCCGAGGATGCGCTGTTCAATTACGGCAAACTGCAGTATGAGCTGGGCGGCGGAGCCTTCAACGGCGCGATCAACGTGCTGACGCGCTATGTGGAGCAGTATCCCGCGTCGCCGCGCGTAGGCGAAGCCCGCACGCTGCTGATCGCCGCCTACTACAATTCGAACGATTACGACGCGGCCTACCGGGCCATCAAATCCTTTCCGACGCAGGATGCCGACATCCGCGCCGCGTTGCAGAAAATCACCTATTTCCGCGGACTGGAAGCCTACAATGCCGGCGACATGCGTGCGGCGCAACGCTATCTGGCCGAGTCTGCGGCGATCAACGTCAGCCCCAAATATTCGGCCCTCAACTCCTTCTGGCAGGGTGAAATCGCCTTTGCGCAGGGCGAATATACGGTCGCGGCGGCCAAATACAACGCCTATCTGAAACGTGCGCCCCGCAGCGAAAAGGAGTATGCCATGGCGCTGTACAACCTCGGCTACTGCGCTTTCTCGCGTATGGACATGGCGCAGGCGCGCGGCTCGTTCGAGAAATTCCTCGCCGTCTATCCCGCACGTGACCGGTACCGCGCCGACGCCTGCAACCGTCTGGGCGACATCCGCTACTCCGACCGGGAGTTCGAAGCGGCGGTGGCCGAGTACGACCGGGCTGCGGCCTTGGGCGGTCCCGAAAAGTATTATGCGCAGTACAAGCGCGCCGTGACGCTCGGCATTCTGGGCCGCACGGAGCAGAAACAGCAGGCGCTGCGGCAGATCATCGCCGCGGGGGAGGGCGATTATGCCGACGAGGCCTCCTATGAACTGGGACGCTCCCACATCGCGCAGGAACAGTACGCCGAAGGCGCCGCGCAGCTGGAGAAATTCGTCGCCGACTATCCCTCGTCGCCGCGCCGGGCGCAGGCCCTTTCCGATCTGGGCCTCGCATACCTCAATCTGGGCGACAAGGAGAAATCGCTCCGCTATTACGACATGGTCGTCGAGACGGCTCCGCAGTCGTCCGAAGCCAAGGGCGCGATGGAAGGCATCCGCGAGATTTACGTTTCGGAGGGCCGGGTGGACGACTACTTCGACTATGCGCAGAAGGTGGGGCTGGAGAGCGATCTGACCGCCGTGTCGCGCGATTCGCTGTCGTTCGCCTCCGCGCAGAAACTTTACCTTGCGGGCCAGACCGATGCCGCCGCCAAATCGCTGCGCAGTTACGTCAAGAGCTATCCCAAGGGCTATTACGTGAACGATGCGCTCTATTTCCTGAGCGACTGCTACCTCCGCTCCGATCAGCGCGACGACGCCATCGAAACCCTGACGACGCTGGCCGGGCAGGGTACGAACCAATATACGGTCACGGTGCTCGAAAAACTCTCGGATATGACCTTCGAGGACAAGCGTTACGACGAAGCTGCCGCCGCTTACCGCCAGTTGTACGACGTTACGACGACGGTCGCCGGGCGTGAGGACGCCATGAAGGGCTATGTGCGTGCGACGCTGGCCGGGGGCGATGCGGCGAAGATCGAAGCGATGGCCGCCGATGTCGCGGCGCATCCCGACGCCGGGGCCGTCGCGCTGCGCGAGTCGAAATTCGCATGGGCCGAGCTGCTGCGTCGGCAGGACCGCCGCGCCGATGCCGTGAAACTGTATAAGGAACTGGCGTCCGACGTCCGCACGAAGGAAGGCTCCGCGGCCGCCTATTACGTACTCGAAGATGTTTTCGCGGGCGGCGATATGGACAAGGCCGAGAAGGCGATATTCGCCTATTCGGAGCGTGAGCCGCAGGCGTACTGGTTAGCCAAGGCCTTTATCCTGCTGGGCGACGTCTATGTCCGCAAGGGCGACAATTTCCAAGCTAGGGCGACCTATCAGAGCGTTGCCGACGGCTATTCGCCTGCCGACGACGGCATTGTGGCCGAAGCGAAAGAACGGATCGCAAAACTGAACTGATGATGAAACGCATATTGTTTGCCGCCGCGCTGCTGGCGGCGCTTCCCTGCAGCGTGAGCGCGCAGGTGGAAAAACGGGTCGAAGTGACCAAAGCCTATGTTCCGAGCGTCGAAAGCGCCGCGAAGCTGGCCGTCGTGCCCGATATGACCGACACGGTGAAGATGCGGCCCGAAATCGACTATACGATCACGCCGCTGTCGCTGCAGACGACACTCGCCACGCGGCCGATCCGTCCGGCGACGGTGACCTATTGGGAATTCAACCGTCCGCTGCCGTTCTACCTGAAGGCCGGGGCGGGCTATCCGCTCAATTCGGTGCTGGATTTCTACGCTTCGAGCCAGAACCCCGGTACGGGTTATGTCGTGGGGTACGTGAATCACGAGGGCCGCTATGCGAAGATCAAAAACGACTTCGGCATCAAAAACAACTCGACGCGGATGCTCAACCGCATCGGCGCCGCGGCCGGCAAGTATTTCGGCAAACACACTCTGGAGGGCGACCTCTCCTATGAAAACCGGATGTATCACCGTTACGGGATGTATGTCGCGCCGGGCGTCACGTCGGACATGGCCCCCGGCGCAATGGCCGATTACGGCGATGCGAATATCGCGGTGCGTTTCGGCGACGATTTTCAGGACCTGAGCCGTGTGAATTTCGAAATCGCGATCCGCGGCGGGCTGTTTTTCGACCACTCCGAGTGGCCGGATTATAACGACAAGGCGCGTCAGACCACGCTGGAGACCCATGCGAAGATCGCCCGCGGATTCGGCCGCCACCGGCTTGCGGCCGAGATCGGCTATATGCGGCTGGCCGGGCAGAAAGCGATCGACTTTTATAACCAGCAACTGATCCGTGCCGCCCTGCGTTACGGTGTCGAAGGCGGGGTAGTGCGCCTCGAAGCGGGAGCCGACTATTACCATGACAAGGTCAAGAGCCTCGAAGCGGAAAATTACATCATTCCGTTTGTCCGGCTGAATCTGAACCTCGGAACAGACGGACTTTGTCCCTTTTTCGAGATGGACGGCAGTGTGGACGACAACGGCTTCCGCTCGCTGACCCGGCAGAATCCTTACGTTGTTGCCCCCGCATTCTTGCAGACCAAGAGTTCGGTCGATTACAACGGTCGTTTCGGTATCGGCGGCAGTATCTGGCGCGGGAAGTTCGACTACAGGGTATATGCCGGATTTTCGGTCCGGGACAACCATCCCTATTGGTATGTTTCCGACAATTATGCGATTGACGGGGAAAAAATGGCCGTCGCTGGAGCCGCCATGCGCCCGGCACTGGCCCGTCAGACCCTGTTTTCGTTCAACGGCGAAGTGACGTGGCGTCCGGTGAGCAGTTTCCGGACGGAATTGGGCGTACACGGATATATCTACAACGACGACGAAACCAAATTGCACAACGGCGCGCCGTCCTTCGACGGCAGTCTGTCGGCGCACTACGACGGCCGCAAGATTTCGTTCGGCGCGGGAGTCTACTTGCAGAGTGCTCGTAAGTGGAGTGTGGTTTTCGAAAATACGGAGACGGAAACTGCGCCCGGAGACACCGAGCAGCGTGTTACGATGCTGTACGATACTTTCGAAGCGCCCTTCGCCGTCGATCTGCGCGTCAATTTCGACTGGAAAGTTTCGGGCCGCGTGACGCTCTTCGCCGAGGGCCGCAACCTGATCAACCGCCGCCTGTACGAATATCCGTTCTACCCCGAATACGGGGCTAACTTTACGGTCGGCGTGAAGGCGAACTTTTAAAAAGATTTCCTCTCCATGCCGGTTGGGCGCATATAAATTGTCCGTGAAGAGTATTCATGGATGTAAATTTGTTGTTTTGGGGAAATAATATTAATTTTGTCAATAATAAGCTAATTTAAACGCAATATTTCTTTAATAATATTTGTGGCTACACTGAAGAACCTCCCCAAAATATGTCCCTCCTGCGGTAAACGTTTGAGCGTGCACGCGATGCATTGCAACGGATGCCAAACACATATCGAAGGCAATTACAGCCTTCCCGTGATGATGCAGTTGTCAGCCCCTGACCAGCAGTTCGTGCTCGATTTCGTGAAGAGCAGCGGTTCGCTGAAGGAGATGGCTCACAAGTTGGGATTGAGTTATCCGACCGTACGCAACAGACTGGACGATATTATCTCTCAACTAAATAAATTCGAAAGCGATGAACAAGATTCTTAACCCGTTCGAATACCTGTCTACAGAGAAAGCGCTCGGTTGGGGCCTCGCGGGAACGCTCTTTTCCATCTGCCTGCTGACCGCGGTGAGTTGGCCCGTCGAGGGCGACGTTTCCAAGATTATCACGATTCTGTCGTCGAATCTGCTGTTGTGGCTGCCCCTCTCGCTGCTGCTGTACGTGATGGCGCTGGTGCTCTCGCCCTCCCGCATCCGGGCCGTGGATATCTTTGCCACCAATCTGTTCGCGATGCTGCCGACGATCGTTATTCTGGGAGTGCTGAGTCTTTGTTCCATGTGGCTGGGGAGCATTGTCTGCGAACCCCGCAGCGCCTGCGAGGTTTTGAAGCAGGCTGCCTACAATCTGATCGTGATCGTCCTGTCGGTTTCGATGGTCTGGTCGATGGTCTGGGGCTGTTTCGCCTACCTCGTTTCGGCCAATATGAAAGGATGGAAGAGCATCGTCGTTTTTGTGATCTGCTATGTCTTCGTGAGTGTGGTCAATCAATTGCTGATCGAATACACCAAATAGGGCGGAGTGCCGTCCGACGCTATGCGGAACCCCTGCCGGGTTCCGTTTTTCGTTTCGGCCCGACGATGGACGGCCATAAAAAAAATATGGCGCTGCAAACCGGAATTTACAGCGCCATATATGGTTGGGTGAGCTGATTATATCGCACCGCTACAACCACATACCCTTGCTCGATTCCTCGCCTGGGGGATTCTGTAGGAGCTGGTCGTATAAGACTCACCCGGCACAAAAGTAGGAATTTTTTATATCTTTGCAAAAATTTTCGACCAGATGCGTAAAAAAACTTTTCTCTATATCTTTTTTGCGGGCCTGTCTGTTCTGCTGATCGCGGGATTCGTCCTTCGTCAGCAGTTCTACGGCAATGCCGTGAAGACGAAGCGCGAACTCTTTGTCAGCAGCCGGGCCGATTACCGTGCGCTCGTCGATTCCCTGCTGCCGGAGTTGAAACACCATTGGGCGTTCGGGGTCTATGCCCGGCGCATCAATCTGGCCGAGACCTTCAAGCCCGGACACTATCTCCTTGAACGGGGTATGAGCGTCATCCGGGTGGCCCGGATGCTCAAACTGGGCATGCAGACCCCCGTGCGGGTGACGATCAACAACGTGCGGATTCCCGCCCAGCTGGCGCAGAAACTCGCCGGTCAGATCGACGCCGATTCCGCCGCGATCATGCAGGCGCTGACTTCCGACGAAGTGGCCCGAAAAGCGGGTTTCGACAGCCTGACCCTTTTTTCGATGTTCATTCCCAACACCTATGAATTCTACTGGACGGTGACGCCCGAAGAGTTCGTGGAGCGGATGAAACGCGAATACGACCGTTTCTGGACGCCGGAGCGGGACGCGCTGCGCAAACGCAGCGGCCTGAGCCGGTTCGAAGTCATGACCCTCGCGTCGATCGTCTATGAGGAGACGCGCAAGACCGACGAGATGCCCCGCGTCGCCGGCGTATACGTCAACCGGCTGAAAAAGGGAATGCCCCTGCAGGCCGATCCGACGATCAAATACGCGATGCAGGATTTCGGCCTGCGCCGCATCCTGTACAAGCATCTGAAATACGAATCTCCGTATAACACCTATCTGAACAAGGGCCTGCCGCCGTCGCCTATCTGCATGCCGGGCATCAATGCCATCGACGCGGTGCTGAATTACGAAAAACACGACTATATTTTCTTCTGCGCACGGGAGACGTTCGACGGCTACCACAATTTTGCGAAGACCCTGCGCGAGCACAACGCCAATGCTCAGGCGTACAGCAGGGAGCTGAACCGGCGCAAGATTAAATAATTTTTCGTACATTTGTATTCATGCTGACGAAAATATACGAACAGAACCCCTCCGAAAGGGAGTTGCGGAAGGTGGTCGATGCGTTGGAGGACGGCGGAATCATCATCTATCCGACCGACAGCGTCTATGCTTTCGGCTGCTCGCTGCGTTCGCCCAAGGCCATCGAGCGGCTGCGCCGCATGAAGGGCAAGGACGCCGAGGCTTTTACGGTGGTTTTCGAAAATCTGGCTCAGGCGGCCGAGTACTGCCGGGTGGACAATGCGGCGTTCCGCATCCTGAAGCGCAACCTGCCGGGGCCTTTCACGTTCGTATTGACGGCATCGTCGGGCATGCCCGACAAGGCGCTCGAAAAACGGCGTACGATCGGAATCCGTATTCCCGGCAACGCCGTTCCGCGGGCCATCGTCGCGGCGCTGGGATGTCCGCTGATCACCACCTCGGTGAAGGACGACGACGAAGTGGTCGAATACACCACCGATCCCGAACTTATCCACGAGCGGTACGGCCGCGACGTGGCGTTGGTGATCGACGGCGGCGTCGGCGACAATGTGCCGACGACGGTCGTGGATCTCACGGGCGACGAACCCGAAATCCTGCGCGAGGGCAAGGGCGAACTGCAATGATTGGGAACTGATAATTCGGAATGATATAATGGAAAAACAAAATTTCTGGAACGATGCCGCGAAATGCGGCGCGATTATCGGGGCCATACTGGCCGTGTCGATGATCTTGGAGACGATGATGACGCTTTCGGGCAGCATGAAGTACTATGCCCTGATGACGGTCGAATGGATCGGAGTCGTCGTCCTGCACTATTACCTGCTGCATCGCTTCACGCGAAACCGTTCGAAACTCTATTCGGTCGAGGAGGGATTCTCCTTCGGACAGGGATATCTCTTCGTGCTGGCGGTGTCGGCCTTTGCGGGCGTCATCGTCGGAGGTGTGCAATATATCTACCTGCACCTGATCATGGGCTATTCGAATTACACCTCCCGGCTGGTCGAAGCGCTGACCGACATGATGGCGTTGGGCGGCGGCGTACCGGCGTCGATGGAGTCGGTGATGGCCCAGTCGCTGGAGCAGATTCAGACCGCGCCTGCCCCCTCGGTGCTTGCGACCGTCTGGGGCGGTATCTGGGTAAGCCTGCTCTTCGGCGCTGTTTTCGGCCTTATCATTGCAGGTGTGCTTTCGCGCGCTCCGCGGCCGTTCGATACGCAGGCCGGTGAGTAAGAACAGTAAAGCAGAAGATGAATAAACTCGACATATCGGTTGTAGTGCCGCTCTACAACGAGGCGGAATCGCTGCCCGAACTGGTCGCATGGATCGACCGCGTGGCGGCGGAGCACGGCTACGCCTACGAAGTTATCTTGGTGGACGACGGTTCGTCCGACGATTCGTGGAGCGTCGTCGAATCCCTCAAAAAACAGTATCCGGCGGTGCGGGGCATCGGGTTCGCCCGCAACTACGGCAAATCCGCAGCCTTGTACTGCGGTTTCGCGGCTGCGGAAGGGGAGGTCGTCATCACGATGGACGCCGACCTGCAGGATTCGCCCGACGAGATTCCCGAATTGCGCAGGATGATTCTCGAAGAGGGATACGATCTGGTTTCGGGCTGGAAGAAGAAGCGCTACGATCCGATCGGCAAGCGCTGGCCCAGCAAGTTTTTCAACTGGACGGCCCGCACCGTGTCGGGAATCGGGCTTCACGACTTCAACTGCGGCTTGAAAGCCTACCGCCGCAAGGTCGTCAAGGCGATCGAAGTCTACGGTGAGATGCATCGTTTCATTCCGATACTTGCCAAGCAAGCCGGTTTCCGCCGCATCGGCGAGAAGCCGGTGGAGCATCGCGCCCGCAAATACGGTCGTTCGAAATTCGGTCTCGAACGTATGCTGAAAGGTTATCTCGACCTGATTTCCGTACTCTTCATGTCGCACTTCGGCCGTTCGCCGATGTATTTCTTCGGCAGTCTGGGAACGCTGATGTTCCTTATCGGCGGCGGCACGACGGTCTGGATCATCGCCGCCAAAATCTGGAAGCAGGTCCACGAACTGCCGCTGAGGGCGGTTACCGATCAGCCGCTTTTCTATTTGGCGATTCTGGCGATTATCCTCGGAGTCCAGCTGTTTTTGGCGGGATTTTTGGGCGAGCTTATCAACCGCGGCTCCTCCGACAGGAACAAATATTTGATCGATAAAACTTTATGACCCTATGATACAACGAATCCAAACGCTTTACATGCTGATTGTCACGGCGCTTATGGCCGTTACGCTTTTCGCTCCGCTTGCGTGGTTCGCCGGCGAGGCCGGCGAGTTCGGGCTGTATGCCTTTTCTTTGAAAACCGCTGCCGGCGAAGCCGTGCAGCCGACGGTTTATATGGGCGTCGTGCTGGCGCTGGCCTGCGTGCTGCCGTTTATTACGATTTTCCTGTTCAAGCGCCGCCTGCTCCAGCTCCGGCTCTGCGTGGTGGAAATGGTGCTGCTCGTCGGCTCCGCCGTTATGGAAGGCGTGTACTACTTTCTCAGTTACCGGGTGTTTGCGGAACAGACGTTCCATACGCAGGTGCTGAAACCTGCCGTCGTGCTGCCGCTGGTTTGCCTGCTTTTCGCATACCTCGCCGCACGTGCGGTTTTCCGCGACGAACTGATGGTGCGCGCTGCCGACCGCATCCGTTGATCCCGAAAGACTATTAGCCCCGGAATATGCAGAAACGTGCGTATTCCGGGGCTTTTGTCTCCGATGGTGTCCGCATTGGACGCCGATGTCCGCTAATTAACCTAATCGTAATATAAAAAAGGCGTTTATGCTTTTGCCGGTCCGGAAAATAATTTTAAATTTGAGGCATAATATTACCATTATGTTAAATTATTGCAAATCGAGAGTCCATTTTGTTCATAATCGAATCCTTATACACTATTACATCCCGATTATTCGGCAAATTGAGCATATAAGCGATATCCCGCAATCGGACGATATATAACTTCACCGAATTTTTGCTACTTTTGCAATATCAAATCCGGAACAAATGGCTGAAAATGACAGCTGTATAAAACGCTCGGCAATTATCCTGACGGCTTTCGGGCTGTTCTTCGTGACGTGGTATTTCAACCTCGGCGTTCGGCCATTTGCAAATTTCTTATCTACCTGCAAATCAATTCACTACATATTGAATTACCTGATTGCGGGTATAATTCCGGCAGCGGCGCTTCTGTTGCTGCACCGACCCGATACCATATTATATACGCTCGGACTGACGCACGGATTCGGCCGGGGATTGCTCTTCGGAGTGCTGAGTACGGTCCCCATGTTCGCCGGCTATGCGGTCATCGGCAGTTTCAACCGGGAAACGCCGCCGGATCACATGTTTACGTTCATAGTCGTCGCGGGATTCTTCGAGGAACTGATTTTCAGAGGTTTCGTATTCGGAGAGCTGTTCCGGACAGCCCGTTGGGGATTTCTGCCGGCGGCGACGCTGACGGCCTTGGCATTCGGATCGCTGCATCTCTATCAGGGTGACGACCTGATTTCCGCATCGGCAGCTTTCGGCGTCACGGCTGCCGGAAGCATCTTTTTCAGTTGGATCTATGTGGAATCGGGAAACAATCTATGGAGCGTAATCTGGCTGCACACGCTGATGAACGCGCCGTGGATGCTGTTCAGCGTGAGCGGGAGCGGCGCAGTCGGCGGATTGCGGGCGAACGGCCTCCGCCTGTGCACGCTGCTGATCGCAATCGCATTAGTCGTCATATACAAGAAACGGAAGGGACTACCCTACCATATTTCAGGAAAAACACTGATAATCAACAGACAATATGTATAAAAAACTCGTTTTCATATTTATTGCAGCGCTAACGGGCGCTTGCACGTCCCGCCAGCAGGCGGACGAAAAGACATTGTATGTCTCGATCCTCCCGCTCCGCAGTCTCGTGGGGGAAATCGTGGGCGACGATTTCAAGATCGAAGTGCTGGTACCTCCCGGCGCAAGTCCCGAAACGTTCGAACCGACGCCCCGGCAGTTCATCGGGCTGAACCGGGCGGAGATGATCTTCAACGTCGGACTCATCGACTTCGAAACCACGCTGTTATCCAAGATCGAGGAGTGCAGCAAGGTCGTGAATCTCAGTCAGGGCATAGAACTGATCGCCGGCAGTTGTTCGCATGCGCACACGCCTGCGAAACAGGCCGCAGCCGGCGGAGACGGCACCTCCTGCGCCGAACCCCACAACCATAGCCACGCTCACGGCGTCGATCCCCACATATGGACATCGCCCCGCGCATTGCAGAAAATGGCCCAGAACGCTTATGCGGCGATTCGCCGCGCCTATCCCGATTCGGCGAAATACGAAACGAACTACAAGCGGCTGCAGGCCGATTTACGGGCGCTGGACGCCCGCACCGGCGAGAAGATCGCGCAGAGCGGCATCGAATACTTCATCATCTACCACCCCGCCCTCACCTATTACGCAAGGGATTACGGCATCCGGCAGGTGGCGATCGAAGCCGACGGCAAGGAACCTTCGGCCAAACGGCTGACGCAGGTCATCCGGCAGGCCCGTGAGGACGGCGTGCGGCACATCCTTTATCAGAATCAGTTCCCGGCATCGTCCGTGGAGATCATCGCACGCGACATCGACGCTGAATATGTCGAAGTGGACCCGCTGCGCGAAGACGCGATCGCCAATATCGATGCGATAACCGACATAATCACGCAGCGATGAATCTGGTAACGCTACACGACGTCGGCGTCGCATACGACGGCTACGAAGCCCTGCAGCACGTCGATCTGGAGATTGCGGACAACGACTTTCTGGGTGTCATCGGCCCGAACGGCGGCGGCAAGACGACCCTTGTGAAGGCGATTCTGGGCACGGTGCCCCATACCGGAGAGGTGCGGCTCGCACCCGAACTGTTCCGGGACAAGGAGCGGCTGATCGGCTACATGCCCCAGCTATCGGATTTCGACCGCACGTTCCCCATCTCGGTGCTCGAAGTGGTATTGTCGGGTTTACAGGGGCACAAGGGAATTTTCAGCCGCTATACGAAAGCAGACCGCGCGAAGGCGCTCGATCTGCTGGAAACGGCGGGCGTGGCCGATACGGCCCGCAACCCTATCGGCGAAGTTTCGGGCGGTCAGATGCAGCGGGCGCTGCTGTGCAGGGCCGTCATTTCCGATCCCAAGCTGCTGATTCTGGACGAGCCGGCCAACTTCGTGGACAACAAATTCGAAAACGAACTCTACCGCACGCTGCACGAACTGAACCGCCGCATGGCGATCGTCATGGTGTCGCACGACATCGGCACCATCTCAAGCGTCGTAAAGGAGATCGTCTGCGTGAACCGCCGCGTACACCGCCACCGCTCGAACATCATCACCGAAGAGCAGCTGCGCAACTATGACTGCCCCATTCAGCTCGTGTCGCACGGGCACATTCCCCACACGGTGCTGGAGCATCATCCGGGAGACTGCTGCTGCGACCACGAATAAAAAGCGCGTTCCCCGTCGGGGGAACGCGCTTAAATTATAGATCGGCATCCATCCGCGAGCGTTTATGCGCTCTCGGCCCGATACCGGAAATCGGACAACGGCTTATTTCTTCGCCTCGTTGATCTTGCTCAGCTTCTCGAAAAGCTTGTCATAAGCCTCCACCATCTCGACGCGCAGAGCGGCGAAATGCTTGCGGACGAGCGAACGGTTGTGCGGCTCGGCGGGATTGTTGGCCTTCGTGAAGAGATCGTTGCGGACGGCAACGGCCTCCTGCATCACTTCGAAAACCTCTTTTTCCTTCGAGGGCTGGAAGCAGATCGCCATATCGCAGTCGAAAACCACCTCTTCCAGACGGTAGTCGATCTCCTTTTTCAGGTTCCTTAAATTTGCCATATCATTGTGCGTTTTAAAAATTTGCTCCGACAAAGGTACGAAAAGCTTTCGGATTATCAAACGTTTTATGCCCTACGCCGCTGAAATAATCCCCGCCGGCCCATGCAAAAAAAAGGATTCCGCATGCGGAATCCTTTTTTACCGTATTATTCGGCCTTACATCTTTTCCAACTCCTTGTAACTCTTTTTGGCGGCTTTTGCCTCCTCACGGACTGTCTTGCGGGCGGCTCGCTCCTGCTCCCGGACGATTTTCCTCGCTTCGCGAAGCTCCTTTTTATAATCGACATCCGATCCGGGCATTTCGACGATGATGCCCGTTATTGACTCGTCGATCACCTCGCATCCGCAGGGTTCGCAGACGGGCTGCGGCGCGGGTTTGGGCCGGGGAATCATCGTGCGCTGCTCGACGACGCTGCCTTCGCCGTAATTGATCGTCAGTTCGACCCGGCGGAGCGGCGGAAGGATATTCTTTTTCATATAGTTCCAAGCCGAAGGCATCTTTTTGAGCGCCAGCTCCTTGGCGTCGGGCGACCGGCTGCCGTCGAGGATATCCAGCACGGACTGCTTATCGGGCACCTCCGACTTGGCGACCAATGCGCGGCACATCTCCCAATCTTCGGCGACGGCATTGACCGTCACGTCGTACTTATTTGAAAAACCATACTTTCGATCGACGTAATTCTTGAAATCCTGCGCACGGTTCCGGGCCAGCGTCTCGTTGAATTTCAGCGGACCGTCGGGCGACGAATATCCCGTGATCTCGACCGATTTGACCCTCATCAGCGTGTCTTTCATCAGGTTGCCGACGAAGTCGTCCAGATCGCCGAGCTCCCGCGAATTGCCGTCGAGCGTCGAGGAGAGTTTCGCCAGATTGATCTGGTAGCGGACCGAGTAGTCGGTGTCGCCGGGACGTTTGACGATGAACCTGCGGACGAGATAATCGCCGTCGGTGGTCTCCGACAGCATCACGGTATCGGCCGCAGGCACCGGCGCCGCGCTCCTGACTTGGGCCGTCGCTCCGGCAGCGGCACACAACGCAAGAGATAGAGCGAATGTTGTAAAGATTGTTTTCACGCAAATAATAGTGTTGGTTAATTCCTGCCGCACAACTCGCAAGATTCATACCACGGTTGAGCACTAAATATTTATGGCCGCAGCGGCATCGGAGCGACACTCCCCTCCCGCCGGGACGGGTACGGGCAGCCAAGTACAGCCGCCGGACGCCAACGGGGAAAACATGATAGCGACAAACCGGAAAGTGAGGCATGACGGCGGCAAGCGGAAGGGAGGAGAGCGGCAAGCAGGGAAAGCATGACAACGGTGAACCGGAGGTATAATGACGGGGAAGCAGAAAAATTGAAAGCGGCAGGCCGAAGAGGGATGACGGCGGCAAGCAGAAGGGATGATGGCAACAAGCCGAAGGGAAGAGGGGGCAAGCAGGGAAAGCATGACAACGGCAAACCGAAAAAGTTGAGCGCGGCAAGCGAAAGCCATAATTAAAAAAGAGGAAGAACGATCTTCCTCTTTTTTATCATAGCCGAAGAAACAGACGGCCCAGATTTTTGCCTTTCATCCGGGAGACGCCGCGCTCAGGCTCGGCGTCCGAAAGTGGCGGAAACCCGGCCGGATTCTGCCGCGGCAACGCCCCACCCTCTTCGTCCCGGTCTCGGCACAAAAGGCATTCCGCCCGGACGGTGCGGCAAATTACATCCGTGCCGGAGAATTACATCCGTTCCGGAACGTCGATACCGAGCAGTTTCATGCCGCTGCGGATGACGCGGGCGACCTGCTGAGCCAGCTGAAGACGCATTCTGCGGGTTTCGGCATTCTCCTCCTTGAGAATCGAATGGTCGTGGTAGTAACCGTTGAACTGCTTGGCCAGTTCGTACACATAGGCGCCGACGATCGAAGGCGCGAAGTTCTCGCCTGCGGCGGCAACGACCGACGGATATTCGGTCAGCGATTTCACGAGGGCGGTCTCTTCGGGCAGGTAATCCGCCTGCGCCGCACCGGAGAAGTCGATGCCGGCTTCGGCGGCCTTGCGCAGCACCGAGCAGATACGCGCATGGGTATATTGGATGAACGGGCCGGTGTTGCCGTTGAAGTCGATCGACTCGCGCGGATCGAAAAGCATCGTCTTTTTCGGGTCCACCTTCAGGATGAAATACTTGAGCGCGCCCAGTCCGACCATCGTGGAAACGGCGTCGGCCTCCTCTTCCGTACAGCCGTCGAGCTTGCCCAGCTCGTCCGACATCTCGCGGGCCGTGGATACCATGTCTGCGATCAGGTCGTCGGCATCGACCACCGTGCCTTCGCGCGACTTCATCTTGCCTTCGGGAAGCTCCACCATGCCGTAGGAAAGGTGCGTGATATGGTCGCTCCAGTCGGCATAGCCCAGTTTCTTGAGGATGAGCTTCAACACCTGAAAATGGTAGTTCTGCTCGTTGCCCACGACATAAATCATGTCGTCGAGCCTGTTCTCCTCGAAGCGGCGGTAAGCCGTGCCGAGGTCCTGCGTCATGTAGACCGAGGTGCCGTCGCCGCGCAGGAGCAGTTTCTCGTCCAGTCCGTCGGCCGTGAGGTCGATCCAGACCGAATTGTCGTCGCGGCGGTAGAACACGCCCTTGCGGAGTCCCTCCTCGACGAGACTCTTGCCCAGCAGGTAGGTCTGCGACTCGTAATAGATTTTGTCGAAATCGACGCCCAGCGCCTTGTAGGTCACGTCGAAACCTTCGTACACCCAGCCGTTCATCGTCTCCCAGAGCGAATAGACTTCGGGGTCCTTGGCCTCCCATTTGCGCAGCATCTCCTGCGCTTCGAGCATCACAGGGGCGTTTTTCTTGGCCTCCTCTTCGGTTTGGCCCTGCGCCGTCAGTTCCTTGATCTGGGCCTTGTAATGCTTGTCGAACTCGACGTAGTATTTGCCGACGAGGTGGTCGCCCTTCATGCCCGACGAAGCGGGTGTCTCGCCGTTGCCGTAAAGCTTCCAAGCCAGCATCGACTTGCAGATATGGATGCCGCGGTCGTTCACCAGATTGGCCTTGATGACGTTATGGCCGTTGGCCCTGAGTATCTGCGCCACGGAGTAACCCAGCAGGTTGTTGCGGATATGGCCCAGATGCAGGGGTTTGTTGGTGTTGGGCGACGAGTATTCGATCATCACCGTACGTCCCGTGTCGGGAGCCTGCCCGAAGTTCGCATCGGCGGCGATCTCCGCAAAACGCGCGGCCCAGAACGCGCAGTCGAGGGTCAGGTTCAGGAAACCCTTGATGACGTTGAACGACTTGACTTCCGGCACGTTGGCCGTCATATATTCGCCTATCTCGGTCGCGGTGGCTTCGGGCGACTTGCGGCTTCGTCGCAGCAACGGAAACGTCACGAGGGTGTAATCGCCCTCGAACTCCCTGCGGGTCTTCTGAATCTGCAGTTGTTCGCCGTCGAGCGGACCGTAAAGCGCCTCCACCGAACGGCGGACCGCATCCGAAATAAAGTTTTCAATATTCATAACACAAAAGATTTGCCTGCAAATTTAGCGTTTTTCGGCTAATAACCAATCCCGCAAAGCCATAATTCTCACAAATTGCGGCCGCGGCGCCCCCGAAATTCCAAACAATGCTTATCTTTGCCGCTACATTACACGCTTTTCATGGAAATCATCATCATTATCCTGCTGATCCTGCTCAACGGGCTTTTCGCAATGTCGGAAATCGCGCTGATCTCGGCGCGCCGCTCGAACCTGACGGCACGCGCCAAGCAGGGCAACAAGGCGGCCGCCAAAGCCCTCCAGCTGGCTCAGGACCCGGACAGATTCCTTTCCACGATTCAGATAGGCATCACCCTGATCGGCATCCTGACGGGTATCTATTCGGGCGAAGCGCTGGCCGGCCGCTTCGGCGCGATGCTCGCATCGCTGGGCATGCCGCTCCGCACGGCCGTTCCGGTCGCCCAGATACTTATCGTCATCGTCGTAACCTACCTCACGATCGTCTTCGGCGAGCTGGTGCCCAAACGCATCGGCATGAAAAGCGCCGAACGGGTCGCCATACTCGTCGCACGGCCGATGCAGGTGCTCGCCAAGGTGACGTCGCCCTTCGTATGGCTGCTTTCGCGCAGCATCGAGCTTATCACCCGCCTGCTCGGAATACGGGATACGGAGAGCAAGGTCACCGAGGAGGAGATCAAGTCGATCATTCAGGAGGGAACCGAAGACGGAGAGGTGCAGATCGTCGAACAGCAGATCGTCGGCCGCGTATTCTCGCTCGGCGACCGCAAGGTGGGTTCGATCATGACGCACCGCAGCGAAATCGCATGGATAGACCCCGCCATGACGCCCGCAGAGATCCGCGAGCTGGTCGGCAGGGCACCCCACACGCTCTACCCCGCCGCCCGCAGCAACCTCGACCGGCTGGCCGGCGTGATATACCTCAAGGACCTCTTCACGCACATCGGAGAGGAGGATTTCGACGTCGCATCCATACTGCGTCCGGCAAAATTCTTCCACGAGGAGACCCAAGTGTACACCGCGCTGGAACAACTCCGCAGCGAGCAGGTCGGCTACGGCATCGTCTGCGACGAATTCGGCGTGACGCAGGGCATCGTCACCCTGCACGACATCTTCGAAGCGCTGGTAGGCTCGATTCCCGAAGAGCGGGAGGAGCCGGACATCGTTCACCGGGAGGACGGCAGCTGCCTGATCGACGGGCAGTGCCCGTTTTACGATTTTCTGGTCTGCTACGGGCTGGAGGACGTCTACCCGAACAACCTCTACAACACCCTCAGCGGCCTGATCCTCGACGAGCTGGGGCATATTCCGCAGACGGGCGAAAAACTGAGGTGGAACACCTTCACGTTCGAGATCGTCGACATGGACGGCGCCCGCATAGATAAGATCCTCGCCTGCGAGACATCGGAAAAAACGAACCAGAACCCATGAAAATAGCTGATATAGAACTCGGCGAAAAGCCCCTGCTGCTGGCGCCGATGGAAGACGTGACCGACCCTTCGTTCCGCTACATGTGCAAGCGGTTCGGGGCCGACGTAGTCTATACGGAATTCATTTCGTCGGACGGGCTGATCCGCGACGCGGCCAAGTCGCTCAAAAAACTCGAAATCGACGCGGCGGAGCGTCCCGTGGGCATCCAGCTTTACGGCCACCTGATCGAACCGATGGTCGAAGCGGCCCGCATGGCCGAAGCGGCCGGTCCCGACATCATAGACATCAACTTCGGCTGCCCGGTGAAGAAAATCGCCGGGCGCGGCGCAGGATCGGGCATGATGCGCGACGTGCCGCTGATGGTCGAGATGACGCGCCGGATCGTGCAGGCGGTGCGCAAGCCCGTGACCGTCAAAACGCGGCTGGGCTGGGACGAGGAGTCGAAGAACATCGAGGAGATCGCATTGCGCTTGCAGGACGTGGGCATCGCCGCGCTCACCGTTCACGGCCGCACACGCGCCCAGATGTACCGCGGCGAAGCGGACTGGACGCTGATCGGCAAAGTGAAGAACAACCCGCAGATACATATCCCGATCATCGGCAACGGCGACGTGGATTCGGGACCGAAGGCCGCGGAGATGTTCGACCGCTACGGCGTGGACGGCGTGATGATCGGCCGGGCGACCTACGGGCGGCCGTGGATATTCCGCGAGGTGAAGCACTATCTGGCCACGGGCGAAGTGCTCCCGCAGCCGTCGGTGTGCGAACGGGTCGAAATCGCCAAGGAGCATCTGCGCAAGTCGCTCGAAGTAAAGGGCGAATTCGTGGGCATCCTCGAAATGCGCCGCCATCTGTCCAACTATTTCAAGGGACTGCCCGACTTCAAGCCGACGCGCCTGAAGCTCGTCACGTCGCTCGACATCCCCGAACTGTTCGACACGCTCGACTCAATCGCCCGGCGCTGGGGCGACTTCGACGTAAGCGGGACGGTTCCCGCCCCGCTGTCGCACGACCTGTAAAACGGCGCGCCAGCCTATTTCAGCACGCGCTCGACATAGGCTTTGTAGTCCTTGACGACGGGTACGTACCCGTCGTCCTCGAAAAGCGGCGAAGAGATCAGAAAATCGGCCGACGAACGGTTGATGGCCGTCGGCACGTTGTAGAGCGTGGCCAGACGCAGCAGGGCCTTGACGTCCACGTCGTGCGGCTGGGCCGACATCGGGTCCCAGAAGAAAATCAGGGCGTCGATCTTGCCGTCGGCGATCAGCGAACCCAGCTGCTGGTCGCCGCCCAGCGGACCGGATTTGAGCAGCGTGATCCTCAGATCGGGAAGCTCTTCGATCTCCTCGCCACCCTCGTACTCTTCCCGGTGGTCGCGCAGCGTCTTTTCGACCATCTTGCCGGTCGTACCCGTGCAGACCAGATGGTGACGGCCGAGTTTTTTGCTGTTCCAGTCCACCCATTCGGCCAGATCGTGCTTCATGTTGTCGTGGGCAACCAATGCCAGCACTTTCGTCCTTCGTTCCATAATGTCAGTTGCTTGAATGTTTGTTTCGCTATTGCACAAAGATAATATAAACCGCGAATTCGGCGGCATGAAAAAAGCCGGAATCACACCGGATACAACGAAAAAGTCCCGCTCTCGGAGCGGGACTTTTTCTATTCGGCTTCGGACGGGAGTTTGAACTCCGTAAAACCGGCCCTGACCAGAATGTTGTACCACGCGAAGCACTTCTTCATGTCGGATACGTGCACCCGGTCGCGGTCGTATTCGGGAAGGACCTCGGCGAAAGCGGCTTTCAGCTTCTCAGGCGCCTCCTTGGGGCTGATGGCCTCCTTGCCGCCCGTATGCGCATAGATTTTGGTGAAGACGTCCGCCAGCGCAATGTCCTCGCCTTCGGTGAACATCGAAATCTCGGTCAGGGAGCTGACCTTCGACGACGCCGAGGCGTTCATCCGCCTGCCGTCGAGCAGCGACTCGACGATCACGCCGTTGGTGGACTGCGCCACGTATTTATAAAGTCCGGGCTGGCCCGAAATGGCCAGAATTTCTTTTAATTCCATAAACGATATCTCTGATAAAAATTAGTTTTCGTCCGGCAGGTCGGGATTCGGCTTTTCTTCGTCTTCGCCGCCCTCGACCTTGTAGGTATACGTCTGGGTCCACATGAAGACATAATCGGAACGGGTAAGCACCTGAAACGACACTTTCGCTCCGGCCTTCTGTCCCGGAATCCGCTCCTTGAACGTAACGGTGGTGGCGTCGTAATTGAAAGGCTTAGTCGTCACCACATTGGACTCGTCGCCGTCCACGAAGTAGGCAAGCCACACCTGTTTGACCTTGTACGGGCAGGATACCGTCGCATTCACCCACACGACCTCGTCCACCTTCACCGGTTCGGTGATTTTGTCCGGCTGCGTCGCCGTGGTGAAAGTCACTTCGTCGAAAACGGGCGGCGTCTCGTATTCGGGACCAAGCTCCTTGTTGCAGGCGGCCAGCAGCCAGACTGCGGCTGCGGCAAACAGTAATTTTTTCATATACTCCTCACTTAGTTATGTTTCACATGTACGTCCATCTGCGGGAAGGGGAAGCTGATGCCCTTGAGCGGCAGCAGTTTGTAGATTTTTTCGTTGTTCTCGAAAAACACGTCCCAGTAATCGGCGTTTTTCACCCATGCGCGCACCGAAAGGTTCACCGAGCTGTCGGCGAGCGCCGCAACCCACACCACGGGAGCCGGGTCGGTCAGCACACGGCTGTCGGCGGCCAGCAGGTCGAGAAGCGCCCTCCGCGCCGCATCGACGTCGTCGCCGTACGAAATGCCGATCGTCCAGTCCACGCGGCGCGTCTCGGAGGTCGAATAATTGTCGATGATCGCCGTGGCAATGGAATTGTTAGGAATATAAATCGTCTGGTTGTCCCCGGTGGTGATGACCGTCGAGAAGAGTTTGATCTCGCGCACCGTGCCCGACTGGCCCTGCGCCGAAATGAAATCGCCGACCCGGTAAGGTTTCATCAGCAGGATCATCACGCCGCCCGCGAAGTTCTGGGCCGTGCCGCTCAAGGCCATACCGATGGCCAGCGTGGCGGCCGAGAAGAGGGCGATGAGCGAAGTGACGTTGACGCCGAGGGTCTGCACGACGATCATCAGCAGGATGAGCGTGAAGACCACCTTGACGGTATTGCGCAGGAACGAGCGGAGCGAAGTGTCCACCTGACGGCGCTCGAATGCGGCGTCGAGCAGCCGCACGATGCGGCGCACGATCCAGCGGCCGATAAAATAGATGGCCAGCGCGATCAGGATCTTCACCAGTATCCAGACGGATTCGGAAAGCAGAGAGCGCAGCATGTCGCCCACGTCCAGATGGATGATTTTATTCACCGCTTCGGCGAGATTGGCTTTCTGCACGCTGTCGGGCAGGATCAAAGGCGCTTCGGGCGTTTCCGTAAAAAACGGCACGAGAAAAGACCACATAAAGTCCGATTTTTAAGTTTATCGTGCAAAAATAACCAAAAAAAAGAAAGTTTACTAACTTTGTCTACGAATTTACCAAAAGGAAACAGGAAACGATGCAGAACAACGTTGAAATTATCCAGATAAACATCTCAGGCGAAGACAAGCCGGGAATGACCTCTTCGCTCACCGAAATACTCGCGCGCTACGACGCCTTCATCCTCGACATCGGTCAGGCCAATATCCACCAGTCGCTGACGCTGGGCATCCTGTTCAAGACCACGGCAGACAAGTCGGGAAACATCATGAAAGAGCTGCTGTTCAAGGCTTCGGAGCTGGGCGTGATGATCCGCTTCACGCCGATTTCGGAGCGGAAATACGAGGACTGGGTGGGCCGTCAGGGCAAAAACCGATACATCATAACCCTGCTGGGGCGCACCGTCACGGCTCGGCATATCGCCGAGGTGACCAGCGTCGTGGCCGAGCACGGACTCAACATCGACGCCATGAAGCGTCTGACAGGCCGCATCCCGCTCAGCGAGGATGACCGTGCGGCCAAATCATGCATCGAGCTTTCGGTGCGCGGGTCGCTCACCGACGAGGAGCGCAGCACCATGCAGGAGGGATTCATGAATCTCTCGGAGATCGGTCTCGACGTCTCGTTCCAGAAGGACGACATCTACCGCCGCAGCCGCCGCCTGATCTGCTTCGACATGGATTCGACGCTGATCGAGACCGAGGTGATCGACGAACTGGCCGAACGCGCCGGAGTCGGCGAGGAGGTGCGGGCGATCACGGCCAGCGCCATGCGCGGCGAAATCGACTTCCGCGAGAGTTTCTCGCGCCGCGTGGCCCTGCTCAAGGGTCTCGACGTCTCGGTCATGGAGGAGATCGCCCGCAGCCTGCCCATCACCGAAGGGCTGGAGCGCATGATGACCATCCTCAAGCGCGTGGGTTACAAGACGGCCATTCTGTCGGGCGGCTTCACCTACTTCGGCAACTACCTGCGCCAGAAATACGGATTCGACTACGTATATGCCAACGAGCTGGAAATTGAGGAGGGCAAACTCACGGGCCGCTACGTGGGCGAGGTGGTGGACGGCCGCCGCAAAGCCGAGCTGCTGCGCCTGCTCTGCCAGTTCGAGGAGATCAACATCGCCCAGTCGGTAGCTGTCGGCGACGGCGCCAACGACCTGCCGATGCTCAATCTCGCCGGTCTGGGCATCGCTTTCCATGCCAAACCCAAAGTGAAGGCCACCGCCCGGCAGTCGATCTCGACCATCGGACTGGACGGCATCCTCTACTTCCTCGGTCTGAAGGATTCACGCATCGAATAACGGAGCTTATGCGACGCCTGCCGCTGTTATGCGCCTTTCTGCTGCTGACCGGGTGTTACGACTCCCGGTTCGGGGAACGGAGCGGCGGCGAGGAACCGGAACCAACAACGGCGACCATCGCCCAATTGCGCCAACTGTACGCCGGGACGACGTTCGTGATTGCGACCGACGTGGTGGTGTCGGGTCGGGTGAACACCAGCGATGCGGAGGAAAACTTCTACCGCACATTCTGCGTCGAGGAAGATGGAGCAGGACTTGAGGTAATGGCTGGTATCGACCATCTGCACAACGACTTTCCACCGGGAAGCCGCGTTACGCTGCGGCTGAAGGGGCTGGCGCTGGGCGAAAGCCGCGGCATATTGCAGGTCGGACGGAAACCCGCCGCGGGAAGCGGCTTCGCAACGGATTACCTCGGCTCGAAAGCCGCGCTGGACGCCGCCGTGAGTCGCACCGGCGAAGCCCCGCAGCCGGTCGCACCCGCTCTGCTGACGATTGCGGAACTCACGCCGAAGCGGTGCGGGACGCTGGTGCGGATTGACGGTCTGAGTTACACGCCCGAAGACCTTACGCCCGGCACGTGGGCGGGGTACAAACGCTTCACCGACGCCGGAGGAGCCGAAATATACACCTATGTCCGCAATTACGCCGGGTTCGCCGGCGAAGAGGTCCCCGCCGGAAAGAGCTGTTCGCTCACGGGCATTCTGCAATACGACGACGCCGGCAAAGGCCGTTACCTGCTCAAACTCCGCGATGAAAACGACTGCATGTATTAAACTGCTGGCGCTCCTGCTGCTGCTGGCGGCCTGCGACCGGACGTCGAAACTCTCGTTCGAGGGCGGCGCTCCCGGCGGCGTGCACACCATTGCGGACCTCAAGGCGCGCTGCACCGCAAACAGCGTCGCCGTGACGGAGGACATCACGCTCGAAGGCGTCGTCACGGGCAACGATTTCTACGGCGAATTTTACAAGACGCTCGTCGTCGAGGATGCCAGCGGCGGGATTTCGCTCCTGATCGACGGCACCCGACTCGCTTTCGACTACCCGGTCGGAGCGGCCGTCACTATCTTCTGCAACGGGCTTACGCTGGGCGATTACGGCGGCAAGATCCAGCTCGGAACCGCGCCCGACGGCGATTACGGCGTAGGGCGGATTCCGCATGAGGAACTGGGACGCTATCTGCGCCGCAATCCGGACAAGGACCGCCGGCCGCGGCCGGCCGTATGTACGTTCGACGCCATCGGCCCCCGGCAGACAGACACCTACGTATGTTTCGAAGGAGTACGGTTTACCGAAGCGGGGCCGTGGTGCGACACCGATCCGGAGACCTCGGAACCGCAGACCTCCGAACGGACGCTGACCGACGCCCAAGGCCGGACATTCCGGGTCCGGACGCTGGGGACATGCGCATACGCAACGGAACCCGTACCGCAGGGCACGGGTTCCGTATATGGAATTATCGACTATTTCAACGGGAAATACACGCTCCGCGTCTCGGAGCGGCGCGTCGAATTCGCTAACGCTGCAGGGCTTCCCAGAGCATATCCTTCAACCGGGCGATATTCAGCCCCGAAACCGACGAAATAAAGACCGAGGGAATGCCTTCGGGCAGGTGGGGTTTCATCTGCTCGATCAGCTCCTCGTCCAACATGTCGCACTTGGTGACGGCCAGCAGACGCTCCTTGTCGAGCAGTTCGGGATTGTACTGCGTCAGTTCGCCCAGCAGGACTTCGTAATCGCGCCGGACGTCGTCGCTGTCGGCGGGAATCATGAACAGCAGCACCGAATTGCGCTCGATATGGCGCAGGAAGCGGGTGCCGAGTCCGCGGCCCTCGTGCGCCCCCTCGATGATGCCGGGAATGTCGGCCATGACGAACGATTTATGGTCGCGGACCTCCACGATGCCCAAATTGGGTTCGAGCGTGGTGAAGGCATAGTTGGCGATCTTGGGTTTGGCGGCGGAAACAGCCGCGAGCAGCGTACTCTTACCCGCATTGGGGAAGCCCACCAGTCCCACGTCGGCCAGCACTTTCAGTTCGAGAATGAAAGCCCCTTCGTCGCCCTCTTCGCCCGGCTGGGCGTAGCGCGGCGTCTGGTTGGTGGCGCTTTTGAAATGCCAGTTGCCGAGACCTCCGCGGCCGCCATGCAGCAGCACCAGCCGCTGGCCGTCGGCGGTAACCTCCCCCACCGTCTCGACGGTTTCCGTGCCGTCCTCCTGCGTGACGATCCGTTTCGCAACCGTACCCAGCGGCACGGGAATCACGATGTCCTTGGCGTCCTTGCCCGACGAACGGGCGCCCGAACCGCACTGGCCGTCCTCGGCGAACTGGTGACGCTGGTATTTGAGGTGGATCAGGGTCCAGTACTGGCTGTCGCCCTGCAGGACGATACTGCCGCCCTTGCCGCCGTCGCCGCCGTCGGGACCGCCGAAAGCCACGAATTTCTCGCGGCGGAAATGCGCCGAGCCGGCTCCGCCGTGACCCGAACGGGCGAATATCTTTACGTAATCTACAAAATTCGATCCTGCCATAATGTGCCGTATTGGGTGCGAAGACAGTGCAAGCCGGGCGCAAAGCCAAATTCATTGGGCGATGCCGGGGCGCAGCCTGTCTAAGCCGGAGTTTGTTTGCGGCAAAGATAGTGCAAGCCGGGCGCAAAAACAAATCGGCCGGCCGCACAATCGCTATAAATGCGTCAGATAACCGTATCTGACAAGGTCTTCTTCGCCCTGCGCGAGGTAGATCCGGCCGTCGGCCATGACGTAAAGGCGGTCGGCGAGGTCGGTGACGTGGCGGTGCATATGGTCGGTCAGAAGGATGCCTTTGGACGCCCGCTCCTGCAGGATCAGTCGCTTAAGCGCAGAGACATGCAGGGGCGCGACTTGCGAAAAAGGCTCGTCGAGCAGTACGAACCGCGTGGGGCTGCGCAGGATCAGGTAACACTCCAGAATCCGCCGTTCGCCGCCCGACATCGCGTAAATCTTGGTTCCGAACAGTTTTTCGAAGAGCGGAAACCATTTCAGCAGGTCGCCGCGCGTCATGTCGTAATCACGCAGCACCCGGTCCAGCGTCAGCCAGCCGGGAATGAAACCCTGCTGCGGCAGGTAACGCACTTCGTCGGCCCGGAAACGGTCGTGCCACACGCCGTCGATGCGCATAGACCGGAAACCGGCCCGCAGGGAGCCGCAGAGAATCTTCATCAGACAGCTCTTGCCGCAACCGTTGCGGCCCAGAACGGCCGAGACGCCGCCCGTCTCGACCGCCAGATATACGCCCGAAAGGATACGCCGGTCGCCGAACGACAATTCGACCGAGTCGATTTCGAGGGTATGTTTTTCAGAGGGGTTCATACAGGAACAGGGCCGTCAGTTTCAACAATACATAACACAGGACAAAGTCCGCGGCGCAGCTTACTCCCAGCAGTTCGCGCCGCCGGACGCCCAGATTGCGGTAATAGAAGAATTCGTCGCCGTAACGCTGTACGATCCAGACATAGAGATACAGCGGATAGACCGCCGCCTTGCCGAGCATGCACATCGGAATGATCTCCGGACCGTGCACTTTGACCAGCCACGCAAGCGCCACGCTCACCGCCGCGCAGAAGAAAAACATGGCCGAGTAGTAAAAACGGAGTATGAGCAGGAGTTGGCGGATCATCGTTCAAATATACGCATAAAAAACGGAGAAGCAGGGCTTCTCCGTATCCTTGAACGAATAAAACTGCACACGGCTGTCCGAATCGGCCCGCCGCACGAACGACGCTGCGCCACGCCACGCCGGATCGCAGGAACTGTGAACTCCGTGCGCCGGGCGGACCGGCGCCTTGCCGACGGCATACGAGACGGACGGATGCGGCGCGACCGCTGTAGGGAGTGAGTGCACGGCGAAAATCCGGCGGCAGAAATCACGCGGCAAAAATCGCACGGCAAAAATCGCACGGCAGAAATCGCACGGCGGAAATCGCACGGCGGAAATCTCGCGGCGGAAACTACAGCGTCAGCGGCTCGTAGTCGAGTCCCCATGCATCGGCGACGGGCTTGTAGACCACCTTGCCCTGCACGATGTTGAGTCCCAGTTCGAGTTCGCGGTTCTCCCGGCAGGCCCGCCGCCACCCCTTGTCGGCCAGCTGGATGGCGTAGGGAAGCGTCGCATTGGTGAGCGCCAGCGTCGAAGTATAGGGCACCGCACCCGGAATATTGGCCACACAGTAGTGCAGGATGCCGTCCACATAATAAACGGGGTCCTCGTGCGTCGTAGGCCGCGACGTCTCGAAGCAGCCGCCTTGGTCGATGGCCACGTCGACCATCACCGTGCCGGGTTCCATCTCCTTCAGCATATCGCGCGTGACGAGCTTCGGAGCCTTGGCGCCCGGAATCAGCACCGAGCCGACGACCAGATCGGCGTGCTTGAGTTCCTCGCGGATGTTGTATTCCGAAGACATCAGGGTTTTGACGTTCTTGGGCATCACGTCGGCAAGGTACGTGAGACGCTGCAGCGAAATATCGCAGATCGTGACGTCGGCTCCCGTTCCGGCGGCCGTACGCGCCGCGGCCGTGCCGACCACGCCTGCGCCGATGACGAAGACCTTGGCGGGTTTCACGCCCGGAACGCCGCCCAGCAGAATGCCCTTGCCGCCGCGAGGTTTCTCAAGGAAGTAGCGGCCCTCCTGCGTGGCCATGCGGCCCGCGACCTCGGACATCGGGATCAGCAGCGGCAGGGAGCGGTCGGCCCGTTCGACGGTCTCGTAGGCGCAGCACACCGCCCCGCTGTCGATCATGGCGCGGGTGAGGGGTTCGCTGCTGGCGAAGTGGAAGAAGGTGAAGACCAGCTGGTCCTTGCGGATCAGCTTGTACTCAGGGGCGATCGGCTCCTTGACCTTGATAATCATCTCGGCGCGGGCGTAGACGTCTTCGATCGTGGGAAGCATCTCCGCCCCTACCGCCGTATAGGCATCATCGGCAAAACCGCTGTTCACACCGGCCGAAGCCTGCACATAAACCTTGTGACCCCGTTTGGTCAGCTCCTGAGCGCCGGAGGGGGTGAGAGCAACGCGGTTCTCGTTGTTCTTGATCTCTTTGGGAATACCGATAATCATGGAATTTTGAAGTTTTAATGGTTTTTCGACCTTTAAGTTACGAATTCCATGTCGAAATCCAAAAAAATCGGCCATTTTTTTACTTACGTCCTAAAATCGGTAAGAGACTGTAAGATAGAACGAACGGGGATAGGCATAGGTAAGGCGCGTCGCATGGGGCGCATAGCAGAGCGTGTCGCCCGAACGGATGCGGCGCACGCGCTGCGACTCGTAAGCGCTGTAAACGATGTCGCCGTCGCCCAGCAGATTGCGCAGGATCAGCGACGCCGTCAGCCGCGAACGGTCGAACCAGAAGGTTTTGAAAAGCGCGGCGTCGAGGGTAAAGGCGTCGCCGAGCCGCTGCTGGCGGGTGAAGGCGTCGAACATCTCCCGCGTCGTGCCGCCCTGACGGGCGATCCGCTCGGTGCGCCGCAGCAGCGACGGTTCGACGTAACGCGCGCCGGCGTATCCCGCCGAAGTTTTGAATCCCCACCCTTTCGGGCCGAAATAACCCAGTTCGGCGCAGGCCGTCAGCTGCGGCGCGCCGCCGGGCGTGCAACCGTTCAGGTGGCTCACAGCACGGGCGTCCACGACCGAATTGTCGACGTCGGAGATCACGGTTATCCGCGGGTTGCGGATGAATTTGTAACGCCCCGCAGATGCGGCGAATGACAGACTCCAGCGGTAAGAGAGCCGGATGTCGGCGGCGGCTTCGACGCCGCAGGCCATGCGTCCGATCCGCGTCGCAGCCATGTCGCAGAACACGCCCGCCATGTCGTCGTAGTAACGGCGGGTCTCGACGCCGCCGAAGGTCGCCAAGAGATAGGCCGAGAGCCGCAGGGTCAGGGTTTCACCCGTCCGGCTGTAATTGATTTCGGCGGCATAACGGCGTTCAGGACCGGGATCGTCGATGACGCGGTTGTTGTACTGCGGCTGGTAGAAAAGGTCCGCAGCGTCGGGCAGCACGGCTTCGGCGGCAGCCGACGCTTCGAGGTAACTGCGGGGCGAGAAGGCCCAGCCGGCGGTCGCCCTGAGGGTATAGGGCGTAAACCGCACCCGGCGCGAACGGCCGTACGACTGTGCGCCGGGGAAAAGCTCCTTCTCGTAATACCCGCGGCGGCAGACTGCGGCGGCGCCCAGCGAAAGAACGAGATCGGCGCGGAAGCGGTCGGAGCGGTATTCGGCATGCAGCCGCGCATCGGCCCGGCGCGTCGTCAGCGCATAATCGTAGCCGAACCTGCCGCCCTTGCGGATCGTACGGCCGGGGCGCCGCAGGTCGTTCTGCAGAAGGTTGCTGTAGGTATCGTCGTCCACCAGATACTGGTCGATGTCGGTGATATACTCCGCACCCAGCAGGTCGCGCATCTGCTTGAAATTGCGCGACTGCGCATGGCGGAGAACCAGCCCGTAACGCAGTGTCAGCCGGGCGTCGAGCGCAGTCGTAAACAGGGCGCTGAAGTTCAGGTCGCCGAGCCGCTCGGCGCGGTCTTCGAGGGCATAGACGGCATGGCCCGCCGTCATGCGGTTCTGGGCGATCATTTCGTCCCAGTCGATCTGCGTATAGCGCGCGTCGCCGGCCCGCCACGCCTGCTCGGTCTCGCGGTCACCGGTATAACCGGGCAGGTAACGGTAGTTGTCGGGCATCGGCGTGCGTGCGTCGTACCATCCCAACGCACTGTATTTGCGCGTGCCGTACTCCGCGCTGAAATCGGCGGCAAGCGACGTCGATTGCGAAACCGGCATCCGGTAGGAGAAGACAGCCAGCGGCACGAATTCCCGCCGCACGCGCGAATTGCGAACCTTGCCGTGCTGGAATCCCCATGCGGGGTTATAGAGCCGGTCGCCCGTAAGCCGGAACGCCTCTTCGGCCGAGGAGAGACGCGTACCCCGGACCGAGGGCGGAACGATGAGCGTCAGGCTCAGGTTGTGATCGTCGCCGAACCGCTTCGCGGCGCGCAGACTCGCAGTCAGCGCATTGGTGAAGACACCTTCGACGTGCATGTCTCGCCCCGTACGGGCGTCGAGGGCCGCCGTGCCGCTCCAATCGCGGCCGAGCGGTTCGGTGACGGACAGCCGCACCCCGGCCAGATAATTACGGTCCGTAAAACTGACGGCAGCATAGCGCGACGCCTGCGGGTAATCGTCGGCAAAACGGAACAAACGCAGGCCGCCGGCACCGCCCGTCGTGCCGTCTGCCGCGGCAAGACCGCCATAGCGGACTTCATCAGCCCCCAACAGGCGCATCGCCCCGAAATAGCGCGACGAAAGCCGCACGCCCCCGACCGAAGCGGATTCGTCACGGTAATTCAGTCCCCGGCGTTTCACGGAGACGTAAGGCAGGTTGAAGGCGGTATGTTCGGCATAGAGGTCGGGAGTCGTCTGCACGGCACGGTAAAACAGCGTCGAGTCGGTCAGCAGAAGCGGCGTACGCTCCTCCTGCCGGGCGGCGTAGGGATAATATTCGTCATCGGGATGCTGGGCCGCGGCACCGCAAACGGTGAGCAGACCGAGCAGCAGACAACCGTATTTCGGGATCATGCGCAGCGACTTTTCGGAATACAAATATAACTAATTTTGTTACTTTCCCAATAAAAAACCGAAGTGTTTGCAGCAGCGATGTTCAGACTGATGGTATTTGACGCCGAAAAGGACGGTTCGATAAAAAATAATCAATTTATTATTAGTTTGTTTCAATTTATTTTATTATATTGCTCATAAAGTTAATGAATAGCTTGTATAATATTCACTACCCACTTACACTTATTTCCTATGAAAAAACTTTCAGGATTCCGAAAAAGCTTCTTCGTAGCCTTTATGGTTGCAGGTAGTGGATTGCTTTCGAGCAATTGCAGTAATGACGATCTGACCGTCGATCGGACAGTTCCGGATGACGTGGTCGCAACAAGATCCAGTGCATTCCATTGGACCTGTCCAGATTCCAAATGCGGATTCGATCTAAATGCGGGTTGGCAAAGTCATTGTGGCAGACCCGGATGTAAAGAAGAATACAGCGATAGTCACGGTATTTTGATTCTCACATTTGCCGATTACATTAAGAACACCGTAGGATTCGACACGGGAGGAGGTGGTGGTGCGGGATTTGATTATAACCGAATCGAATTACCTAATGGAAAATTTCCGAAATTCGCACCGGAGCCGTGGTACGAGACCCCCTGTGCCATGAAGTATTACAACGAACTTAGAAATTCCTCGCAATACAGACTGACACCGGGCTATGCGGAAGCAGTCGAATACGCATGGTATCGGACCGTGCGGATTCTCTATCCTAAATACCACAATTCGACAACCGTAGAAAAAGAATACACAAGATTTCTACTCAACGAAGGGCGAAACTTAACGGGATTTAAAGGTTCGGGGATACTTGATGCCAGCGAAGCCGCCGTTAAAGCGTTTGCAACGTGCAGATAAATGTTTTTTAAGCTGCTCAATTATTATTGAGCAGCTTTTATTATTTTAACATTTCAATTATGAAAACCATATTAAAATCACTGTCAATAATTATCCTTGTTGTGGCGATGGCAGGGTGTGCGGCGCAAAAGGGCGGAAATAAAGCAGACACATTCGGATCGGAAGCGCTTTATATACAAGCATTGAAAGCATTGAAAAACCGAAATTTTATTATCAAAATAAACGAGTTCTATTTCCCGTCGGACAAGGCTCCGGTTAATTCCACAAACAGTTATGTGTCCATGCAAGGAAACCATGCCGTCATCCGGATGTCACAGGATTTTCCATCCGCTTTTTCCTCGAACCGCGATACGGAGAGCGATGCCGTGGAAATATCAGACGGAGAACGTAAAAGAAAGGGCAACATGCAATTTCATATGAAAATCAAAGGCGCTGAAAAATGGCAGGACAAAGAATTAATAATCATACTATATAATAATACGAATCAATGCTTTGTTCGTCTACATGGAGGGTACGCGGGAGTCAATGTCATAAACTTCAAAGGGCATATTTACCCAATGGCAGAGGTTATAGAAAAAAACGAATTGCGGTAAAGACGTCTGATTTACTTAAAATTATCCATCATGAAAACCACACTGAGAATATCCGCTGGAATTATGCTGATCATGGCTTTAGCAGGCTGTGCGGCGCAAAAGGGCGGGAATAACACCGGTAAAAGCACAGCGGAAGAAGTGCTTTACAAGCAGGCGATTCAGGCGCTCGATGAACGAAAATTCATTATTGAAGCGACCGAGTTTTACTTTCCCGGCGGCAAGCCCCCGACTAAATCGGAGACTAACAGCCAAATATTCATGGATGGCAATAAAGCTGTTATCCGGTTCTCGCCGGACCTCTTTCCCCGGTCCCCCATGGACCATTGGAATATAGAGGACGATGCCGCAGAAATAACGAAAGGCGAACATAAAAAAAACGGCGACATACAGTTTTGCATGAAAATAGACGGTGCTCAAAAGTGGCAGGACAAAGAACTGATAATCATACTGTATAAAAATACGAATACCTGCTTCGTGCATGTCAACGGAGGATATTCCGGTCATAATATCGTCGATTTCAAAGGATACGTATACCTGCTGGCGACCGAATGACACAAAACCGGGAGACCTTTTCCAAAGGGTCTCCCGGTTCGAATAACATGATCGTCGGAATCAGACGGTTTTCAGCACTTCGAGCAGCAGGTCCCAGAATTTGGGAACCGTGGCGATTTCGAGCCGTTCGTCGGGCGAGTGCACGCCGCGCAGGGTCGGGCCGAACGAGACCATTTCCAGTTCGGGATATTTTTCGAGGAACAGACCGCACTCCAGTCCGGCATGGATCGCACGGACCTTGGGATCGGCGCCGAACAGCCGTTTATAGGCATCGACCGTCTTTGCGAGCAGGGCCGACTGCGGGTCGGGCGTCCAGCCCGGATAGCCGTCGGAGTGAGCGACATCGGCCCCGGCCAGCGCAAACACCGATTCGACCATCTGCATTACATAGGTCTTGGCGCTCTCGACGGACGACCGCTGGGACGAGGTGACGACGATGCGGTCGTCCCCCACGAATTTGACCGAAGCTAGGTTGGTGGAGGTCTCGACCAGCCCCGGCACGGCGAACGACATGGCGATCACGCCGTTGGGCACGCCCACCAGCGAATAGACCAGTCCGAACTGCGTCCGGGCGTCGAGCACCCGATCGACCTGCGGCATTTCGTTGAGCGTGATCTTGAAGTTGGGTTCGCGCAGACGGAACTCGGCTTCGAGATCGGCGGCGAAAAGTTTATAGTGCTTGATGAACTCATCCTTGAACCGGACCGGAACGCCGAAGATCGCATAAGCCTCGCGGGGAATCGCATTGCGCAGGTTGCCGCCGTCGAACCAGCTCAGCTTCAGCTCGTAGCTCTGCATGCCGTCCCACAACAGACGTGCGACGGTCTTGTTGGAATTGACGCGGCCCTTGTCGATGTCGTCGCCCGAATGTCCGCCCTGCAGGTCCGAGACATCGACCCGGAAGAAGGCGTAGTTTTTCGGAGCCTCCTCCATCGTATAGCGGAACGTGGCGACCGTGTCGATGCCGCCGGCGCAGCCGATGAAGATCTCGCCCTCGTCCTCCGAATCGAGGTTGACGAGGTATTTGCCCGTAAGCATATCTTCGCCCAGCTCGAAGGCCCCGGTCAGGCCCGTCTCCTCATCGACCGTGAAGAGCGCTTCGACGGGGCCGTGCTCCACGGAGGGGTCGATCAGGACAGCCAGCGCGGCGGCCATGCCGATACCGCAGTCGGCGCCGAGCGTCGTGCCTTCGGCCCTGACCCACCCGCCGTCGATGCGCGTGCGGATCGGGTCCCGGTCGAAATCGAACTCCACGTCGGAGTTCTTCTCGCAGACCATGTCCATATGCGACTGGAGGATGACCGTCGGACGGTTCTCGAAGCCCGGCGTGGCGGGCTTGCGCATCACCACGTTGCCGATGGCGTCCTTCTTGTATTCGAGATTGTGCTTCCGGGCGAAATCGACCAGAAATTCGATGATCCTGCCCTCCTTCTTCGAGGGGCGCGGAACCCGTGTGATGGCGTCGAACTGCTCCCAGACGATGCGGGGTTCCAGATTGGTAATTGCTGACATATCCTATGATAAATTAAAGTCCGTTCTCCCCCGCCGGATTTCCGGAACGTTCTGCGAATCCGGCTCTGCAGAGCGAGGGTATTTTTTACAAAGATATTAAAAACAGCGCAATTCGCGGTATCTCAGGTCCTGTTTTTTGCAGCGGAAACGCGGCGGGCAAATAAATTTGCTTTTACATGCCGGTTCGATTATCTTTACGCAAAAAAACGGAGAGCATATGACCGATTTCAGGATAGGACACGGATACGACGTGCATGCGCTGGCGGACGGCCTGCGGCTGGTACTGGGCGGAATCGAGATTCCCCATACGAAAGGATGCGTCGCGCATTCGGACGGCGACGTGGCGATACACGCCGTATGCGACGCGCTGTTGGGCGCCGCGGCGCTGGGCGACATCGGGCTGCACTTCCCCGACACGTCGGACGACTTCGCGGGAATAGATTCGAAAATTCTGCTCCGCAGGGTTGCGGCGCTGCTGCGCGAACGGGGATACGAAATCGGGAATGTCGATTGTACGATCCGGATGCAGCGGCCCAAGCTCCGGCCCCATATCGACGCGATGCGCGCCGCAATGGCCGGTGCAATGGGCGTAGGCGATGACCGGGTGTCGGTCAAAGCTACGACCACAGAGCATCTCGGTTTCGAAGGGCGCGAGGAGGGAGTTTCCGTCTCGGCCGTGGCATTGATCTACAAAAGCTGAGCCAAAACGGCTTGGCGAATAAAAAAACGGAGCGGCTTTTCGGGGCCGCTCCGCCTGTTCCGGGATTTTCCGCCGGCGTCAGTCTATCCGCCGGAACTTCGGATCGCCCATCCGTTTGTTCCACAACCAGCCGACGTAACGCATCGTAACGTCGGGCGTCAGCAGCGTCAGCACCGTCTCGCCGGTAGCCGTCGAAACGGCGAAATCGGCATGATAGACCGTATTGCCGTCGGCGACATCGAACGAGATGCACCACCCCCACTGCAGGCGCGCGGCCTGATAACTGCGGATCGACATCGAGTCGAAATTGAGCATTTCGACGTATTGCGTAACGCCCCGCTCGGTAGGCAGGTGAATCTCGACGTGATCGACGAACATGCCGAAAAAGAAGTAGTCGGCATAGATGCTGCGGATAAGGCCGCCGGGAATCTCCTGCATGCTGTTCGGAAAGAACATGTAGTCGCGCGACTGCACCAGCGAGTCGATCTTCTGCGCATAGAGTCTGGCCCGGTAGGCCCGGCGTTCGGGGCGGGTCATGCCGCGGACTGGGTCTTCATAGACCGTCGTATGCTCGACGAGCTGCACGGGCTGCTGCTGGACGGGAACCACGGTCGTCTGCGGCACGCTGTCCACGGCCGAAGTGCCCAGCGAAAACTGCGGGGAGGACGGAACCTGCGGAGAGGATGAAGCTTGCGGAGATTGGGCGGCTATTTGCGGGGACAGAGCAGCCACCTGCGGCAACAGAACAGCCGCTTGCGGGGATTGAGCGGCGGCCTGCATCAGCCAGAGAAGAGCCGCCGCGCAGAGGAGCGCCCGGCCTGTTTTCAACCGCCGCAGGACAAAAGCCCCCGCCGAAGCGGGGGTTTCTGACAGCGGACTGCATTCCTGCGGTTCCGGCACCGCGTCCGGCGTGCGGCCTTCCGCAGGATGCCGCCGGCAACGCTCCGGACTTGCCGACACGGCGGCGCGGCGCACTGCCCCGCCCTCCGGCGACGGGGTGCGGAACCCCGCCCGGCTTTGCAACCCGGATTTCATACTAATAGAGCTGAGAGATGCTTCCGGAGTACTCCACGGGGTTGTACCACGGATTGGTGATCGTCAGGTTGGCGCCGCCCGTACGGGTGAAGATCTCGAAGGTGAAGGTGTAGGTCGAAGCAGAGAAGAGCGAAGTCGAGAAGGTCACCATCCAGCCTTCGTGGGTCTGCTCGGTCGTATATCCCTGCACGTTGGGAACCGTATAGTTGAGTATCATGACGTAGTAAGGCGGCACGTAGCCTTTGATGTAAGGCAGGCAGATGTCCACCGTGCCGTCCCAGACTCCGACGTTGAAGGCCGGATTCATGATCTGACGCATGGGGCCGGCCGGCTGGCGCTGCATGGTCTGGGGGTTGAACTGGAAATTGCGCGAAAGGATGACCGAATCCATCGTTTTCTCAAAACTGGCGATACGGTCCGCACGTCTTTTCTCACGCACCTCGCGGCGCTCTTCTTTGGGCGACAGATTCTTTTTCTGTCCGATCACGGTAACGCCGACTACGCAGAGCAGCAGGCCCACGACGATAATAACTGTTTTTTTCATAGCACATAAAAGATTTGTACGGCTATGAAGTGCAAAATCGGTGCCTAACTGCTTAGCGTAGTGACTAAAGTCCCAGTTTTTTCAGGAATTCGCCCGTATAGCTGCGTTTGCAGCGGGCTACCTCGTGCGGCGTACCGGCGGCGACGATCTCGCCGCCCGCGGCTCCGCCTTCGGGTCCGATGTCGATGATATGGTCGGCGACCTTGATGACGTCGAGGTTGTGCTCGATGACGATGACGGTGTTGCCGCGCTCCACGAGTTTGTTCAGCACCTCCAGCAGCAGGCGGATATCTTCGAAATGGAGTCCCGTCGTAGGCTCGTCGAGGATATAGAGCGTGCGGCCCGTGTCGCGTTTCGAAAGTTCGCTCGCCAGCTTGATGCGCTGGCTCTCGCCGCCCGACAGCGTGGTGCAGGGCTGGCCGAGGGTCAGGTAGCCCAGTCCCACTTCCTGAATGGCGCGGAGCTTCTGGTAGATGTTGGGAATGTTTTCGAAAAACTCCACGGCCATATTGACCGTCATATTCAGCACGTCGTCGATATTCTTGCCCTTGTATTTGACTTCGAGCGTCTCGCGGTTGTAACGGTGTCCGCCGCACGCCTTGCAGCGCACGTAAACGTCGGGCAGGAAGTTCATTTCGATGGTCTGCACGCCCGCGCCGCGGCACTCCTCGCAGCGGCCGCCCTTGACGTTGAACGAGAAGCGGCCCGCCTTGAAGCCCCGGATCTGGGCGTCGGGCGTCATTTCGAAGAGTTTGCGGATGTCGGAAAAGACATTGGAATAGGTCGCCGGATTGCTGCGCGGCGTACGGCCGATGGGCGACTGATCGACGACGACCAGTTTGTCGACATGTTCGAGGCCCTCGACGCTGTCATACTCCAGCGGCTGGGCGAAAGAGCGGTAAAGCTCCTTCGAGAGAATCGGCCGCAGGGTCTCGTTGACGAGCGTCGATTTGCCCGAACCGCTGACGCCCGTGACGCAGACGAACTTGCCCAGCGGGAATTCGGCGGTCACGTTTTTGAGATTGTTGCCCTTGGCTCCGCGGATCACGATGCTCTGGCCCGTCCCCTTGCGGAGCGTTTCGGGAATTTCGATGCGGCGGCGGCCCGTCAGGTAATCGGCCGTGATGGAGTCGGACTTGAGAATGTCGCCAAACGTTCCGGCCGCAATGATATTGCCGCCCTTGCGACCCGCGCGGGGACCGACATCGACGATGAAATCGGCGGCGCGCATCATGTCTTCGTCGTGTTCGACGACGATCACCGAGTTGCCCGCGTCGCGCAGCTCTTCGAGACTGCGGATCAGTTTGCGGTTGTCGCGCTGATGCAGGCCGATCGACGGTTCGTCGAGGATATAGAGCACATTGACCAGCTTGGAGCCGATCTGCGTAGCCAGCCGGATGCGCTGGCTCTCGCCGCCCGACAGCGAGCGCGACGACCGCGACAGCGACAGGTAGCCCAGCCCCACGTCCATCAGGAAGTGCAGGCGTTCGCGGATCTCCTTGACGACCTCCTGCGCGATCTTCCACTCCTTGTCGGTCATATGCTCCTCGATACGGGCGGCCCACTCCGAAAATTCGGAAATCGACATGGCCGAAACGTCGGCGATGCTCAGGCCGCCGATACGGAACTGCAGGGCCTCCTTTTTCAGGCGCGTGCCGCCGCAGACCGAGCATTTGCGGTAGACGAGGAACTGCTCGCGCCACTTCTGGCCGTGTTTGGAGTCGTCGTCCTCGGTGCGGCCGATGTATTCGGCGACGCCCTCCCACGAAACGAGGTGGTTGCCGCCCGACGAACTGAACTCCGAGAGGTTGATCGTCAGCGGCTCGGAATCGCCGTAGAGAACAGCGTTCAGACCTGCTTCGGGCAGCGTGCCGACGGGGTCGTCGAGCGTGAAGTCATAACGGCGGCCCAGCATTTCGAGGATGGCGAAAAGCATGTTGTTGCGGAACTTGCCCAGCGGTTCGACGGCCCCTTCGCGCAGCGAAAGCTTCATGTCGGGAATGATCTTCCCGACGTCGAACACCGCCTCCTCGCCCAGACCGTTGCAATGGGGACAGGCGCCCTGCGGCGAGTTGAACGAAAAGGTATGCGGCGCGGGGTCCTCGAAAGCCACGCCCGTCGAGGGGCACATCAGATGGCGCGAATAGAAGCGCTGCTGCTCGGTGCCGTAATCGTAAACGGCCATCGTGCCCTTGCCCTGCCGCATAGACTCCCTGAGCGAAGTCATCACGCGGTCGCGGGCGTCCTCGGCCACGACGAGCCGGTCCACGACCAGATCAATGGTATGGATTTTATAGCGGTCGAGACGCATACCGGCCGAAATCTCGCGGATCTCGCCGTCGATGCGCGCATAGATATATCCTTTCTTGGCCAGCGACTCGAACAGTTCGCGGTAGTGGCCCTTGCGGCCCTTCACGATGGGAGCCATCAGGACGATTTTACGTCCGGCAAAGCCCGTCATGATCAACTCAGCAATCTGCTCGTCGGTGTAATGCACCATCTCCTCGCCCGTGACGGGCGAATAGGCGCGCGACGCGCGCGCATAGAGCAGACGCAGGAAGTCGTTGATCTCGGTAACCGTGCCGACGGTCGAACGGGGATTCTTGTTGGTCGTCTTCTGTTCGATGGCCACCACGGGGCTGAGACCCGTGATCTTGTCCACGTCGGGACGCTCCATCGTCCCCACGAACTGACGCGCATAGGTCGAGAGCGTCTCCATGTAGCGACGCTGCCCCTCGGCGTAGATCGTGTCGAACGCGAGCGACGATTTGCCCGAACCCGAAAGGCCCGTTATGACAACAAGTTTGCGGCGCGGAATCTCCAGATCGACATTCTTGAGGTTGTGGACCCGTGCGCCCAATATTTTGATCGTATCTTCTTTCATCATCGTAATTAAACGCACCGGAAGCTCCGTTTATTGAGCGGAGCGGATTTTTCCGGCGGGAATATCGTACAAAGATACGACATATGCGGCGCAAAACAAAACGAACGGAAGAAAATTCGGCCGGGACAAGATGCGGCGCAACTGCCGGAAAGACAGAGCCGGAATACGAAGAAAAGCAAAGCGGAATTCCGAAGAAACAGCAGCCCGGAACTCCGAGAAAAAGCAGCCCCGGACGCCGAGGAAGAACAGGCCCGGACGCCGAGGGAAAGCAGGTCCGGACGCCGAGGAACCGCGAGAATCCAAGCCGGGACTCCTTAAAGACAGCGACGCGCCTCTGAAGAAAAACCGGATCGGGCCTCTAAAGAAAAAAACGCAGGACCAAGCCTCCGACGGACAGCGGAGACGGGAAACGGGAAAAGCACAAGCCGGGGTTCCGAAAGACAGCGGAGCCGCGGACAGGCAGGACGGAGCTGGGACCGGAAAGCCGTCAGAGCCTCAGCACTTCAGTTCGAAGTCGTCGGCATCCATCCATGCGGGAAATTTCTCCTTGAAGGCCGCCTGAGCTTCGGAGTCGAATTCGGCGGTCAGCGTCCGTTCGCGGTCGCCGGCGTCGGCCAGCGTACGGCCGGCAAAGTCGATCAGCGCCGAATCGCCCGCATAGCTTGCGTCGGGATCCGTACCTACACGGTTCACGCCCGCCAGATAGCACTGGTTCTCAATGGCACGGGCGCGGAGCAGCGTGCGCCACACCTCACGCCGGTCGTCGGCCCACGAGGCGCTGCACAAAATGGCGTCGTAGTCGCCCCTATTGCGGCTCCACACCGGAAAGCGCAGGTCGTAGCAGACCAGCAGCAGGAAGCGGAATCCCATGTATCCGACGATCACACGCCGGTCGCCGGGCGTATAGTCGCGCGCTTCGCCGCCGGGGCGGAACAGATGGCGTTTGTCGTACCACGCCGTCTCGCCCGAAGGTTTGACGAAGAACATCCGGTTGCGGAACCGCTCCTGCTCGGCGACGACGACACTGCCCACGACGGCCCTGCCGTACTGCGCTGCCCAGCGGCGCATGGTCGTGACGACCAGCCCGTCGGCCGGTTCGGCGACGCAGGCCGGACGCAGTTTGAATCCCGTGGCGAACATTTCGGGCAGCACGACGACATCGGCATCGGCCGCGGCCACGATCGGCTCCAGACGTTTCAGGTTCCGGGCGGTGTTTTCCCACTCCATATCGACCTGACAGATAGCTACGCGTATTTTCATAGGAAACTTCTCTTTTGTAACAAATATATGAAATTTTCTTACAGTTTGCACCTTTTGCAAGAAAAAAGCGGGACATCCTGTAAGACATCCCGCAAATTTCATGCGATCCGCGCATACCGACGCGGCGCGGCGTAAGCCGGAACAGAGCGGCGAACCGGGTCAGCTTTCTCCGAGCCGCCACACGGTAACGGACGAAGCGTTGCTCCGCTGGTGCAGCACCGAGACTTTGCAGGGCACGAAATCCGAAGCGCCGCACGTCCAGACATCGACGAACTGCTGGGGGCTGCGCTCCGCGAGCGGGAACCATGTGCTCTGCACCTGAATCATCACCCGGTGTCCGGCGCGGAACGTATGCGCGATGTCGGTCATGCGGAACGGCACGCGGGCCGGAACGCCCGGCGTAAAGGCTTTGGGACGCGAGAACCCGTCGCGGAAACGCCCCCGCATCACGTCGCCGCGCACGAGCATCCGGCAGCCGGACTGCGGATCGTCGTCGGGAAAAACGTCGATCAGCCTGACGACAAAATCGGCGTCGGTGGTCGAAAGGATCACCTCCAGCTCGACATCGACGGGTCCCGCGAGGGTCATATCCCCGTCGAGCGGCTCGGTGACGAAGGTCAGCACGTCGGAACGGTCCGACACGAAGCGCTGGTCGGCGAGCATATACTCTTTGGGGCGGCGTTCGCCGAAGGATTCGATATAGGGCACGGGGTCGGCCGGATCGGACGTATAGGCGGAGGCGGAGCTTTTGGCCGTCGGGCGGCGGGTTTCGAGACGTCCGCCGTCGGAGAGGTAGAAGGTGAGCTTACGCGCTTCGCGCGGCGTCCAGCGGTCGAAAGCATGCCAGCGGTTGTCGCCCGACGAGAAAACCGCGGCGGCGGGAAGCGGGTCCGCGGCGCCCTCGCCCTTGAGGTAATGGTCGAAGAAAGGGAGTTCGAAATGCTCCATATAGTATTCCCACGCCGCTTCGCGCCCGAAATCGAACGCTCCGAGTTTTCCGCTGCCGTTGCGCCATGCTCCGTGCGCCCAAGGTCCCACGACCAGATGGCACGGCGTTGCGGGGCTTTGCCGAACCATGGCCCGGTAGAGGTTCCACGCCCCGAAGCAATCCTCGGCGTCGAACGTCCCTCCGACGACCAGCACGGCCGGCTGTACGTTGTAGCAGGCCCTGCGCAGGTCGCGCGCCTGCCACCATGCGTCGTAGGAGGTGTGTTCGGCAAGCTCTTCCCAGAAAGGATTGGGACGCTGAAGTTCCGTAAGTTCGGCCAGCGTCGCATGTTCCCGGAAGAACGTCCACTCGTCGGGGCGGGTCCGCTTCGACATCGGGGGCATCTTTTCGGTCGGAGTATGGCCCGGAGGGGTGTTCATGCCGCTCAGGAAACGGTAGGAGTCGGTGAGCATCAGCACGCCGTTGTGGCGGACGTCGTCGCCCATGAACCAGTCGGTGACAGGAGCCTGCGGCGAAACGGCCTTCACCGCAGGATGGGTGCAGAGACCGCCCATCATGGCGTAGAAGCCCGGATAGGAACTGCCGGCGAAACCTACCCTGCCGTTGTTGTGCGGCACATGTTTCACGAGCCACTCGACCGTATCGTAGCTGTCCGTCGTCTCGTCCGTCTCGCCGTATCCCGCAGGGCGGACATGGACAAATTCGCCCTCGCTCATAAAGCGGCCCCGCACATCCTGCATGACGACGATATAGCCGCGGTCGATATAACTGCGCATATAGCCGCTCCCGAAGCCGCGGGGAAACTCGCCGGGACCGTAGGGGGCGCAGCCGTAGGGGGTGCGGAAAATAAGGATGGGGGCTTTGGCATCCGTTTTGGGCGTATAGACCGCGGTATAGAGTTTCACGCTGTCGCGCATCGCGATACGGTATTCGGCCTTGTCGTACAGTTCATCGACGGGCTGCCGGGCAAAGGCCGCGGCCGCCGTGAGCAATCCTGCGAGCAGGAGTGCGGAAAATAGGCGCAGCTTCATGGTCGGGAGTTTTCGGTTAGTGTCCGAAAGGTACGCTTTTTTCCGCAATAGCCAAAGCCTCGGCGGAAAATCGGATTCATTCGAAGCGGCGGGTCCGATCTATTCCCGCGCGGAAAGTTGCATAGCCGCGAAATTAAACGTACTTTTGCAGTCGGTCAATTCCGACAAACGACAATATGCTCAGAGCAGGACGCATCCAGAAACTCACCGTAAGCCGCATCTCGGATTACGGATTATACCTTGCGGACGAGGAGCAGAACGAGGTTCTGCTGCCCAACCGCTACATATCCCTGACAGACAAGCCGGGCGACGAAAAGGAGGTCTTCCTCTACCACGACTCCGAAGACCGGCTGGTGGCGACGACCGAAACGCCGCTGCTGCGCGTCGGCGAGGCGGGTTATCTCCGCGTCGTGGACAAGACGGCCCACGGGGCGTTCCTCGACTGGGGGCTGTACGGCAAGGATCTTTTCCTGCCGAACCGCAACCAGCAGGGCGGCATCATCGCCGGACGGAGCTACATCGTCTACCTCTACGAAGACAGCGTGACGGGCCGCTGCGTGGCGACCTGCAAGCTCAAGAGCTTCATCAACAACGACAGCATCACGGTGGCGCCCCGTCAGGAAGTCGATCTGCTCGTGGCTTCGGAGAGTCCGATCGGCTACCGCGTGATCATAAACAACCGGCACTGGGGCATGCTCTACCGCAACCAGCTGTTCCGCCCCATAGCGGTCGGAGACCGGACGAAAGGTTACGTCCGCAAACTCACCGAAGACAACCGCATCGACGTCAGCCTCCAGCAGGAGGGTTTCGCGCAGGTGAAGGACTCGGCGGAGGTTTTGCTGCAGCTGGTCCGCGACAACGGCGGCTTCCTGCCGCTGAACGACGACAGTGCCCCGGAAGAGGTGAACCGGCTGACGCAGACGAGCAAGAAGGTTTTCAAACGTTCGCTGGGCATGCTGCTCAAACGCGGCGCCGTCACGGTGGACGAACAGGGAATAAAGATCAACGAGTAATGGCCAAGATAACGACCGCGGAACGGGTTTCGCGCGAAGCTTCCGACAATTTCGTATTCCAGCGTTCGCTGCTGGCCTACCATGCCGCGGCGCAGCGCATCAGCGGCGACGTGCTGGAGATAGGCACGGGGGCCGGTTACGGCATCGAGGTCGTAGCGCCCCGCGTCCGGAGTTTCGTCACCATCGACAAACTGGCTCCCGCGCCCGAACCGACGCAGCTCCCGAACGTCGAATTCCGGCAGGCGACAGTTCCGCCGCTGCCCTTCGCAAACGACAGTTTCGACTTCGTGATCTCGTTTCAGGTGATCGAACACATAAAACAAGACCTCGAACTGGTGCGCGAAGTGAAGCGCGTACTGCGTCCGGGCGGAAAGTTCATCGTGACGACCCCGAACGCTCCGATGTCGCTCACGCGCAACCCGTGGCATATCCGGGAATACACCGCCGCGGAGCTGCGCAGCCTGCTCGGCAGCGAATTTTCGTCGGTCGAGGCGCTCGGCGTTTCGGGCAACGCGCGGGTCATGGAATATTACGAACAGAACCGCCGCAGCGTGAAGCGCATCACGCGCTTCGACCTCCTCGACCTGCAGCACCGGCTCCCCCGCTGTCTGCTGCAATTCCCCTACGACGTTCTCAACCGCATAAACCGCCGCAGACTCCTGAAGTCCAACACCGATCTCACGACCTCGATCCGCATGGACGACTACCGGATCGGCCCCGTGACGGACGAGAGTTTCGATCTGTTCTTCGTGGCGGAAAAATAGGCGCAACCATCTGATCAAAACCAAGGGCTGCCCCACTGCGGGGCGGCCCTTGCCGTATCCTGTCATCCCGAACATACATTCGACATTGCAGACCGCGCCGCCGAAATCAGCGGCCGCAACGGTCGCGCGGGAACTGAATTCCGCGGCTTCCGCGGTTCCGGTCCGGCAGTTCGCAGCCGCCGTCCCGCACACGTTTCGGCGGCTCCGGCACACGAAATCCGAGGGAGCGGATGCCGCGGCGCGGCAGGCTCCGGGACCGACGGCGGCAACCGGTGCGGCCGGCGGTTCCGCCACGAAAAGAGACGAAGTTTCAACGGCTCGGCGGGGATGTTCCGCCACCTGATTTCGAGGCCCGTATTTACGAAAAAATTGCCGAGAAGCGGACGTTTGCGATAAAATATTGTACAGAAAACAACATTACATTTTAATCTTACCGCACTGATTATCAACATGGAGATTCGTTAAAAATCTTATCTTTGGCTTTCAAAAATCCAACGATTTGACTGCTAACGACATGCATATCAGGCCGGTTATCCGAATCCGGGAGTTCTGCAATAACTTAATATAAAAAAGGGATTGCAGCATGCTCATAAAGAATCATTCGCCTTAACGAAGACCGACTCCGCCAAATCTCAAGCATTAACTATTAATCCACCTCCATATGGAATTCATAATAACGATTCTCGTCATGGACATATTCATTGTCCTCATAATATATCGACGCCTGCGCCACCATATCCAATACGTTTCAGGGCAGGCAAAAGCCAGACTGAATTATATCCGTATCCTGATCGATACCGTATATACCTATTCCCACCAGCCGGAACTGCTGCAAAAACACCTGCAAAAAGAGATGTCGATCAAAAAACTGCTGGCTTATCATGTGATCGACAACCGATGCGACCGTCTTTTCTCCGCCAGAGTGAAAGTGAACAGCAACGACCAATTGCTATACATGCTTCATAAAGAGGGATTTTCACCGCGGGAGCTATGTATCATATTCGAGTTGAACAACCTCAATTCGGTATATGTCAAATGCCACCGAATAAACAAGAAACTGCATGCGGGCGACATGCAGGAAGTGCTTTCGAAATAAACGACCAGAAGCGGGCCGCGTGTCCGCAGCGGCCGGAAGCCCAGCTTCCGGCTTTTTTCGTCCCCTCCCGGCAACGTATTCTTCATAGCTGCGGTTCGGAATCCGCCGCCCAGCTTTTAGACAAAAGCGTTCCCGCCCCGGTTCGGCAGACCGACTTTCGATCTGTTCGGTGAAAACGGATCCTTGGAAAAACCGCCGTCCGGTCCCTGCGTTCGTCCCGTTTCCTTCGGACCGGCAGGGAGCCGGCGGAAAGGCCACGGGAAGGCCGCGGCGGTCAACTGCGGGGCGACATTTGACAAATATTTGAAATTCAGCAGGGTAAATAATAAAAAAGTCTCCGTTTTTCCACCCGGTTCGGCGCCCTTATTACATGAAACCTTCGTAACAGGATATTTTTCGTTTTGTAAACTAAAAAAAATACGAAATATTTTGCATAGTAAAAACTAATTCGTATTTTTGTTTTGAAACGAAAGGCATTATTTTCATATTGAAATTAAAAAGAGGCTTCGGGAACGGAGAATGGACATTGCAATGAACGCAGAAATCAGCCGAACCCTAAACAACTGACCATGAAATCGAAACTGCCGCCAAACCGGATTCCGGAACTCTCCGGAATAAGAACAACAGCGATGGCCGCCGCCGATGCGACGGCACATGCACCCGCCGCGAAATGCCGCCGCCACGGCCCTGCGGCAACCGTCGGAGACGGTGTTTCGGACTGCACCTCCCCCGGACCGGCAACATTCCCTGCCGGAAAAAACCGAATCGAATCCTGAATCCGCTGATCGCTCCCTGCGCTTTCCGTACCGCGCAGGGAGATTATACCTATATATATTTATTCCGGAACATTCAAACAACTTAAACATCTAACCAAAAACAAATGCTTATGAATTTTAAATTCTACGTTAAGAGGTTTTTGTTATCCCTGTTTCTGGTGCTGGCATCGACGATGCTCTACGCCCAGAAGAAAGCGGATATCACAGGAACCGTCTACGATTCGGACGGCACTACCCCGGCGGTAGGCTGCGCCGTAACGATCGAGGGAACGCCGACAGGTGTTATCACGGACATCAACGGCAAGTACAAAATAAGGGGGGGGGAAAACCAGACCCTCGTTTTTTCTTCGCTGGGTTATAAGACCCAGAAGATACTAATAGGCCCTAAAACGCGGATAGACGTCACGCTGGAGGCCGACAGTCAGGAAATCGAAGGCGTCGTCGTAACCGCACTCGGTATCAAGCGAGACGAAAAAGCGCTCGGTTATGCCGTTACGAAGGTGGACAACGACGTACTCACCAGCACGGTATCGAGCAACTGGATGAACGCCCTGTCAGGCAAGGTCGCCGGTCTGAACTTCGATCAGGCGTCTACGGGTCCCGGAGGATCGATGCGCGTGACCCTCCGCGGCGAAACATCCATCAACATGAACGGCGGCACGGCCCTGTTCGTGGTCGACGGAGTGCCCATCACCAGCAGTTCCACCTCCAGCACGTCGGAAAGCGCATACAACTCGACCGACGGCGCCGTCGACTTCGGTAACGCCGCGGGCGACATCAACCCCGAAGACATCGAGAACGTATCCGTACTGAAAGGTCCCGCCGCAACGGCATTGTACGGATCGCGCGCCGCAAACGGCGCCATCATCATCACGACCAAGTCGGGTCGCACCACCAAAGGCATAGGCGTTACGTTCAGCTCGTCGGTTTCGTTCGAGAAAGCCGGATTCTGGCCCGATTTCCAGTATGAATACGGCGCAGGACGCTTCGGCGGCAACCCCTATTCGTTCTACAGCGTAGACGGCGTGTCGCGCAACTGGTCGTCCTATGCCTTCGGCGACAAGTTCGACGGCCATCTGACCTACGAGTGGCCCTCGCTGAACGACGACGGCACCTATACGATGATGGAGTGGCGTCCGCGCAACTTCTTCGCAGGATTCTTCGACACCGGCGTAACGTGGAACAACAACATCTCGGTCAGCGGCAACAACGGCAAAGGCACCTCGGTCCGGGTTTCGGTAACCGACGTGCGCAACGACTGGATCGTTCCCAACACCGGTTACAAACAGCAGACCTTCTCGATATCGCTCTCGCAGCAGATCAACAAGTACATCAAGCTGGACGCCAAGGTGAACTACTACCGCAAGGACAGCGACAACCTGCCGATGACCGGTTACGGCGGCTCGTCGATCATGTATCCGCTGCTGTGGAATACGCCCAACGTGGACGCCCAGTGGTTCAAGGCGGACTACAAGAAGTGGGTGCGCGAAGGCGGCGACCTGAGCAAGAGCACCCAGCACGTATCGGCCAACGGCAACAACCCCTACTACACGGCTTACGAGCAGCTCAACAAACTGGACCGCGACCGCGTGTTCGGCAATCTGGCAGCAACGATCAACTTCACCGAAGAGCTTTCGCTGATCCTGCGATGCGGCATGGACCTCAACAACGATTTCCGCACCCAGCAGAAACCCAAGGGCGCCAAGACCTACATCAACGGTATGTACAAGGAGCAGACCGTGTTCGACTACGAGATGAACAACGACTTCCTGCTGCGCTATACCAAGAAACTGAACGACTTCGACCTGAGCGCATCGTTCGGCGGCAACAACATGATGCAGTCCTACCGTTCGAACACCTCGCTGGCCGAGAGTCTGGTCGTGGACCGCGACTACCGCCTGAGCAACTCGGTGGACCGTCCCAAAGTGACTTCCATACGCCGTCAGAAGTCGATCAACAGCTTCTACGGACTCATATCGGCCAGCTGGCGCAACATGATATTCCTCGACGTCACCGGCCGCAACGACTGGTCGAGTACGCTGGCTCCGGGCAACAACTCCTATTTCTATCCTTCGGTCAGCGGCAGCGTCATTCTCAGCGACCTGCTGCACATCGACACCCCGATGGTCAATTTCCTCAAGGTGCGGGCTTCGTGGGCCAACGTGGGTAACGACACGTCGCCCTATCAGCTGCTCAACTACTACAACAACTCCTCCTTCACCGGCGGCTTCAACATGCCGACCAACAAGGCGAACTACAACCTCAAACCCGAAAACGTCGAGAGCTGGGAGTTCGGCGTCGAGGGCCGCTTCTTCGACAGCCGTCTGACGTTCGACGTGGCGTTCTACAACGCGACCACCACGAACCAGATCATTTCGGTGCCCGTAGACATCACCACCGGCGTCTACAATACGATCGTGAACGCGGGCGAAATCAACAACCGCGGCTGGGAGGTATCGGCCCGCATACAGCCCGTGAGGAACAAGAACATTCGCTGGGACATGAACTTCACGTGGTCGCGCAACCGCAACAAGGTCGTGGAGCTGGCTCCGAATCTGGATTCTTGGACCATCGCAACCGGTCCCCGCGGCGAAATCCGCGCCGTTCCGGGCGGATCGCTGGGCGACCTGTACGGTTCGGGCTACGAGAAGGCCCCCAAGGGTTCCTACGTCACGGCCGACGACGGATCGACGATCGACGTATCGGGCTGGGACATCGTCGATTCGGACGGTTATCCCGTACTGGCTTCGGAATTCGAGAACCTCGGCAACACGCAGGCCGACTGGAAGGCGGGCTGGATGAACTCGATCTCCTACAAGAATTTCCGCCTGAGCTTCTCGTTCTCGGCGCAATGGGGCGGGCAGGCCTACTCCTTCACCAACGCCATGCTGGGCTATCAAGGTAAGATAAAGGCGACGCTCCCCGGCCGTTACGACGGTCTGATCCACAAGGGCGTGAACCAGAACGCCGACGGCACCTACTCGATCAACAAGACCGTGACGGCCAGCATCGAGAGCTACTACAACCTGCGCGTATTCAACCGCGACAACGTGGTGAACAACACCTTCAGCACGTCGTTCCTGAAGATGAAGGACATACGTCTCGAATATTCGCTTCCCAAGAAGATCGCGGCCAAGACCAAGGTGCTGCAGGGCGCTTCGATCGCCTTCTTCGCCACGAACCTCTTCTGCTGGACCAACTGGCCGCAGTTCGACCCGGAGATCGCGACGATGAACGGTTCGGAAATCACCAAGGGTTTCGAAACCGCGGCATTCCCGATGACACGCACGTATGGCGTTAATCTTAAACTTCAATTCTAATAAGACGATGAAACGAATCAATTCATATATATTGACCGGGGGAGTGATAATCTTGGGATTGTGCGGCTGTACGAGCAATTTCGACGATTACAACAAGGACCCCAACCGGGCGGAGGTCGGCAAGGCCAACTCCTCCCAGATGCTCGAAGACCTGATTTTCGAGGGCGCCGGAAGCATGAAATACCGAACGTGGCGCCACAACAACGAGTTCATGCAGTATACGGTGGAGACCAGCACGCTGAATCAGCTGCACCGCTTCGTGCTCACCGACAGCGAATTCAAGGGCGCGTGGAACTTCTGCGGACGCTGGGCCGTCAATGCCATAGAGATGTATAAGCTCGCGGAGAAGGAGGAGAATACCAACGCGCAGGCCATCGCCCTGACCATGAAGGCGCTCTACCTTTCGAACATGACCGACCTGTTCGGCGACATGCCCTTCAAGGAGGCGTTCAAGGGAATCGAGGAGAATATCATGCAGCCGAAATTCGACGATCAGAAAGTCATCTACGACTCGCTGCTGATGGACCTCGAAAGGGCCAACACGCTTTACACGAAGACCTCCACGATAGACGCCAAGCGCGACCTGCTCTACAACGGCGACGTGACCAAATGGCGGAAGTTCACCAACTCGCTCTATCTGCGTCTGCTGATGCGCGTGAGCAACCGCAGGGACATGAATTCGGCGGAACGCATCAAGACCGTATTCGAGAACCCCTCGCAGTACCCCATATTCGAGAGCAACGACGACAACGCCACGCTGAAATACAGCGGCACGCGCCCGTTCGTCAATGATTTCGGCGACAACGCCACCGACGACAGCGCGATGGGCGAACGTTTCATCAACATCATGGTGGACTCAAGCGACCCCCGCATCTCGGTTTACTGCAACCGCGTAAGCTCCGGAGCCAACGCGGGCGGTTACGTGGGAATCACGAGCGGCGCCCCGGCTTCGGTCATCTCCAAACAGTCGGCCGACGGCGCGTCCAACAGCAACAATACGACCTTCAGGCAGTACACCTCCCCGTACACGTTCATGACCTATTCGGAGGTGCTGTTCATCAAGGCCGAGGCCATTCAGCGCGGAATGATGGACGGCGAAGCGTCGGAGACCTACTATGCTGCGGTCACGGCGTCGCTCAAGCAGTGGATTCCCGACATCTCAGAATCGGCCGTCGAAACCTTCCTGCAGAACGGAGCCGTGGCTTACGACGCTACGACCGAAATCATCATCACCCAAAAATACGTTTCGCTGTTCACGGTGGGCTACGAGTCTTGGCACGAGTACCGCCGGACGGGTTATCCCCTGCTGGTAATGGGCGAAGCCATCCGCAACGACGGCGTGCATCCGACCCGTTTCCCCTACCCGCTGGTGCTGCGTTCGTCCAACAAGAACTATGCGGCCCAGCTGGCCAAAATGGGCGAAGACAACATGAAAACACCGGTGTGGTGGAGCCGCAAGGCCGTCAAGCTGGAGAATCCGGAGGAGGACAACAATCTCGGTTACACCGGCCACAAATGGGATGCGGACATCAAATGGTAAGAGTGTCCGTAAAACGAATCGCAACCGGAAAGGCAACGCAGCATCCCGGTCGAGTTTTGAATTTAACCCGTAAATAACGAAAAAACAATTCATATGAAAATAAAACAATTCATCTCCGGAAGATGGCCCGGCCTGAAGGCGCTCGCTCTCTGCGCGATGGCGGCAACGGCATTCGTCGCCTGCAAGGACGACGAGACCGACGTTGTCCGGGATCCCCATATCACGCTGTCGGAAGACGCTTTCCTGTATAACGCAGCGGGAGAGACGCACAGTTTCACCGTGTATTCCAATATCGACTGGAAGGTCGAAATGGCGGACACCTCCCAGACGTGGGTCAATATCTGGCCCAAGGAGGGTTCCGACGACGGCGTTTTCGCCGTGAAGGTATCCAAACAGCCGTCCAAGGACCCCGTACTGCGGGAGGCCCGCTTCCGCGTCGTGGGCAAGCACGAGCACGACAACATCATTCAGGAAATCACGATTTCGCAGCGGGACGTCGATCCGGCGCTCAAACTCGGAGTGACCACGACGCCTCCCAAGGTGGTTATCAACAGCAACGGCGAGGAGAAATACTCGGTAGGCGTCACCTGCAACGTGGAGTGGACGGCCAAGGTCGGCGACTCCGGCGAGGGTTGGATCACGATCGACGAGATCAGCGACAACGAAATCAAGTTCTCCGTACCCAAATATGCGGGAACGGTGCCCCGCACGGGACGTATCGAATTCAACGCCACCACCGAGCGTATGACGACGGTAGAGCTGATCGTCTACCAGAGCATTCCGCTGGATATCGGCGAAAACGCCGAACTCAAGACCATTGCCGAGGTGTACGAGAAACTGGGCGGCCTGCAGGGAACCGTTCGTGAGAACGTCAAGATACAGGGCACCGTGATCAGCGACCGCGTATCCGGCAACTGCCCGAATCCCGCCGCGTTCTTCGTTCAGGACGCCAGCGGACGCGCCATTCAGTTCCGCGTTCAGGAAGGCTCGCACTCGCTCCAGCTCAATTCGCTGGTGACCATACCGCTCATGAACACGCAGTCGGTGATCGACGACGACGGACAGCCCTACATCACCATTTCGACAGAACGCATCCGCGACGTCATCACCACGGGCGGCGCTCCGATCGAACCGAAGGTGATGGAAAGCACGCAGGGCCTGACGGACGAAATGCTCGGTACGCTGGTAACGATCCGAAATCTCCAGTTCGTATTCCCGCACGGAACCTACTACAACGCCAACGAAGGCTCCATTTACAGCGGCGGACGTCCTACCGACCTCGCCCAGCTGCTTCTGGACCGCGACGGCAACACGATCAGCCACTACGTCTACGGCGGCACGAGCGTCGAGACGGGCGCCATGTTCAAGCATTACGAACTGCTGACGGACGATCCGATGCTGGATATAACGGGTATTCTGATCAAGGTCGAAAACGAATGGGCGATCCGCATGCGCAACATCAACGACCGCGACAAACTGACCGAAGCCCGGCGTTACGTGCCCGTCACCGAATTCTACTGGCCCGAAACGCTTCCCGACAAGGAGATACTCGTTCCCAAAGTCGGCACGGGACAGCTGTTCGTGAACTTCGCCCCCAAGGCCGTCATCGCGCAGAGCACCACCTTCCGCCTTTACAGCGGCGCCGCCTATGTCCGCGTCGATGCGTCGGTCAACGGCACCGAGAAGGGATACTATTCCGCCAACTGCGGCGGCTGGGGCGCCCAGTCGAACGACACCTATACGCCGACCCAGAAGGCATGGTACTTCGAGACTTCGACGGCAGGCATTTCGGATGACCTTTACGTATGCTTCTGCACCACCAGCTCGCAGTCGGGCCCCGGTCCCTTCTCGATCGAGTGGGCTACGGCCGAGGCCGGTCCGTGGACCTTCGTAACCGACTACAAGGCCGGAAACTGGGAGGTAATACCCGGTCCCAAGAACTTCGCCTTCAAACTGCCCGACGGTTGCAAGAACCAGTCTTCGCTCTGGCTGCGGTTCCGCGTCAATTCCGACGAGCGCGTGGACGGCAAGGCCGCCAACAGCGCGACGGGTACGAACCGCATGATCTATACGAGCCTGAAGAAAAAAGTCAATTAATCCGGTGTAACGCAGGATAATCTTGCCGGACCGCTCCCCTCCCGGAGCGATTCGGCAGGATTAGACAAAAATCTAAACAATGAGAAAAATGAAACGATTGATAAAATTCAGATTACCGTATCTGTTCGCAGCCGCATTTCTGCTGTTGTGCATCGGAATCAGCTGTTCGGAAGATCCGACATGGACCAAACCGACGCCCGAACAGGAGGAAATTATCCCCGCCGTCTTCATCGAAGATCTCGTGATGCCCGATGCGGAGGAGATCTTCATCCCGGAGGACCCCATCAAGATCATGGGAACCGGATTCGACAAATACGACGTATTCCTGTTCCGCTCCACGTCGGAAGACCCTGCCGAGGAGACCAAATATTTTCAGGCCGAGATCAGCGAGGTGGCCGAGGATTACGTCATAATAACCGTTCCCAAAACGATCGACCTGCGCTCGTACGAGCTTATCCTGAAGCGTTACAACAAGCAGCAGGTGCTGGGTCCGATGACCATCTACAAGGCGCACTTCCCCGCGATTCCCGATCAGGCGGGCATGACCGTCAAGGGCCGCGTCTACTGCGGGAAAAAGGCGGTCGCAGACGTGGTGGTGTCCGACGGAGTCATCGTCACCAAGACCGACAAGGACGGCGTCTATTACCTGCCCTCGGAGAAGAAGATGGGGTACGTATTCGTTTCCATCCCCTCCGGATACAACATCGAGAGCGAAGCGGGTTATCCGGCCTTCCCGGCCATGAGCCAGCAGCTGCTCAACGAAGACAACGAGCAGCACGATTTCGCGCTTACGGAGATCCCCGGCGGAAACACGAACCATGTGATGATGGTATTCACCGACCTTCATCTGGCGAGCAAGACCCCGAACACGGCCGGCAAATATGCCGACATCGACCAGTACAAGAACAAGTTCATGCCCGACATCACGGCCGAAATGGCGCAGTATGCGAACGTGTATGCGCTCTGTCTGGGCGACATCACATGGGATGCGTTCTGGTACAAAACGATGAATCAGGGTCCTGAGAACATGGTGGAGGTACGCTACCAGCTGCCGAACTACAAGGACTTGATGAAGAACTTCCCCTGCCCGGTTTTCAACGTGATCGGCAACCACGACAACGATCCGAAGGTGGTCGGAGACTACTTCACAGAGCTGCCTTTCAAGCAGCACATAGCCCCCACCTACTATTCGTTCAACATCGGCGACGTACACTACATCGTTCTGGACAACGACCAGTACGACAATTACAACGGCGGCAGCCGCATCGAGCGGATCGGGCTGCTCGGCGACTCCGACCCGCAGAAATGGCAGATGGCGTGGGTGGCCGAAGACCTGAAATACGTGGACAAGTCCAAGAAGATCGTGGTCGCCATGCATGCCCCGATGACCTCGGCCGGACTGAACCCGATCGTGACGCTTTCGGGCGGAAACGACCTGCTCGGTCTGCTGCAGGGTTATCAGGTGGAATTCCTCACCGGACATACGCACAACAATCACCACGCGAAGATCGCCGAAGGCGTACGCGAGCATAACGTAGCGGCCGTATGCGGCACGTGGTGGTTCAACGTGAAAAGCGCCAACGGAGGCGCCGACTACGACTTGTGCAAGGACGGCTCCCCGACGGGCTACGGCGTATTCAAATTCAACGGAACGGCCGTGCAGTGGTACTATAAGGGGATCGAGGTGGCCCGCAACGAGCAGTTCGCCGTATACGACATGAATTTCGTGAAGAGCGACTACAAGAGCGCCGTGGGCGCCAAGGCCAACGAAGTGCTGGTCAATGTATGGAACTGGGACGAGGACTGGACGGTATCCGTGACCGAAAACGGACAGCCGCTCACGGCGACCCGCGTATACCGCAAGGACCCGACGCACTACACATGGCAGAAAGACGTACTGGAACCGGCCCATGCCCCCGGCTCGCCCAACAGCACCTACCTCACGGGCTACAATGCCCATATGTTCTCCGCCATAGCGCAGGTTCCCGGCTCGACGATCAAGGTTGTCGTAACGGATCCGTTCGGCGGCGTCTACGAGAAGACGATCGTACGGGAAATTCCTTCGAATCTGCCGGCGCAATGGGTATTTACAAAGGGTGTCAATGTCGATGAGTTCGTGGTGGACAACAAAATGCCGTCAGCGACCGGAAAGGGCTATATCAGCTATATCAGCAACTGCGATCCGGCGCTCGACGTAAACAACAAGATAGCCCGTGCCAATACGGCCGGCGAGCCTTATATCACGGGCGGATGGCCGGGCGACTGGTGGCTGTTCACCATTCCGGAAATGACCATAAAGGCCGGAACGGTCATCAACGCCAAGTTCCACGCACGCGCATCCGGAACCGGTATGAAATACTGGATGCTGGAGTACTACGACGGCGGTGAATGGAAGCCCGGAGCGCCCTTGCAGACGACGACCGTCGGAGAGGGCGATCAGGCGCAGACGTTCTCTTACAATTACGAAATGATGAATACGGACCATTGCCTGATCGACCGCAACATGACGTTCGAGCATGCCATCAATAACGGGGATATTCTGATCCGGCTCCGTTGCATGGCCAACTGGCAGGCCAGCGGAAAGGGAGCCTTAGCCGCACCCAACGGCGGTACGCACCGCATATCCGTACAAAACAATATCAACCCCACGATCTCGATCGTTCAGTAAACGGGATCGGACAGCAAACAGAACGGCCGCTTCTTTCGGGAGCGGCCGTTTTATATTTACAGCGATCCGAAAAATCACCTGCAATTCTCTATAATATTCCTGCAGCCACTCCGAAGCCCCCCCCCTAAAACCGGGGAGGAAAAGTACATAAGCCAACGATTAGCTGGTTCACAAGTCGGCAGAATCAAACTCCAATCTTTGTCTTGAGAAGAAGTATATGCAAAAAAACTCCGGTCAAATAAATTTATCCAAATATGCATCACACTAATAATCAATTAGTTTTAGACTAGAAATTCTAAGATAAGATTTAAGCATGCAAATACACTCATAATCAATAACATATGCGATAAAATGTAAGACTGCTTTTTTGTAATAATCCAATGCAAATCTTTTTGCGCATATTATTTTTGTTATACACCTGAATACTGTACATTTTTCCTGCTGCCCCAACCAGATTATCTTCCTTTCCATAATGACTGCAAGATCAAGCGGAATATCAAATACGAATCAACCACTAATCCCCTTAATTATGAAAAAGAAATTATTAATCTCGTTCTTATTTCTTTCGGGTTTATGCTGTTCAGCACAAGCACAGCTTCAGCCCGTTAAAAATGTCCCTAGTCCTGAAATTGCTGGGTTAGGCGAATATGGTAAGGTTCCGGTTAGCCTTTTTACGGGGACACCTAATATTTCCATTCCTCTCTACAAAGTCGAGGTAGGTAACTTTTCATTACCTATATCCGCAAGTTATCATCCGTCATCTGTCAAGGCGAACAGTCCGTCAGGCTGCTTGGGATTAGGATGGAATCTCATGGCAGGGGGATACATCACCAGAAAAGTAAATGGTATTCTTGATGAAAAATATTGCACTGTCAACAACGGTAAAGTTATAGCCCCAGGATATTATTCAAATGCATATAGGTTAAAAAATATCAGTACTAAAGAATTTGAAAATCTTAACAAATATGCTGTAAATCAAGAAGAAGATAAATTTTTTGAGATTTCTGCAGATGAATTTGCATTCGATTTCTGCGGCTATACGGGTAATTTTTATTATAACCAAGATGGCGGCTGGACCGTTGTTTCCGATCAGGATATCAAAGTCTTATTTGATCCTCAGGAGGACGGATTTATTACTCCTGATTTGTTAACGCAAGTAAAAAGAATCGACTGCAGCGAATGGGATCATAAAAATTATAATCAGAGATTCTTCAATAAATTTACGTTAGTAACACCTGATGGATGCCATTATGAGTTTGGGGGACCTAATGCAACAGAATTTAGCGCTCCTTACTTTCACCGGAAAAAAAGCGATCTAGTTCCCACTACATGGCGGCTCACCAAAATTATCACAGTCGATAAAAAAATAATCGAATTGATCTATGACACATCAAGTATTGTTTGTGAAATCAAATACGTACCTCAACAAAGAATAATTAACGGGATCCAAACAGCCGCGAATCCCAACCCGACAACCGGACGCGCAGGTATGACCGGATATCTGATGTTTCCTGTAAATCTTTCAAAAATCACTACCCCCAATGAGGTAATTGAGTTTTCCTATATACTGGACAAGTATTTTTCTCAAGGTTTCTATTATCGTTCAAAATGTTATCTCGGTTGGACTAACATCACTAATGAGGATATAAGCCGTTTTAACCTATACGAATCCTTGGGGGATGATAATCAACCACACAATCAATTCCATGTGTTTTTAGGATTTGAAAATCAAGCCTATAAAACTAATAATCAAGAACTTTGTCAAATGATAAGTAATAAGCTGAGAAATTTATTATTAAATACGATATCGGTGAAAAAAAACCAATATGGGAATGCTTATGAAGAAATCAAATTTAGATATACAAAGAGTCCCGATGAGCGGAGAAAATTATTATCTATCGAGGAAAAATATGCAAATTCTTTGTCTCCTTTCACAAATGCATCTGTTTCGGATTTAATTGAGATTGATGAAGCCCATATTTTAGATCCGAAAACTCGAACGTACCTATTCACATATGGTCCCCGAAAACTACCTGTTAGTTTGATCGATCCCAAAGCAGACTCGTGGGGTTATTACAACGGAGGCCAGAATGATATCTTTCATGTTGGTGCAGATATGTTCGAATTACCCATTGTCAGTGCTACGGCAGCTAAATCCGATATCCTAGCGCAAATCCGATATCCCACTGGAGGTAAGGTCGTATTTGATTATGAGGGACATTCTTATTCTAAGATCCAAAATTTTTCTCGCCAAAAGCTGGATAATTTGAGAGGATATGCAGGCGGATTGCGGGTGGCACAGATTACAAAAATAGATTCGAACGATAATGTTACCGAGATAAAGAAATATCATTACTCAGAGATGCGCAATGCAACCGGCATATCTCAATGCAGTGGGATATTGAATATTTTACCAACTAGCAAGTGTCGTTATACTACACCCAAAAATTATATAGAGTTGGCATCCGTAGGCGGATATTTTGCAACTACAACCAATCATAATTCACCAAATGTTGGATATTCATGTGTTATCGAAGAAACACTGAATGCCGATAACGTTTCTCAGGGGTATGTCAAATATCATTATACTAATTATGATAAGGATATTTATGGTCAAACACATTTGGATGAACCGGCATGGTATTATTCAGGGATAACGGAACTTAATTCCACGTCTCCGTATACCAGCCGATCTATGGAGCGGGGAAAATTACTTTCAGAGGAACATTTCGATCGATATAATAAACTGAAGAAAAAGATAACCTACCATTACACGAAGACAGACTCATCTTATCTTATTACAGGACATCAGATTCCATTATTTTTAGAAAATAATTCGTACCCCGACCTTGCAATAGGATATCTTACAAAAACTTATTTATACAGTTATTTGACTGATACGATTACAGAGACACTTTACACTGATTTGGAAAATGTCGCGATCGAGAAAATCCAGACTATGGAGTACACCGCCCGTAAACTTTTGAAAAAGACTACGACTGCGACCAGCCAAGGCAATCTTCGGACCGTGGAATACGAATACAATTCGGATAATCCCTCCTATCAATGGCCCGGCTTGAAGCATATACTTAACCTTCTTACTAAAAAAACGACAACGGAAAACAATCAAAAACGACAAGAAGAATATGGATATGGTTACGGAGAAAAATGTATCCCATATCTAAGTGAGGTTACCACCACGATAAATAACGATCCGTCCCAGACAACATATAAAGTCAAATCTGCCGGATATAATGGCAAACCTGTTGAGATTGAAGAGCAGGGTGTCACATCTCTATTACTATGGGGCTATGGCGGACAGCGAATCATAGCGAAAATAGTAAATGCGTCGTTAGAGCGGCTATATGAATTGCCCGGATTCGGCTCGTTCGATTATGAGGATAATTGGGAGTCGGCTTATGCAAAAATTGAGAGTATACGACAACAGCTGCCTTCGTCACAATTTTTCGTATATACATATGACAACAGGCTTAAATTGCAATCAATTGCCAATCCTAACGGTGTGACCGAATTCTTCAATTATGATTTCTTAGGGCGTTTGATCGAACGCTATTACACCGAGCGGACGGAAAACGGCTGGCAAAAACGTCTGCTGAATCGATATGATTATAATTATTCACTATAACGCACCAAAGCCATGAAAATATATTCATTGTTGGGAGTTTTTATACTTTTGGCAGGCTCCTTCTATTTAGCATCAGCACAGAATCAGAGTATGTACGCAGGACAAATGAATACAAGCTCTCCGGAAGAGCCGTCTGAACCGTTAGAACCTCTGGAGCCTCTGATTCCTATAGAAAACATTGATCTTTTTGATGGAACAGTGAGTACGCTGGCCCTGTCTCATGTCTGCTTGGATACGGAACAGAAGCGTAACCGATTCGATTTTAAAGTGATCGAACCGTCCGAGGTTGCGTTCCAATATTCCGAATATATGTATGTCAAGGGATGGGGACAACCACTCACCCTGAAATATGTAAATCTCCAGTTTGACGTCGTCGACAAAATGACAGATAAGATTCTGGGCAGTTTTACACGTTCCGTATACAGCAATACTCAGGAATTGGTCAATCCGGAAGCAAAAGACAAAATATCTCTGCCGGAAGGAGAATACTCTTGTTTCTTCAATGGAGGAATAGAGACAGATGTTCTATTTATGGGCGATGCCTCAGAAGATGGCGGTCTTGTTGTAGGCGAGGGCAATATAGGTATTATCCCTTTGACTTCGGTATTACCACCGCCGACGTGTTATATTTCCGTGACGGTTTCGTCTCATTATTTGCCCAATGCAGATGATTCATCGTTAAACATAACGGATGAAATTCCCGTTTACGACACAACTTTTGACCCCATACCGCTAAAACTTGAATCTACTCGCCGGAATGCAGTCTATGATTTTATCAGTAATACGGGTGAAGATTCGAATATTTTGGCCGGAGGCAATCTGACCGTGAATTATTATGATGATTTCGGACGGCCCGATCAGACTGTACAGCGGAATTATATGCCCGGCAAAGATCTGGCAATCCTGAATGAATACGATATTCGAGACAACATCAGCCGCTCGTGGCTGCCTGCAGTCCTCGAAACAAACGGAGGTGCGCCTGTTAGCGCCGCTGTTTTTCAAGAGAAATGCCAACGAACATACGGAGGAGAAACTGTTTGTTACTCTGATTTCAAATACGAACATTCGTCCCTCAACCGACTCGTCGCGCAATATGGTCCGGGCGACGATTGGCGCGCACATTCAAAAGGTATTACCATGAATTACCTGACTAATATCGAAGGAGCCGACACATTGGATTGCTGGCATATCAAAACCGTAGGTGCCACATCTTTTTATGCGAATAAATATGCGACAGGACGCCTGCAGGTTACCCGGACAAAAAATGAAGACGGAGCCGTCATTTTCGAATTCAAGGATTTTGACGACCGTGTTATACTCTCCCGTCTGATAGAATATTCCGACACTGGAAAGAATTTCTTCGACACCTATTATGTCTATGATGATTTAGGACATTTGACGGCTGTCCTCCCTCCGAAGCTTTCCGACACCATCAAAGCCGGATATCTTGATAACGAGCAAATCTCAAACTATGCCTTTCTTTATGTCTACGGTGTCGGAGACTATTTAACAGCAAAAAAACTCCCCGATGCAGACTGGGTTTATTACCTTTATGATCGCAGTGGCCGTGCCGTTTTTTCGCAGGACGGAAATCAACGCAACCGTAATGAATGGAGTTTTCATCTAACGGACAGATCGGGACGGGAGTGTATAACCGGAACCTGTAAAAATACATTTAACCACGAGAAACAACCTTTGCTTGTCTTCGATATAGACTGCACCTATATGGGGAATAGCGGAAATTTGATGGGCTATGCAGTCAATAGAATTAAACTTGTTTCGCCTGTAGTTTATACGGCAAACTTTTACGACCATTACCATTTTATCGATGCGAACGTTTTTCCAAAGTCATACGCCGGATTCTCAAACCCTTTCAAATTCGAGACTTCGAGCGGATTTGCAGCATGTCATCCGAGTGCCAGGGGATTGCTGACGGGAACCGTTACTGCCCGTTTGGATGACTCCGGCGCGACCGGATATGACTATTGTGCCATGTATTACGACCAGCGGGACCGACTAATTCAAACCCGGTCCACCGATCTCAGAGGGAGGTTGGATGTCGAAATGATTGCCTATAATTACACCGGACAACCGACGAAAAGCAGATTGGAAAATAGGATCAAATTTCATGTAATCAATCCCGGAGAGTTGGTTTGGCCTGATGGTGTATCGAAAGAATTTGATAACAACGACTTGATCTCTGGAAAAGATCCAGGGCAAGGGTTGGTGGAAGTCTTCCAATATCCGACACAGTTTTTTACATACACTTACGATGACTGGGGCCGCTTGCTGACCATCACCCACCGATGTGAAGATAACCCCCAAGTCACGCTCGTAGACAACGAATACGATCATCTGGGGCGTCTTTGTGCCAATAAGCGCAACGGAAATCCGAACCTGCGAACAGATTACGATTATAATATCCGTTCGTGGACCAAATCGCTTTCCGGATCTTTGTTCTCGCAAACCCTCTACTATCAGGATGACTATGCCCGCACGCAGACAAGCAGTCATTTCAATACCCCTTCATACAGCGGCAATATTTCCGCCATGAAGTGGACCGTCGCGGGTGATCGCGTAGACAACAGGGCGTATGCATTCGATTATGACGCACTTTCCCGACTTACAAGTGCCGCCTATTTCGAGAATGATGTGTCTGCTAATCATTATGCTACTTCATATTCTTACGATAAGAATACGAATCTGACGAAAATTTACCGTCACGGACGTACCGGACAGGAGACTTTCGGAGTACTCGACAGGCTGAATATGACCTATACGGGAAATCGCCTCCGGACATTGACAGAACAGGCCGAGGTGCAACATTTATCCCGCACGGTCGATTTTCAGGTAGAAAACACAGAACCGATTATCGGTGAGGAAATTCTCATGTCTCAGTTTGAATACGATAATAATGGCAATCTGACGAAAGATAAATCCCGCGGAATTAGTTCGATTCGATATAATTTATTAAATTTACCTTCGAAGCTGAGCATTTCGAACAGCGACGGTTCTGCGACGCAGCACTACTTGTATTCGGCCGACGGCCGTAAACTGAGGATGACTGTACTGACGCCGCGTGATACGCTCAAGCGCGAATATGTCGGCAACTACATTTACGAAAACGGTTCTTTGAAACGCATTCTGGTCGATGGCGGGTATATACAAGACGGAGAATATTGTTTCTTCCTGACCGACCACCAAGGCAACACGCGCGTGGTAGCGAAGGCAGACGGCACTGTTTTGCAGACAAACCATTATTATCCCTATGGTCTTCCCTTTGCCGAAGGCATCGGAGATTCCGACCAGCCCTATAAGTACAACGGCAAAGAATTTGACCCGACCTGCGGTCTGAATCTGTACGATTACGGCGCACGCCTTATGGATCCGATACTGGGCGGCAGGTTCACGACCCCCGACCCGCTGGCCGAAAAACGCCACTCGATCTCTCCGTATGCGTATTGCGGAGGAAATCCGGTGAATCGGATCGATCCGGATGGAAAAGATTGGTATCTGAACAATCAAACTGGTGAGTTGTATTATAATGAAAAGTACAATGATGAAACAGTTCAGTTTAAAGGTCAAACATATAATAGGGTTGGAGACAATACAATGATGGGTGATATGGAAGGGGTTGCTATAAGTTACTATACATATGAAAGTGCTCAGGAGTTTGCCTCGGAAAGGGGATTCGGTATTGAACCTGCCGAACAATTAATACATATTGAGACATCGAAATCCCCGTGTCCTACGGGAAAATATAATATTACTATCGAATCGGGCTCACACACGATTATTAATAGCAACTATAAAGTCATTTCAGCGAATGAACAAATGGAGATTACTCAATCAGAAACCCTTTACTTCAAGGCAGGACAAAGTTGGAAAGAAACCATGTCTGGAGGACAACACAAAATTCATACTTATAGAAATTATTATGCACCTGTAAATAAAAAAAGAATGAATAGAATAATTGGCAACGTGATCAAATATGGCGCTGCGATTATGCTAGGACAACATGACTACACTGATACAAAAATTTATTCCAGCTGGAATCTTTATGATAAATCAACAAAAGGCATGGGACCATTATTGGAATATAGATATTAATTACATACTATGAATAACCTTAAATATTTAAGCCTATTAATTCTCTCCGTTTTCCTTTCTAGTTGTTCTAGGGGAATTTTGGTCGATGGCAATTTGGAACAAGTATATGAAGAGGCTAAATTAGCATTTCCGGCATCAAGCACTTATTTTTTGCCAAACCTGAATGCCGCGAAACTATTATTGTTTGAAGTATCTCTTCCTCATGAAGGCCATGATGGAAAGACACCGAATTATATACATCTTTTAATGGAATATCCGAAAGATAAAATGGATAGTATTTTAAGAATTGCCTATGAGACGAGTATAACCTACAGCTTTAATGATCAATATCTTCTTATTTTGGATTATGACGCTAATAAAATTCGACATTTTCGAAATCTCAAAGCTATAAAGGATACACTGGATATAAATCCAATCCCAAATTTTGATTTTCTACAAAATGGAATATGGGGTTCAAAATATCAATCAGAAGCAATTATATATAATCTCAGCTGGACTCAAGGAATGGCTCCGAATAAAAAAATGTTGCGAATCGATCGAGCCGGATTACCTAAGAATTGGGAGCATGGAAGTACCGCAGGCGTCACGATATGGGATAATTATGTTGCATATTGGGTGGATGCATGGTAAAGTAAGACGCAGTGCTGATTTATATCGGAATTTAGGATTTTAACCCATGAAACAACTATTATTAATCTTTGTGTTATCCTTTTTGGTAGCATGTAATATATTCAGGACAAATACAAATGCAGTTCAGGAGAAAAAAGAAATCGACTTGTGTATTGACAGTACTATACTAGGTCTATCCTCTGTATTACTGCAGAAAGTAGGTGATTTTATCAGTCATACAGACTCTGACGGATATAAAAAATGGCCTGTGATCAATGTTTTATTTTGCCCCGCAGCGAGAGAGGTATAATGTAACAATTGCATCTGGATTACAAATAGTCTTACGTATCAGGAGCAGTTTATTACGGGATATTGCCGGTATAAAAGCAAAATAATAGGGATAAACAAGCATCGAGGTCCATATTTCGATAATTTTATCGACACCACTAGACTTCAGAAGATTGCCCCCGAAGATATTCCCCATGAATTTAATGGAGCATCAGAACCTTGGTTGCGTATTTATGAAATTATTAATAACGACTCATTACATCTTATATATGACGGATATTTATAATGGTAAATAGCAACAGATCATTAAGGCGGCCGGATAAAGGCCGCCTTAATCATTGGAAAAATAATTATCTTTGGGAAATTGAATATCTGCTTAATGCAATTATGAACATTACAGGCGGCTATACCTATGAAAACGGTTCTTTGAAACGCATTCTGGTCGATGGCGGGTATATCCAGGACGGAGAATATTGTTTCTTCCTGACCGACCACTTAGGCAACACGCGCGTGACAGCGAAGGCTGACGGCACTGTTTTGCAGACAAACCATTATTATCCCTATGGTCTACCCTTTGCCGAAGGCATCGGAGATTCCGACCAGCCCTATAAGTACAACGGCAAAGAATTTGACCCGACCTGCGGTCTGAATCTGTACGATTACGGCGCTCGCCTGATGGATCCGACGCTGGGCAGAAGGTTCATAACTCCCGACCCGCTGGCTGGTGATTATTATTCCATAAGCCCGTATGCCTATTGCGCAGGGGATCCAGTGAAGTTTATTGATCCGGATGGTAGAAAGATTGATTTCAGCGGGATGTCTGCAATGGCAATGATCGCCATTATAATGGATTTGCGGGATTTCACAGGATTAGATTTATCTTACAAAGACGGTGAATTGGTATATGGTCGCAATGAAGATGGAAACGCCGTGAGTATAAGTGATAATTTCAGTGCGACTGCACGGGATATGTTGATTGGAGCAATAGACCATGAGGAAAGAGTTACAGTTACTTCAACTTTCGAAGGTTCGCGGGCTCGCAATGAAAATATTGGTCCGGAAAGTGGTATGACTGTAATGATGGATAGAAGCCAAATTGGATGTTTTGTTAGAGGGACATCAAATGATTTGGATTCTCGGACTATGGGCTATGGCATGACATTTCTTCACGAACTTGGGCATACTAAAATAGGAGGAAACCGACGGGATTATTATGATTTCGAATCCCATGGGCTTTTTGGACAGACAGGACCAAATGTTGATTATATGAATCAAATCAGACGAGAGCTGGGGCCTCGGTTCGGTGAAAGATTTTCATATCCTTCACGTAAAAGAATCATTCCCTTTAGCCTAAATTCATTTAACGAAATGATTAATAATAAAATACCACATCGCTCTTATATAAGAACAAACTAAAGGAAAGATTAAATGCGAAGATATATTAAACTCAACCTGATAATTAGCGTATTTGCAATGTGCTTGCTTGGATTGGGGTGTAAATCAAATGCACCTAAATATGAATCAAAATACCAGGCAGTATATGAATATATAAACAATTGTGAAAATCTTGTATTTTGGAAAGGCGACATCTGCAGTGAAAAATACAAGGATCAATTCCCGATAAATATATTTACGCAGTTTCTCCCGGAAGCTGATAAATATGTTTATCAGAACGCATCGGGCTTACAACCTCTGATTAATTATATTTTCAATAGGAATATTCAATCGGATCTGTATGTTGCATTTTCATCAGAACGTAATAATGTTATTAGAGCCATTTTAATTAGATGTCCTTTTGACAGAAAAAACAGAATCGCCCAGGAGATGACACCGGAGGATTATATTGATAATATTTCAGCAGGTCTTTTATTCCCCGATGTTAATTTTATATTTACATTTAACCGTGACAATTCTATAAAAACGGTTTCGACGCAGGTGTATGATGAAAATATCGAATTGTAATATAAATCATTTTTGGATGAATTATAATTTATAACAGTCAGTCGTCTTGACTATTTCCAATACTAATATAGCTATTTTGTGAGTGTTCAATTTAAAATTCTAAAAAGGGGGCTATGAAATATTATTTGTACCTTATTGTTATATTGACCACACAAAGTGGGTGTAAATCAAATGCGCCAAAGTATGAATCAAAATACCAGGCAGCATATGAATATATAAATAATTGTGAAAATCTCACATTCTGGAAAGAAGACATCTGTGATGAAAAATATAAAGATATGTTTCCCATCAATATAATCCCGGATATTTTTCCAGATGGTAAGGATGCTTCCGGATTTAAGCCTTTAATAAATTACATTTTTAATCGCAATGAAAAAACAGATTGGTATGTTGTATTTACTAAACAGGTAAATAATAGTATTCAGGCATATTGTTTCCAATGCAATAGGATGTTCTTTCCCCAAATTAGTTATCTCATTTCACCTGAAAGTGGATTGCCAATCTGCGATTTTTCATTCATATTCATTTTCAACGATGATAATTCAATAAAATCGGTATCAAAATTTGCAAATGATGGTAATAATGGATATTAAAGATTATCATTCGTATGAATTCATTTGGGTTCACAACAAATAGTTCTAAGTCTCCTATCATTTAAACAGAATCTTAATATAGGATTAATATGAAACCGATTTTGATTCTAATTTTCATTGGTGGTATTTTATACGCATGTCGTAATCAACCAAAAACGACAGTGCCGAATTATGGAGAAAAACCAAAGATGGAAACAAGTATTATGAATTCTACGCTAAAAAGGGTTGTTGATTTATTTATTGATTCATTACAATCGACTAGTTTTAGTGATTGGCCTTCATCCATATTAGTTTTGCCCCATCTTCCAAAGTCCGAAATCAGGAAGAGTGCATTTCTATATCGAGCACCTTAGGATATGTGGAAATGAAACGCAGAGGATACGACTATTTTCCATATAAGGGGAAGATTATAGGGGTATCAAAAATAGAGGGGTCAAAATATATCGGTGATTACATTGATACAATGAAATTAATATATGCTCCAGAAGGGTTTAAAATACCATGCGATTTAAAATATGAACCGTATGTTCGTGTTTATAAGGTAATCAACCCGGATTCATTACATCTCATGTATGACGGATATTTATAGGGGCCACCATATTCCAGAATCTAGGCATCAATTTTATCCCGGCACTCTTTTAGCCGATCATTCAACCGCCCGGCATTCGGATTTTTCAGCCGGACACGGCCTTTTACTTTATCCCAATCAGCAATATTGACACGTATGCCCGTAGACCGCGGGACACCTTCGTCATTTACATAATACACCAAATAAATGGTGATCTCTCCTTTTGCATTCGGCTTATTACTAGCCGCGAAAATCCCCATAGGGTATTCCGATTTAATTCTTCCCATAAACTATTACTTCAAAAAGATGAATCACAATTTTTGTGAAGTTTTTGTGAGGTATATTTAACCGGAAGTTTCCCTTAAATGCCACGGCGCGATTTCTCAATCGCGCCGTGAAGCATTTAACTATAACATTTTGAGGTGTTTTAACCCCAAAATAGGGTTAATACTCTTCCTCGTTAAAGAAGAAATCGTCTTTCGAGGGGTAATCGGGCCAGATGTCTTCGATAGATTCGTATATCTCGCCTTCGTCTTCTATTTCTTGCAGATTTTCAAGCACTTCGAGAGGTGCACCCGAACGTACTGCATAGTCGATCAGTTCGTCTTTCGTGGCAGGCCAAGGGGCATCTTCGAGTTTCGATGCCAATTCAAGTGTCCAGTACATAATTTCAATGTTTTTAAGTTCCCAAATATCAGCGGATTAGCCAAACCGAAAACGGGACTGTTCCGCCATCACTGATTTGCAAAAGTATAAAAAAAACGAGAAAAACAAAGAAAAAACAATAAAACATCGCCAGTGCAGAACAAACACGCTTGCACTCAACGAATTACGGAATCCACAAGGTTTCATCGACCTCGTAATGCGCCGTAAGCATACGTCCGAGCGCATAGAAGTAATCCGACAGCCGGTTCAGGAACATCAGCGCCTCGGCATCCGTGCCGTATTTCTCGTCGGCGCGCAGTGCGGCGCGTTCGGCGCGGCGGCAAACCGTGCGGCAGACATGGCACATCGAAACGACGGCGTTGCCGCCGGGAATCGTAAACTTGTCGATCGGCGGTACGGCAGCCTGCAATGCGTCGATCCGCCCTTCGAGCCACGTGACGGCTTCGGGCGCCAGCGGAGCGACCTTCTCGCAGCCCGATTTCCCGCGGGCCAGCAGGGCTTCGACGGTCATCAGCCGCGAAAGGATGCGGTTCAGGTCGTCCACATACGGCGTCAGTGCGGCATCGGAGCGCATATTGTCGCACAACAGCGCCGTAAAAGCCGCCAATTCATCTACCGAGCCGTACGCTTCGACCCGTTCGTCGGTCTTGAAAACCCGCTCGCCGCCGACCAGAGACGTGGTCCCCTTGTCGCCCGTTTTGGTGTATATTTTCATATCCGGAAATGTTGTTTCGGCAAATTATTATTGAAAATCAGCAGGTATCCCCTATTGTCCACCGTCGTCGAACGATGCGCCGCCACGATCTGACGGCACAACATCTGGCGATCCTGTCCCTCGCAGGGCGACATCAGGGCGACGGTATGCCCCGCTTCACCCGCGGCCGCGACCAGTGCCAGCGTCTCCGCACGTGGCAGGTCCCGCGTCAGGATACAGAATTCGGCATCCGCACGATTCAGGCCAAACGTACCGTAACCGCAATGAATCGCCACGTTTTGCAACTGTATCGCCCGGCGTTCGGGCACTCCGGCACCGCGCAGCGCCCGGTACAGCCGCCGGTCGCCCGGCAGCAGCTCGCCGCGCATGAAAACCTCCCGTACAATATTATATACGAACGGCGAATGGACTCCGTGCCCGCGAAAATAACGGGCGCGGACAAGTCGGTTGTGCAGTTCTGCGATCCGTCCGTAAAAACCCAGTCCGATAGTGCGGCCGCCGATCCTCATCTCCCCTATTTTTTCAGCATGCCCGCCAGACGGCCCGTCGAAAAGGCGATCTGCAGGTTGTATCCGCCCGTATTGGCGTCGAGGTCCAGTACCTCGCCCGCAAAGTAAAGTCCCCGGACCTTCAGCGACTCCATCGTATAGGGGTTCACCTCGTCGCAGCAGACGCCGCCGGCCGTAACGACGGCATATTCGAACGGCGCATAATCCGTAAGCGGGAAGGTGAATCCCTTGAGCGTCTTTATCAGGCGGCCGATCTGCTCTTCGGTGATTTTGCTGACGTAATTCTTGCCGTTGACGTCCATTTCATGCACAAGAGTCAAGACGAGCGGCTTCGGAACCAGCTTACGCAGCAGTTCGGTGAAAAACTCGGTCGGCTCCATATCGGCGATCTCGCGCGCGATCCGCTCGCGCAACACCTCTTCGGTAAGCGCGGGTTTGAGGTCCACGACCAGTTTCACGCGCCGCTGGTCGATCAGCGCATCCACCGCGTCGCGGCTCATCCGCAGCGCCACGGCGCCCTCGATGCCGCGCTGCGAGAATCCCAGTTCGCCGAACTCCTCGCGCACGGGCTGGTCGTCAATCCAAAGCGTCGCCCGGACGTTGCGCAGCAGAAGGCCGTCGAGGTATTTGATCTGCGGATGCGACGAGACGAGCGGCGTCAGCGAAGGGCGCACCGGCTCTACGGAGTGCCCCAAGTCGGATGCGAAGGCGTATCCGTCGCCCGTGGAACCCGTCGCGGGATAGGAAAGCCCTCCCGTAGCGACGATGACGTTCGGGCACTCCTCCTTGCGTTCGAAACCGCGCTTGTTGATATAGCGGACGCCGAAAACCTTGCTGCCCAAGGTCATAATCCCGGTGACGCGCGTATTGTATATGATTTTGACGCCGTTCTCGAAGCAATATTCCAGCAGGGCCGTAGCGATGTCCCACGCCTTGCCGCTCCGGGGAAAGACCCGTTCGCCGCGCTCGATTTCGAGCTTCACGCCCGCCCTCTCGAAGAAGCGGATGGCAGCGCGGTTGTTGAACTCGGCGAAGGCCGGCGCGAAAAACTCCGCATTGGTCCGCACCTGCGAGGCGAACTCCTCGGCAGGCCGGGCGTTGGTGACGTTGCAGCGGCCCTTGCCCGTGATGCGGACCTTGCGGCCCGATTTCTCCATCTTCTCGATGAGCAGCACACGTTTTCCGTTGCGCGCGGCGGTTCCTGCGGCCATCATGCCCGCAGCCCCCGCACCGACGACGATGACGTCGTACGGTATGATCTCTTTTTCTTCCAATTGCTCCATACGACCGCAAAGATAGGCAATAATTCTTTCTTTACGGAAAAATTTTTCTATCTTTGCGGCCGTTAAAACCGTTCTAAAAGATATGTTGAGCAGAAGATTACTTCGTATTAAGGTCGTCAAAGCGCTGTTCGCGCACCTCAAATCGGGTGCAGACAACATGATTGCGTCCGAGAAAACGCTGATGACGTCCGTCGACAAGGCCTACGACCTCTACTTCCAGATACTGATCCTGCCCGTGGAAATCGCACGTTACGCCGAACAGCGTCAGGAGCTGGCCAAGCAGAAAAAACTGCCGACACACGAAGACCTCAACCCCAACACCAAATTCGTCGACAACCAGATTATCCGCGTAATCGCCAACAGCGACGCGGTGAACGACTATGCGGCGGCCCGCAAGCTGAACTGGACGCGGTATCCGGAGTTGATACGCACGCTCTACACCCAGCTGACCGAAAGCGACTACTTCAAGGATTACATGGCGCGTCCGGAGCGTTCGTTCGCCGACGACCGCAAACTGCTCGAAGACTTCTTCAAGGAGCTTCAGAGCTGCGAACCGCTGGACAACGTGCTGGAGGAGATGTCGATCCTCTGGAGCGACGACCTGCCCTATATCGTGATGATGATCCTGCGTTCGCTCTCGAACCTGCGCCCGACGCACACGGAGCTGAAGGTTCCGGCGAAATTCAAGAGCGACGAGGACCCCCAATTCGTCCGGACGCTATTCGAAAAATCGCTCGTCAATTACGACTCCTATCAGGATTATATCGAGAAATTCACCTCCAACTGGGACGTGGAGCGCATCGTCTTCATGGACAACCTCATCATCGGCACGGCGATGGCCGAGCTGACCTCGTTCCCGTCGATTCCGGTCAAGGTGACGCTCGACGAATACATCGAAATCTCGAAATACTACTCGACGCCCGGCAGCAGCACCTTCATCAACGGCGTGCTGGACAAGATCGTCGATTCGCTCACCGCCGAAGGCCGCATCAAGAAAGCGGGCCGCGGCCTGATCTGAGGCCCGATGCTGCGTGTCTGTCTGTTGCTGCTTCTGGCCGCGGCGCTCGCGGCGTGCGGCGCCCGGCAGGTGAAGACCGAACGCAAAGGCCGGATTATCACCCTCACGGACACGATTCTCGACACGGGAGGTACGGACACCGTGCGTTTCGGACGCCTGCATTCGGGCGAAATCGCCCAGCTGCGTCTGTGGCTGGCCAACGAGACGAGCGGACCGGTCGTCATCGCCAAATACGGCCGCAGCTGCGGATGCACAACGCTCGAATATGACAATCAGCCGATTAACGCCGGCGATGCACAGCAGGTGACGCTCACTTTCGACGCAAGGGGCGAGTGGGGCTGGCAGCTCAAGACGCTCGACGTCTCGTTCGCTGGGGCGCGCAGTCCCCTCCGGCTGTTTATCGAAGCCGAAGTGGAATAAATAGTTGCGTATTCGACAATATTTCGTATATTTGTCCCGTTACAGAAATTAAACACTAAAACATAACGACGTATGATCAATTTTCTTCAGGTGCCGCCCGTAGAACCCCAGCCGGGTTTCATGCAGCAGTACAGTTTCATCATTATGATCGGCCTCATGGTGCTGGTTTTATGGCTCTTCATGTGGCGTCCCGAAGCCAAGCGCCGCAAGCAGATGCAGGCTTTCCGCGACGGGCTGAAAAAGGGCGACAAGGTCATCACCGCCGGCGGTATCTACGGCACGGTAAAGGAGATCAAGGAGACCACCCTGCTGATCGAAGTGGACAGCAACGTAACGCTGCGCATCGACAAGAACATGGTGGTAGCCGACAACAGCGATCTCCAGCGTCAGTAAAACAGGATACGCAAAAACGGAAAAGCTGCAAATTTTGCAGCTTTTTTGTTTGTAGGTTAGGAATTTATCCCTATATTTGCACCAGCAACCGGAGCAATCCGGGCACGATCCCAACAACATTGTCGAGGGGGGGGGAATCTTTTAAGCGCCTCTTACGGATTACCCCCTTTTCGGCAATGTTTTTTTATGCCCGTCCCGCAAAGAGACACGCCGATCTTCGGCCGCCGATCCGCCGGTCAAGCGCCAGCCAGCCAGCCAGCCAGACGATCCGCAGGTCGGCAGGTCGGCAGGTCGGCGCATTCCCGCAACAGCCGCGGCCGCGAAAGCCCTCTCCCCTACATTCAGAAAAGATTTCACGTTTTGCCGTTTATTGCTATATTTGCGGTCGGATTTTCATAACAGACACCATGACTCAGCACATATCCTATCCCACCGTCGGGACCTGCTCCCGGCAAATCGACATCGAACTGGAAGAGGGCGTTATCCGCAGCGTAACCTTCACGGGCGGCTGTTCCGGAAACACGCAGGGCATCGCCGCGCTCGTACGCGGCATGAAGGCCGCAGATGCCGTCGCGCGGCTCGAAGGCATCGACTGCCGCGGCAAGGGCACGTCATGCCCCGACCAGTTGGCAAAAGCGCTGAAACAGGCGCTTTAGCGCCCCGGTGCAACATCGGGAACGAATTTTGCACGCGGCAGGTACATAAGATCAAAACTGGAAATCTATGTATTTTGTCTGGTACCTCCTGCTCGGTCTGGCGTCCGGATGGATCGCCAACCTCATCGTCAAGGGCGACGGCTCAGGGCTCATCATCAACCTTATCGTAGGACTCGTCGGCGGCGTGCTGGGAGGCTGGCTCTTCTCGCCCGTAGGACCTGCGCCGCTAGGTTCGCTCGGCAGTCTGGCGACTTCGGTCATCGGCGCCGTCGCGCTGTTGTGGATCGCCGCCGCCATAACGCGCAAGAAAATCCGATAAACCTAAATCATTCGATCATGGACACACTGAAAACCGACAAAACCGACACCGCAGAGGCGGAAAATATCGAAACGATGGAACTGTTGACCGGCATGCTCGACAATGCGACGCAGTGCGGCGGTGCAGACGACGAAAATCCGGAGCCGGAGAAGTCCGGGAAATGATACCGGAACACTCCGGCAGAAGCCGTGCCGGACTGGCGTCGGCAGCTGATGGACAGCGCGATAACACAAAAGGGAGACCTCGAAAGTCTCCCTTTGTGTGAGTTGAGCTGCCAGGACTCGAACCTGGAACGACAGAACCAAAATCTGCTGTGTTACCATTACACCACAGCTCAATCCGTTGCTCGAAAGCGGCACAAAGATAAGCAAATTTTCCCAAAATACAATTCCGGAAGCGAAAAATGCTGCAAATCAAGGTGCATAGTCGGTATAATTTTATTACTTTTGCAAAGATGAAACAGTGGTTGATGATATTGGCTTTGTGCTGGGCGGCGGCGACGGTAAACGCCGCCGGGGAGAGTCAGTCCCGTACGCTCCGGGCCGAAATCACCGCCGCCGTTCTCTCGCAGGCCGACAGCGAACGTTTCGAGACAGACAACGCGCCCCTGCTGGCTACCGCCTGCACGGGCTGCACCCAGCTTTCGGGAGCGGAACAGGGCGCCGGCCGAAGCGTCCGCCACGCAGGGAATTTCATCGTGGCGGCGACCCGCGGGTACGCCTGCGCCGGCAATCCGCATCCGGCCGCACCGGCTGTCGGAAAATGCGGCGTACGCCCGCCCAGCACACGCAGGGCCGATCGGTATATTTATTATTTGAGGAGGATCATCATTTAGCGGAAGATTCACGTCCGAACCGCCTGCTCCGGCATGCGGACAATACTTTCACGAATCTTTCACCAAACGAAAACTCATCAATGAAAAATATGATCGATGATGCGATTTATTCCGCATCGCCCGAAATTGCATGCCGCCGTTACAACCCCTCATTAGGCATCGTGCTGACGGCTGGCAGCATCGCCCTGCTGTGGGCCAACTCCCATGTCAGTCTCTTTACCGAGAACGACATGCTGTCACAGTGGAACCTTTTGATCAGCTCCTGCATCCTCTGCACGGGCATCGTGATGATCTGCTACCGGCTGTTCGGCGATTCGTCAGCCCCGGTCGAGAAGCGGAGCCGCGAGCGGCTCTACCGTTCGGAATACTCCTTCGAGGCGCACGATCTGCCCAAAGTGCAGTCGGCGATCGAATGCGGCAACTTTGCGGTACTGCAGAATCTGCCCCGCAGCTACCAGCCCGCGGCTCAGGTCATCTGCTACCGGACGGACAGCGGCTCGCTTATTGCGGCACAGGTGCTGATGAACCGGCAGCCGACCGGGGAGATCAAGGTCTTCCGCGCCGGAGAATATGATTTTTAACACATAAAGCATGATTCTGACAATGATTCTGCTCTTCGTGGTGGGTTACACGTTCATCGCGCTGGAGCATAAGGTAAAAGTGGACAAATCGGCCATCGCACTGCTGATGTGCGGCGCGATATGGACGGTTTTCAGTCTGTGGGGACACGACAGCAACATCAGCCACGAGATGGTAGACCATCTGGGCGACACGTGCGAAATCTTGGTTTTCCTGATCGGAGCCATGACCATCGTCGATCTGATCGACACGCACGGCGGCTTCAACGTCATCACCGACCACATTACCACCCGCAACAAGCACAAGCTGATGTGGCTGCTGGCCATCATCACGTTTTTCATGTCGGCGGCGCTGGACAACATGACCACGACGATCATCATGGTAATGCTGCTGCGGCGAATCATTGCGGATCAGAAGGAGCGCTGGATTTTCGCCAGCCTGATCGTCATCGCGGCCAACAGCGGCGGCGCGTGGTCGCCCATCGGCGACGTGACGACGATCATGCTCTGGATGCGCGGCAACGTCACTGCGGCGGCCCTGATGGGAACGCTCTTCGTGCCGTGCATCGTATCGGTAATCATCCCGACGGCGATCGCGATGCGCTACGTGGGCAACGAAGACGCGGCCCCCGTGGACGAAAGCGCGTTCGAAGCGGAGCTGCCCAAGGGCGTGGGTCCGCGGCTGAGCAAGTTCATCCTCGTCACGGGCGTCCTCAGCCTGCTGTTCGTACCCGTATTCAAGAGCATCACCCACCTGCCGCCCTACATGGGCATGATGGTTTCGCTGGGCGTGATGTGGGTGCTGACGGAGATCATCTACGACCGCAAACGCGGCATCGAGGAGTCGATCAAATGCCGCGTTTCGAAAGTGCTCAAGCATATCGACATGCCGACGATTCTCTTCTTCCTCGGCATCCTGATGTCGGTGGCCGCACTGCAGAGCGCGGGCGTGCTGACCGACGTGGCCAACTGGCTCGACAAGCAGGTGCACGAGGTCTTCACGATCGCGGGCGTCATCGGCGTGCTTTCGTCGGTGATCGACAACGTGCCGCTGGTGGCCGCATGTATGGGCATGTATCCGGTCATGGACGCGGCGGCGGTTGCGGCCAGCGCCGATCCGGCCTACATGCAGTCGTTCGTGCAGGACGGACTGTTCTGGCACCTGCTGACCTACTGCGCAGGCGTGGGCGGCAGTCTGCTGATTATCGGTTCGGCGGCGGGCGTCGTGGCGATGGGGCTGGAAAAGATCAACTTCGCGTGGTACTTCAAGAAAATCACGCTGCTGGCGTTCATCGGCTATCTGTCGGGCATTCTGGTCATCCTGCTCGAACACCTGCTGATCGGGCTATGACCGGAGAGGAGCGATGTGAAAAAGGGCGCGGAGGATTTTCCCCTGCGCCCTTTTCATTTACAGGCGTTATTCATAGCCGGGCCGCTGATTGTCGGCCGGCCGTTTTCCGGGCTGAGCGTTCTCCGCAAGAAACGGCGAATACATCATCAGCGCGTCGTTGCGGGTGACGTACTGCACATCGACGCAGCGGCCTTCGGCGTCGTACACCTCGCGGTAGAGCTTGTTGTGGCGGCTGTATCCGCCCCAGTATTCGCTCTGCATGCAGTGATCCCGTTCGACCACGCGGTAGGAGTATTCCGGCCGCCGGTCGGCGCGCCACTCCCCTGCGAGGAACTCGCCGCCTACGGTGACATGCAGGCGGAAAGTCGTCTGCGTATCGTTGCGGATCATCAGGTCGCGGTAGGGATAAACGCATGTAGCGCCGCTCCCGAAAGGCTGGGTGCGGCCGCAGTCGGGAAATACGTCGTACGAATGGCGGTAACGCTCGACAACGGTCAGCGGCGTATGGAGCGTCATCCAGAAGATCAGGTTGGACATCTGGCAGAGTCCGCCGCCGACTCCGGGGCGGAACGTGCCGCAGAAGAGAACGATGCCGTCGAGATAGCCCTTGCGGCGGGAGGGACGTCCGATCAGCCGCCAATAGCTGAACGTCTCGCCCGGACGCAGCACCACGCCGTCGAGACGCGCCGCAGCCAGCCGGAGATTGGTGATCTTGTTGTATTGGTACTGCATGTCGACGTCCTTCAGCCTGCGCAGCAAGGGCGTCCGGTGCCGGAAGTGCGAATAGTCGCAGCTCGGAGAGCCGGATTTACGGGCGAAACGCAGGCCGCCGAAGTACCACAACCCGTAACGCAGGCAGGTGTACCAGAGACGTCCGCACCACAGGCGGAAGCGGCTGCGGCGCCGAGGTTCGGCACTTGGTCGGTCCACGGTCAGCCCAGTTTGGCCATGAACTTCTCGCGGTCCACGACATAGCGGATATGCACGCCCTCGCCGATCATCCCCCCGGCGTCGCGCGCGCCGACGTTGAAAGTCAGCCTGCGTCCCTCGACTTCGGCCAGCACGGCCGTCGCGGTGATTTCAGCGCCCAGCCCCGAAGGCTTGATATGGGTGACGTTCATCTCCGCGCCCACGGTCGTCGAGCCGGCAGGCAATGCGGCCGCTGCAGCTGTCATGGCGGCGTTTTCCATCAGCGCCACCATCGAAGGCGTGGCGAATACGGGCAGGTCGCCCGACCCCATCGCGGCGGCCGTATTTTCGTTCGTTACCGTAGTGCGGCTCTGGGCCGACAATCCTTTTTCGAGCATAATATCGTTCTGGCGTATGACGTTTAACCGATAAATAATTACCTTCGCAAAGGTAACAATTTTTTACGGACATGAAAAAGTGGCTTCTGCTTCTGATAACGCTGGCCGCCGCACTCCCCGGAGCGCAGGCGCAGGGAGGCCGCGGCTTCTGGCATCAGGAGTGGTGCGTGGAAAAGGGCGACTCGGTGCCGCTGGTGCATATTCTCCCGGTTTACGTATTCAGCCGCCCGGTGGACCTGCGCCGCTACCGCAAGCTGGTCGATGCCGTGAAGAAGGTCTACCCCATCGCCCGGATCGCCAAAGCCAAGATGGCGGCCATGGAAGAGGAGTTGTGCCGCCTGCCGACGAAGAAGGCGCAGAAAGCCTATATCAGACAGGTTTACAACCAAATCAAGGAGGAGTATACGCCGGTGCTGAAACACATGACCCGCACGCAGGGCAAAGTGTTGCTGAAACTGATCGACCGCGAAACGGAATACACCGCCTACGAGGTGCTGAAGGAGTTCCGGGGCGGCTTCGTGGCGGGATTCTGGCAGGGCGTGTCGCGCATATTCGGACAGAACCTCAAGTCGGAATACGACAAGCAGAACGAAGACCGGATGATCGAGCAGATCGTAATTTATTATGAAGCCGGACTGCTCAGGTAACCTTTCCAGATAAATTACGAGCTGTCCGGCCGCAAAGCGGCCTTCATACTGACAATCCCCCGAAATCCCCCTTTGAAAAGGGGGACTTGTATTTTTAGTGGTACGAAGCCGGCCGGCTGCGGTAAGCGGCCGGCTGGGGCAACCGGATTGCGCCCACACGGCAACCGGATTGTGGCAGCCCGGCACTCCGGTCAGAAGTTGAACGACAGGCCGACGCCCATGCCCATATAGGAGCGGGTCGGACGGAAGTCTCCGTATCTGAATCCGAAATTATCCGTAATATAACAATGGTAGGTGAAATCTCCGTAGAGATTGAACCGCCAGATGGGGATGATAAGCCGCGCCCCGATGTCGAAAGTACAGCTGAAGCGGTGCCTGACGAGGAATCCCCCGTCATAGGGCGGAAGGCTCAGCGGCCCGAACATCATGCCCGGCGTGAACCCCGTATGCACTTCGAACGCCGAGGGAAGAATCGCGAACAGCGTGGAGAGGAACGCACTGCCCCAGTCGGGTTTGCTCTCCCCGTAATAACCGTTGCCATAGGGGTCGTTGTTCGGATAGCCTTCGTCCCTGCTTCTGCGCCATGCCGACACCATACGTCCCGTCCGCCATGTAAACTGCATCGGGATGGAATAGTAGTCGAAGACGTCGGAGTCCAGAAAGACGTTCAGACCCGTGCGGAAGCCGATGTTGTAGTAGTTGTAGCGGGCATAGTCGATGCTGAACGCCTGCAGGTCGGGCGAAAGCCGGCCGCCGCTGCCGAGCTGGATCTGGGCGCCGTAGCGGATGCCGATTTCATTGCCGTAGGGCAGGCCCTTCGGCGGCTGCCATTCGTCGGGAGTCTGGGCCGCCCCGCTGACGCAATACAGAAGCGCGAGGAGTACCGCAAAAGCTGTTTTTCTCATAATTTGCCGTTTGCTTCGGTGACAAAGGTAGTACAATATGCCGGACAGCCAAACATTTATGCCGAAAAGTGCGGACGGCGGCGGCAGCGGCGCCGAAAATCGCCGCGGCCCTTGCTCTTTGTGAATTATTCGTTATCTTTGTGGGCAAAATTTCGCAGACCTATGTTTGAAAATTTAACGGATAAACTCGAACGGTCGTTCAAAATCCTCAAAGGCGAGGGCCGCATCACCGAGATCAACATCGCCGAAACCCTCAAGGAGATTCGCCGTGCGCTGATCGACGCCGACGTCAACTACAAGGTAGCCAAGTCGTTCACCGACGAAGTGAAGCAGAAGGCGCTGGGACAGGACGTATTGAAGGCGGTGAAGCCCGGACAGATGATGACCAAGATCGTACGCGACGAGCTGGCCCTGTTGATGGGCGGCACGGCGACGGACATCCGGCTGGAGGGCAATCCCGCCGTGATTCTGATCGCGGGTCTTCAGGGTTCGGGTAAAACCACTTTCTCAGGCAAGCTGGCTTCGTTCATCAAGAGCAAGAAAGGCCGGCAGGTGCTGCTGGTCGCCGGCGACGTTTACCGTCCGGCAGCCATCGACCAGCTGAAGGTGCTCGGAGGGCAGATCGGCGTCGAGGTATATACCGAAGAGGGCAGCAAAGACCCGGTGCAGATCGCCGAAAACGCCATAAAATACGCACGCCAGCACGCGTTCAACGTCGTGATCGTCGATACCGCCGGACGTCTGGCCGTAGACGAGGCGATGATGCAGGAGATCACGGCCATCAAAACCGCCGTGAAACCCTCGGAAACGCTCTTCGTCGTGGACGCCATGACGGGTCAGGACGCCGTGAACACGGCACGGGAGTTCAACGACCGGCTCGACTTCGACGGCGTGGTGCTCACCAAGCTCGACGGCGACACCCGCGGCGGCGCCGCGATCTCAATCCGTTCGGTCGTGAACAAACCGCTGAAATTCATTTCGAGCGGCGAGAAGATGGACGCCCTGCAGGTTTTCCACCCCGAACGTATGGCCGACCGTATTCTGGGCATGGGCGACGTGGTGTCGCTCGTGGAGCGCGCGCAGGAGCAGTTCGACGAGGAGGAGGCCCGCAAGCTGAAAAAGAAGCTGGTCAAGAACCAGTTCAATTTCAACGACTTCATCGGCCAGATCCAGCAGATCAAGAAGATGGGCAACCTGAAGGACCTTGCGTCGATGCTTCCCGGCATGGGCAAGATGCTCAAGAACGTGGACATTCCGGACGACGTCTTCAAGC